>ERZ1034901.597-NODE-597-length-28295-cov-37.230028_pt1 | contig 28295 bp, 24 predicted proteins | sample MGYA00520628_ERZ1034901 | MGnify/ENA primary metagenome ERZ1034901 (study PRJEB33766, sample SAMN09781783) | gut metagenome | biome: gut microbiome | host: Homo sapiens | place: Madagascar | study: EMG produced TPA metagenomics assembly of the PRJNA485056 data... | reverse complement strand
CGCTTGATGAGCAGACTGGCGAGGTAATCCTGAAGATTGCCAACACCAGTACCGAGCACACCACAGCGAAGATTAATCTTCAGGGCAAGGAAATCAAGGCTGGCAAGCTCATCCGCCTTTCAGCCAAGAACGGTCTGGAGGAGAACACCATCGACAATCCTACCAATATCTATCCTGTAGAAAACTACGTAACTACAGAGAAGAATGGTGCAACGGTAGAAATTCCAGCCAGCTCGCTGAACATCATAAGATTAAAGTAAACAAGCTACATCCAGGGCATCAGCCCTGGATATACCCAATATATTGATACATTTTTTGAATAGTTGATAAGAAAGGTAGTTAGAAATGAAGAAGGCGACAATCTGCGTGATGCAGGTTGCCGCCTCGTTTTTTATCTATTGGCAAAAAAATAATAAAAGCCTATATTGGCTCAAATCTGAATATAGGTTTCTTTATCATTTCGGGTTGAAGATACATTAACATATAGATAGGGTAATAGAGAATCTTGCCTACGACCTGCACATTGCCATTAGAGAAAACTATGGCACGAGGAATAGCGTACTCCTCATTGTTCATCACATTAGAGAGTGCATTATGACGTTTATAATCCTTGCCCGACTTGATTTCTATCGGCAAGACCTTACCTCTATCTTCTATAACAAAGTCCAGTTCCCCCTGCTTCTTATTATTGAAATAATAAAGATTATAACCGTGAGCACGTAATTCTTGCGCTGCAAAATTCTCATAAATGGCTCCATAGTTGATTTCTGTCGTACCCGTAAGTAAGTCCATCGCTATATTGGCCGCATACTGGCTTGCCAACAACCCCACATCGTTCATGAACAACTTAAATAAATTGCGCTGTTCACCAAGTTTTAAAGGCAAGCGAGGTTCTTCTACATTATAAGTAGGGAGCGCCACACCAGCATCGGCTAGCCATAAGAAAGAATTTCTGTAACGCTCAAATTTTGCCTTTTCATTTAATGCCTTCAAAATAAAACGCTTGTTCTTGGCATTCAGTTCTGAAGGTATCAAATCGAAAATATCTTTGATATACAGCTTGTTCTTCGGGTCATACTTGGCTATATCCTTTCCGTAGAGGTGCATGATTTCTCGTTGTGCCTCACGCACTATCTGTAAATTATTCGTATTAATATACTTTTGGACAGCCTCAGGCATTCCTCCGACAATGAGATAAAGATGAATGAGATCATTCAGCTTATTATGCACAACCTCATCCACCACCTTGCATTGCTCATAGCACTCCTTGACATGAGCCATTACTCCAGTACTCATCCCTACAGCCTCTGCAAATTCCTCAAAATCGAGAGGAAACATCTCTTTTTCTGCCATATAACCAACAGGTACACTACGGATATCCTTCAACTCTACCCCTAACAATGAGCCACTCATTACATAGCGATAGCTACCCTCTTCTACCAGGAATTTGATGGCAGTAACCATCTCCGGACATTCCTGCACCTCATCAAAGAATATCAGAGTTGTGCCTGGAATAAGTTTTTTCTCAGCCAAGGCAGAAAGGCGCAGGAGGATTTCCTTAGCATCAGAAGGAGACTTAAAAGCCTCTCTATACTTAGGATTATTGAGGAAATTGAACTCCACTACATCCGCAAAGCATTCCTTTCCAACCTTCCGGATAGCGAAGGTTTTACCTACCTGGCGAGCGCCTGAAACAAGAAGAGCTTTTTTCTCCATTTCGAAGAAATTGCGTAAATAACTGTATATCTTTCTGTTAAGCATATCTATATTACTTTTTCTTACCATAATTTATAGGCTTTACGGAACTTTTCCAACCTATTTTAGACTAGAAAAAGGAGCTTTTCCAACCCTTTTTGGTGTATTTTCTGCCACTTTTCCAACTTCTAGCCGCTGCAAAGATACCATTTTTTTCCGAAACTCCTCTATTTAAACAAGAATATTTTCTCTAAATATCACCAATCAAAATAATTTTGAAAAATCTGTCGTTTAATTAACCGAAAACATAATTGAAGAGCAGGAAGATGCTCAGAATATAGAGCGTAAGATTCAGATCCTTGAACTTACCCACCATCATCTTGATCAATACATAACTCAGAATACCGAGGCAGATGCCATCGGCGATACTGTAGCAGAGCACCATCGTAATCATCGTGATGAAGGCTGGGAACGACTCGGAAATATCCTCCAACTCAATCTTCTTGAACGAATCAATCATCAATACACCCACCATTACCAGGGCACCACTGGTGGCTGCACTCGGAATCAGCAGGAAGATAGGAGCCAGGAAAATGCTCAGGATAAACATCAAACCCACAAAGAAAGATGTCAAGCCCGACTTACCGCCCTCGGCAACACCCGAAGCACTCTCCACATAAGTGGTAATGGTAGAGCTGCCCAGCAAGGCACCCGCTGTAGTACCGATGGCATCACTCATCATCGCCTCCTTCACACCAGGAATCTCACCCTTCTCATTCTCCTTGATACCCAACTTGGAAACCAGTCCCAACACTGTTCCGATGGTATCGAAGATGTTGACAAGCAACAGGGAGAAAACCACCATAAACATCTTAGGAGTAAAGAAGCCAGTGAAATCGAACTGGCAGAAGATAGGAGCAATGCTGTGAGGGGTAGATACCGGCATCCAGTTGTCAGAGAACTGGGTTACGCCCATCGGAATACCAATCAAGGTAGAGATGATGATGGCGATAAACAAAGAGCCCTTCACTCTTCTCGCCATCAGACAGCCACAGAGCAGGATGCTGATGAGACCCAGGATGCTGACTGGCGTAAACTTGCCGAGCTGTACGAAGGTATCAGCATTGGCAGTAATGATGCCCGCATTCTTCAAACCGATAAAGGCGATAAACATACCGATACCTGCCGATATGGCAAAGCGGAGGTTCTTCGGAATACATTCCAATATCTTGTCACGGATATTGAGGAAGGTGATGGCAAGGAAGATGATACCCTCTACGAGCAACACTGCCAAAGCCTGCTGCCAGGTCAAGCCCATAGCCTGACAAAGGGTGAAGGCGAAGAAAGCGTTCAGTCCCATACTAGGAGCCTGGGCAAAAGGCAGTTTCGCCATGAAAGCCAGCAGGAAGGTGGCGATGGCTGAAGCGATGGCTGTGGCAGTAAAGAGAGCTCCCTTGTCCATACCCGTAGTAGCGAGGATGGTAGGGTTCACTGCCAGAATGTAACACATGGTCAAGAAGGTGGTCATACCAGCTATCAACTCCGTCTTAACCGTAGTAGTCTTTGGGTCGAAACCCAATAATGCTTTAAATTTATTCATTGTTTATATTACGATTATATTTTTCTCTATTTTATCTTCCCCATTTCCACAACCCAATCATATACCGGTCGTATCTTGATGTCAAGACCTTTTTCGGTAACTTGGTTGTACTCATGGTCGGTGAGCAGCAGCAGGTCGGTGCATTGCGTCTTGCGATGAGCCAGAAGCAATCCCTCAATCTCCCGTTTGCGAGTCTTAGGCGAAGAGATGTCATACGATACCTGAATGGCTTGTTTCACCTGATTGTTTTTGCAAACCACGAAATCGCATTCTCCCGAGCGGTCGCTCAGGTAATAGATATCATACCCCTGCGGCTTATAAGTTCTGACCAGCTGCAGATAGACGATGGTTTCCAATCTCCATCCCAGATTCTCTCCCACCAGCGCATTATCTCGCTGATCCATCAATGCCACATCTATGGGATACACCTTCTCCTGGGTTATCCTCATCTTGCTCTTGGCAGAATACTTCTGAAGCCCCAGCAGCAGATAAGCCTGCTTCATATAGCCGATATAATTCTTGATGGTATGTTCCGATTTTACCCCCAGTGTAGCCGACAGTTCCGAAGGAGACACGATGACCGGAGCCACATTGAGCAGATGATGAGCCAACTGCTCGAAGGTGGCCTGATAGGTTATCTTGAAACGCTGTTCGATATCTCTCTGCAGAATATTGCTTACCAGATTCTTCACATAATTCTGGTGTTCGCCGATAACGAGCAGCTCAGGAAATCCTCCCTGTTTCAGATAATGATCGAAGGCAGCTCTCCTGAACGCCTGTACCTTGGTAGTCATTCCTTCCGTATCCACCTCTTTCATCAGACAATACTCATAAAAGGAGAATGGAAACAAAGGTATCTCCTTGCAGCGCCCCGAGAGATGAGTAGCCAGGTCGCTGCTCAGAAGTTTGGCATTAGAACCTGTTACAATGACATGCATCCGCCTGCGAAGCATACGATTCACAAAGAGATGCCATCCCTCAATATTCTGTATCTCGTCAAGAAACAGATAATTGAAATCACCATATATCTTATACAACACTTCCAGAACATCGTTCAAATCTTCAGCCTGGATATGAGCCAACCGCTCATCGTCAAAATCTACATAAGCGTATTTCACACCTACTTTCTCCAATGCCTGGAAGCATAGAGTAGATTTGCCGCTACGGCGCACACCTATCACGACCTGAGCCTGCGTACTGCCCAAGTCTATCTGCGCCTCCTCCGGTCGATGACACAGAGTTTCGCCTCTACGTATCTCCAGTTCTTCCTGCTGATCAGAAAGAATCTGTTCTAAGTTTCTCTTATCCTGCATAATAACCCTTACTTTTCTGGATGCAAAGACAATGCAAATGAGCGCAATGAAAGCTTGCTTTCAAATTGCCGAATGCAGCTTGTCTTCTGCAAAGATAAGAAAAAATAATGAGGAATACCTTATTTTACATGTTTTTAACTACACAAAACGCCTTATTTTACATATTTCAGAAGATTAGAACGCCTTATTTTACAAGTTTAGGGGTATTCAGAACGCCTTATTTTACAAGTTTGTGGTATTCAGAACGCCTTATTTTACATATTTCAGTATCGTCTTGTAGCAGCTTCCCAAAGTGGACACAAAAAATGGCATATTGTATTGGAGTCTGGATAACACATGATAGTGAGTTTCATTTGCCAAAAGCCCGATAGTGGTGCCAAAAGTGCCTAAAAAAGCAACTTTTGGCACCACTATCGGCACTTTTTAGGTATTTTCCATCGTTTTTCCATTATTTTACATTATCTTTGCGCCAGATTAAAGAAAAGAAGATATGCTGCAAAATATCATTGGAAGAAAACGGGAAATTGAGCTAATCGAGAATTGCATCAATTCCAACAAGCCAGAATTCATCGCCATCAGATAGCAGAATGCTACATGATCATGGGAGGCACACCATTTTACCTCAATATGATAGACAAGCAATATAGCTTGCCTCAAAATATTGATATGCTTTTTTTTCGCAGAAGGCGCAGAACTATCCAATGAATACGAGTTCCTGTTCCGCTCCCTCTTCAAGGATTCCATACTTTACCGCAGAATTGTGGAACTTCTTGCCAAGAAAAAGGTGGGTATGACAAGAGAAGATGTGATGAAAGCATTGCATCTCACATCGGGCGGAAAACTGTCAGAGGCATTCAATGATCTCATCAGTTGCGACTTCATCAGGAAATATAGCTCTTTCGGGAACAAGTCGAACGGTGCCATGTATCAGTTGACCGACCTCTACACCTTATTTTATTTACATTATATCAGAGGTAAAGAGGAGACCGACGAACATCTTTGGAGTAACATGATAGACTCACCATCCCATCGTGCCTGGAGCGGCTATGCCTTCGAACAGCTTTGCCTGCACCATATCTCGCAAATCAAGAAGAAGCTAGGTATCCTGGGAGTACAGACGAATGTATATTCCTGGCAACAGAAAGCCAACAAGGAAAAAGGAATTGAAGGGGCACAGATTGACCTTATATTAGACCGTAGAGATCAGATTATCAATCTCTGCGAAATGAAGTATTCTCTCAAGGCATACGACATCACCCCTGCTTATCTGCAAAAACTGCTGGACAGAAGAGAAATCTTCCGCCAAGCTTCAAATACCAGCAAGGCACTGCATCTTACTTTCGTTACCGCTGCAGGATTAAAGAAGAATGCCCAGGAAGGCATGATTCAGAGCGAAGTGGGATTGGACGATTTATTCGGAGAAAAAGTTTGAAACAGGAGAATTGTCAGATGGAGGGTATGGCATAAATCTTGTCCAGTGCAGTTTTTAGGCAAGATACTTATGACACACCCTCTGCCTTTTCTTGTAAGTGACTTACACTTATGAGACTTTTTCAGAGAAGTATCATTGTTGTATTTTTTTGTATTATAATATTATGAATTATGAGGCAGAAATGAGTCTTAAATACTTTTTTTAAAAAAAGTTTATACATATGCGTATGTAGGTACTTTGTATCTTCGAATCTCGTCGAACCTTATTCACTAACAGTTTTTTCATTATCGGCTTACATTTTGTCGCAAAGTTTTTGGAAAAAATATGGTCTAAAATTTTGTGTATTCAAATATTATTGTTAAATTTGCAGCAGCTCTTTAGAATTCTCTTCTCTCTTTAGGACATAAATCCTTAGAATAGAGAGTGAGACAGCCAGCGCCGAGCTGATTGCTATTCATTCGGAAACGGATAATGCTGCATGAAGCGGACATTGGGTGGGAGTAGGAAGAGCTAAGACATATTAATTGGCGTTTATCTGACGCTGTGTTTGAGACGTGTCGAAATTCTCGCAAGCTTTTCCACATTATCAAAGTCTTGAACGTAGCAACGGTAGATGCCCAGGGTGTGATTATATCTATCCGTGGAGTTTCTTTTCCATGGTACGGATTATCATATCGGCGTGGGCTCTAACGTTGTCTGTTCAACTTTGATAGGCAATGCGAGAGCCTCGATGCGTGGAATGGACAACAGGACAGTTCACGCTTTTTTATGTCCTTATGTGAAACTAAGTTCAGTCGTGGGCTAAGTATCCGTAAATCATCTATCATGAAATTTGATGGAACTATATCTAAAGGCGGCGATGCCCCTCCGTGCATTGGGCTTATCCCCAGTGTTCTCCCCGAAGTTCAAGACAACAATGTTGCCAAGAATTCACAAACAGGGGCGTCCACAAAAAACGCTCTATCGGAAACATCTTCTAAGAGTAGTAAAGGAGGAAACAAAGACATTCCTCATTGGTATGCACTTCGTTCTACGTATGGCAGGGAAAAGAAAGCGTACGATTATCTGGTAGCCAAGGATGTGAAAGCCTTTTATCCTACCATTATGACCACAAAGCTAATCCAAGGGAAACGCAAGCAAATTGTAGAATCTCGAATCCCCAACATTTTCTTCGCTTTTGGAACAGAAGACAAAATCAAGTCTTTTGTCTATGACAATGTCAATCTCCCTTTCCTCCGCTTTTATTATCGTTGTTTCTCCGTGAATGGCAAGAAAGAAAAGACTCCCATGGTTATTCCAGAGAGACAGATGGAGAGTTTGAGAATTATCTGCGAGGCTGAGGCAGAAGACATCTTGATAGCTTCGGAAGATGAGGTGAGGGTGAAGTTTGAGGAGGGACAAATGGTTAGGATTACTGATGGAAAGTTCAAGGGTGTTGTGGGGAGAGTGGCGAAGTACAAAGGACAACTGAGGGTTGGCGTTGTGGTTGAAGGGATGATGACTGTGGCTACGGCTTATGTACCAAGAGGATTTTTGGAGAAAATATGTATCATAAACAATAAATAAGAAGTTGCGCCCGGCACGAATTAGGGATTATACTATGAAGTTATTCATAAGAATTACATTGTTTCTTACTCTTGTTGTAGGATTATTATTTACATCTTGCGATAAAGAAGAATTCAAGACGATGGTCTTAGGTAAAGTTGTTGTTACACCATCAATAGTAACAAATGGTGAAGAATTGATATTAAAGATAGAAGGAAATGCTTCAGCCTCAGGAGAGACAACTGTTAATGGAAAGAAGTATTACCCTGTTGTTCATTATTTGGTTGATGGAAAAAAGGTGGCAACATCATCTGAAACTTCTTTGCCTTTTAATGCAAAGTGCATAATAAACGATTTGGCAAAAGGTGAACATACAATATCTGTTGAAATTACCGGGTCACAAAAAGAGGTTATAGTTGAGAATAAAGTTAGCTCAACGACTATTACGGTTCAAGAATAAATGCCAAAATATTAGTATTACCAAAATGAGATTTGTAGTAAGACAATGCTATGGCTATTACAAAACAACAATTAGATAAGGACAAAGAACTTCTGTTGCAGTCTGCACTTCCTATAGGAACATTATTGCAAAGTAAATCACGTAAATACTATGTGGTAGAAGTATTAGGAGGTGGTGGTTTCGGAATTACCTATAAGGTTTATGCCAATGAAATGATTGGAAATATTTCTCAAAAGATATTTTTTGTCATCAAAGAGTATTTTATAAAAGGATGTTTCCGCACTGAAAATGGAATCTCAGTTAGTTATGCTTCAAACTTAAAAAATGAGTTTGAGCAAAGTCGGACAGACTTTGTTTTGGAGGCTGATAGACTAAACAAATTGGGCAAGTTGTCACCAAACATAGTAAAAGTAAACGAACATTTTGATGCAAATAGCACTTCTTATTATGTAATGGAATACTTAGATGGTGGTGATTTGAGAGATTATGTTTCTAAAAATGGTGCTTTATCAGAAAGCGAAGCTTTGTCTAAGATAATTCCAATAGCTGGGGCTGTGGAACACCTTCATAAAGATGGAATGCTTCATTTAGACATCAAACCAGACAACATTGTTTTAAAGGAAGATGCTACAACGGGAGAAGTAATCCCTGTTTTGATTGATTTTGGTATAGCCAAACATTTTGACCGCCATGGGAAGCCTACTTCACGACCAATTGCTAAAGGTGCATCTGATGGCTATGCACCAATGGAACAATATACAGAAATCACAAAATTTGCTCCAGAGATTGATATTTATGCATTAGGTGCTACTCTGTATTTTTGTCTTACAAATACCAATCCACCGAAAGCCTTTGATATTCCTTCAAATGATACTCTTTTGGTAAAACTACCTATAGACGTAAGTCAAAGAGTGAAAGATGCCATAGTAAATGCTATGCAACGTAGTAGCTATGATAGGACAAAAACTGTTCAATCTTTCTTGTCTTCAATAAAGCAAGTTTATACATTGCCTATTGGCACAGAATTGCGCAGTCCTACTCAAAAATATCGAATTGTTGAAATTCTAGGAGAAACTTCCCTTTACATTAAATATAAAGCCGTATTGTCGAATGGCTCAAAGACTAACAATAATAGAGTGTTGATGGGTAATGAAACCACAGTTTTAGCACAATATTATATTTTTGAGTGGTTTGAGAAAGACAAAGATAAACGCATTGATTCTACAAATTTACAAAAGCCAAGCTTTAGAGATTGGAATTCTGAGTGCATTTCTGTTTTTGCAAGAGAGATGCATAAACTGATTCCTAAGAAATGTTTTGTAGAGAAAGATGATTATGGCAGATTTAAGGCAGAAGAATTTAAGGCTAATAACACTTACTATTATTCACGTGCAATAATGCCTAAAGCTTCTGTTTTGAAAGTTTCATTTGAGGCTATCCGAAATGCATATTTTAGAATATTAAAGGGAATTAGAAAAAACATACACTTGCTAATTGCTGCTGTAATAGGTCTATTTTTGGCTATAGTTATGATTCGAGGGTCTGAAATATTAGCACGTTTGACATTTTATTCTGTTAATTTTGTAGAGGAAACATTCTTCAAAGCAAAACAAGAAACTGTGAGCAGCAAAAATAAAAAAACGCCGTCAGAATCTTCAACTCCAACAAAGGTAAAGAATGATACAGTCACAAAAAAAGGAAAAGAAGAGGTTGTTCCCATACCTCAACCAATAGAGCCGATAAAAAAGGAAAAAACTGATGATGAGCTGTTTAAAAAGGCAAAGACAATTTCTGACTTTAAAGCTTTAGCGGATAGAGGGTATAAAAAAGCATATTCATCATTAGCAGAAAAATATTATCAAATACATGATTATAATAACGCCAGCTTATGGGCAAAAAAAAGTAGTTCTCCAAGTTCAAAAAAAATATTGGAAGCCATAGAGTATGTGCATAAAGGAAATTCACAGTATCTAATATGGATAGGAAGTTTTAAACAAAATGAAGAATCTCGCATCTCTGCGATATATGCATATGGGCATATAAACAATGGGGATCCTTTAATATCTAATCGTTTAAAAGAATTGAAAAATGAATAAGTTATTTTTGATAATTAGTTTTACATTGTTTAGCACAATAGAGGTAACTGCTCAGATTACGGAAGATGTAGCTAAGGAATTCTTTAATTCTGCATATAATGCTTATTGTGAACATGATTATGAAAAGAGTTTGTATATGTTAGACTATGCGGAAAAGGAAGGGTATTCAAAAGATAGTATCCTTAAATATAGAACTTTAATAAAAGAAAAAGAAACTTTTGATAAAGTTTTGGAGGAAGGAGAACTTTTATACAAGAAAAAACAATATGTAAAAGCTTATGATATTTATAGAAGATTACCCTCAGAAATACAACAAAATGTTACATGGATAAAAAAATGCAATGAAATAGTCGATGCCATAAAAAAAGGAACTGCGATTTCGGAAGGACTAGCCAATTACATGAATAAAAAGAATCCCAATATTACGTATGGTTTTAAAGGAGGCTTTGCTTGCATAGAAAAGCCTTGGGGGAAATTTGGAGTAGATAAATATGGAAATGAATATACTTATGATAAGATAAACTTTACGAAAAGTGGCATTTATAAAATTGTAAAAGACAAGAAAATAGGATATGTTGATAGTTTAGGGTATGAAATAGTACATTGCCAATATACAGATGGAGGTAATGGTGTTTTTGACGATTTGATTCGTGTTTGTAAAGGGAAGAAGTGGGGGTATATTGATATAAATGGTAAACAGGTAATTGATTTTAGATATAAAGATGCAGGTGATTTCTCAGAAGGCTTGGCGCCTGTGTCAGTAGGAAACAAATATGGTTTTATTAATCGAGTTGGCCAATTGGTAATTTCTCCTCAATTTGATGCGGCTTGGAATTTTAGTAGTGGGTATGCTGCTGTTCGGGTTGGTTCGGATTGGTTCTTTGTCAATCATGAAGGTGTTAATGAATTTAGAAGAACATTTTCAGAAATTGGATATATGGAACATAGGTTTTGTGAAGGAATCGCTTTGGTACAGGAAAAGCATGATGAGGATAGTTATTCTTGGCAAGGGTATGGGTATTTTTCAAAAGAGGGTAAATTTATAACTCCATGTATTTATGAGTATGGGTCTCGTAATTTTAATGAAGGTATGGCAGTAATTTGTTTTGATGGAAAATATGGCTATATAAATACAAAGGGTGAAAGATTCATACAAGCCATTTATGAAAAGGCCGATTCTTTTTCAGAAGGTATGGCTCATGTAGTTATGAATGGATGGCATGGCTTTGTGGATAAATATAATATAACAACATTTGATTATTCATCCAGAAAATAAGGAATATGAAAAAGACAATATTACTTTTTAGTTTGTTTTTCGTTTGTGAATTGGCTTATTGCCAAGTGAACGAAAATAAGGAAAAAGCTTCTATAGCTATGGAGTTGGGGAAATTTGACATAGCTCTTTCTTATTTAGAAGTGATACCTGAAAACCAACAAGATGATAAGATTAAGAGCATGAAAACAATATGTACAGATTCTATAGTTACCAGAACACTTGTTGTATGCAATCAATTATTAAAAGTCCAAAAATATGAAGAGGCATTAGCTCTTATAAGTAAAAAAATACCCCAGCGGTATATGTCTCGTGAAGCTATAACAAGTTTGGTAGATAAATGTTATCAGTTTATAATACTACAAAAAGCTGGTAAAATAGTTAGTAGGGAATTAGCACAAAAATGCAAAGAGTATGATCAACTTTATTCTTTTCATTATGGCTATGCAAGAGGAACAAAGAAAAGAGGGGACGGTGATAAGAATTATTATTTTATAACAAAACATGGAAAATTGTTGTTCGAAGGTCGCTATTGGTATGACTTTTCTGATGGATTCAGTTGCCATTCAAGTTCTGTGTGTTATACGGATAGTCTAGGACAACAGATGCCATGGGATTTAAAGTTGCATTATGATTGGGGGGAGAATTTCCATGAAGGTAGAGCTGCTGTACTAAATGAGAAAAAGGCAAAATGGGGATTTATTGATAAGAATGGCATTTTGGTGATACCAGCAATTTATGACAAAGTATATTTTTTTAGTGAAGGATTAGCATTTGTGAAAAAAAAAGGCAAATATTTTTATATTGATTTGGATGGGAATACAAAAATAGACAAAATTTTACCATCAAATAATTTAAATTTTCATTTTTCGGATGGCATAGCATGGATTTGGGATAAGAAAAAAGGTTATGTTGCTATTGATAAATCGGGACATCATTTGTTTAACATAGATGAATTTTATAGATATAAAGTAGATGCTTTTCATGATGGATTATCTCGTATAGAAAAAAGAGCGTATAAAGATTTTAAAGATATTTATACTTATGGTTTCATTGATAAAATAGGGTCGCAAGTTATTGATTTCAAATATGATGATGCAAAAAACTTTTCAGAAAAGATTGCCGCTGTAAAAAGTGGTAACAAATGGGGGATGATTGATGCTAAAGGAAAATTGATTATTCCTTTAGTATATGATGATATAAAATCTTCTTCAGAAGGGCTTGTGGCTGTGAAGAATAAAGGGAAATGGGGCTTTGTAAACCATGATGGAAAAGAAGTGATACCATGTAAATATGATGAAGTTGAATCTTTTTCAGAAGACTTTGCTGTTGTTCGTATAAAAAATAATTATGGTTATATTGATAAATATAATAATTGTACCCTAAACTATAATTTTGAATAAGAATGGAAGAATTAATGCTTTACAATCAAATTATTCGTGAGTTGATTACTCATGAGAATCGTGTTCGAGACGACCGTAATAAATGGCAATATGCAATATATGCCTTTATGCTTGGAGGATACGTGACAGTGTTTGTTGCCAAAAACATAATTGTTTATAACTATATAATATGTTTGATAATATCCATAATGGGACTGTTAATATCACTTTCATTCATCTATGCAGCTTGGAGAAGTTCTTTAGCGATATCTATGGCCTTAAATTGTTGGAATCTCGCACTTGAAAGAAACAGGGCAAGGATTATAGATTGTCCTCCTGTTTGTTTGATAACCAAAAACATTATAGAACAACGCCAAGTGTCTCCAGATGAGGACATTATTGGTGCGAATGAGTGGAATGAGATAATGTATGAGAGACTATTGGGTGAGAGAGACGAATTGGTTACATGTATAACAAGAGAATTAAACAAAGCTGATTTTCTAATGCCATATAAAATGTGTCCTGCCATTTGTAATATACTATGGCTATTCATTTTTATTATATCCTTGGCTCAAATATTTTAAAAAGAAATATTGTAATGGCAAAAATCTATTTCAATACTAGAGATGAACTTACGGCTATCGACTCAGAAGATATAGCTGTGATTCAAGCGAATGGTAATTATTCTAAGATAGTAACCATCTATCGAAAGGAAATCATGCTGACCTCTGGTATAACCAAAGTGGAGGAAGTATTGAAGAGTGCCAATGATGCAAGGTCGAGATTTGTTAGGATAGGAAGAAGTTTGGTTGTCAATCATTCGTACTTGCAAAAGATAGATTTGATAAAACAACAGATGGTACTCTCATGCCAAGGAAATGAAATCAAAATAAATGTATCCAAGAAAACACTAAAGGTTTATAAGGATGCTATAGCAAAAAGTATAAAAATCAAGAATAATGAAACAGATTCTTTTAGGAACGGAGGGGAATCAGCCCTTTAAAATTACGCAACAAGGTGTAAGTCGCCAACATGCACGAATAACAATTGGCGATGATGGTGTTTGGACTTTGGAAGACTTGAACTCTACAAATGGTACGTTTATTCGCAATGAAGAAGGGGAAATGCGTAGGGTTGGGACTTTGGAGATTAATCCAATGACATTTATTTGTCTGGGACCAAATAATGCCAATGGTTGCTCATTTTATGCAACTCACCTGGTTAATCCCGATGACTTCATAAAGGAATTCCAATATCTCAATCAGTTGGAAGACAATTTTGATGCACAAGAGGAACATGCAGACAAAACGGCAAAAACTATACGAATGTTGATAGCTATCGTTTCCTTTATTGCATTGGTTGGCTCATTCGTAGTTAGTCATGGTCCTCTTCAAGTTGGTCTCCTTCGTGTTGGCACAGCGGTTTCTTTGTTGAGTACAATTTTCTTCAATCCTAATGAAAAGAAGAAAAAATTGCAGGAAGAACGAGAGAAATTCCATACTTGTCCAAATCCAAAGTGCTCTCATATTATGAAATCTCGTGAGATAAGAATGATGCAATGTTCAAAATGTAAGTGTGGATAAGCGAATAGAATAATAAACTCATAAATATAATAAGGTATGAAAAAGGTATCATTGATTTTATTGACCTTATTGGTCTTTGTCCTTCAAGTAGATGCGCAACGTACATACGCATTGTTGGCTGGTGTTAGCAACTACAATAATTCTCAAATTAACAATTTGGCTAATACCACAAAAGATGTAAAGGAAATGCAAACTGTTTTGAAAAAGCAAGGTGCAATTGTAGCAACAGTAACAAGCAAGTATGCAAACTCAGATAATATCATGAAGAAGCTAGATGCTATCGTTAGACTGGCCACTCCCAAAGATAAAATCATATTTTTCTTCTCAGGACATGGTACCACTGGTGGCATGGTCACTTCTGACCCAGCATTATTGTCTTACAAGGCTTTGGTAACAAAGTTGTCTGGTGCTAAAACCAAGAATATTTTTTGTTTCATTGATGCTTGCATGGCTGGAAGTGTCACAGATGATGCTGGTTCCGATTACAGCTGGGGACAAGCCTCTAAAAATAAGCTGGTATTTATGATGAGTTGTCGCGCAAATGAGTATTCTTTGGAAAATCAATGGCTTGGCAATGGCTATTTCACTCAAGCTTTATTAAAGGGATTGAGAGGAAAAGCAGACGAAAATAATGATAAAGAAATTACGGTTTTAGAGTTGTTTAAATATGTATATTCAGATGTGTATTCTAGAACCAAAAATAATGAACAACCTCAACATCCACAACTTATTGGACCAAAGAGCAATTTTGATGCAGTTTTAACAAAATGGTAATCGTCATTAAAACCTATTTGTTTATCAAGAAATCTTAACGGCTCATCAAAGATAGTAAATTTAACTTGATAATCTAGTGCAAAAGAACTATCTTTGCACCAGTATTAACAAAAATAACATGACTATGGATACAAAGAAATTCAAAACAGACCCTTCTGGTACAGGGAATTCAACAGCTAAAGGTGGAAGAAATAACACCAAGATAATATTGACCGCCGCAGGTTCTGTTGCTGCTGGAATGGCTGCTGGTGCAGCTGCGTCTCAAATCTTTTCAGGAACATCCCCTGAACCAAATCCTACTTCTGAACCACAGAAAGAAGATATTGCTCAGAAAGAAGAAATGGGTAAGGAGGAAGTTGCTGAGCAATCAGAAAATGAAACAACGCAGGCTACAGATGGAAAAACTCAACCAACAGGAGAGGACATTTCTCAACCTCAGCCTACAACAGGAAACAATCAGCCTACTACAGGTAATAGCCATCCTACAGAGCCTTCCTCTGGAAATACTCACCCTTCTTCTGATGGGGAGACTCCACAGGAAGTCGCAGAGGCAATAGTTGGAAAAGAAGAAATAGATAAAAATGATATAGATGCTCCATCAATACTAGAAATGAAGGAGTTTACTACCATTTACAATGCTGATGGTACGGAAGTGCAAGCTGTTGTCGGAATAACTCCAGATGGAACACAATATCTACTTGCTGATGCAGATGGAGATGGCGTTTATGAGGGAGTGTATGATATGGCAGGAAATTTTGTAGTTAATGCCGAGGCAAATCTTACACACAGCGATATCGAGATTATGATGGATCAAAGTGGTGGTTATCTTGCACTTACTGAGACAGACCGTACAAGCGAAACTGAAGATCCAACAGAAGACATCTTGGATACAGAGACTGGCGACCATTTAGAAATAGCACAAAATGAACCAGAAACTCAGCATGAGGAACAAACTGGGGAGCAACAGGTTGCCCAAGATGAACTTAGTTCAGATGAATTTGATAATTTGTTGGCAGAACTTCTAGGAACAGATTCAGAACCAAAGGAGGTTGATGATGAAGTTCTTGTAGAAACCGAAGAACAATTGGACGAAGAAGATGACGACGATTTTGAAGATTCAGAAGACTTTGAAGACGATACAGATTCTGACGAAGATATTTCAACGGATGATTTTTAATAAATAAAAGGCTACGAAAATGGAAGTAGAACAGCAAAAGGCAATCCTCACTTTGGAAAATCCTATAAAGGCACCTAAGCATGAGCATGTTTACATTTTCACACAACGTGTGCCTATCGGGGCATTGTGTAAAATTGTTTGTCCTGAGTGTGGCTTTAATGTGGTAAAGAAAATTTCTAAGGTAGGCAAACAAAGATGGGATTGCCCTCAATGTAAAGCTATTATAGGTTTTGTTGTAGTAAATCCTGAGCAAGTAGAGGAGCAAAAGGAACGACCTAATCAAGATGCTTCAATCGAAGAACCTGTTGGTTCAAAAGAGGAAAAAGAGGAAAGCCCCAAGCCTCATACGAAAAAGATAGATAATGAGAATTTATGCAATCTTGGCGAATTAGCTTGGGGTGGCTTCTTCTCTCGCAAACATTATCCTCTTCGAGTAGGTACCATCTATATAGGCCGAAAGGATGATGGAGAGCCTTCCGACTTACAATTGGAAGATTCGTACGTAAGTCGCCGTTCGGCATTATTGGAAGTTCTTTCAAGTGACAAGGGCTTTTTATTCAAACTGACTGTAAAGCATGCCTCTAACCCTGTATATGTAAATAGCTCAGAAATATCCGTGGGCAATAGCATATATCTGAATTATGGTGATGTGCTTATATTCGGCAAAACAAAAATGACGTTTAAAAAGAAAGTGTAATTATGGAGATAAAGTTGGCACAAGCATATTCTTTCTGCCAGTTAGGGCAACGAAAGAACCAAGAGGATGCTCGTTGTCCTAATACAGATGTCATAGACGAAAAGCAACGCTTTTTTGTTGTTTGTGACGGCGTGGGAGGTAGTGAGAAAGGAGAAGTGGCAAGCTCTACAGTTTGCCACACAATCCAAGAGGCCTTGTCTCATGCGGATTTGTCTGCAATGCTTTTTACCAATCAAGATTTTTCAACGGTCTTGGATGCGGCTTATGATGCGTTAGACTCGAAGGCAAATCGACAAACAAAAGATATGGCTACGACCATGACGTTTGTCTGTTTCCATCAAGGTGGATGTATGATGGCTCATATTGGAGATAGTCGTATTTATCAAGTGCGTCCAGGACATGGTATTATCTATCGTTCAGAAGATCATTCTTTGGTGAACTCCCTGGTTCATAATGGAATCATAACTCCAGAACAAGCCGTCAATCATCCTCAAAGCAATGTCATCACTCGCTATATGGGGCCAAAGGAAACTGACCGTGACCGATGCATGGCTACTGTTGTGAATACGAAGGATATTCAAAAGAATGATTATTTCTTTCTTTGTTCGGATGGAGTTTTGCATAATCTTTCGGATGAAGAACTGGTTGCGATTTTGAGCAGTGATAAAAGTAATCAAGAAAAGAATGATATCATAGCTTCCAAGAGTTTTTCTTCTTCAGACAACAATACGGCGATATTGATAAATGTTGCTGATGTTATAGATGATAGTAATGAGGATGAAGCTCCTTTTGAGGGAAGTCAGACTCGTCCTATAAAATCAAAGCAATATGTATCTTCCGAAATAGCTTCTGAGTCCCATGACAAAGTTGGTGTTTGGGGATGGATTAAAAGACAGGTGTTTAATATAAAATAAGGAATAGAATGAAAAAGTTTTTATATATTATCGTTGCCTTTGTTTTGGCATTTTCTCCAGCCTTAGTGTTTGGGACAAATAAAAATACAAAACTGACACATGTACGTAAGGAAAAGAAAGATAGTTTGGCTATCTTGACAGAAAAAGCGACCAAAGGCGATGCCGTTTCGCAGAATATACTTGGTGTATGGTATTATACTGGAAAGAATGTCAAGCAAGACTATAAGATTGCGTTGGACTGGTGGGCTAAGAGTGCAAAACAGGACAATCCCGACGCTATTGGCAATATGGCTATGTGCTATCAGTTAGGCAATGGCATCAAGAAAGATTCTGTAATGGCGTTGTCGCTTTACAAGGCTGCCATCAAGAAAGGCAATGCAAGTATCATTCCTCAACATGAACAGATAGTGAAGAATACCAAAAGCTTGTTTAGTACACGTTTGTTGATGGAGTGCTATCAAAATGGAATTGGGGTGAAACGCGATTTAAACCAAGCAGAGAAGTATCAAGAGGCGTTGGCAAACGCTGGTGATTCTGAGCTACAATTTTCATTTGCCTTAAAGTGTCTAAACAGTAAGCGAGCCGAGAAAGCTGCCAAATATTTTGAAAAGGCAGCAAAAAGCGGAAAGAAAGAAGCAGTTTATTATTATGGCTATCTATTGTTTAATGGAATGGGCATAGATCAAGATAAGGTCAAAGGACTTGCTTTAATGACGAAGGCAGCCAAACAAAATTTGGTAGCAGCGCAATATCAAGTAGGCCGTGCCTACTTTGAGGGAAATGGAGTTGAGAAAAATCTTACCGAGGCTCAGAAATATTTGAGTGAAGCTGCTGGCAAGAATAAAAATGCTGCATGGTTATTAGGAAAGAGCTATTTAGAATTACCAACTCCTAATTTATATTTTGCCTCTCAATGGATTTCAGAGTCCGTGAAAGGGCATGAAAAAGAAGTGAATGCTTTATTGACTGATTCCCAATATAAGATGTTCTATAATTATGTGGCAGGTTTGAAAAAATACTATTTGGACAAAGATTTTGAGGGAGCAATAAAGTTGTTCAAGGAAGTGGAGAAACAAAATGGTGTCGAGGGCATCACGATGCAAGCCACCTGTTGGGCTAATAAAGACAACAAGAAACGCAATGCGAAAAAAGCTGTGAGCCTTTACAAAAAAGCTGTGGAAAAGGGAAGTGCAACCGCTTCTTATTACTTATCGTCCATGTATGAGGTTGGCGAAGGTATGAAGCAAGCAGATAAAGAACAAGCTCTTTCCTTGTTGAAGGATGCTGCAAAGGGCGGCGTGGCATACGCTCAAGACAAATTAGGCGACAAGTACTTTTCTGGCGATAGAGTCGCACAAGATTATACTGAGGCTGCCAAACTTTATCTCAAAGCTGAAGCTCAAAATCGTTTGACAACTACAGCTGCAAAGAATTTGGCTCAATGTTATGCTCGTGGTATTAAGGTTTTGCCAGATTTGGCTGATGCTAAGAACAGAATGGAACAGTTAAAAAAATACAAGGCTAGCAACAGCTTGATAGATATGTTGAAATTATTGGAAGAGTAAATGAAATTTAAATAATGAAAGAGTACCGTCATACATTGCCAATAGGTGCAAAGCTACAAAGCCCAAAGCGTGTTTACACGGTAGAACAGGTCTTGGGGCAAGGTGGTTTTGGTATTACTTATAAAGTATCGGCAAATATTCGTGTTGACAATGTCGTAGCAAGAACTTCTTTTGCCGTGAAGGAGTTCTTTATGAAAGAGTCTTGTGAACGCGATTCGCATGATAGTGTTTGTTACTCTTCACCTGTGAAAGATAAGGTGGAGGAAAGCAAGAAAGACTTCTTGGCAGAGGCGCAGCGATTGAACAAGATAAGTCTTGAACATCCTAATTTGATTCATGTCAATGAGGTGTTTGAGGCAAATAATACTGTCTATTATGTCATGGAGTATCTTGATGGTGGAAGTCTAAGGATTTATGTGCAACAACATGGCCCATTATCTGAGCATGAGGCTTTGGAAATGATGAAACCAATCTTTAAAGCTGTAGATTTCCTTCATCAGAATCTTATGACCCACTTGGACATAAAGCCTGATAATATCATGCTTAAAAGAGATGCAGATAGTGGTAAGATAACTCCTGTGTTGATAGACTTTGGCTTGTCCAAACACTATGATAAGAACGGAAAGCCAACTTCAACCCTTCGTGTTTCTGGTTGTAGTGATGGTTATGCACCGATGGAGCAATATGTTGGTATTTACTCTTTTACTCCACAAGCTGATGTCTATGCCTTGGCTGCCACCTTGTTTTTTACCCTTACGGGAAAAGATCCTGTAATAGCTACAGAATTGAGTAAAGATAAAATAGTAACTAGCTTACCGGAATCTGTTTGCTCGAAAGTAAAAGAAGCTGTCGTGTCCGCAATGAAAATGCGGAAAGAAGAGCGAACGCAAAGTGTTCGCTTGTTTATTGAAAATTTGTGCATAGAGCAGACTTCAAATGTTGAAAATGGTCGGTTTAGAGTTGAAGAGAGTGACATCTCTACAAGAAAAATATCTTTAGATGATAACCAAAAGAAGCCATTTATAAGAATTGCATGGATCTTTGCTGGAGCACTTGCTTTGTTTTGCATTGCCATGTTGTTCATAATGACAATGAAGGGACTAAATATTATTAAGGCTAAAGAGTCCAGTGATATTATCAAACCTCGAACAGAAAAAATTACAACTAAAAAAATATTAAATTATGCTTATAAAGATAGTAATGGAACTTTGGAATATTATTGGACGTGATGTTTGATTAATAAAATAGATAATAATGGAATATAAGCATACATTACCAATAGGTGCAAAGCTACAAAGTCCTAAGCGTGTTTACACTGTAGAGCAAGTCTTAGGACAAGGTGGTTTTGGCATTACGTATAAGGTGTCCGCACAGATTCGTGTTGACAATGTGACTATTAGAACTTCTTTTGCTGTAAAGGAGTTCTTTATGAAAGAATCTTGTGAGCGAGATTCGCATGATAGTGTCTGTTACTCTTCTCCAGTGAAAGATAAGGTGGAGGAGAGCAAGAAAGACTTCTTGGCAGAGGCGCAGCGATTAAATAAGATAAGTCTTGAACACGCGAATTTGATTCATGTCAATGAGGTGTTTGAGACAAATAATACCGTCTATTACGTCATGGAGTATCTTGATGGTGGAAGTTTAAGAAGTTATGTTCGTAAACATGGTTCATTGTCAGAACATGATGCTTTGGAAATGATGAAGCCAATCTTTAAAGCTGTAGATTTCCTTCATCAAAATCGAATGACCCACTTGGACATAAAGCCTGATAATATCATGCTTAAAAGAGATGCAGACAGTGGCAAGATAATTCCTGTGTTGATAGACTTTGGCTTGTCCAAACATTATGATAAGAACGGAAATCCTACTTCTTCAATTCGAGTTTTAGGTTGTAGCGACGGCTATGCTCCAATGGAGCAGTATGTAGGCATCAACACTTTTACTCCGCAAGCTGATGTCTATGCCTTGGCTGCCACCCTACTATTTTCGCTCACAGGAAAAGATCCTGTAATAGCAACAGAATTGAATAAAGATAAAATTGTAACTAGCTTACCGGAATCTGTTTGCTCGAAAGTAAAAGAGGCAATTGTGTCAGCCATGAAAATGCGCAAAGAAGAACGAACGCAAGAAGTTTGCTCACTATTAAATAGTCTTGATGTTCTGCAAGAAAAAACTGCCTATTCTGAATCTGTGGGGCAAAATGTAAATAAAATCAAAACAAAGAAAATTACAAACCACCATATAAAGAAGCGAATTGGAACCTTCAAAATTGTGGTTTGCGGAAGTATTTTTATATTGCTTTTGTTTTTTGTTTCGCTTTTATTTTACCATGCAAATGATGAAGAATTCGTTGATTTAGGTTTAAGCGTAAAATGGACAACTTGCAATTTAGGAGCTAGGAGTCCTTCCGAACCTGGTAATATGTATAAATGGGGTAATGATAGTGGCAAATATAGTAAGAAGTGGTATAATATTTCTGGTACAAAATTTGATATAGCTTATACATCATCCCATGGAAGGCATAGAATGCCTACAAAAGCGGAAATTGATGAACTTGTGAAAAATTGCACATCGAAATTTGTCTCATATAAAGAGCAAAAAGGGGTGATGTTTACAAGTAAAATAAATGGCAAGCAGATCTTTTTCCCCATGACGAAATACCGTGAGATTCCTAAAGATATTTGTGGCTTTTATTGGTCTGGAAGTGGATTTGACAAGGAGCGGAGTTGGTTTATGCAATTGTACGATACTGGCGAAGCAGATATTTGGCATGACTCAAATAACTATTATATGGCAATACGTCCAGTTTCAAATATGAAGTAGTAGTAAAATATAATTTAAAGTAGGTGTCCGTAATTGTTTTTATATAAGGAATAAGGATACATTGCGTAAATATATGACTATTCAGAATTCAAATGTAAAATTAATATAAACAGTTTTCTTGAACGATGGCAAAAAAATATAAGTTTAAAAAGATTGGTTGTGGGTATCCTTTTGGGCTAACAGATCAAGGGAAAGAGAAATTTAACCCTAATAAAGATAGACCTCGTGGAGGACGTGGTGATTCTGGAGAAGATTCTGTTCCAAAGAATGTTCTAGAGAAACCTATAGGTTTGCATACTAAGACCTTGGCACAGTTGAAGAATTCGAAAAAACGTTATTTGGTTGAGAAAATAGAAAAAATAACTCAACAAATAGGAAGAAATAAAAAAGAAACAGTTTTGTTACATAATTTGGAAGATTTATGTACAATAAAAAGAAACCGAAAAAGAGAACTTATCGACAAAAACGGCAAGCAGTCCAAATGATAAGCCGTATACGAGATATACGTAATAAACATGAAGAGCGAATGGCTAGAGCTGTTGAATTCTCGGGGAAAATATCTTCTTTTACAAGATACTTAGCGATAACTGGTCTAGCTCTGGTTTGGATGCTCGTTGAGTCTAAAATTATAGGACTTAGGGAACTTTTGCAAGATGTGCGTGTGCAGTTTTTAATAATCTCATGCCTGTTAGTTTTGCTTTTTGAGTTAGTCCATCTCTTGCTGAATGTAGTGGTAAACCTAATATATGCTAATGCAAAATTGACCAAGCCTTTGTCTTATGTAAAGAAACAAAAAAAGACAGAAGTTGTGGCGACCACATTTCCCAAAAGTGTTGTTAAGGTTGAATGGTGGATATGGGGAATAAAAGTAATGTGTTTGATGGTAGCATTTATAACATTTTGTTATTTATTATTGGATATAATGTTTGATTAAAAAGAATAGAGAATAATGGAATATAAGCATACTTTGCCGATAGGTGCAAAGCTACAAAGCCCTAAACGGGTTTATACTATTGAACGAGTGCTAGGACAAGGAGGTTTTGGTATAACATACAAGGTATCCGCCAAAATCAAAGTTGAAAATGTGACGGTTAGAACCTATTTCGCAATCAAAGAGTTCTTCATGAGTGATTCTTGCGAGAGAGATAATAACAACAGTATATGTTATTCCTCTCCTGTAAAAGATAAGGTGGAGGAAGGCAAGGCGGACTTCTATGCAGAAGCACAACGTTTGAATAAAATAAGTCTGAGCCATCCCAACCTCATCCATGTGAACGAGGTGTTTGAGGCAAATAATACTGTTTATTATGTCATGGAATATCTTGACGGAGGTAGCCTTCGAAGCTATGTTCATAAACATAAAACATTGTCGGAAGAAAAAGCTTTAGAGTTTATGCTTCCGATAATGAAAGCGGTTGATGTCTTGCACCAAAACAGAATGACGCATCTTGATATAAAGCCAGATAATATCATGTTGAAACATGAGGAAGAGACTGGTAATATGATTCCTGTTTTGATTGACTTTGGATTAGCCAAACATTATGATGAGCAAGGAAGACCTACTTCACGAATTCGCAATTTAGGTTGTAGCGAAGGTTACGCACCAATCGAACAATATACAGGAATCTTTACTTTTACTCCACAGGCTGATGTTTATGCCCTAGCTGCAACTTTGCTCTATTTGTTGACAGGTAAAGATCCTGTTATCGCATCAGACCAGAGTGAAGCTAAAATCTCTTCAAACTTGCCTCATACCGTTAGTGAGAACACTAAAAACGTAATTCTAGGAGCAATGAAGTTGAGAAAAGAAGAAAGAATTCAAAATGTAATCTCTGCAATAAATAAATTAAAAAGCAATACTGAGAACTTAAATCAAAGTACAGGAATATCTATGTTGACGTTTTGTAAAGATATAGAATATCCTTATGATTTTCCAGATATATTTATTTACTATAGAGGACAAGAATTAAGGGTGGAGGATTCTGTATATAGCAAGGTCTGTATGGAAGATTTTTATACAGCAATACAGACTATCTATACCTCTGATATGTGTCAACCACCTAGACAGTTCCAACGATTTGAAGAATATCTCTTGAGCTATTTGGGCAATATAAGGTATAATTTTAGTATCATTTCGTATCGGACAATAGAAGATTATATAGAAATCTTATCATTACTAGAAAAATATAAGTTGGGGAGGAAAGTTCGGTTAGTTCAAGAAAATGATTTGTGGGCTTGTGGCTATACGGATGCTTATAAAGATTCTTTGTTTACACTAAAAAGTGATGATGGCTTTTGTGTATTTGAAACAGGTCAAGGTGTTACGGAAATCGTATGGACAGGATTGGAAAAATATGAGTTTTTCTTAGCTTCTGGAGGTTGGGATAAATATATTAAAGATAACTTATCTTATAAAATTGATAGCTCTAGCGTAAACGAAGCTCAAATTTCTAGTGTTTATGCTTCATTTGTTGTTGGTGCTATGGTTTTGTATAGAATGATAAATAAAGAAGTTGATGGAGTGCTATTGACAGCTTTTCCCTTTTCCATTGATATATGTGTGAAAGAACATGGACAAGTAAGAAATTATACGAATCTTGTAAAAGAGTTTTGGACTGTTCCTATGAAAAAGACATCTGATGTTTTGGATTGTGGTGATAATGAAATAGAACTCCGAATGGGGATCTATCAAAAGATCTTAGACATAAACGGCATTTTCGGTTTTAAGCCAACTTCAATCACTTTGACTTTGGATATGGATGCAAATTCGCTCATGCATCTCATCGTCAAGGATGTTGATACTGGTGAAGAGAAAAGCATTCTTCTTACAGATTTCACGAAATCCCAACCATTAGAAATGAAAGATTCTCAATTAGAGCATGATAATCATATCACAAACAAGATCAAAAAGAAAAAATCTTTCAAGGACAAATTTTGGGGAACGTTTGGGTGGATTAAATAATTTTGAAGAATGAATTTTGATTATAAAAATCATAAATTAAGCATAACATGAAATATAGAAAACTTACTGTTGGCAAATTAAGTTTTCATACAGGCATCGCTGAAAAGGCAGACGCTATAATATAATTTCTATATTTGCCAGAAATGGTAAATGCCTACTTCAAAATAGAATTTCTCTCCTACAATAATCCATTTAAAATAAATGAATCATGAAAAAGAGCATATTTTTATTTATTCTCTTCTTGATAGGAACTTTAAATCTATCAGCACAGATAAAGTCTTCTGTTGAGTATCCAGATTCCGTCTTTAATGGAAAGATAGACATCGTATATGTTTTTGAAGTAAATGACGACATTGACTCTATCAAGAGTTTGTCTTATGACAAGGAAAAATTAGAAGTTTTCGCTAGTCCTAGTATAAGCACGATAAAATCTTATGTTACAAGAAATGGAAAAACAACACGTAGCGATACCATTAAGTTTACATATTCGTTTAAATGCTTCCGGAAGGGCATTAATCGTGTTCCTGTTCTCACAATAGTAGATTCGCATGGTAAAGAATTGTCATCGCCTTCCAATTTGAGTTTCACCGTTGTAAAGAATAGTGAAATCGTTGGTGAATTCATGGAAGCAATCATTTCTACAGACAAGAAGACTATTTTGCTCGGTGATAGTGTAAAGTGCCAGATACGACTTTATACCAATATGGATGCAAGACAAATGAAATTGCAAACGGAAAATATAGACAAAGCTGTTTTGCATGGGATAAATATATCTACAGTTATCAATCGTGAAACTGTTTTTTATAAAGGTGATTCTGTATATTTGGTTCTTTGTCCTGAATTTTATGTAATCCCTACTCATGTAGGACAATTTTGCTTGAAAGGTCTAAGTTGTGTTGTAAGATATTACGAAATTGATAAAAGTGTCGATTTTGTAGAAGCTTTCTTTAATGGCGATGCTTACGTTCGGCGTGAGAAAGTTGTTTCGGTTCCACCTTTATATATTGAGATAAAAAGCAAATAAACAAAGTTATTCATGAAAAGAGTTAGTATCTTGACTTTCGCAATATTACTTTGCGTATCTTGCCAGTCTTCGGACAACCTTAGCTTCCGCACTTTTAGTGAAAAAAGTGAAGATTCGATAGTTTCGGAAAAGGCTAGTACGGCTGAACTGATGTGTAATCTGACTTATCCTGTTGGAAGAAGCAAGACTGATAGGGATATTCGGAAATGGCTGAATCAAGCTATCATGCAGGAATTTGCAGCAACACATGAAAATGACGATTCGCCAGAAATAGAACTTTCTCGACATGCAGACAATCTGCAAGAAGCTTTTCGGGATTATTCCTCGCAATACTATAAATGGGTGAAAAAGGAATACAGCGATGACCAAGGAGAGCTATATCCCTTGCAACCCTTTTACGTACATTTCTCGGCTCATCCTGTAGTTGACAATGTAAGGTATGTTACTTATTTCGTGGAGGCTGATATCTTTTTTGCAGGTGCTCATGGTACTCCCCATGCCTATTATCGGACATACGACAAAAAGTTAGAACAATTTGTTTCTTGTGATATATTGGTAAAAATGGAGCACATGGAAGATGTCTGCCGGATTATATATGCGAAAGCCTTGAAAAAACGACAAGAGTTATTCAATAGTCAAAGCCTCACCACGGATTTTACTGACGATTATCCTTGTGGAGATTGGAGCAACAATAAAAGTGAGACTATACCAAAGGACAAGGGACTAATACCCTTGCAACATATAGCAATATTGCCACAAGGTATAGTGGTGTCATATCATCCATATCAGATTGGCGGATTTTCTGAAGGAGATTACCATATCCTTGTTCCTTTTAAGAACGTTGGTGAATATCTACTCCAAGATTATTCTAAGTTTTAAATTATAGAATCCATGCTTTCTTGCATTGCTATCACTTGTTGTTCATACTCTGCCTTCTTCACACAAGCCACGACTTCATTTCCTGCACGAAAAAAGTTTTTTTACGAGAAAAAGTATCAAAGTGTCATTATTTAGAGGGAAAAGCATTCTAAATATCTGATACTTTGAGATATACAAAAATGAGACTTTCGATATATTTTACAGAAAAGCATCATAGAAGTATCATAAAATCGGGAGAAGTATCATAAAATTCGGCTTTGAGTCGAATTAAAAGGCTAAAAAAGAAGTGTCTACTATTCCAGTTTTATAAAAACTTTAGCGTCTACTATTCCAGCATGTAATGAATGACAATACAAACTAGGAATAAGAGGAAAGATTGACAAGTTGGATTAGGAATAAAAGCACATAACGTGGTCTGTAAGAGATCATTAAGCGGTCTGTCAGAGACCATCAAGTGGGCACTCAGAGACCAAGTGATGGGCATTGAGAGAACAAGTAACGGGCACTCATTACCCGTACTATAGGCATCGAATGCCCAAAGTATCGGACGTTTTTGGGCACTTCTTGCGAGTCGGCGGCTTCGCTATTATGCATGATGCTTTATGACGATTTTGTAATGCTTTTATGCTGATTTCGTGATGCTTTTATGCTGATTTGGTGATACTACTATGTCAATTTCATGATACTTCTATCACATTTATGATACTTCTATGATACTTTTCTGTAAAATAATCAGAAAAGTATCATTCCTATATATTATTATGTATCAGGTAATTACACCTGTTTTTAACCAAAAAGATGATACTTTGAGACTTTTTTCACGATTTTTTTTTCGTGTGCGTATAAACTCGTCGGAAAATCTAAAAAAGTATCAGATATGAAACCTTATAGATTCCCCCAAAATTACGTCCCGACGTAGACTTTATTACATGGCGACGTAATCTTTCCTACGTCCCGACGCATAGATTTCTACATCGCCATGTTACTTCAAGGGCGTCGGGAGAAAAAAACAAAAGTATAGTTTTAGAACCTGATAAATTCATCATATAAACAAATCATCCAGAGTTACTGAAGCCCTGAATATATCGGAGTATTCATTAC
>ERZ1034901.588-NODE-588-length-28501-cov-6.548478_pt1 | contig 28501 bp, 20 predicted proteins | sample MGYA00520628_ERZ1034901 | MGnify/ENA primary metagenome ERZ1034901 (study PRJEB33766, sample SAMN09781783) | gut metagenome | biome: gut microbiome | host: Homo sapiens | place: Madagascar | study: EMG produced TPA metagenomics assembly of the PRJNA485056 data set... | reverse complement strand
ATATGGATGGATATGAGGCGACGAAGAAGATCAGAGCTATGAAAAATGCGCGGGCTTCTATTCCAATTGTGGCAATGACGGCGAATGCATTTGAAGAAGACAGAAAAGCAGCGTTTGCCGCAGGAATGAATGAGCATATTGCCAAACCGATACAGATTGTGAAATTGATGGACATAATCGGCAAGATGATTTTAGCATAATAGAAAGCATGACTGTGATTAATATGACTATGATTAAATGGAGGAATTTCACTTAACCGGGAAATTCCTCTTGTTTTCTTACTGCTGTATTGATTTCAGTGATTCAAACAGTGCAATGTCGTCTGCTTTCAGCTTGACATTGGTACAGTACTTTTTACCCTCTGGCGTAGTGACGTTGATCTCGATGATCGAACCTTCCTCTATAGCATCCTGCGATACCGCTTTCAGGAACATCGGAAATTTCGGATGATTAGCCCGAAAGAGGTTCAAATCGGACTTTAATTTCTGTATCATAGCAATCTGACGAAAATCCATAATTATTATCCTCCGTGTGTTGTAAAGTTCTATTGGATTATACTGAAAATATCAGTATGAGTCAACCAGAATGAAGAAGTTGAAAATGTATCTGTTATGAGATACACTGTGTATTAAGGAAAACATATCATAAGGTACAAGGAGAAGAACATGAAGAAATTTATTGAAGAATTTAAAGCATTTGCCCTTCGCGGAAACGTGATGGATATGGCGGTTGGTGTTATCATAGGTGGTGCATTCTCCGGAATCGTAACATCCCTGACAGATAATTTCATTAATCCAATCTTAAATGTGCTGACAGCCGGCAAGATGTATACAGTGGAAGATGTGGCTGGTTTCGCGTCGAATTTTATTTCGGCAGTCGTGAATTTCCTAATCATGGCATTTATCTTGTTTTGCCTGATGAAGGGAATTAATAAGCTGCTTACATTTAATAAAAAGGAAGAAGCACCTGCAGAGCCGACAACTAAGGTCTGTCCATTCTGTCAGAGCGAGATCAGCATCAAGGCAAGCCGTTGCCCACATTGTACATCGGTTCTGGAAATTGCAGAGAACGAGTACGAAGCTGCTGAGACAAAGACGGAAGAACCATAACACGGATAAGAGACTACTGGTTTCTGACCAGACGCGGACACATTTTCCAGTGAGATACATATACTTAAATTGAGAAGAAAAATTGAGGCATGGCATGAACTGTGAGAAATGTGCAGAACAGAGAGATTATGGCATGAATCCGTATGTAGTTAATGTGGAGCAGTGTACGATACAGAACCGGAATTATCGGAGAGCTGTATGGACGGGATGTTATCTGCAGATGACGGTAATGAGTATTTCTGCCTGCGAAGAGACAGGACCTGAGTTTCATAAAGACATGGATCAGTATATCAGAGTGGAGCAGGGTAATGCGATCGTGAAGGTTGGCAGATGCAGAAAGTGTATGGATCTGCAGGAGAGCATGTGCCGCGGAGATGCAGTGTTTGTACCATCAGGAAACTGGCACAATATCATTAATATTGGCAAGATGCCGCTGAAACTTTCCGTGATCTATGCACCGCCGCATTACCGGAAGGGAACGGTTAATCAGACGAAAGCGGATGATTTGCACAGGTGAGCAGGAAAATATGTTATAATTATAATATACAAGGGGGCGGAACGAGATGGAGAACGTTACAGCAGAGGAAAAGACTGCAGTACCAATGACGATGACAGTTCAGGAATACATTCCTATGCTTCTGATGAATACTGCATTTGAACCGGGAACATGTATGGAGTTTATAGACTCCCTGACAGATCCGGATGTGAAGAAAATGGCATATGCGGAGTATTATTATTTCAGTGGACAGCACGAGAAGGCGGTAGAATATGCCAGCCCATATCTGAACCATGAGAATGCGATGGTCCGGATGACTGCCTGTCTGATCTATTCCTTTGCGAATCTGTCACTGAATCATATTTGTGATGCAAGACGAGAGCTGAACCGCTTGCAGGACAGCCTGGCACAGTATGCACATAAAGATCAGGCGAATAAAGCGTTATTGGCATTTGTAGGCAGCGCATCGAGGGTACTTCTTCATCTGCCGACAGACGGGCTTCCGAACATCGCAGAGAGCATCCGTTTCCTTCCGGAAGGAATACGGTTCTGGGGATGCTACATAATGGCGCATGAAGCGTACCTGAAGCAGGAATATGGACAGTCCTTGGGAATAGTACAGGCCTGCCAGAGTATGAGCACAAAGATCTATCCGATCGCACATATCTATCTGGATCTGATGGGAGCTATGGATGCCATGAATCTTCGGAAAACCGAGCTTGCTAAAAAGTATTTTATGGATGCATGGGAGACAGCCAGACCAGACGATCTGATCGAGGGTATCGGAGAACATCATGGGTTATTGCAGGGATTGATCGAGACCTGTATGCGGGATGACTGGCCGGAAGATTATAAGAGAATTATCGAGATTACATACCGGTTCAGTTATGGATGGCGCAGAATCCATAATCCAGATACCAATGAAGAAGTGGCGGATAATCTGACAACAACAGAATTCACCATTGCCATGCTGGCGAGCAGGGGATGGAGCAATGCAGAGATTGCGGAGCATATGCGGTTATCCGAGCGTACAGTCAAACAACATCTGTCTACAGTGTATACGAAGTTAAATATCGATAAGAGAAGTCAGTTGAATGAATATATGCTCAGATAACGGTGAATAAGAAAAGTATTATTATCGTATACAGATGTACACAAGATAAGCCGCATAAACGACCAGCATGAAGATGCCTTCGTTACGTTTAATCGTCTGGGAAGTCCATGCAAAGACCATGACGATCAGACTCATGATTACCAGAATAATAATGTCGATGATATTCTCCAACAGAAACGCAACCGGACTGATGGACGCTGCGATGCCGAGTACAAATAAGATGTTGAAAATGTTGGACCCGATGACATTACCAAGTGCCATGTCTACCTCATTCTTGCGTGCTGCAACAATGGAAGTGACAAGTTCCGGAAGGCTGGTTCCGGTAGCTACGATCGTAAGGCCGATCAGTGTCTGGCTGAGACCGAGCCTTGCTGCGATCACAGATGCACCATCTACAACAAAGTCACCGCCGTATTTGATGGCGATCATACCACCGACAATGAAGACCAGACATTTCCAGACCGGAAGAATATCAACATCATCTTCAGCAAATTCCTCTTCTTCAGTCATCAGACGTTCTTTCATATGCTTTTTACGGGCAGTTCTGGCAGCCTGGATCATCCAGAGGAGATATCCGACAAAGATGATCAGGAGAATCACACCTTCTACGTGTCCCAGTGTCATGCCGAAGTATCCAAGAAACATCAGCAGGATGGCACAGATAATGGAAAGTGGGAATTCTTTCTGTAAAGTATCCTTTTTAATGGTCAGTGGAGCAAACAGTGTACAGACTCCGCAGACAACCATCAGATTGAATATATTAGAACCGACTACATTGCTGACAGCCAGAGTGTTATTGCCTGCCAGGGAAGCAGTTACGCTGACTGCGCATTCCGGGAGACTGGTACCCATTGCCACGATCGTCATACCAATGATGAGAGACGGTACTTTCAGACGTCTGGCAACGGAAGAGCTCCCTTCCACAAAATAATCAGCACCTTTGATCAGCAGTACAAAGCCGATCACTAATATAAGAATTTCTTTTAACAGATTCATACAATGACCTCGTTTTCTTTTCTATAATCCATGCAGATGTAAAAAATGCATATTTATTTAACTATAGTAGAAGGATGAAGGCTTGTCAATGACAGAAAGTATGAAAACGCGTCGAAAATGAGGGTTGGATTCCAGATACGTTTTTGCTACAATAAATACAGTGTGTAATTAGTGTAATTACAAAAGAGAGTGAGAGGGTTAAAGTGGAAAATACTAACATAGAAATGTCAGAGAAAATGAGGCGGCGTGAGACCATGCGAGGGACAGCACTTACATTGATGGGCGGCGTGTTCTGGGGACTTGCAGGCGTCTTTGGCAAGTATTCATTTGAACATAAAGGGATGACGGCGCAGTGGCTGGTCAATGTCCGGCTGATCATTGCCGGACTGATACTGTTAACAACTGTCTATATGAAGCAGAAAAAAGATACTTTTCGGGTGTGGAAGAATGCCCGCCATACGATCCGTATGATCCTGTATGGCGTGATCGGTATTGCTGCCTGCCAGATGACTTATTATATGGCAGTGGACGATTCCAATGCGGGTATCGCAACAGTGCTTCAATATACGGCACCGGTTATGATCATGATATATCTGTCCATCCGTAATCGAAAGCTTCCGGAGGTGTCAGAGCGCGTGGCTCTGATTCTTGCTTTTGGCGGAATTATCCTGCTTGCAACGCATGGACACCTGACAGAACTCAGCATTTCTAAGGCAACCCTGGTGCTCGGACTTATGTCAGCAGTGGCAACGGTATTCTATAACCTGCTTCCGGGTAATCTGATGGATGAGTACAGTACGTTTGCAATCGTAGGATGGGGTATGCTGGTCAGCGGCATCGCTCTGCTTCCGTTTGTGAGACCGTGGAATACCACACCGCTTATTACCTGGGACTGGCAGACGTTTCTCTGTACAGGTGTGGTTATTATTGTAGGAACAGTACTTTCTTTCGGATTCTACATGGAAGGAGTGCGCCTGATCGGCGGATCCAGAGCGAGTCTGTTTGCATCTGTAGAGCCGTTGACGGCAACGATCGCATCTGTATTATTTATGGGTGTGGCATTTTCGGTGATGGATTTGCTTGGATTTGTCGGTATTATTGGTGCTGTAGTGATATTGTCTTTGCCTAAAAAGGCGGAAAAATGCTCAGCTTGATCATTGGCTGAACATTGCGAAAGTTGTACTTGTGATAGCTTTTGCGATAGACTATAATAAAAATTGAGATTTACATACATTCTCGGTAGTTAGACTTTTATCATCATACTTCTTGAGTTATCGGGAATACAGGAGGAAGAAATGGATATTAAAGAATGTTACAAAGAAATGGGCGCAGATTATGAAGATGTACTTCGACGTATGGGCAGTGACAGCCTGGTAGAACGTTTTACACTGCGCTTTTTGGATGATAAAAGTTATCAGATGATAAAAGATGGTATTGCAGCCGGAGATGCAGAGACGGCATTCCGCGGCGCACATACATTAAAAGGTGTTTGTCTGAATCTGGGGTTTAGTTCACTGTATGAAGTGAGTGCGCAGCTTACAGAGGATCTGCGGGCACGCGTGATCGAAGGAAGTGAAGCATCTCAGGCGGCAGTTGACAGAGAATATCAGAGAACAGAGAATGCAATTCGCAGATGGCAGAACGAGAACAGAGGATAGACAATGAGGACAGACATCAAGAGAACGATGGAACAGGCAAGGATGGAGATGAACATCCTTTCAAAAGTATATAGTAAAGTGCGTTTACTGAGCAGAGATGAGCTGTGCGTGGATAATTCAGATGATGCATGTTGGCGTGAGTCATGCCTTGGCGGTGGTGAGTACTGCGAAGACTGTGTGTCTGTGATGTCAATAAAAGAACACAGACAGAAGACGAAGCTTAAATATATAGGCTCAGAGCTTTATGAAGTGACAGCCAGATATCTGGAGATTGATGGTAAGCCGTATGTTATGGAACTGATCCAGACTCTTGATGATTCAGACAGCAATATAGAGAATGCAATCGACAGTCAGGAGAGTCAGGACGCAGAAGTGTTTTATAAGGCCTTGTACACAGATGCGCTGACCGGAGCATATAACAGACGCTATTATGAGGAGCACTTGAAAAAACGTGTCTTGTCTGCCGGTGTTGCAATGTTTGATCTGGATGATTTTAAGCTGGCGAATGATACATACGGACATGATATCGGAGATCGGATTTTAAAGACAGAGGTATCTGTGATCCTGAATCTGATCCGTAAGACAGATTCGCTGGTGCGTATCGGCGGTGATGAATTTCTGCTGGTGATGCCCGGCATTTCTCAGGATAACTTTGATGGAAAGCTCAGAGAGATCCGAAGGCTGATTTCATCTGCAGAAGTATCGAACTGCCATAATCAGCAGATAACGGTTAGCATCGGCGGCGTCATGGCGAAGAATGAGGCAATTCGTGACGTTGTGGCAAGAGCAGATAGATATATGTATCAGGCAAAGATACATAAGAATTCGATTTCGACAGAATGGGGAATTATAGAGATGTCAGAGCATGCAGTGCTGTCTGCAGGTAAGAAGAAGTCTGATCAGTGTATCCTGATCGTAGACGATTCAGAGATGAACCGTGCCATTCTGTGTGAGATGCTGAAGGATAATTTTGATACACTGGAGGCAGAGAATGGCGAAGCGGCACTGGATATGCTGTCCAAGTACGGTCGGCGGATCTCACTGGTTCTTCTGGATATTGTGATGCCTGTTATGGATGGATTTGAAGTGCTGGAGAAGATGAATAGCAAAGGAATTATCGATGACATTCCGGTTATCATGATATCCAGTGAGGATTCGAATACCGCTATCAGAACAGCATATGAGATGGGAGTATCCGATTATATCAGACGTCCGTATGATGCCATGATTGTGTACAGACGTGTGTATAATACGATCAAGCTGTATGCAAAGCAGAGACGTCTGACATCAATTTTATCAGAGCAGATGAAAGCCAAGGAGCAGAACCGTCAGATCATGGTTGGCATTCTGAGCCACATCGTTGAGTTTCGTAACGGAGAAAGCGGAGCACATGTACAGCATATCAACGTACTGACCAAGATGCTCCTGAACAGACTCGTGCAGAAGACAGATAAGTACGATTTGACCTGGCAGGATTGTGAAACAATTGTGATGGCATCATCCCTTCACGATATTGGTAAGATCGGTATTGATGATAAGATTCTGAATAAGCGTGGCAAGCTGACAGATGAAGAATTTGAGATCATGAAGCAGCATACTGTGATCGGAGCTTCAATCCTGGAAGAACTGACCATGTATCAGGATGAGCCTTTGGTTAAGACTGCATATCGGGTGTGCAGATGGCATCATGAGCGTTATGACGGAAGAGGCTATCCGGATGGTCTAAAAGGGGAAGAGATTCCGATTTCGGCACAGGTGGTATCACTTGCGGATGTATATGATGCACTGGTCAGTAAGCGTGTATACAAGAAGAGTTTCTCGCATGAGACAGCGATGAAGATGATATTTAATGGAGAATGTGGCATATTTAATCCGCTGCTTCTGGAGTGCCTCAAGGATATACAGGATGACATCTATAACACTGTATACGCAGAAGGCAATGAGATGTTCGATTCCAAGGATAAAGAAGGTCAGGGAATTGAAAAATTGTATGAGAAGTCAGTGAATTTCGGGGGGGGGCAGAATTTATAATCTAGTCTCTCGAAAAATAGATTAAGTTATCAGTCAATTTAATGAATATAGTGTTTTTTATGACAGGCAGTCGCAGCGCGGCTGTCTGTTTTTGTTATTTTTTGTAATGTACGTAAAATAATTCATGGATTTTAGTTGACAAATGTGATAGACTGTATTTTGGTATATCATATAGTTTATGTATACTACAAGAAGATTTGGAGGAGATACCGATGGCGGGAGAGCTTCATTTAAATCCTGGAACGAAGATGCATCTGGCATATGATGTGCCGGTTGGTCAGGATCCACAATTCAATATGATAGGTACATTCAAAAAAGCATTGGATGAATCAGCATTTCTGGTATCCATTCCTATGGTGGATGGCAAGCCGTTGATTCCGGACGATAATCAGAAGATCCTGTTTCGGTATGGCGAAGGCAACGAACAGCAGATCGTAGCCGGATACGTGGATGATGTGGTGAAAGAAGGCATCCGCCGTTACTGGAAGGTGCGCAGAGTCAGCGAGCACAGACAGCTGATCAAGCGTGTGGACATTCGTATGAAGGTGGAGCTTCCAGTGCAGTATATGCAGGATACATGGGCATTGAATTCAGATGGAGAGATCGATCGCGAAGAGGGCGAGACCATGGATATCTCGAACAATGGTCTGGCGGTGTATATGAACCACTGGTTCACTGTAGGCGAGACCTGTATCTTTACATTGCCACGGATCGGCACGGCATCAGATGGCAAGCCGGCCAGAGAAGTAGTAGGGGTTATCTGCTGGATGAGAGAGATGCCGAAAGGCGGACCATTCCGTTATGTAGCAGGTATCCAGCTGAGATTTGCAGACATTCAGGAGCGTCAGGAGATGCAGGAGTATGTCGCATACGTCAAGAAACGTTATAAACTGTGAGAATAAGCATGAAGAGAAAAAAGAAGAATCAGATTCCGGATATACATATAGAAGACACGGAACCTAATGAGTCCGAAGAACTGAAAACAGAAAAGAAGAAAAAACGTTTCGGTAGAAAGAAGCAGAATGATCAGATCGTCCGGATTGAGGAACTGGAGAAGATGATGGAGAAATACGGAGACGACGTGGATCCGGAAGATATCGTCAGTATGTACATTCCTCACCGAAGAAGGAAGCAGATTGGTGCAGCATTGCTGCGAATGGACAAATTGCATCTGACACTGCTTGGTATGCTTCTTCTTGTGGCAATATTATTTATCTTTGCATTTATGCAGGAAAAGATGGGTAACTTCACCATCAATCTGAACCGTCTGGAACTGTACCGTAAGGGTATCAGCATTGCAGATAATGGCGACTTTAATGGGGCAACCGCAAGACTGACAGCCAGCACAGTAGAAGATGCAACCAATATTTCTATCGATGATCTGCCGGAGGACATTGACGATCTGGATGGAAGCCATAATGGTAAGAACTACATGGCATATACCTACTATGTCCGTAATGCGGGCAAGGAAGATCTGGGTTACAAGGCAAGCATTACATTAGATTCCTGTGCCAAGGGCGCTGAGAAAGCGGTTCGCGTGGCTGTCTGGAGAAATGGTGAACGCGTGGTGTATGCAGCACCGGCAGCCGATGGCGGCGAAGAGAATGGATGCAAGAACTTCAAATCGGATGATGTGGTATGCACCTATACGGAGAAGAAGTTCCTTGTGGGAAATGTAGATCGTTATACCATCGTTATCTGGATGGAGGGAGACGATCCGGAATGCGTAGACTCCATTATCGGAGGAAGCGTGGAATTCAGCATGAAGATCGATGCAGATTATAAGGATGAGACAAGCCTGCTTGCCAAGTTTGTACAGGATATCAAAGATACCCTGACCGGTAATAAGCCAATCAACGCTGCCGGTAATGATGCACCGAACGACAGTTATTACACAGATAAAGAAATTACCTGGAAAAACAGGAGAAATAAATAACTAGCATGGATAATGCTATAATCAGTGCCACAGCCACTGTTATTATAGAAAAAAGAGAAAATGCAACTGGAACAGTAACATCAAATAGCCAGCCTGTTATGAGATGATATCCTCACCGGAATATGGTGAGAAGTATTCTCCCAACCGGGCTCGGTGAGAGCATGATCTGATAACAGGGAGCTTACGATAAGCCGAATGTCAGGAGAACATTTTCTCGAAACGAAAGAAAATCGAATGGGAGGAAAATCGATATGAACGAAACGAAAAGCGTAAATTCGCTGAAACGTCAGATGACAGCAGCGATCGCAATGGTACTCGTTGCGGGTATTGCGCTGGCAAGTGCTACATATGCATGGTTTGTAACGAATAATAAGGTTGATGCAACAACGACAAATATCAGTGCGCAGTCTAACTCTGCATATCTGGTAATTGATACAAAGAAAACAACTAAGGATTCAATATCATCCGTAAGTGCTGGCGATACAGTAACACCGCTTTATCCGGCTAAAATTGAAAAATCTAGCGGAAATGCTTTGTGGAAATCTGCATATGCAGATAAAGCAAATGTAGCAACAATGAAAGCTGGAACAGAATTTACTATTGATGACGGTACTGCTGAAAAAGCTGTTTCTGCTGGATATGCAGTAAAGAATACATTCTATATTGGTACTGGTACATATGACGGTGAATTTACAAATCTTCATATTACAGGTGTTACTGTAGATACTGCAACTGCAGATGATAATAAGAATCTTGGAAATGCTATGCGCGTATTAGTTGTGTGTGGAAATGACTGGCAGGTATGGAGTGCAGCAGGTGAAAAGCTTTCATCTTCTGAATCAACAGGTACTGCTTTCACAACTGGTGTAAAGAAGGATCAGGATGCAACTATAGACGTATATGTTTACTATGATGGTGATGATGCAAATGTATACAGCGATAACCTTACAAATTTAACATCTAACGGTGTCACAATTACATTTGAAGCAACACCAAAGGAGTACAAATCAACTCCAACAGCATAAAAGATTGATTTTTCATACCCCACGGTTGTGGCGTGGGGTACATACCAAAGAGCAGAAGAGAAATTCTACTTTTTGGCATGTAGAAATGGTGAGGTAAAACATATGGCGAATTTAAAGAAAATGAAAATGCAGCTGCTTGCAACAGCAGCTTCTGTAATGGTTACAGCTTTTGCATTGACATCAGCCACTTATGCATGGTATGTAACGAATAATAGGGTTGAAGCAACCACTACTAACATCAGCGCAACCACAAATGGTTTTATTCTTCAGATTGCAACAGCAGCCGAAGGTGCACAGCACGGTGGAGAACAGAAGTCATTGGCTGCCTCAACGAAGGGGCATAAAATCAGTCCTTCATCAACAAATGATTTTAAGAATTGGTATGTATGTCAGGGATGGAATGGAGAAGGAAAAGTTACTTCTTATACAAAGCCGACAATAGATGATACGCTGACCGGACATTACAAAGTAGGTGATACGGATCAGTATGCATATATCTGCAGTGAATATATTTTGTATACGATTACTCAATCAGGTCTTGCAGATGTATATCTGGATAATTCCGATGGGGATGCGATTACTGTTGGTGTGACAGGAGATGCTACATCAGATACCGTTCCAAATTCACTCCGTGTTGGTCTGGCAACGGTTGATGCTAATGGAAATGAAACTTTACGGGTGGTATATGCACCAGCTGAAGTGAAAGGTTCAGGCAATGATGCTCAGGCAATATCAGACAAGTGGACTTGTATCGATGGAACAAAACCAGTGGAAGTTACCTATCCATATATTTACACGAACCATTATACAGATCAGAATGGTGGCATTTGGGCGGCAACCAAGGCTGGTGATGATAAAGACTATACAGCTCCGACAGCCAATGGACAGAAAGTAGCATCCAATGTCGGATACGATGGAACGAAACTTCGTATTTATATCTGGATGGAAGGAACTGATGCTGATTGCGTCAATAATGCGGCTGCAGATGACCCAGCTCAATATAGTGTAACAGTAAAACTTGCAGGTGTTGCAGCAAGCGGAAATTAAATATGTCCTTTTGAAAGGTCATGGCACCAGAGTCATGGCTTTTCTTTTATCCTAATTTTCCCTATATTGTCTACTATCCCCAATCTCCTCCTCGCATTTTCGGTACATCTGATGAATTGCTATTTCCCCGACTTCTGGTATAGTCGTGTAACTGGAAAGAGAACACTCCGCAAGGAGAAATACAATATGCGAAAAAAGCAGGATATCTGATTTCTAATACAACAGCGCCAGCGGATTTTATAGTTATCATTAAGTTTAGATCATCTGATGAAGTTTAAATTTGTGATTTCGTGTGTTGTTCTGCTTTTGTACAGGCAGGGTTGACTAAAAATCAACAATCTTGAAGTGTTTTGAAAATGTGACAGGAGCCAAAGGTGTCAAAATGATGTATGATTTTATCAGTAAAGAAATCCTGAATCCAGAGATATACAAAGAAAGAGTGGAAGAGTTCCTGTCGCTGCTCCTTAGACAGAACGTGAAAATACTGGAAGTTCTGCCTAATGAAGAAACCGGACTTTCAGATGGATATTCAATATTGATCATGGATATTGTTGTGGAATTGGAAAATGGAAGTATTGTGAACCTGGAAGTTCAAAAGAATGGATATATGTTTCCGGGACAAAGAAGTGCCTGTTATTCAGCAGATCTTTTGCAGAAATATCTCTTTGTAGCGCTTGACAATTTCCGGACCATTAAGCACAATGAAAATAGTAAAGTAGTGATAAATAATCGGTTAGAAGCATGGCTTGCTTTTATGTGTATGGATGATCCGGATGACATAGTGAGAATAATAGAGAACTGTCCGGACTTTAAGGAGATGTATGAGCAAATCTATGATATCTGCCGGAATCTGGATGGGGTGATGAGAATGTTTTCAAAAGAATTGCAGGAACTGGATCGTAATAGTGTAGAATTGATGGTAGATGAGATGCAGAAAGATCTGGATAAGACAAGAGACGAATTGGAAGATGCAAGAAAGAAAATGGAGACGAAAGACAAACAGATAGAGATGTTGAAGAAAGAATTGGAAAACATGAAGCATGTGCAGGTAGAAGACCAGTAACGTGTCAGCTAATTGGCGCTCCACAGCGGCGCATTATGGATTAAGAAAAACGCTTAGCGAGAGTCTTGTTTTGGCAGGGCTCTTGTTTTTTTGTATGAAAACGTTCGGCAAAACAACTTACTTTATGACAAATAAAATATTGCAGATATATGTCGTGTTGTAGTATAATTAACCGAATATATAATTATTTTATGAATTTGATTTCAAATCCAAAGCGAGAAGAGAAGGTATAAAGTTTTGGAAAGCTATATGTATTGCAAGTATAACGAAAAAGATTAAAAAATCAGGGACAGGTGACTGTCCCTTGTTTTGGTTGTAAGATTTATAGATATTAGAATAAGACGGGGAGGTGGCAATCATAGCTGACAAGAGTAAGAAAAACATGGAAGATCTTTCCACAGAAGAATTACATGAACAGATTGAGAATGACAAGAAGCAGGCGAAGCGCAGCACCGTTTTTGCAATGACAGCATTGATCGCCATCATTATTTTGTGTATTGCGTGGTTTGTGGCAAATAATCGGGTGAGCGGAACCGGCAGTAGTATTTCAGGACAAAGTGACAGACCTTTTGAACTTGCGAGCGTGGGAAATGTGCGACAGGATGGGAATAAACTGCAGCTTGCGAATGGACAGGATAGAAGAGTAGATAAGTATTATGATCTGGAGACAGGAAAAGAAGTGGATACTGCCCAGACCTATCATGTGGGTACAGCAGATCTCGCGTGGTATGCTAACAGACAAAATACTTTGAGTCCGGGAGCAAATGGAAAGCTGGAATTTTATATCATTCCTACCAGGACAGGAGCAGGCAGGACAGAGGCAGAGGTGACGATTGACCTGGATGCCTATCAGGTATCTAAGGTATCTGATGGAAAAGCAGAGAAGTATGCAGATGACACGTTACAGAACCTGGTAGATGGACATATCCTGTTTTTTGAAAATCTGAATAACGCACAGGGATATAGTAAGTGGCTTTATAAGGATGGAGTTAATGAGATGACGGTCAAAGCTCCGAAAGGCAGGTTCAAAGAAGGTGTGCCATATAAGGTGTCCGTATATTGGATATGGCCTAAGTATTTCAGGAATTATGTTTATAATTCACGAAATGCATATGGTGATCTGTTCGCTGATATTACGAATAACGAAGATTATACAAAATTGATCGGATATGTGAATACTCATAAGAGCAATCTGTTTGGCACAAATACGATAGCTGACAGTATTAACAATGACATGTCGGATGATGTGTTGGATAATTGCAGCAAATACTATGATGAAGCAGATGAATATATCGGTCAGAGTAAATGCTACATATCTATGGATGCTTCAGTACAGTAAAACAGGAGATGCAGGATGGAAAATACAGCAGAGAAATATGAAGCCAAAAAAAGACATATAGAGCGTAAGGCGTTGATGCGACTGACAATCGTAGCACTGGTAGTGCTCCTGCTTGTATTGGGACTGAGCAGAGCCTGGTTCGTCAATCAGAATAATATCATGACTCTGATGCAGGTGACAGAGCCATCGCCGATTGCAATCCGAGGTCCGCATGGAGAGGCATTGTCGGCGTTGGATATGTCATATACGGATGATGATAAGCATGGTGATACTGTAACCATCAGACGTGTGGTCAGCGTCAGCAGTAATGAAGAGAAGCATAAGCTGGAGATCGTACATACTACAAATCTGAAAGGGCTGGCATTTAAAGTATATGCGGCTCAGGAAAATGCAGCAGGTTCAAATAGTGTAAATGCAGGAAATTATACTTATACATATAATGCGGATAATCCTATTGCAGGAAAGTATATTAATGAAGGCAGCAGTACAGCAGATTATAAATACGCAAATGACAGCAAACATGCTTTTAATTTTGACCAGTATGGCAATGTTCAGGCACATGCAGAACCGATATATTGGTTAGCAAATGGAAGCCAGGACGGAATACTCCGGGATACTGATAATGATAGTGTAGCAAGCAAGTATTTGAATTATTATGTGATCGAGATAAGCTGGACTGAGACTACAAAAGAAACAGATATTTTTTATTTACTGGTAAAGAATGCATAGGCAGAACGAATATGCGGGAAAGGAGAGCGGTCATGAAACTGACAGACAGACCCAGATCTAAAATATTGATATGTGCAGTGCTGGCACTTGCAGGACTGCTTGCAGTTGCCGGAGGAAGTTACGCTGCATATACCAGTCAGGATGCACAGAGAGCGGTAGTGCGTAACCGAGATACAGAGGCGGTAAGATTCACATCGAATTACCTCCAGACATGTGCGAATGGTACAGCGGCAGCCCAATATGCGGGACGGACAATCCTGTTCGATGCAAACGTAAAAAAACAGGATTCGGTAGTATTTGATATTGATATATATAACTATGTTAAGGGCAATACATCGTTAGTAAGTGAACGAGATATTACATATGACCTGACGCTGACATTTGAAGGCGGTCAGGGAGGCTATGTGGTAAATGGTCATACTGTGACAGGAGACACTTATACAGAAAAAGGTGTGACGCTGAAAGGCCGTATGGCTAATTCGAGCAAATATACGATATCAATTCCGGGGGCAGATATAGATAACCTGAAGATCACAGCTACTGCGATACCTACAAAGTTATCAGTAACGAATAATCAGATCTTAGCTGCGATCATTCTGCCTTGTACAGAATCTAAGGTAAATGTTTTCTCATATCAGGGAACATTTACGGATGCATCATCTGATACACGACCTGCTAATTATGACGCATTTAATTATGAGGTATCTATATCTAGTGGTAAGGCAGATGTAACACTTACATGGGATCCGGAAGCAGTGGAGATTGATCAGTATTTTCTGAATAAAATCGGAAAAGGAGATATTTCACCGAAAGCCGGAAGTGTAACATTTGAGATGGATCAGGATAACGGAACAGGAAATTATCGAATTCCGTTCTATATCGTTTCAAAGAGTAAAATTGCAGCAGATTGGGATGGAATGAAAGAATTAATTAAGGTTCATGCAACGAAAAAATAGGGGAGTGACTTGAAGATGAAATATAGACAGGTGATAGCAGGTTTGCTTGCAGCCAGTTTAATATTGAATACAGTACCGACATCTATGATTGCAAAGGCATCGTCTGAGAGTACAGTCAACGTGTCCGAGTATGCGGATAATACAGGGGAAGATAACAAAGAGCAGGAGACGGTGGAGACACCATCGGCGGATGAAGATTCGAATCAGAACAGTGGGGGAGAAAGTGATGGTTCGAATGAAAAGACAACTGACGAGGTGCCGGCAGAGGATACAGTGTCGGCGGCAGAGGATGCAATAGATCTGACAGCGGTAAATGACGAATTTACACTGGAACAGCTGAAACAGGCCAATATTGAAGGACTTACAGTTGCTAATAATAATACATCTGTCACAGCCAGTACGGTTGGTGCACTGATTCTGTTGTCACATTGTAAGGCAGATGAATTAAAGAACCTAACTATTGATATTAATATTACTGGTACCACAGTAGACCTTACCACGTCGGTGACGGGGCCGGACGGTCAGCAGTACACGTTCGTCGGATTTGGAAATGAAACAGCACCTTTTGAAGGTGCAATTACAGGACAGAAGCCTGTTATAAAAGCAAATCGTGCGATATTTGGCGGATTATCATCCAAGGCTTCAGTGGTTGCCGGACAGCAGATTAACTGGGCTGGAGATGGAAGTACTCCGATGCTGGCAGATACATATGTACTGGCAGATGGCGCTACAGCATCTTTGCCTGTGACATTTACGAATGGAACAGGTGCGATCATCGGTAAAGTGATGGGCAGCGGCACGCTCCAGATCGGCGGACAGATTACTTACAGAGATAGCGTGTCAGTAACTGGATCAAGCAATGCCGGATTAATATGTAATACGCTGGAAAGCGGCAGTATTCAGGTTGCAGATGGATATAGTCTTCCGGCAAATGGATATAGTGTAACTGCATCAGCAGGAAATGCAGGCGGCCTGATCGGTCAGATGAATACAGGAACGAGTCTGACTATAGATAGTAGTGCAGAAGTGCAGCTTAGCAAGTTGTCAGTAACTGCATCAGCAGGAAATGCAGGCGGACTCGTAGGACAAATGGATAGCGATGCTGCTTTAAATATGAACCAGACGTTTACGTTAGATAGTCCGCAGATCACCGGAAAGACAAATGCGGGTGGTTTGATCGGAATGGCATCAAATGTATTATTCGCAGAAAGCAATCAGAAGATGAAAGTATCTTCACCACAGGTGACTGCAAATGCGAGTGGAACCGTAGGTGGTGTAATAGGGCGATATGAACTGAGCGGCAAAGGGGAACAGAAATTTCCTGAATGCATCGAAATGAAGGATCCTGTGTTACAAGTCAGCGGAAGCAGTAATGGAACAGGATATGCTGGTGGATATTTCGGCGTATTAGGAATAACGAATGGTTCATCGTATTATTTTGGAAAAGAAGATAAAACAGTTGATGTCAATGTGACTTTGAATCATTCAGAGTTTATCCGGGCATACGGAACAATTGTGGGAGGAGTATACGGCAACGGTACTTCTAATGCAATTGTAGTAAAAAAAATGAATATTGTATCGAATTATTGTGGCTCGGATAGAAATGATGCAAGATATCACGGAGATGTGATTGGCGAATTAGGTATTTCTGGTGACAAGGGGAAGGCTGTATATCTTGAGGCAGACGCAATAAAAGTGGAGGATGCTAAGCCATATGCGTATAAAGATAATGATGCGTGGTCAAAAACCAATGAAAGAGCATATGGAGGTGTCGTTGGTCTCGCTTCTCAAGGCACTACATCTAAAATTAGTAATTTTACGATTAATACCGGAAATGGTGAGATAACAAAAGGCGGAGGAGTAATAGGTTACGCAGAAGCTGGCAGTGCAATAGAATTGTCTGGCAAAACAGATCTTTCGAGTGCCAGGTATGCAAAGTACTGGAGTGCAGGACAGATTGTAGGCGGCCAGGATAGTGCGCTAATCTACGCCAGAGGAGACGGCGAAGGATATGGATGGACTTTAGAACGTTGTCTAAGTGAAGCTGCAAGTAAGAATAATGATATAGGTAACTATGGAGAAGTTATCCGTCTTAAAGCAGATGGTGCTTCAACAGGATTAAGCGCAGATTTAATAACAATCGATGAGACCACACATCAGATCATTCTAAAGAGTCCATCAGACAGTAACTTCCTGGATGGAGCAGTGCTTAATGATACAGATGATTTTGCGTTACTGGCAATTACATGGCAGGCACATGGGGCATTCCCAGTCGCTGGAGTCAACACTGCTAGCTATGTGAATCTGCAGACACAGACCATTACACTGAATTCTGATGTGGATCTGACTGGTACAGGAATTACAGGAATTAGCCGGGACAGTCAACAGGATGCAATGGTATACTCTGGCACAATGGACGGTCAGGGGCATAAGATTACACTGGCTATTGGAGAAACATATGGTCTGAGAGATGGATCTGAGATAAAAGCTGAAGCGGAAGGAGGCGGAAAAATATATCCTTATAAATGGGATAATGTTTATAGCCATACAGATATTGGTATGTTTGCGCAGTCGCGGGGCAATATTAATAAACTTACTATTGCGGGTCAGATTGTAATGAGTAATATAAGCGATAGGAGTAGTGTGGGAGGCTTTACTGCCAGAGCCAGAGGAAGTATGACATTATCCGAAGTAACAGCAGAAGAGTCCATTGTTATCGATGCGCCTGTTAAGAAGAGAGTATATGCAGGCGGAATATTTGGTGAAGTTACGGACGGAGCATCTAATATTGAAATAACGATTCAGAATAATTCGGTGATTAAACCGAACATTGAAATAAAAAAAATAAATTCAAATAGTGATTCTTATATCAATGCCGGAAGTGCAATTGGCTATGCAGCGGTAAATTTCCGTAAGCTTGCGTGTAATGGACTGACCATAGGCGGCACGATCAAGGTTGAGGGTGATAGTTATAATTATGCATATGTAGGAGGTCTGGTTGCCAGAATCAACAGATCCAGTCTTGCCTGGATTGAGATCCGCTCATTAGTATATGACGGATTTAAGATTGAGGCCGAGAATGCTCAGAAGATCTGTGGTGGATTATTTGGAAGCGTCTGGTCAAATGTCGGTGTTTATTTTATGGGAGAAAGTGACTCAAGCGATGGAATCTATACGGGAACTAAGCTTACCGTAAAAGGTGCGGAGATAAAAGCACCATCTGCCAGTGTGGGCGGACTGACATATCGTTCCAGCGGACTATGGGAAATCCGTAAAAAGGGAATTGATATGCAGAAGTTTTCAATTACAGCAGGAAATGATGTCGGACTTCTGGTGGCGCGTGGAGAACGAGGAGAAGAAGTATTAGAAGGAAAGTTTACAGCTATGAATTCTTTGTATCTGAAGACGACTACATACTGGAATGATGCAGATAATTATGCATATAAGCTCGGAGATGGAGTAGATGTCAAGTGCGGAGGAATCTTTGATGAATTTGTAGCTTATACTGCAGCATCTGCTGATGCAATTACAACGAATAATGTGAATGGAATTGTGTCTATCGCTACTAATAATCGAGAAGGCGTGGCAGAACAGGAAGGCACCTGTACCACCTATGCGAATCGTACGGCTTTTGGAAAAAAACATCAGACGAATGCATGCAGCAGATATTATTATGATCTGGATCAATGTTATACGGATGCGAAAACCACAAAAAATGATCGGATTGATACACGGCAGGAATTACTCCTGTGGAGTGTATATCAATATGCAGACCCTACATTAAAAGGATATTTTATCAGAGATAACGGACAGAGTGACACAGTATTTCTGACCGATGCGGCATGCAATGTGATAGGGGGAGCGTCAGATACCCAGAAGGCAAAGCTGGATATGCAAAAGTACAGCTATTATCCAGTAGACCTGGAGACATCTGATATGACGATCCAGAATGCGATCATCAAATTCTATAACGAAGATATCGAGAAAGCAGAGACCAGGGAACAGAATAAGTCAACCAGTAAAACGGATGGTAATTCTACACAGCATTATATGATGCATTGCGGATTGTTCCTGAATCATACCAGAGAACAGAGCGCATCAACGATTAATGTGAATAACGTGACATTCCAGGGAACTATCGGAAAGACGGGACTTGGATCCGGTGTACTCTTTGGAGGAAAAGTAGAAGGCAGCAGTGTGAATGCACAGTTGTATCCGGTTACAATGAATCTAGAAGGGGTCACGCTGGATGGAATCAGAGTATATAATTGTGGAACTTCTTATGCACCGTTATTCATGAATCAGCTTTCCAGTTATACAACTCTGGTAGCTGATGACGTGAAAACTACAGCAGAATACGACAAGAATACAGAGAAAAAAGCAGGATCCAGTCTGATTGGTAATGTGGGATCTGAGACGGGCAATCAGATTAACATGACATTTACCGGGATTGTACTGCCGGATCAGAGCTATACATTCGGAGGAATCTTCACTCATGCTACTTTACTGGAAAGCTTTCAGTATGCAGCGGATGGAATCGCAGTAGCAACGTATAATTTTTATAAGAATGAAGACTGGAATGGTACGGAACACGTTCATCAGGTAACGTATGGTAAAGAAATATCCGGCTCTGTAGAATATAAAGATCTACAGAAATGGTATTTTGATCGGGAAGGTTATGGCGAAGAAACTGGAGAGGTATATTCGGATAATGGACAGAAGGACTTTTCTAATTATCTTCCATATGTATGCAATAAGGAATTGCCTGAGAATAGTAATCCACATGAAATCCGTGTGAACCAACGTCCATTTGGTATCACAGACGGATGTGGTACATACGGACATCCGTATAAGATCACTTCAGAAAAAGAAATGGATATCATTGCAGAATACATAGCCACAGGCAATGCACAGAAGGACTGGGAGATCCGTGTGACTACCGACCAGAACACAATATGTCCGGGGGACAATTCAGGACATGATCTGGTCTATCAGTACGATGGAAGAAATTGGGTAAGTGAGGACCAGAGTTCGACCTTGTCCAATGATGCAATGCATCGGTATATGCTGGGAGCTTATTATGATATTCATGGAAGTCATGATACGACTACGGCAACTCTTGGAGCTCAGACATTTGAGATGGAAAGTGGTAATGAGGGCAATACATTAACATTGACTGATTTCCGCGGATTTGGTACAGAGGAATATCCGTTCCGAGGCGTGATCACCTGTACCGATAAGGAGAACCCAACTACCATTATTCTGAAGGGAAGTGGAACAGGAAACGGACTGATTCCTTACAGCTATGGAAGTGTAGTAAAAGATATTGCGATTAGTTATCAAAAAGATGATAAGCTGGTAGGCAAGACAGTTACTTACGCAAAGAATACAAAGTCTGATTATTATCCGTCTTCATTTTTCGGCGGTGTGATCGGCTGTATCATGGGTGGCGATAATATCATTGATAATGTATCCGTAAATATGGCTGATCAGTGGCTGAATCTTGATGGGACTAAAAAGTATCTGATCCAGGCAGGCGGATATGTGGGTTCTGTTGTCGGCGGAGGTGTGATATTCCGTGGATTGACAGGAAAAACAGGACTTTCATCAACGAATGTGGTAGGCGGCGATCCATCATCTGATGCTTACCTGTATATAAATCCATATGTCGGTCGTATACTGGATGGTTATGCATTCAGTGAAGGATGTGAACTGAATAATACAAATAAGAACTATAAGATCAATGAATTGGATACCAGTGATCAGAATTGCATTGTCACAACTGGTGATGGTACTGGAAAAGTAACGAGAACAAACCCGTTGCAGACACAGGTAAAGGATGCACAGGGTCTTCTTGTATTATCTGCGATTGTTAACAGTGGTGCAGCGGCAGGTGGAGATACAGCTACGGTTGGAACCAATGCATATAGTGGTAATGTGGACAACTCTGATGCAAAGTACAAATTCGGTAATGGATTGTATGGAAAAGTGCGTAATGCATCATATGATCATATAGGTGAAGCAGAAAGTGCGGATTTTGCAGTGTCTGTGTCAGATGACTGCAAAGCACCGGGATATAATACCGGTGGTCAGGAAGCACAGACATCAACGACACTAGATGCATCTACCAATGCACCTTATCTGATTAAGAAATATTCGAATCCATCGACCTTCTATATCGGAGGCAATGCAAGAAGTACAAGCATTACATTGGCTGCACATACAACTTATGATATGAGCGCGTATGGAACAGGATATCAGGGGATATCAGCCAGATATCTGTCTAATGCATTATATTCCACGATAGGAAAAGCAACATTATCTGAGCGTGTTGTTCCATGGGTTACCAGTGTGGACGGTAACGGAAGTAGATTAAAAGTCAATATGCCAGTGCAGGAATATGGAGATGATGATTTCCATGCAGCGTCTGTAGGAGGTATGTTTAATATCTTAAGACAGATACCGGAAGAAGTACCGGCAGATCAGCGCAGTACCTATAATATGCTTCAGGATCTGACAATAGGAGACAGTGCTAAAACATCGAATATTACTTTGACATATAGAGGTGATTTTGATGCGTCTACATTCGGAACTATCGATAATCTTAATAATCAATATAATGTAGGTGTCGGAGGATTTGCAGGAAGTACAGCAGGCACGTCGTCAGGCGTAAAACAGGCAGCTACAGCAAATATACGTTTTGAAGATGTATCGTTAGATAACGTGACAATCATTGGTCCTGCGATGGCGGGAGGACTGTTTGGCAATGTTGGCCGTGGAGCTGCAACAAATACGGATATCGGCTATCTGATCGGACAGAGCACCACTACATATAATAATTACTATGGACTGAACCTGATCAATTGTAAGTATGCCAATCTGAATGTTACCAGTAAATATGCATCCGGTGGCTTTGCCGGATATGTTGATTCTGGATCCAATGCATTAGTAAGTTCTGTGAAGAATACGACAGGCCAGGAATTAGTGATCGGGGATAACTCTTCGATTAAGGCAAATACAAACACATCTTATGCAGGTGGAGTATTCGGATATATCAAGACCAATCTGAAGATCAATGATCCAGAGGATGATACAAATTATAAAAATGTTATTATAAACAATGTCAGCGTTACAGCAACGAATCAAGCCGGAGGATATATCGGACAGATCGCTGATTTTAATAATAACGGTTTTAAAATTTATAATGCGGTATATCAAAATCAAAAGGTAGAAGCAGGCAATAATGCGGGAGGATTGATTGGAAATTCAGAATCCAAGACATCCAATGTAATCAGCCAATGTATCATTGATAAAGTTACCCTAAACACAGCTAATAATGGGACAAAGCAGGAAGGAGGTTTGATTGGACGCTTGGGCAATTCGGGAAGTGTGAATGTTAGTTCAAGCACTGTGAAGAGTCTGAAAGCATATGGCGCATATACTGGTGGATTATTCGGAGAAATTATCGGTGCAGTTACCGTGAGTGACATAAACATTACGGGAACGGGTACAGAAAAAACAACACTTAACAGTCAGAATGGTTCAAGTGCAATATTCGGACGTCTGAGTACAAGCAGTCCAATTACAGTAGAACGCTGTAAGATTGATAAGACAGAGATTGCAGCTACGGCATGGAGCGGTAGTGTATTTTCTGGTGATATCCATTATCAGAGTGGACAAAAGGCAGATTATAGTATTTATGATTCGAGCGTAAGTGATGTTCAAATAACAGCACCATTTAGTGGCGGAATAGCCGGACAGCTGCGAGGAACAATGACAGCTTCTAATATTTCATTATCAAATGTAAGCATAATAGGACAAAATGCAAATAGCGGTTTGTCAGGTGTGTTGATTGCGGATGGAAGAACTATGCAGAATGCTTACATTGCAGGTATCAGCCTGAAAAATATTAGCTTAACAAATAAAAACAGAAAAGCAGCGGATAATCTATATGGTTATGATTCTGATGCTACAAAAGAGAGTATTGGAAATAAATGCTATTTCGCATTTGCGGATTACACAGGATCTGCGCTTTCAGCCGGAAGCACTGGTTCCGATGCCGGTACGGAAGAAGACGGTCTCTTAGAGGCAACAGCTGTGTCGCCATATGTTGTGACAAGTCCGAAGAGTTCATTGAAGGTGAAAAAAGATGACAAAGAACAGAGTTTGTATGGTGATGGAGCAGTCTGGTCGGAAAAAGATGGTAAATTTACTGTAAATGCAGAGACGATTGCAAATGAAAAGACATCACCGACGGATGGTCGCTTTGCGTATAAGAATACGGGAATAGACAGCTTTGATTTTGCAAGTGCTATGTCGACTTATAATGCGAACCAGAGCAATAAGGCTGCTACAGACTTTCCGGTGCTTCAGATCTCGGGAGGTAATACAGAATCTGTCAGCGACTATCTGGATATTCTGACAAATGGCGGATTTAGTGCAGCAAACGCATTGAATACAAGCACTGCAAAGCATGTGACGGTAAAGGCAGATGTCTATAGTTACCAGAATGATGGCTTTGTATACGATGCACAGCAGTCATCTGCATTATCAGCAACAACGGATCAGAATGGAAGAATCAGCTTTACAGCAACAACAGATTATGATAATGATAAAGACAGATTTGTATTGCTGACAGTTACCTTTACAGAACGTGGCCATAGTTATAATTTACAGGTTCCTGTACTGGTACGTCGTATGTTGGAAATTGATTTCATGGCAACATTAAGTCACGGCACACATTATAAGAGTGATGATTATACATCTCTTACAAGTCATGTACTGGATAGTTTTGGTAATACGATCACAGGTTATTTAACTTATGTATATAACAGCGCATCAGGTAAATATGTTGATTATGGATGGCAGAATTATATCGATGCCGGTGGTGATGTTGCTCAGATTATGGATAAACGTATCAAATGTAATCTGCCGGCCGGTACACAGTTATCGCTGATAGACTGCCAGGATGAGAACAGGACGGTATATTACCATGATATAACTGCAGAAGAGGCTGCGAATCAGGAAATGTTATTGAGTAATTTCAAGAATACGGATGGCAATCTGTTCATGCAGAAATCCATTGCAGAAATCATGGGGGCAAAGGCAGAACCATCATCTTCGGGTAAATTTATCAAAGTAGATAAGAATGGTAAGCCAGAAGGTGGTAAAGATGGACAGACTTATGCAGCTCCTACGGTAAAAATCGAAGATGAGTATTATCGTCTTGCTGGTGATGGAGAAACAGCTGGATATAATATAACTGTGAATGAGAATGCACTCAAAAACGGAACAGAAAGTACGAAGAGCGAAAGCTACTACATTGTGATCACAGTTCCTGTGGGAAGTACAGATGAATCATTTATTAATGGTGGTATCGATACACGTTTAAATATCACAGTTCCAAAAAGTTATAATTATATGTTGAGAAATGGTCAGCCGGATCCGCAGAACAACTCGTCCAGTACGTATCAGATTTCCAATGGATATACACAGAAGCTTCAGGAGAATCTTGCGGATAAGATACAGCCAGTCAAGCTGATCAGCGCAGCCGATACGGTAATGCATGTTGCTTTGAAAGATGAGATAACATTCCCGAACGGACAGGCATATTTGACGAGTGACCAGTTGTATCAGAAATTCGCCGGAAGTATTCAGACCAATCGTATGGTGAATGGAGAACAGCAGACGAGTACATCACAGTTCCCTAGTGGAACCAGCGGAACTGTACATTATTACATATATACGGAGAATAATGGAACGAAGACATATTATTCTTATAATAATGGAAAGTGGACAGATGGAAGTACATCGAAAACGGAAGTAGTCGATGGCGGTTATGAATGGGTATCTGATGGCGGTAATATGGAACTGATTTTATCGACTGACGGAACTCTGAAGAATGCAATCAGTCTGCAAGGCTTTCGTGATAAGATTAAAGGCAGTGACAATAGTAAGAGCACCACATTTTATGTGGAGGCTGAGATGGATGCATCTTTGCCGGCTACCGGCCTTGATGTTATACCAGAATCTAGGCTTATTAATGGTGCGCCGGAAGATTATGCGAAGCTGATGTATACTTCTGTGCTGTCTGCCGAGACAGACAGCTTGACTTATAGCAATAATCGTGCCTCACTGGATGCTAATGATACGAAAGTAAGTTATTATCGTGATGAACCTGAAGGAGTACAATTTACGTATGAAGCTGACTACATTGATCAGTTAGGAATTAATCTGTTAGATCTTGGTCAGAATGTAGATGTTGATCAGAAATATGCCAATATTGACACAACGGCTATTTATGATTTATCTGCTATGAAGAATCTGGATGAGACACTGCGTAATTCAGAAGGAGTGCGGTTCACATTGCAATTAGTACCTAAGAGTAATGGAACCAGCAAAGAAGAGTATGGCAGTGCATTAGCTGATGCAAAAGACTATATGGATGTACAGCTTAATTCACCGGATTCGGGTTCAGTTACAGAGTCCGGAGGGACATGGAGCTGGATAATACCGAAAGAAACATATGTAGAATCTGAACAGCGTAATCTGAAAAATAATAACGTTTTCAATGGTACGGTATTTACACAAGCAATATGCTTAAAAGTACATGTCGATAATGTGGAAGAGAAAGAATTGCAACATTATTATTCAAACTACAAAGTTGTGCTGACTGCTGAAATCCTAGGAAGTGATAATCAGCCAATCAGTGACACACGTCAAGATGATTATATCATCTACACTATGACTAAGATCAGGCCTGAATTTGTTGAGTAGCATTTTATGAATGAGATTTTGAAAGGAGGGGAGTCGCCCTGAGCGATACAATTGAATCTAAGACGAGTACCAGGAAGCTGAGGACGCGGCTTACTTCTGCTATGTTTGCATTGCTCATTGCCCTTGTAGCAGTGGCAGCTGCGACTTATGCCTGGTATATATACAATACCAGCCGCCATACGACGAAGGTTAAGATGGCGGCGGGTACCGGTATTAATATTCAGATCAGCAATACCTATGACCGCGACTATGGTTCAGCCGCAGTGCTGAACAGCTTTACCGGATGGCTGACGCCAGTATCTACCGATAAGATTAGCGGAGGATTTCAGAAGGCAGAAGAGTTCGTGCGCGGCACGGGCTCACAGCCGGAACTGGTGGCAGGTGTCTTTGGCAAAGGTGATGAGACGGATTATTACCACACGAAGATGTATCTGCGGACCAATGGCGGACCGACGGATGTGTATCTGTCGGATATCGGTTATACGGACAGCGACAGTAATGCACCGATCTCTACCGCTATACGGGTCGGACTGGTGGTGCATGAGCCGGGCAAAGATCAGCCGCCGGCTGGCGAATATATTTTTGCGATCAACAGCGCATCCAATCCGGAAGCGCAGTACAATACGCAGAAGGGACAGGCTGGTGAAGTGCTGGATTCTTCAAAGAGAGATGGATCGACAGTATCATTTACACCGCTTACATCCGCTGCTTATTGTAATTATGATAAGAACACGGGAGAAGTCACCTTGAATGGCGGATCCCAGAAGTTATTTACCTTACAGGGAACAGAAAAACAGAAACCAGGCACGCCGGTCGAGGTAGAATTATATATCTGGCTGGAAGGATGTGATCCGGACTGTACATCCAATCTCTGTGAACAGACCTTACAGAATCTGGCAGTGTCATTTGCCGGAATTGAGAGATAGGAGGTGAGATTCGTGGACTCAGAGGTAGTAAAATTAAAAAAACAATTGAAACTGACGATTTTCTGGATTCTCTTTCTGATCATTGCGGCAGTGGGTACGACCTATGCATGGTTTACGGTGACCGGGATGCCGTCCACGAACATAACTCCTATGGCAGGTACCGTCAGTGAAGGAGATACGAATCTCCTGATTTCGAATAGCTATGGTGGACCTTTTGATAAGACCTGTGAGCTGGTGCTGGATGGCAATCCAGGCTCACTTCGACCGCTGTCTACAGCGGATCTGACACATTTCTATAGATCTGCGGCGCAGAATAATGAGGGCATCATCGTGCTGTATGCGAATGCAGACAACAGGGTTGATCAGGATGCTTTACATGGAACGGTCTATTTGCAGTGTCAGAATGCATCATGTGATGTATATTTTAACAGGGATGAATTGAATCTTGGCAGTGATGCGCAGGCTCTGGCGGCGATGCGCCTGGGAATGCGGATTACTTCTTCAGCCGGTACACAGACTCTGATCTTCCGGCTGGATGATATGGGGGCGACAGGAGGTGCCCAGTCTGCGAGAACGATCGCAAGTGCAGGGTCAGTAGTTGCTTCGATTGCAGGAAGCGGAGAGCCGGTATACACCAGTGACCCATCGCAGGGCATTGGCGGATACATGGCACAGACAAATGGAAATGCATATAATCCGGGGAGCCAGAAGCTTATGACATTACAGGCTGAGGAAGTGGCGACCGTGGAATATTGGCTGTATCTGGAGGGGTGTGACGATCAGTGCTTCAATCCGGTACAGAATAGAGCATCCCAGCTTCGCCTGGCATTTGCCGGCGTGGATAACGGGAGCAGATAAATCATAAACAGGATAATTATAGGATAATTATAGAATTATTATAGAAAGGGGAAACGATATGGGACGCAGTTTCAGGAAATGGTTCCTGGGTGTGACGACTATCATCGCTTTATTTACGCTGTTGGCTGCGACATTTGCCTGGTTCAGTTCGAACCGGGAGGTCTCGACCAGTACCGCATCAGCGAGAACCGGAGAAGAGAACCTGGAACTGCAGATCAGCAGTATCGGAGGATCAGGATTCCGGAGTGAAGAGACGGCAGCGATTACGCAGGTGAATCAGACCGATGCGGAGCAGCTGATGCCGGTATCTACGGCAGACCTGCAGCATTTTGTATATGTGCCGGTGACCGTATCCGGTAAGGCACAGTCATTTGCACCGGTGGATGAGAAGAGTGAGCCGAAATACTACCATGGCAGAATCTATCTGAGAGCAGTCGGTAAT
>ERZ1034901.587-NODE-587-length-28513-cov-11.326200_pt1 | contig 28513 bp, 21 predicted proteins | sample MGYA00520628_ERZ1034901 | MGnify/ENA primary metagenome ERZ1034901 (study PRJEB33766, sample SAMN09781783) | gut metagenome | biome: gut microbiome | host: Homo sapiens | place: Madagascar | study: EMG produced TPA metagenomics assembly of the PRJNA485056 data... | reverse complement strand
GACGTTTCTGCAGGCATCTTAGGAGCGAGTGTAACTTTTGATGGGAAGTTCAGGCTCTTGCGGCAGCAGCAAAGTTATCGGAGGCCGGGCTCCTCAAGGAGGCGATGACGATGTCCGACCTTGGTGAGTACCAGGTTCTGCCGACACTTGTTTTCCACGCATCACTCCGCTCAGACGCCAATCCTGAAGCGCTTCCCTTTCTGAGTCTCGATGAGAATCCGAACGTGTGGATCAACTTCGCTCATGACGAGTCGCCATTGAATGCTCTTCCGGACGTTCTGACGCATCCCGCCTATGACGCGTGGCTTAGAGCCCAGAGAGTCGTAATGATCGATACTGCGGCCGTGTTTCTCGGTGGCCCCTACGTTGAGGAGCTGACGGGCAAGGACCTTGCCGCGCGCATTCTTCTCGCCTGGTCTCCGGAGGAATACGACAATCCGGGAATTGCTTCCGAGGTGCTATATGCCGTTGCCAATGCCTCCGCGAAGATCGACTGGACGCGTTATGAACCGGGAAAAGACGGCAAGTCGCCCTCAGAACTGGGACCGAAGCTGCTGAAGGCTATGCGCATCGCAGCATCTCAAGGCGGCATGGGACTCCCGATCTTCGTGGATATTCCTCATGAACGAGAGAGAGCTCTGGCGATTGCGGATCGGCTCAGAGAAATCGGCGAAGCGCAAATTGCGGATGAACTCCGTGATGCCTGCTATTGAACTGCGGCGAAGCCCATCATCGAGCAGAAGAAAAAAGGTCGGCCACGGCAGAAATACGCCATGACCGACCTGTCAACTAAAAGTTAGTTTTGACCGAGCTTTTTAGTCGACCTTCCCCTGGTGAAGGCTCTGCAGATCCCTCACCTTTTCGGAGAGTTCGCCGTGGCGGATGCCTTCGGCAGCGGCGAGGCCGCCCGCCATCGTCGTGTAGTAGGTCGTCTGCTCGGCCAAGCACGTCTGGCGGATCGCGCGGGCGTCGTCGAGTTCGTTTTCATGTTCGGCAACGGACATGATGACGAGCTGGATTTCCTTATTCTTGATGAGGTCAAGAATGTTCGGACGACCTTCGTGCACGCGGTTGACGCTCCGGCAGGGGATGCCTGCAGCCTGAATCACCTTCGCGGTGCCGGCCGTCGCGATGAGCTTGAAGCCCGCGTGGTGAAGCTCATGCGCGGCAATGGCAACCTTGGGCTTATCAGAATCGCGGACGGTAATGAAGCAGAGGCCGCCCGCAGGAAGCTTCGACGCTGCGGCGAGCTGGCTCTTTCTCAACGCTTCGCCGAAGTCGCGGCCGATACCCATCACTTCACCCGTGGAGCGCATCTCCGGCCCGAGGACCGGATCGACGCCCTGGAACTTCGCGAACGGGAAGACGGCTTCCTTGACGCTGAAGTACGGAGGCGCCTTTTCGAGCTCCTCAACCGTGAGGCCCTGGTCGGCGAGCTTGTCGCCCACCATGCAGCGGACTGCAATCTTCGCGAGCTGATGGCCCGTCGCCTTCGAGACGAAGGGAACCGTACGCGAGGCGCGCGGGTTGACTTCGAGCACGTAGACCACCGGGTTGTCGGTGTGCGCGTCCTTCACGGCGAACTGCACGTTCATGAGACCCACCACCTTGAGGGCCTTCGCCATTTCGCGCGTCTGGCGGCGGATTTCCGCGACGAGCGAGGGCGCGAGGCTGTAGGGCGGGAGCGAGCACGCGGAGTCGCCCGAATGAACGCCCGCCTGCTCGATATGCTCCATCACGCCCGCGACGGCTACAACATCGCCGTCGCAGACCGCATCGACGTCCATTTCAACGGCGTCGTCAAGGAACCGGTCGAGCAGCACGGGCTCCTCGGGGCTCACCTTCACGGCTTCATGCATGTACTTGAGGAGGCGTTCAGGCGTATGAACGATTTCCATCGCGCGGCCGCCCAAAACATAGGAGGGACGAACCACGAGCGGATAACCGATTTCCTCGGCCTTGGCGAGCGCCTCCTCCTCGGTGTAGGCCGTGCGGTTGGGCGGCTGGCGAAGGCCGAGCTTCTCAATAAGCGCCTGAAAGCGCCCGCGGTCCTCCGCGCAGTCGATCGCGTCGGGGGTCGTGCCGATGATGGGCACGCCGTGGGCTTCGAGCGCGCGGCAGATCTTGAGGGGCGTCTGACCGCCGTACTGCACGATCACGCCCCGGGGCTTCTCGACCTCGCAGATGGCGAGCACGTCCTCGAGCGTCACGGGCTCGAAGTAGAGGCGGTCGGAGGTGTCGTAGTCGGTCGAAACGGTTTCGGGGTTGCAGTTCACCATGATCGACTCCCAGCCGTCCTCGTGGAGCGCCATGGAGGCGTGAACGCAGCAGTAGTCGAATTCAATGCCCTGCCCGATCCGGTTCGGGCCGCCGCCCAGAACAATCACCTTCTTGCGGTTGGTCGGAGCGGCCTCGGAAACGCGGCTTCTCTCGAAAGTCGAATAGAGGTACGCGGTCGTCGTCGCAAATTCCGCGGCGCAGGTATCGACGCGCTTATAGACCGGTTCGACCCCGAGCACGCGGCGGGCTTCCCGGACTTCGTTTTCGTGGCAGTCGGCAAGGAGCTTCGCGATGCGTTTGTCCGAGAACCCGCGGGACTTCAAGGCCCAGAAGTCGTTCTCGTCGAGTTCGTTGAGGTTGTGCCCTTCGATCGACTTCTCAATCTGAACGAGCTCCTCGATCTGACGCAGGAACCAGCGGTCGATCTTCGAAAGCTCGAAGATTTCGTCCACCGTCATGCCGATGCGGAAGCCGTCGGCAACGTAAAAGAGCCGCTCGGGGCCGGGTTCGGCAATCTCGCGCAGGATCTGGTTTCTGTCGATCGTGATCGGGTCGAGGCCGCTCTTTCCGGTCTCGAGACCGCGAAGCGCCTTCTGAAGCGACTCCTCAAAGGTGCGGCCGATCGCCATCACTTCGCCCACAGACTTCATCTGGGTCGTCAGGCGATCGTCGGCAGCCGGGAACTTCTCAAAGGCAAAGCGCGGCACCTTGGTGACGACGTAGTCGATTGCAGGTTCGAACGAAGCCGGGGTCTTCCCGCCCGTCATTTCGTTCTTCAGTTCGTCAAGCGTATAGCCCACGGCAAGCTTCGCCGCGATCTTCGCGATCGGGAAGCCCGTCGCCTTAGAGGCGAGCGCCGAGGAGCGCGAGACGCGCGGATTCATCTCGATCACGATCATGCGGCCGTTGTCGGGATTGACCGCAAACTGAACGTTCGATCCGCCCGTATCGACGCCGATCGCGCGGAGCACCGCCATCGAGGCGTCGCGCATCGCCTGGTATTCCTTGTCGGTGAGGGTCTGTGCAGGGGCCACCGTAATCGAGTCGCCCGTATGGACACCCATCGGATCAAGGTTTTCAATCGAGCAGACGATGATGCAGTTGTCCGCCTTGTCGCGGACAACTTCCATCTCGTACTCCTTCCAGCCGAGGAGCGACTCTTCGATGAGCACTTCGCTCGTGGGGGAGAGTTCCAGACCGCGCGAAACGATCGTGATGAACTCCTCCATGTTGTAGGCAATGCCGCCGCCCGTGCCGCCCAGCGTAAAGCTCGGGCGGATGACCGCGGGGAAGCCCACAGTCTTCTGGATCTGGAGGGCCTCTTCGAGCGTATGGGCGGCCCCCGAGCGGGCGGACTCAAGCCCGATCTCGCTCATGATTTTTTTGAAGCGCTCGCGGTCTTCGGCCTTGTCGATCGCTTCGGGCGTGGCGCCGATCAGCTCCACGCCGTAGCGGCGCAGAACGCCGTGGTGCGCCAGGTCCATCGCGCAGTTGAGCGCGGTCTGGCCGCCCATCGTCGGGAGGATCGCATCGGGGCGCTCCTTTTCGATGATGCGCGCCACCGTCTCCCAGTTGATCGGTTCAATGTAGGTCGCGTCCGCCGTCTGCGGATCGGTCATGATCGTCGCGGGGTTGGAGTTGACGAGAATCGTGCGGTAGCCCTCTTCGCGCAACACCCGGCAGGCCTGCACGCCCGAGTAGTCGAATTCGCACGCCTGACCGATGATGATCGGGCCGGCGCCGATGATGAGAATGGATTGAATGTCTGTACGCTTCGCCATTTTCCTGAAACTCTTTTGTCTTGTGTTCTGTCTCTAGTCGCTAGGGGATTGCGGATGCCTTTCAGGGCGCTTCCTATTTCAGCGCCTGCGGTATTCCGCAAGGCTCTTGGCGAACTTCTCAAAGAGAATGTCGAGATCGTGCGGGCCGGGGCTCGCTTCCGGGTGGCCCTGGAAGCAGAAGGCGGGCTGACCGACAAGCTCGAACCCCTGGAGCGACCCGTCAAAGAGCGAGCGGTGCGTGACGCGCGCATTTTCGGGCAGCGTCTCCGCATCCACCGCAAAGCCGTGGTTCTGGCTCGTAATGGCAACGCGCTTCGTCGCGAGGTTTTCGACCGGGTGATTGGCGCCGTGGTGGCCGAACTTCATCTTGAGGGTCTTCGCGCCCACGGCGAGGCCCATGATCTGATGGCCGAGGCAGATGCCGAAGAGCGGCACCTTCGCTTCGATCGCCTTCTTTGCCACCTCGATCGCATACGTGCAGGGGGCGGGGTCGCCCGGGCCGTTCGAGAGGAAGATGCCGTCGGGGTCGTAGGCCATCGCGTCTTCAAACGGGGTCTTCGCGGGAACAACCGTCACGCGGATGCCGCGGTCGGCGAGGAGCCTCAGAATGTTGGTCTTGATGCCGAAGTCGTAGGCAACGACGTGGTACGGGAACGCCACGGGCTGGCGGAACCCGGCGGGCTCGCCCTCGCGCGAGGGCTCCCAGCTCCCTTCGGTCCATTCGTAGACTTCGTTCGTGGTCACCGTCTGAGCGAGATCCTGACCCGCCATGGAGCCCCAGCTCTTCGCGGCGGCTAGCGCGCGGGCGACGTCTTCGTCGGAAAGCTCCTGCCCCGGTTCAGCCGTCAGGATGGCGCCCGCCTGCGCGCCCGTTTCCCTCAGATGAATCGTGAGCGCGCGGGTGTCGATGCCGCAGATCGCCTTCACGCCCGCATCCTTGAGCGCCTCCGGCAGGGACTTCTTCGCGCGCCAGTTGCTCGGAAGGTCCGAGGCCGCCTTGACGATGAGGCCCGCCGCATGAATCGCGCGGCTTTCCATGTCCTCGGGGTTGACGCCCACATTGCCGATGTGCGCGCAGGTAAGCGTCACGAGCTGCCCGGTATAGGACGGATCCGTCAGGATTTCCTGATAACCGGTCATGGAAGTATTGAAGACGACTTCGCCCGTCGTCATGCCGCTCGCGCCGATGCCTTCGCCGTGAAAGACGGTGCCGTCGGCGAGGACGAGCAGAGCTTCAGGCCGGGTTCTTTGAATAAGTGCCACGATGGATTTCCTCTCTGGGGTATCAAGGGATTGCAGAGGTTCTCGAAAACCGGCGGGCGAACTCGGAAACGCTTCGGGAAGCGCCTGAGACCTGCCGGGAGAAGCCCTGTTTAAAAGCATTCCGGCAAGTCTATCGATGCCATATTTGCCATCATTTGGTGCCACATAGGTAAAAAGACCTAGTCCGCTTCAACGCGGTCAACGCCCTCCTTAGTGTTGATTTTTTGTCGACAATTGAAGGGTTTACGGTGAACGCGGTTGGCGCGAAGAGAGGCTTTGCGGCGTGCACTATTGGAGTGCAGCTTCCCTCCTTCCGGCCTTTCTCCGGAATTCTTCCTACGCGGCTGAGGATGCGCTTTTCTTCGTCCTGGCGCGTTCGAGCATGGTGGCCGCTGCCGATGCGCCGATGATGAGGACGACGCCGATCAGAGCTTCGGCGCCGACCTTTTCGCCGAAGAGAAGGAATCCGAGCATGGCTGCAAAGGGAATGCCCGAAAAGTAAAAGACGGAATTGACGAACCAGTTCCCGTACTTCCATCCGCCCGCGCGGCAGAGCTGCACGATGAGGACGATGAGGCCGATGAGAAGCACCTTCGGCTCCGTGCAGATGAGGCCGTCCGCGCCCCCGCGGTAGAAGAATCCGCCGATGATGCCGGCCGCGAAGCAGAAGGTTGAGAGGTAGAAGGTCGTGCGGACCACCGGCTCCCCGCGGTTCCCGACGGCGCGCAGAAGAAGCGTCGAGCAGGCGGCGGCGAGACCCAGAATGCCGCCGAGAATCAGATGGCGGATCGTCATGCCGTCAGCGGTCGGATTGAGCGCAAGAATGCAGCCCCCGAACCCCACCGTGAGAATGGCGGCGAGCGTGAGGAAGCTCACCTTCCGGTCCCACTTCATCATCCACATGATGAGAAGAATGAAGAAGGGAGACGTATAGAGCATGCATTCGGCCGAACAGACCGGAATCTCCTGCGCGAGGATGATGGCCGAGACGGATGCGCAGAGACCCGTGCAGCCGCGCGTGAGGTGAAGCCGCCAGCAGGAGCTGAAAAAGGGCGTCCTCGTTTTCAGCATCCAGAAGGTGCAGAGAAGCGAGACGCCCAGATACTGCGCCGTCATGAGCTCAAGGAAATCATGCGTCGTGCCGATGCTGCGGATCAAAGCCGTTTCACAGGCGCCGAAGAAGGCAGAGAGCAGAATAAGAAGGCTCGAGCTCATGGATGGTCAGGGAATGCTTGGCCGGAGATGGCGATAGGCCATTCTATCTATTGAAAGCGTCTATTGACTACCTCCTATTGCGTAAACCCGCCGCCCCGGGAATTCTCTTCTGGAAAAACTTCGCATGAAAGCGCATGATTTTTGCCGTCCGCCATTCATGCTCTTAATGCTCAAAAGGAGAAGCTCAAGATGACGCAGGCAAACATTCCTCCGATTTCACCCGCGGCCCGGGATGCGCTCGAGACCATTGCGGGACTCCCCGAGGTTCAGAAGGCGCTCGAATACATTCACGACCGCACGGACGCCGCCATCCGGCTCCAGGTCGAGCTCTGCGAAATTCCGGCGCCCACTTTCAAGGAAGAAGTGCGCGCAAAGCGCATCGTCGAGCTCATGCACGAATGCGGGCTCGAGGATGTGGCGATCGACGGCATCGGAAACGTCGTCGGCCGCTGGCAGGGAACGGACCCGAAGGGTCCGCTTCTCGCGATCGGCGCGCACATGGATACGGTTTTCCCGGAAGGGACCGACGTCTCGGTGCGACAGGAAGGAAACCGCTATTACGGGCCCGGCATCGGCGACAACTGCGCGGGGCTGCGCGCCGTGCTCGAGACCCTTCGCGCCATGAAGGCGGCGGGCATCCGCACGAAGGGGAGCATCCTCTTCATGGGCACCGTGGGCGAAGAGGGCCTCGGCGACATCCGGGGTTCGAAGTACCTCTTCGACAAGTCGGGACTTCCCGTCGACGGGCTTCTCGCCGTCGACAACACGGACGTGGGCCGCATCCTCTACGGCGCCATCGGCTCGCACCGCTGGCGCTTCACCGTGAAGGGGCCGGGCGGACACAGCTACGGCGCCTTCGGCGTCACGCCGAGCGCCATTCACGCGATCTGCATTGCGGGCGCAAAGGTCGCCTACCTCAAGGTCCCCGGTGAGCCGAAGACGACCTTCACGATCGGCACGATCCGGGGCGGGACGTCCGTCAACACCATTGCAGCGGAATGCTCCGTCGACGTCGACATCCGCAGTCTCGCGATGGAGCCGATGCTTAAGCTCGAAAAGGAAATCCGCGAGGCGTTCGCCGCCGGCGTTGAGGAAGAAAACCGCATCTGGGGGATTACGGATCCCGAAAAGAAGCTCCGCCTCGTCGAGGAGATGATCGGCGACCGTCCGGCGGGCATGAGGCCCCACGACTGCCCGGTCCTTCAGGCTTCGCGCGCCGCGCAGGCAGAGCTCGGAATTCCGCTCACCAACTACGGCTTCTCCTCCACCGACGCCAACAAGCCCATGAGCATGGGCATTCCCTCCACCTGCCTCTCCGCGGGCGGGAAGCAGATGCGCACGCATACGATTCATGAATACTTCGACGCCGTCGACATTCATCTCGGGCCGCAGCTCATCATGCTCTCGGCGCTCGCTCTCGTCGGCACGGACGCCACCGACCCGATGCTCCCGGTGCGGGAGCACGGAAAAGCTTAAAAAAGACCCGCACTGACCCGAAAAAAACCTCCGGAAGACCATCAGATCCGTCCGGAGGTTTTTTCTTTTCTTCTGAAAACCGTCAGCGCTTCAGGGGATTGAGCCCCACGCCGTCCTCGCCCATTTCAGGAGCGGCCGACATGCCGCCGCCCATCTTCATCATCTTGTCGAGGTCGCTCTCAGGCTTCTTTCCCGCAGGATCCGGCGGAACGGACTTGAGGCCGCCCGCATCGAGCGTCATCTGGAGCTGCTGCGCCAATGCGTCATGGACTTCGTTTCCTTCCGGAATCTGCGTGAGCAAACGGTTGAAGTAGATCGCGGAATTTTTGTAGTCGCCCTCTTCGAAGGCCGCCGCGGCGCCGATCATGAGCGCCTTCTGGTGCCAGGGATCGATTTCAAGCGCCTTTTTGGCGAGCTCACCCGCCTTCACGAGGCTTGAGGGATCAAGCGCAATCTTGATGTCCGCGAGCTCGGCCCAGGCGTTGGCGTTCTTAGGCGCAAGCCGCGTCACGTTTTCGTACGCAAGCTCCGCCTGGGAAAGGTTCCCCGTGGCGTTGTACTGCTCGGCCAAAATCTCCCACGCTTCCAGGTTGTCGCGATTCTTTTCCACGGAGGCTTCAAGCGACGCCACCGTTTCCGTCATATTGCGCTCCGACCTCGCCTGCTCGCGGGTCGTGCGGATCTGCTCGATCGCCTTTTCGTCGAGCGACGAGAAGTCGCCGTACCAGAGGTAGGCGCCGATTGAGGTCGCCGGAATGATGACGGCAAGCGCCGCAGCGGTAACGAGCGGGAAATGCTCGACGTTGCGGTGCTTTTCGGCCGTCTCGGGCGCGGTCTCGTCTATCACGCGCAGCGCCAGCTCATCCTCGCGGTCGAAGAAGTCCTTGTCCGAAACGCGGCCCGCCTTTCTCAACTCAACGAGATGATCGTATTCGTCCCTGAGGCTCGCGATGTTTTCGGCCGTTCGCGTCCATTCGCCTTCCCTGTTCGACTTCCCCGAAAGGAGCCGCCAGGCGAAGAGCCCGATCACGCCCGCCATCAGGAGGATGGCGACAACGCAGAAAATAATTTCGTACTTCATCATGCCCCTCGTCAGATTTCAGGTCGATAGTTCGGGTTGGGCTTTACCTCGCCCTTCTCGAAGATGAGTTCGCCCCGGAGGATTTTCTTCGCGCGCTCGACCGCCTCAGGCGTCGCCTCGCGGCGGCGCTGAAGCGCCTGCGCCCGACGGGTGACGACGATGCGCGTCATGCCCCAGAGAGCGAGGAGGAAGAAGACGCCGGGCCCGAGCCAGAGGAGCCACGTCTTCGCCTTGAAGGGGGGCTTGAAGAGCACGTAGTCGCCGTAGCGGTCGACCATGAAGTCGATGATCTCGTCGTCGGTCTTGCCGGCCTTCACCTGTTCGGCAACCTCGCGCCTCAGGTCGATGGCGAGCTGCGCGTTCGATTCGGCAATCGTTTCGTTCGCGCAGACGAGGCACCTCAGCTGCGTGCTGATTTCATAAACCCTGGGATTGGCCTTCGGATCGAATTCAGAGGGCCTCGCCTCGGAGGGCTTCAGGCTCTGAAGATCCACCGAGGGAGCCCCGCCCGAGGCGGCCATCCCGGCCGCATCCATGAAGGCCTGGGCCGAGCGCGACTTTTCCGTTGCCGTCACCGACCCCATCTGCGGAGCGGAATTTTCCGCTGCCGCCGCCTCAAGCGCCGTCGCTGAAAGGAGCGCAAGCCCGAGGGCGAAAATGGTTCCCTTGAAAGTATTCATGGTCATTTCCTTCAGGCTCCCTTTCTGTCGTCGGTTCTGCGGCGGCGGTCGAACATGGCGAGAATGCCGCCCGCGGACATGAAGAGCGTGCCGATCCAGATGAAAAGCACGAAAGGCTTCACGTAGGCGCGCACGACCCAGCCGTTGCCGTCCTGCGTCGGGGTCGCAAGCGACACGTAGACGTCTTCATGCGGACGGTGAATGATGGCGGCTTCCGTCATCGACATCGAGGTGACGGAGTCGTAGTTTCTCTTTTCGGGTTCAAGGAGCGCAATTTCCTTGCCCGTGGAAGCATCGAGCACGGAGATCGAGCCCTTCGCGGCCGTGTAGTTGGGACCGCGGTACTCCACCCAGCCGTTGTACTGGAAGGTGACGTCGCGCACCGTGACCACGTCCTTCGGATTCATGGTCACATTACGCTCAACCTGATATTCCGACACCGCAACCGCGCCGAAGATCAGCATGGCGAGCCCCAGGTGCGCCAAATGCATGCCCCACCAGGGCAGGGTCTGCCCGAAGACGCTCCGCTTCTGCGCGCGCGCCGTACGGGCGTAGCGCACCCAGTCGGTGACGGCGCCGAAGAGAATCCAGCAGGCGAGGAAGGCGGCGAGCGCCATGACGGCGTCCCAGCTGCCGAGCATGAAGGGGGTCGCGATGCCGAGAATGACGGAAGCCGCAAAGGCGGGCGCAAGCATCCGGCCGAGCTTTCCGGCGTCCTGCATGCGCCAGGCGCAGACGGCGCCGATCGGGAGGAGGAGCGACAGCGGCACCATGGAGCTTCCGAAGACCGCATCAAAGTACGGCCCGCCCACGGTGATCCTGCCTCCGCCCACGGCGTCAAGGAAGAGCGGATAAAGGGTTCCGAGGAGAACGATCGCCATCCCGACCACGAGGAGGAGGTTGTTCCCCATGAGGAGCGACTCGCGCGAGATCCACCCGAAGGTCGAGATGCTCCCGACCGAGCTCGCCTTGGACGCAAAGAGGAGGAACGACACCCCGATCACGATGCAGAGGAAGACGAGAATGAACATGCCGCGGGTCGGGTCGGACGCAAAGGCGTGAACCGACGTGAGAACGCCCGAACGCACGAGGAAGGTGCCGAGGAGCGACAGCGAAAAGGTGAGGATCGCGAGGAAGACCGTCCAGATCTTGAAGGCGCCGCGCTTTTCCGTCACGGCAAGCGAATGCATGAGCGCCGTGCCGGTAAGCCACGGCATGAAGGAGGAATTCTCCACCGGGTCCCAGGCCCACCAGCCGCCCCAGCCGAGCTCGTAGTAGCTCCAGTAGGAGCCGAGGCTGATGCCGAGCGTGAGGAGCACCCAGGAAGCGGTCGTCCAGGGACGCATCCAGCGCGCCCAGGCGATGTCGAGCCGGCCGCCCAGGAGCGCCGCAACCGCGAAGGCGAAGGGAACCGCGAAGCCCACGTACCCTAAGTAGAGGAGCGGCGGATGGAAGATCATCCCCGGATCCTGCAGGAGCGGATTCAGGTCCGCACCCTGGGGCGCAGGCGGAAAGAGCCTCAGGAACGGGTTCGAGGTCGTGAGGATGAAGAGGTAGAGCCCGAACGCGATGAGAAAGAGCGTCCCCAGAATGCGCGCGAGCACCTTCTCGGGGAGCTTTCTCGCCGAGAGCGCCACGGCGAGAATCCACCAGGTGAGCGTCGAAACCCAGAAGAGGATCGAGCCCTCGTGCGAGCCCCAGACGGCGGCGAGCTTGTAGAACCACGGCAGCGCGTCGTTGGAATTCTTCGCTACGTTGAGGATCGAAAAATCGCTCGTCACGAATGCGTAGGCAAGCGAACCGATCGAAAGGGTTGCGGCAAGGGCGAGCGTAATGGCGGCCGCCGCACCGGTGCGCATCCAGCTTCTGACGTCAAGCTGCGCGCCCGCCAGCGTCAGGAGGCCCCCTACGGCACTGATGACAAGCGCCAGGATAAGGGCGAAATGCCCGATCTCTGCTGTCACGGTGGATCTCCTCTTCTCCGGGGAGTTCTTGGGATTGATCAAACACGAAAACGCCGCCCTGCTCCGCCCCGATCCGTATTCGGGAATGCGGCGCGGACGGCGCTCGAGGCATCTGGCTCCGGAGAGGCTGCCGATGAGCCTCCCCGCTCGTCAGACATTACTTGGCGGCAACGTCCTTGACGTCAGCGCGAAGGATCTGTTCATGAATGAACTGCTGGACCTTGCGCTGCATGAGGAGGTGGCGGAGCTCTTCCTTGCGGTCTTCAAACTTCGGGAAGAGCTGGGCGGGACGTTCGTCCTCAACCTTGACGATGTGGAAGCCGGCAGGCGACTGCACGGGTTCCTTGGCCATTTCGCCCTTCTTCAGGCCGCGGATCGCTTCGGCGAGCTGGCCCGTGTAGACGGAGGGAGACTGCCAGTCGAGGATGCCGCCAACGTCCTTGGAGCCGTCGTCGAGAGACTTCTCGGCGGCGAGCTTCGCAAAGGAAGCGCCCTTGTTGATTTCAGCGATGAGCTTCTTCGCTTCGTCGGCCGACTTCACGAGGATGTGGCGGACGCGGACTTCCTTGTCGCCCCAGCGGTCGGCTTCCTGCTTGTACTGAGCCTCGATTTCCTTTTCGGTGACCGGGTTCTTCTTCAGGAATTCGCGCACGGCATGGTTCTCAAGAACCATGTTGGTCGCGCGGGCAACGTCGGCCTGAACTTCGGGGAGCTTGTCGATGCCCTGCTTGCGGGCATATTCGCCCATGACGACCTGCTCGATCATCATCTGGCGGACCTGATCCTCGATCTGCGGGTTCGAGATCATTTCATGCGGATTGGGATTGCTCGAGATGGCTTCGCTCGCAAGCGCTTCCTGCTGGGCCTTGGTGACGAGCTGGCCGTTGACCGTGAAGTCCTTGAATTCGGCCATGGCGGCGCCGGAGGCAAGAGCGAGGGCGAGCGCAGCGGCGATCGTAGTCTTCATCATTTTGTGTCTGATCCTTCTGGTGAACATCCCTTATGAAGTTCCCGCGGGTCTCTTGAATTAAGAGCGGCCTCTCCGAGAAGCCGCTCCGGACGGGAACCCTGAATGGAAGGATTTATACGCGGAGAAGATTTAGCCAACCTTACAGACTAGGTCCCAAGCAGAATGCGGCGGCTTTTCGCCTGCGTTCCGCCGCTTCTCCGCCAGACTTTCAGGGCCTTCAGCGCCAGTTGCCGAGGAGCGCCACGATGAGGTTGGTCCACGTGTCGTAGAGGGTCACCAGCGCGCGCTCATCAAAATCAACTGCGGGCTTGACGGCATTTCCCGCAAAGGCGCCGCCCACGATGAAGTAGCCGGCCTTTCCGCCCGCATCCTGGACGGAGCGCATGAGAAGCGTCCCGTCGTCGGAACTGTTGACGGCCCAGTAGGGAACGACCTTCACGCAGCCTCTCGCGCGCCTCGCGCAGACGGTGATGAGCTGAGAAATAGCCGCATCGGGGACGAAGTCGATCGCCTCGCCCACGATCTTCTGCCGGCATTCAACGCCGTAGCTCATTGCCGCGCCCTGAGCGCGCAGAAGCGCGTCAGCAGCAAGGTCGCGGTTGACGGCGGCGTTTTCGCCGCGCACCTCAACCTCCATCCAGGCATGCGAGGGCACGATGTTTCTGCCTTCGCCCGCATGGAGCTGGCCGACGTTCACGCGCGTCATGCCGTCCTCGTGACGCGGGAGCGCCATGATGTTGATGGCGGCATTGGCCGCGGCGAGAAGCGCATTGCGGCCGGCCTGCGGGTGCGCGCCCGCGTGCGCAGCCCGGCCCGTGAATTCAAAGTCGATCTTCGTGGTCGAAAGGAGCTTTGTGGGCTCGGCCACCACTTCCCCGACCTCAAGCTCCGGCGCAATATGGCCGCAGAAAATCGTGTCGACGCCGTGAAGCACTCCGGACTGCAGAATCGGATAAGCGCCGCGGGAGCCTTCCTCAGCGGGCTGGCAGATGAAGATGATCTTCCCGGCGAGGCGCTCTGCGTTGGCGCCGATGAAGCGCGCGAGCGCCATCGCCACGGCCTGATGGCCGTCGTGGCCGCAGGCATGCATGACGCCGTGCCTGACGGAGGCAAACCCCTCCCTGAAGGGCAGATGCGCCGGGCTTTCGGGCTCCTCAACGGCAAGAGCGTCCAATTCGATGCGGATCGCGATCGTGCGACCAGGCCGGCCCGTGTCCCAGGCGGCAAGAAGCCCCGGATAATCGCCGATGCGGCGGATTTCCTCGGGCGGCACGCCCACCTCGAGCGCGAAGCGCCGTCCCTTTTCGACCTCATCCGGATCGCGCCCGCGGACAAACTGCGGCGCAATGAACTGCGGACCGTAGGTCACCGAAAAGCCCGCGCTGCGGAAGGCCTCTGCAAGCCTTGCCGTCGCGATGAATTCGCTCCAGCCGGGCTCGGGCGTTCTGTGAATGTCGCGCCGGGCGGCGACGAGATCCTCGAACGATACCGGATCAACCCAGCCGGGAAGAAGGTGCGGACGATTCATCAGATCGGAAACGGTCGCGGCCGCCTTCGATTCGGTCGTCTTTGGTTCTGCCGGCGGCGTCTGAGGAGTCGTCTGAGACGCCTTCTGAGCGCGCCGGGACCGCGTCCGCGCCGGGGCGGACGCCTGTTCGGCGGCGGGTTCTCTTGTCTCGATTCGGGCTGGGGACATTGGGGGAAGCTCCAAATCATCCGCGCCCAAAGGTACCGCGTGGATGCATTAAGGGGATTTGCGTATTTTTATACCCCGCATTCTAACATTGCGCACCATCCCCTGAACACCGGCAAACCCGGGGTTTTCCAATACTCTTTTGATTTTTCAATACTTTTTCAAGGAACCCAGGATTAATCTCTTCAGATGAGACTTCGGAAATTGCGTATGCCGCCGAAAAAGACGGTCATGGCGTCGCTGCGCTCGAGCGATCCGCACGGTAATGCCAGACGCCTTTTTCCTGAGAGGGCTCCATCAGCGATTTGAGGGAAAGGCTGCGCATGTCGGGCCGTGCGCCGTGAAGAATGATTTCGGCGAGGTCGACGAGCGACTCGGGCGCATCGACGGAGAACTTCCAGTCGAGATCGGCCGCTTTCTCATCGGGGGCAAACGTTCCGTCCGAAGCGGCGAGCGGCATCGCGCGAAGAAGAGAAGGCTTCCCGGACTTATCCGCCTCCCGGGCGGTGAGGTCTGCCGTGAACTTCGCGCCGCCTTCCCTGCCGATGGAGCGCATCGCGAATTCATCAATTCTGAGGTGCATCGGGCCCGACTCCGTGAGAAGCCTCCCGATGCGGTATTCGTCGAGCGACGTGAAGAGCTCCGAGGGAACCCGGTCGGCCGTGAATCTCAGAATAAAGTCCTCTCCGGCCACGTGCTTGTCGAGACCCGGATGCGAGGAATCGACGCCCACGTTGAAGGTTCCTGCCCGCAGGGCATAGCTGCCTGAAAGACGTCCCTCCTCAAGGTCGGAGGGATTTTCCTCGACCGAGGCGGTAATTCCGGTGAACTTGCCCGTAAGCGCGCCGCGCCAGTCGCCGGCGTCGAAGCCGCCCTTCCGGGCCGTCCCGTGAAGCGTCCTGATGTACCAGTCGCCCGGCGTTTTCCCGGCAAGCCTGAGGCTCGCCGCAACCTTCACATTTTCTGCGCTTCCCTTGAGAATATTGGCGGCGGGATCCGTGAAGCTTCCCGAGACCTCAGGCGCTTCGATATCGGCTTTGAGGCCGTCGTTTTTCGTGAGCGCAAGCCTCAGGGCAACGGGCTTTCTCGCCGCAAGGCTCCAGGAAACGGGGCCGACCCCGCGTTCGACGGCATCGAGCTGCATGTCGAAGGGCGCGGCGGTCGCAGTAATGCGCAGTTCCTGCGCGAAGACGGCGTAGTGATATCGGATCGCGAGCCGCGGGTGCGTGCCGGCGAGCTTCACGAGGAGCTCCGCCGTGCTCGCCGTGGAATTAAGGGGGTAGATGTCGCCGTTAAGCCCGAAGGGGCCGAAATGCGCCACGACGTCGAAGTCGAGCGTCAGGGGCGCCGCTGAGGAATCCGATGAAAAGACGCTCGAGGCGACGATGACGTGAAGGCGGTCGCGCCTCACGAAGAGGCTCTCCTCCACCGGCGTGGACGTTATCAGCACCTCAGGCGGGAGGTCGTCCCCTTCAACGATGCGGTTGATGATTTCCGCCTGCACGGACCGCTGCCAGCAGATGAAGCCTGCCTCAGCCGCCAGCGCTGCCGCGAGGACAACCAGAACGACACCTGAATGCGCCCGAATGAATCCATAGAGCCGATGCATGCGAAAAGCCACCTTCATTAAGCCTCAGGCCTGGGGAAGAAAGTTTCTGCCGAAACCTGAAAAACGGCCTCAATCTTACGCGAGGGCCGCGCCCTGCGGGCGCCTCTGAATGCGCCCGCAGAAGGAAAAAGCGTTAAAAGGCGTTTCCTCAAAAGTCAGAAAAGCCCGCGGAGCATCCGTCAGCGGATCCCGGCCGCGCGGCAGGCGTCCGTCACGAAATGGTTTTCGTTCCCCTGAATGCGCGCGATGCGCTTCGCGCGCAGGCATTCCCACTCGTCGGGCTTATACATGCGGTTCCAGGCTTCCATGAGCTGGCGCTGCTGATTCGAGAGCCGGTATTTCGGATAGCTCTCCGCCATGTAGAGCGTCGTTCGCGCAATGGCGCCGCGCGTATATTCCGGCGGTTCCGCGCGGTTGCCGGAAACCTTCATCGGGCAGGAGCCGAAGGTGGCCGGCACGTCCGGGAGGAGCGCGTAGTTGTAGTTGGAGCGGAGCGCATTCACGGCGCCGATCGCCGGATAGAGGTTGTAGAGGTCGCTCTGCATCAGGCGGTATTCGCGGTTCGCCTTTTCAGCACACTTTCTGCCCTTGAAGTTCCGGCCCTTATTGTCGACGCAGACATCAGCGCCGTCGCGCCACTCGCTGAAGGCGCGCCCGAAGTTTTCCGCCGGAACCACGTGCTCCCACTCAATGCGGTGCGCGCGCTTCTCATGCTTCGGGGTCGTGAAGCCGGGGGGAAGCGTGATGTTCTTTTTGCTGTCGAAGGGGGCCTGGCAGTAAAACGTGATGCGGTGGTCCTGATAGACCTCGCGCTCGAGCGTCTTCTTTGCCTGATTGAAGGATTCGATCTGCGTATTCCCGGCTGCGGCGGCAAGTCCCGCAGCAAAGGCGAGAAGAAGGCCGAAAGCGGTTTTCTTTAAAAGCGGCATTTGAAAATCTGTCCCGGAAGCTAAACTCTTGAGGAGACGCCGGACAGAAGCCTCACGCTTCCGTCTGCTCTCCCCATTCGGAGAGCGAATATTAGAGCGCCTGCGCGGCAAAGCGCGTAACAAAATTCGAGCGGCCTTTCTCTCCGCCATCCAAGCATGCAGTCATCACTTCCCAACGGCATTTCCCACGCTACGGCTGAAGCGCTTCTCCGCTTTAGAGATTCCCGCGGCTGGGCGCAGCACCATAGTCCGAAAAACCTTGCGGAATCCGTCGTCATTGAGGCCGCCGAGCTTCTCGAATGCTTTCAATGGAAGGCACCGGAAGCCGAACTCACGCCGCGCGAAAAAGCGGCGGCCGCTTCCGAAATCGCCGACGTCGCTTCCTATCTCATCCTGATGGCCGACAGGCTCGGCGTGAACCTCGACGCGGCGATTTCAGCGAAGCTTGCCGTGCTCGAATCGCGCTACCCAAAGGAAGCGCTAGGAACCGACGGATCGATTGAGGCCTATGAGGCGCTGCGGGACAAGGCCCGCCGGCGCGAAGCGCTCACTGAGGCTCCTCAAATGAAGGCGCTCCTCGGGTTCCGGTCGTTTCTCGCCAAAACCCGAGCGGGCGAATGGGCGGCGGCTTCCGACAACCGGATCTACTTCGTGCGCTACGCCCGCGAAACCATCGACTTCTGGCGGAACGCGGAAGCGCTGGAGAAGAACCTCGCCGCGCTTTATTCCCCGGAAGAAATTGCAGAGGCGCTCCCCAGGGACTTCCCCGAGAGGCCGGACCGGGCTCAGCTCGAGGCCCTCGGCCTTCCCGGCCTCATTCTTTTTCTCGGCCGCCTCGCGCGACTCGAGCACATTCGCGACGGCGTCATTCTCGCGGCGGCGGATTCGGGGGTTCTTGCGGCTGCGCTCGAGGTCCTTTCCCGCAAGGCGGGCGCACCTGCAGAGTAGTCAGGTCCCGATTCCGACCTTCCTATAATTCTCCTTTTACCGATTCTCTGCTTTTCTGATGCCCATGCCTTCCGGCTCGAATCCGACCATTCTGATTCCCGCTTCGACGATGCTCTCCGTCCTCGGCGACGATCCGGAGAAGTTCCTCGAGCGCCTCTCATCGCCCGAGCCTTTTGGAGAAGCGCCCGAAGGGAGTGCCCCCGAAGCGGTGCTGCAGAAAGGCCGCCGCATTGCCCGGGACCTCGGCATTGAGGAAGAAGATTTATCCCGCGAACTCCTTCTTGCACTTGCCCTCACGGCGCCGCTTTTTGAACGCGCGCGTTCCGCCGGCGTCGACCCTTCCGGGATCGGCTTCATCTTCGGCGCCACCACGGCGGGGACGCCCGAGGCTGCGGAGCGCATCCGGGAAAACGAAGCTTCCCCCCTGAAGCGCTGGCGCATGATGGAAATCGGCCGCACGGCGCCCGTGATCGCCCGCGCGTTCGGCATTGCCGGCCCGGTCTTTACCGTTTCCACGGCCTGCACGGCGGGCGCCAAGGCCATTGCGGAGGGCGCACGGCTTCTCGCGCGCGGCCGCGTGAAGGCGGTGATCGCAGGCGGCCTCGACGTGCTTTCGCCCATGACCCTCGCGGGGTTCTCCGCGCTGGGCGCGAGAAGTTCTGAACGCGCGAAGCCCTTCCGCAGCGACCGCACGGGCCTTCACCTTGCGGAAGGCGGCGGCTTTCTCCTCATGACGACCGCGAGAAAGAAGTTCCCCGATGCTTCCGTGATGCTTCGCGGCTTCGGCGAATCCTCGGACGCGCACCACATCTGCGCCCCGGACCCGACGGGCGACGGCGCGAAACGCGCAATCCTTGAAGCTCTGGGCGGCGTCAAGCCCTCTGAAACAGGCTTTGCGCTCCTTCACGGGACGGCGACCGAACAGAACGACGCCATGGAAGCGCGCGTGATGGCGGAGCTCCTTCCCGGCGTTCCGGCAGCGTCCCTCAAGCGCGCCGTCGGGCACCAGCTCGCGGGCGCGGGAGCCATGAATGCGGCCTGCGCCTGCGCGCTCCTTGAAAAAGGCGGGAAGCTCCCCTTCAATTTCTTCGCGGGCGAGCGCGAATTTGCCGACGGGAAGATGCCCGAAGCGTTCCTCAGGTCGCTCACGGGTGCCGACGCCCTCCGCGAACTCGCCGTTCCCCGGATCCTCGTCTCCGCCTTTGCCTTCGGCGGCAGCAACGCCGCACTCCTTTTTGAAAAATGCCAGTGACCGATTCTCCGGCTGATGCCGGATTCACATACCCGGCGCCTGCAGGCGACTTCATTGCCCAGGAGCCCCCGATGCGCTTCATTGATGAGGTGCTCTCGGCGGACGACCAGGGCGCGAAGTCCCGCACGGTTGTCAGAAGCGACGCCATTGCGGTCGACGACGAGGGGCGCTTTCCGGCCCTAGCGCTCATTGAAGTCATGGCCCAGACCATCGGCATTTACGCCGGCCGCATCGAGCGCATCAACGGCCGGGCTCCCGGCGCGGGGCTTCTTCTCGGGACGCGCAGAATGGAATTCGACCGCCCCTCTTTTCTTCCGGGCGACGTGCTCCTCTGCAGCGTGGAAAAGAGCTTCGAGAGCGACGAAGGTCTCTGGCAGTTTGACTGCCGCGTGACGGTCTGCCCCCAGGGCGACGAATCGCGGGAGGAGCCGGCCGGCCGGGCGCTCCTCAACGTCTTCAATCCTCCGGAAGGCTATTTCGACCGACTTGAGTAGCGAATCCGGAGCCCGGGATTCCCTGCGCGAAGGCGCGCTCCCGAAATAGAATTTTCACCTTTAGTCCTTTTTCGAATTCCTGCACTATGTCTCCTTCTTCCCCGGCAGCCGCAACCGGCGTGATCCGCCAGAGGAAAGCTGAAGCTGAAACCGGCCCGCGCCGCGTTCTGATCACCGGCGCCACGCGCGGCATCGGACGCGCCATGGCGCTTCGCATCGCGCGCGAGGGCTATGAAGTCGTGATTACAGGGAGAAAGCCTTCGCCCCAGGCGGACGAGGTGCTCCAGGCCCTGGAAGAACTGGGCGTCAAGGCCCATGCGCTCTTCTTCGACGTCACAGACCGCGCGGCGGCGCAGACGGCGCTTGCCGGATTCACGGCCGAACACGGCCCCTTCTGGGGCGTGATCCTCAACGCCGGCATCAACCGCGACGGCCCCTTGGCCGGCATGAGCGAGGAAGACTGGGATCTCGTGCTCGAAACGGACCTCGGGGGCTTCTACAACGTTTTGAAGCCCCTGATTCTCCCGATGGCGAGAAGGCGCGCAGGCCGCATCATCGTGATGAGCTCGGTTTCCGGCATCACGGGCACGCGCGGCCAGACCAACTATTCCGCCGCCAAGGCGGGCCTCATCGGCGCGGCCAAGGCACTTTCGGCCGAGCTTGCCTCCCGCGGCATCACGGTCAACGTCATCGCGCCCGGCGTCATCGACACCGACATGGTGACGGCGGAGGACCGCGAGCGGATTCTTCCCTACGTCCCCATGCGGCGCCTCGGAAAGCCCGAGGAAGTCGCCGGTCTCGCCGCCTTTCTCCTTTCCGACGAAGCGGGCTACATCACCCGCGCCGTCATTCCGGTTTCGGGAGGCATTTTCTGATGAAGCTCCCCAGTACTCCCCGCCGCGTGGTCGTCACCGGCATGGCCGCCATCTCCCCGATCGGCTCGACCTGGGAAGAGGTGCGCGCGTCCCTTAAGGCCAACAAAAGCGGCATCCGCCACATGACGGAATGGGAAAAGCTCGAGGACCTTAATACGCGCGTTGCGGCGCCGGCCGCGCCTTTCGAGCTCGATCCTGCAGTCTTCACCCGAAAGCGCACGCGCTCGATGGGCCGCGTTGCCCTGATGGCGGTTAAAACCGCCCGCGATGCGCTGATTGATTCGGGGCTCCTCGACGACCCCGTCATCGCTTCGCCCAGGACGGGCGTCGCCTTCGGGTCGTCCGCCGGACAGCCCGCCGCCGTCGCCGAACTCGCGCATCTCATTCTGTCCTCGAGCTGCCGCGGCATCACGGCCACCACATACGTGCGCATGATGGCGCACACGGCTCCCGTCAACATCAGCGTTTTCTTCGGCTGCAAGGGCCGGATCTGCACGACCTCCTCGGCCTGCACGTCGGGCTCCCAGGGAATCGGATCCGCCTACGAAGCCATTGCCACGGGCCGCGCGGACGTGATGATCGCGGGCGGGTGCGAAGAGCTTGACGCCACGGACGCCGCCATTTTCGACACGCTCTTTGCAACGAGCGTGCGCTGGAACGACGATCCCTCGCATACGCCGCGGCCCTTTGACCGGGACCGCGACGGCCTCGTCGTGGGCGAAGGCTCCGGCGCCCTCATTCTCGAGGAGTACGAACACGCCAGAGCGCGGGGTGCAAGGATCTACGCCGAGGTGGCGGGCTACGGCACCAATGCCGACGGCGCCCACATCACGAGCCCCGAGTCCGCCCAGATGGCCGCCGCCATGCGGCTCGCGCTCGAGGATGCCGGGATGGAGCCCGCCGACATCGACCTCGTGAACGGTCACGGCACGGCTACCGACCGCGGCGACGTGGCGGAAAGCCATGCGACCTTTGAGGTTTTCGGCGGCAATACGCCCTACACCACCTACAAGGGGCACATGGGCCACACGCTCGGCGCCTGCGGCGCGCTTGAAGCGATCTTCGCGATCCGCGGCATGCTCGAAGGCTTTGTCTCGCCGGTTCTGAACCTCGAAAATCCGGATCCCGCCTGCGCGCCGCTCGCATACGTCCGCGACCAGGTGCGCGAACTCCCGCAGCGGGCAGTGATGAGCAACAACTTTGCCTTCGGCGGCATCAATACGAGCCTCATCTTCCGCAGGCTCGGGGACTGATTCGTCATGCCAATGCCAATCGACCTCAGCGGCCTCAGATTTCTGAAGCCGGCAGCCTTTTCGGAGGGCGACCGTTCAAGGGCGGTTCTCGGCGAACTTTTCGCCCCCGACTTCGACGACCCCGGGGAGCTTCTCGCCGACATTGACGACGAAGCCTGGGAGCCCGAACCCCCGGAAGGAGGCGTCGTTCTCGTGACGAAGCTCCCCGAGGAGAGCCTCATCTTCCGCAGGCTCGGGGACTGATTCGTCATGCCAATGCCAATCGACCTCAGCGGCCTCAGATTTCTGAAGCCGGCAGCCTTTTCGGAGGGCGACCGTTCAAGGGCGGTTCTCGGCGAACTTTTCGCCCCCGACTTCGACGACCCCGGGGAGCTTCTCGCCGACATTGACGACGAAGCCTGGGAGCCCGAACCCCCGGAAGGAGGCGTCGTTCTCGTGACGAAGCTCCCCGAGGAGATTGACCCCGCGCTTGAGGGCGAGCTCGAAGCGATGCTTCCCGCCCAGACGCGCTCGCGCCTCTCGCGCTTTCAGAATCCCCGCCGCCGCCGTCAGAGCCTCTACGGGAGACTTCTCGCGCAGCGGCTCGCCAACATTGCGTCTGAAGTGTCCTCGGGCTCCTACTTCCTGCGCGAGCAGCCCCCGGAAGGGCCGCTTCTTGCCGACTATGAAGGTCGCCCCTTCGGGCGCATCGCCATTGCGCACACGGAGGAAGGCGTGGCCGCGAGCCTCTCGCGCCGCCGCGCCGGGATCGACCTCGAGATTCTGAAGACCCACGAACGGCTCTCAGGTCTCGCGGAATTCGCCCTCGGCGAAGACTTTGCAGACGCCATCCGGGAACTTCAGAAGACCGACGCCCGCCGTGCCGATGAAGCCTTCCTCGCCGCCTGGGGCGCGATCGAATGCGCGCAGAAATATAACGGCGAGGACAGGAAGTCCGCTGCCGCCTCCCCCGCGCACGAGGAGCTTCTTTCCAAATACGCCCGTCCGCCCGAGGTCGAGGTGCTCTGGGAAAAGGGACTCGTCGCCCGGGATCCCGCCGGCAGAGCCGTCCCCATCGAGTTTCTCGAAACCCCTGCCGGACACCTTACGCTGCTCGGCTTCCCGGCCGAACGGTCGGTAGAGATCCTCACGCTTTCCCCTGAGGCGCTCCTTGAGGAATTCCGCTCCCACGTCCGCGCCTTCCTTTGATTTTTTCTGGTCGATCGTCATGCTTCGCAGAAACCGTCCGAACTACCTTGAGACCCTTGAAAGCGCGCAGCGCCTTGCCTTTGCGCCTTTGATCTTTCAGGCCGCCGCAGCGGCGCTTCGCTTCGGGCTTCTCAGGGTCATCGCCGAAAACCCCGGCATTTCTTCAGACGCTGCGGCAAAGAAAGCCGGCATGACGGCTTATGCGGCCGAGGTTGTGACCGACATGCTCGTGCCCGCCGGGATTCTCGAGCGGACGGCCCTGAATGAAGGCGATGGGAACGGGAAATCCGGACGGGGTCTCAAAACCACTCCGACGGGCGACCTCCTCGTCTACGACGAGATGACGCGGGCGAACTTCTTCTTCTCCGAATCCGTCTGCTATGCGGGGCTTGCCTTTACGCGGGAAGCACTTGCTGAAGGGAAGCCCGCGGGTCTCAAAGCCTTCAACCCGGGATGGAAGACCATCTATCCGCATCTGCCGGAGCTCCCTGAGGAAGCCAAAAGCGCCTGGTTCGGGTTCGATCACTGGCACAGCGACCAGGCCTACGGGGGAGCGCTCAATATTCTTGCCCGGATGTTCCCCGAGAACGGTCCCGGCAAGCTCGTCGACATCGGCGGCAATACCGGACGCTTCTCGAAGGCCTTCCTCCTGCGCTTCCCCAGTGCGAAGGCCGTCATTGCGGATCTCCCGGTCGAGGTCGACGCACTGCCCCAAAGACCCGAGCTCGCCCAGGTGCGGGAGAGACTCTCGGGCGTTGCCATCGACTGGCTGACTTCAGACGAACTCACCGATCGTCCGCTGGCGCTCGGGGCCGATCTCTACTGGATGAGCCAGTTCCTCGACTGCTTCTCTGAAGCGGAAGCCGTGAGCATCCTCACGCGCACGCGGCGCGCGATGGCAGGAAATTCGCGCCTCGCCGTGCTCGAACCCGTCGTCGACGAGCAGCGCCACCGGGCGGCTGAATTGTCGCTCGCCGCAACGAGCCTCTACTTCACCGTGCTCGCGAACGGCAACAGCAAATTCTTTAACGGGGCTGAACTGAGGCGCATCTTTGACGCCGCGGGCTTCGTCATCGAGTCCGAGCACCCGGACCTCGGCGTATCGCATACGCTCTTCATCCTCAGCCCACGGGACGCTTCCTGACCGCGTGCCAGCGCTTTCCCCGGAAGCGCCGGCCCGCCCTGAGCCTTCTCTGAACCTTCCCCGAGTCCTATCGGCTCGATAGGAAAGCATTGACTTGCCTGTAAATATTTGTGCTTCCTTCTCGCAGAAGGCAATCCGGCCCAAGACTCGTCTTTTTGATGCGGCCCGGGTTTCTTCTTCGGTCTGAAGGACTAGTTCGAGAAAAGCTCAATCCCCTTCCTCCGGCTGATTCCAATTGAATCCGCCCGCTCCTAATCTTTTCTCAACAAGAGAAGCGAAACCGGACGAATCCTCCCGGATTTCTCCCCTTTTGCAGTGAAATTTCAGGAAAAGTTTTTAGGAGCATTTCCATGACTCAGTACATCAAGGAACGCTACGGTCTTCTCATCAACGGCGAATGGGTCGAGGCCGAAGGTGGCCGCACGTTCGATACGTTCAACCCCGCCACGGGCGAAAAGCTTGCAACCTGCGCCGACGCCACCGCCGCCGACGTTGAGCGCGCCGTGAAGGCCGCGCGCGCCGCTCAGCCCGCCTGGGCCGCGAAGTCCGTTCAGGAACGCGCCGCGCTTCTTCTCAAAATTGCCGACAGGATCGACGAACGCGCGAAGGAGCTCGCCGCGGTTGAAACGCTCGACAACGGCAAGCCCATCCGCGAGACCACGCTCGTCGACGTGCCGCTCTCCTCGGACCACTTCCGCTACTTCGCGGGCTGCATCCGCGCCGATGAAGGCGAAGCCACGATGATCGACGAAAACACGCTCTCGATCATTCTGCGCGAGCCGATCGGCGTTGTCGGTCAGATTGTTCCGTGGAACTTCCCGCTTCTGATGGGCGCCTGGAAGATTGCCCCGGCGATTGCCGCCGGCAACACCGTCGTCATCAAGTCCTCGTCGACGACGCCGCTTTCGCTCAACGTTCTCGGCGAAATCCTCAATGAAATCCTCCCGCCGGGCGTCGTCAACGTGATTACCGGCCGCGGCTCCGTTTCGGGCCAGGCGATGCTCGAGAACCCCGGCTTCGACAAGCTCGCCTTCACTGGCTCGACCGAAGTCGGCCGCGACGTGGGCCTCGCCGCCGCGAAGCAGATCATCCCGGCAACGCTCGAACTCGGCGGGAAATCCGCCAACATCTACTTCAACGACTGCCAGATGGACAAGGCGATTGAAGGCGCCCAGATCGGCATCCTCTTCAACCAAGGCCAGGTCTGCTGCGCGGGCTCGCGCATCTTCGTGCAGGAAGGGATCTACGACGAATTCGTCGCGAAGCTCGCCGAAGCCTTCAGCAAGGTGAAGGTCGGCAACCCCATGTCGATGGATACCCAGATGGGCTCCCAGGTGAATGAACGCCAGCTCGAGAAGATCCTCGGCTGGGTCGAGGAGGCGAAGAAGGAAGGCGCTCGCGTCCTCACGGGCGGCGAACGCGCTCAGGTTCCCGGCATGAAGGGCGCCTTCATGCGCCCGACCCTCCTCGTCGACTGCGAGAACTCGATGAAGGTCTGCCAGGAGGAAATCTTCGGGCCGGTCGCCTGCGTCGTGAAGTTCAGGACCGAGGAAGAAGTCCTCGCCATGGCGAACGACTCCGAGTACGGTCTCGGCGGCGCCGTCTGGACGCGCGACATCAACCGCGCCTTCCGCGTTGCCCGCGGCGTGCGCACGGGCCGCATGTGGGTCAACACCTACAACGAACTCCCGGCCCACACGCCCTTCGGCGGCTACAAGAAGTCCGGCATCGGCCGCGAGACGCACAAGGTGATCCTTGAGCACTACAGCCAGATGAAGAACATCTACGTGAGCCTCTCGGAAAAGAAGCGCGGCTTCTTCTGATGAATGACGGCTCATCCCGGGATCCGGGGTGAGCTTGCTGCAGAAGCTCTGAACGGGAAGGACGGTTTGCGCCGCGCCTTCCCGTTTTTTTCTGCCTCAGAGACTCGTCAATCAGGGCGTCTTCAGGTCAAACTGATGACACGCATTGCAGGAAACAACGCTTTGCTGATGACCCTTGTGACAGGTCGTGCAGTCGCGGTCCCCGTAATGATTGAAGTGCGGATTGGGAACCACCTTCTCCGTTCTTCTGGCCATTGCTTCATAGCTCCCATGGCATTTGAGGCAGGCATCCTTGCGTACCGGCCTCGTTTTGTCATTGTCTGCGTGGCATGACTCGCAGCCCATTCCGCGCGCCGCATGACGATCAGCCGTTGCCGGCTGCGCCGCGAGAGCTCCTGAGAGGCATAACAGACCAAGAATGCAAAACAGCTCTTTTTTCATTTTTCCTTCCCCCTTAGCCCATTCTGTGCGACAAAGCCATCTGCCGGGCAGCAATGCGCCCGAACACCAGAGAACCGCCCAACTGAGTTCCGCCGATATAGTTGCCGTAGAAAAGACCGCCCGCAGCATTTCCCGCTGCATAGAGACCTTTTATCGGACGATCCTCATTGGTCATGATCTGCGCCTTTTCGTTGATCTTCGGCCCGCCGAAGGTCGCCGTAATGCCTCCCTGGAAGGGGAATGCATAGAACGGCCCCTGATCAAGAGGCGTAGGCTCATCCAGTGAGCACGGAGGATTCATTTCCTTCAGCCGCCCTTCCTTAAGCGCCCTGTTGAATTCGGCAAACAAATCCGTCAAAACCCTGGGCTCAAGCCCCATCTTCGCTGCAAGCTCTTCCGGCGTATCTGCGACCAGCACTTTGGTCTTCATTTCGATGATTTTTTTAGCCGCAGCAGCCGCTTTGGGCCAATGACTGTCAATCAAATGGTAGGCGAGGTTCTCCGGCGTTCTTGTGGCCGTTGCCATGGATTTCTGCGTGTAGGTATAGATCTCGTCCATGAAGCGCTTGCCGCGCACGTCTACATCAAGGCCTACGCCGGCGTCGATCACGAAATTCGGATTCGCATGCGTTTCCTCAACGATCGGGCCGCAGTGAAACTGATCCATGTGAACGAATTTGGCGCCGAGGGGAGCCGTGAGAAGAATGTTTTCTCCCGTCACGTAGGGAGAGCCGCGGAGAACGAGCCGGGAAAGCGGACCGCCCATGTAGCGGCAGAGCATTTCCCGGCTGCCGGAAAAGCCGCCCGTCGCTATGAGAACGCCGTCCCTGGCATAGAAATTCTTCCACCCGTCATCCGTAACCGTTCTGACGCCTGAAACGCGGAAATGCTCGTCAGTAATGAGCTCCATTGCTTTTGTATTGAAAAGCAATGGAATGCCGCGGTCCTGAAGAGCTTTAAGCAGATCGCGGATCAGCCTCGCACCGCCGGTCAGCCCCTTGCCGTCCACGTTGTGCATCCGGTAGAGAAGCGGCCACGGCTTGCGGCCGATCTTGCCGAACTTGACGCCGACATGGCTTTTCAGCCACTCAAGATCTTCGCCGATGTGCGCGACGTACGTATCGACAAGAGCGGGATCAGCGCGGTTTTCCGACACCTTCATCATATCGGCGCGGAATGCTTCACAGCTTTCCTCATGGCCTTCAGCCTTTTGCTGAGGCGTTCCCCAGGCGGCAATCCCGCCCGAAGCATAGAGGGAATTGCCTGCTGCATAGTCCATCTTTTCAAGCACGACAGGCTTGAGGCCCAGGTCATGCGCCTCAATGGCTGCAACCAGGCCGGCCGTACCGGCGCCGAGGATGACGACGTCGTACGCATCACGTTCCTTGGGGTCTTTATGAGCGGCTGCGGCAGCGGGGATAAGCGGACCGGCAGCCGAAATAGCTACAGATCCTCTCAGGAGATTACGACGGGAAATCATTTTCTTCTTCCTTTTTTAGGTTTTCCGGCATCTCTTATGAGAAGCCAACCGACAGGAGGATTCTTTCCCGAATGCATGCCTAGGCATCGTGACCGTTGTCTAGAGGCATGCTTTTGAAAATGCCTCTGCACTCAGAATTTCGAAAGGAAGCCCTTCTTTCCATAAAATTCAATCAAAGCTCTCTCTTTCTCTCAAATGCCGTGAAGCTGCTCCTCCCTTCGCTCGTCCTCGTGATCCTGATTGCCCCTGCTTTTGCTGAGGCACCCTCGACCTCTCCATCTTCGCCGCCCTACGTCATCGGAGAAGAAATTGCGTCGCCCGAAGGTCCTGTCGACGCAGCCCGGCCTGTAGTGAAGCTCCTCGTCACGCAGTTCGCCAAACCCAACATTCACTACCCGGTGGTGGAAGACACCATCGAAATATTCCGCAAGACGTTCGGTCGGGGCAATTTCTCAGCCAGGGTCTATTCCGGCGAAACCAAAGATATCGGCGATGCAGATCTGGTGCTCAGTTCTGCCGGCACATACGGACGCATGCTCGGCGGCGGCGCGAGAGACCTTGCCACAGTTGTGTCCTCCTTTGCTCCAGATCCCAATCACGCGGAAGGCGCACTCTTCATAACCGTTAGCTGGAATCCACCAATTTTACCGGGGTGGTTCCTTTGTTCAGCTCTC
>ERZ1034901.586-NODE-586-length-28546-cov-9.048787_pt1 | contig 28546 bp, 25 predicted proteins | sample MGYA00520628_ERZ1034901 | MGnify/ENA primary metagenome ERZ1034901 (study PRJEB33766, sample SAMN09781783) | gut metagenome | biome: gut microbiome | host: Homo sapiens | place: Madagascar | study: EMG produced TPA metagenomics assembly of the PRJNA485056 data set... | reverse complement strand
AGGTACTAAAGGATTATCTGGCATCTGTGTAACATATGTTTGACAAACCTACATTTTTAAAATAACACACCCTTAGCATAAACCACAAAAATAACACCCCAGCCTAAGCCAGAGCGTCATCCCTCTTCCATATTAAACTACTTAAACATCTTCTGCGACATTGTTTTCTCTTTCTTCTGTTCAACCTCTGCCTGTGCCTTCCTAAATTCTTCCATCTTCTTCAATTCTTCCTCTGCATCATCGAATCCGATATGCGTATGCACATTCATTGTGACCGATATATCCGAATGTCCCATGAGGTATTGTAGTGTCTTTGAGTTCATTCCTGATTTTGCCATATTCGAACAATAGGTGTGTCGACACACATGCGGTATGGTGTTTGGCATCTGCACCCAGTAGATATCATTGTATCTGCCGACCATATGGTTGAATCAGCGTTGTCAACGCATTGCTACAAGTTGTATTCCATTATCATCGTAAAATAAAAATCCACTGTATCCGCCTATGGATTTTCCACTTTCGGTGCATTTCTGTCCTCGATAATTGCCTAAAACATCCGTACCACATCCTCTGTGATTGGCAATACTCTTGTTCCAGCATCTGTCTTTGTAATTTCTATGATGTATCGCATACCCGATATTCTCTGCTACTGATGGCCGATATTCACAATTCTTTTCTCTAGATCAATATCCTTTCAATTTGCAAAGCTCTAACATACGCATTACTTTACTATATGGAAGAATATGTACACCACTTCGTCATGCACAAACTTTAGAAATTTTCTCATCTAGTCTTTTATAATTACCTCTCTTGTGACTGCGTCATTTACCAATACTCCGGCAAGCTGAAATCCAAATGGATTTTTACCAGAATAATCTTTTCCCTCTCACTATTCGCTGGCCACTTTTCTTTCAAATGACCAAATTAATATAAAATTTTTTCTTTTACTTTCCCAAAATAAAACTCATATAAAAAGGCTAATAAAAATGTAATTACTTATCGTTCTAATATCTAATAGAAATAATGAATAAGATCTTCTAAAAATGGGTCAAAAATAAGGAGCAACCTTTCGGTTACTCCTTATTCGCATTGCATATCTTTCCTCAAAAAAATGTATACTCCATTATTTTGGCGCATTGAATCAACACTACAAACTTACTCTAATACACTTCTAAAGCTCAGGCATTATAAAGTCATTGTGTTAAACTTCATTTATAAAAAACACAATATAATCTGCATCCGAAATACCTTTTCGAATTATATCCCTTAATTTTATAGAATATCATCACCAAACTTCATAGCAACAAGAACATTCCGTTCATATGACGAATTCTTTTGCAATTCATCAATTCTTTTATATCCAATAGGAGTTAATGTAATATAAAAAGCATCTTCAATACTGATCTGCCCCCAAAAAGTTAGACAAAAATTGATGGTTACGCAACTAACGAGAATTGAATCCTGTATTGTACAGGACTCAGTCCTTTTAGTTTTTCCTTGATTCTTTTATTTTTATAATAATCTATATAGTTTTCCAATTCAATCTTAAATTCCTCAATTGATTCAAAATCTCTTAAAATAAAAGTTCAGATTTTAACAATCCAAAAAAGTTTTCCATCACAGAATTATCCAGACAGTTTCCTTTTCGTGACATACTTTGTTGTATCCCTTTATCTTTTAATCGTTTCTGGTACTGCTTATGTTGATACTGCCAACCTTGATCTGAATGAAAAATCAGGTTCGTATTATCGGGAATTTTTTCAAAGGCTTTATCTAACATATCCATTACCTGTCCTAATACCGGTCATTCACTGATGTTATAACTGATAATTTCACCATTGTACATATCCAAGACAGGAGACAGATAAAGCTTCGTTCCAAATAGCGAAAATCCCGTGATATCAGTTGTCCACTTTTGATTTGGAGCTGATGCATGAAAATCACGTTTTAAAATATTATGGGCAATTTTCCCAATTTCGCCCTTGTACGAACGGTATTTTTTGATTCTCACCATACATTTGAGATTTAGTTTCCTCATTAATCTCTGAACTGTTTTATGGTTAATCTGATAGCCGCGATTATGCAGTTCCATAGTGATTCTACGATATCCATAACGCCCTTGGTGTTCATGATAGATAGATTCTATTTCTGCCTTTATAACAGCATATTTATCCTGTTTTTTCATTTGTTTAACATAATAGTAATAGCTACTATGTGGCATTTTTGCTATTGCAAGTAGCGCTGCCAACTTGTATTTTTGCCTTAGTTCTGTAATGACAGCTACTTTATCGGTTTCTTTGATTTTTCCCGCTCTTGAACTAAGGCATTTAATTTTTTTAAATATTCATTTTCCATGCGAAGACGTTGTACTTCTGCAAGTAAATCTTCATTTTCTTCTACATTTGTTTTGGCTTTTCGTGGTTTTCTGTTTCCCATTTTTGATTCCCCTCCTCTTCGTTCCTCATACAGGGCATCTTTGCCTTCTTCATAATAAATCCGTTCCCATTTTGAAACAGACTCTTTGGAAGGTATGTTAAAATGTGCGGCAGTTTGACATAGTGATGCCCCTGTGTTACGCATATATTCTACAACAGAAACTTTGAAATCACCACTATAGGTTCCGTGTGTAGTACAAAGCCCCACCTCGCCATGTTCCCGATAAAGGGCAAGCCATTTTTGTATGCATGCTTTGGATGAGATATGATATTCGTTAGCTAATTGCTTTAATCCAATATCTCCCTTCAAATAACATTGTACAATTTCTAATTTTAATTCAGTACTATACATTTTTCTTCCAGACATAGAAATAACCCCTTTCATTAGACCTTTTTTGTCTAACAAAAGGGGTTCACTTCATACTTGGGGCTGCATTATATTCTATATATCCTACATCACATAAACACCTTAGCATATATTCGACTTCATAATCATTGATAATTATAAATTTTTTATGCTCTTAATCGGAACTGGTACCAATATTTTATTATTTATCTCTCCCACATTAATAAAGCAATTAATGAATTCATTTCTAATTTCAGCAGAAAAGCATTTATCCCACTATATCGTATATGAAATATATAAATCTCTTTCACCTATTATTAATCAAATTTTAACAGAACCATCACTACTATAATATTTCACCTTCCATTCATCAGGCATTCCACTAATCACATCGCTTATCATCCAGTCCATTCCCTCCAAGTCAAAATTTCCTTTTATTTCATTGATTTTTTCCTGAATAACATTACGAGTTATATTTTCATTTTCACATATTAATACTCCACAAATATTTTCATAGTTAGATACATCAACCAAATTCATAACCACCATAATAATTTTCTCCTATCTAATATCCTTTATGACCTTAACCGCCAAACCTTGAATAACACAATGATTAGCATAAAAATCATCCATTGAATCATTTTCTGGATGAAGTCTTATTCTACAATTAAGTTCATCAACATAATCTTGTTTTTTATCAGCACCAAATCTCTGGTTGCAATTCCTATATTATCATAGACTCTCCCTTTGCTCTAAGAAAAAAATATTCTCCATCATTTAATTCTTTTTTCGGAAATAGAGTATAGTTTTCAATGTTTTCTTCTGCTAATATTGGTGTACCATAGGAAATGCTTCCTACAATAGGGATACTCACAGTTTCTGTTATCAACTTCTTTAATTTTACAGTCTGTGGTTTATTATTCTTACCAATTATGAGTCTTCCATCTTTTTCATTTGATTTACATATCTTGAAATTGTAGCTGTAGATAAAGATAATGCATCTGCTATAATATAATTTGCAGGAAAAACGCCATTTAACTCATAAAATTCATTAATAAATGTTTCAATTTCATTAAAGTATTCTTCATTTTTATGTTGCAATATCAGCCACCCCTCTAATTGAAATATATTACAGTTAGATTATCATCAAACATATGTTCTTGTCAACGCAAAAATTTACAGTATACAAGGCATAAAAAATTTGATATAATTGTTTACTATATAAAGGAGATGATAAAAGATGTCTTTCGACAATTCAACTCTGTCTATGGTTGAAATAGAAACTTTAGAACATAAATATTTGATGAAATATTGGTATTTCTTAAAATTCTGCGAAGAAGAGATGGTTAATGGACTCCAATCTATGGATGAAATTAGAGCCGATTGGGATGGTTTATATGGTGGAACAGGCAACATATCACAATTTGATGTTGGTTGTGAAAGAATTGTATATGCGTTACTAAACGGAAAAATTGCTGGAAAACCAAATTCTAATCCTGTAAGTTCTGATTTATTTTTCGAAGTTGAAGATGCATATATTCATATCGATTTAAAATCGGTTACCACTAATGAAGGCACCGTTAGAAACGCAAGTGGAACAATCAATGATAACATTGGAGATTTCAACACAAGTATTTTTATTGGTGAAAATCAAAATTCCTATCAAGGAAATATGATTGTAAACGAAGGCAAGCCTAATGAACGTACTGATTTATATACACCTAATCTTCCAGTCTTTTATACCAAGAGCAATGGTGATAAAAAAATAACTTTAACATATTTTGTTTGCCTTTTAAATAGTGGTGTTACACTTAAATCTGAACTGATTTCTATTATGTGTATGCCTAACGGTAAATTAGAGCCACACTATCAGCATCGTCCACTTCGTGCCGGAAAGAATCCCGGAAAAACACGTTTTAATTTTAGCCAAATTCCTACCTTTGAATTATTGGATGGTAATAAAAAAAGAGTTCGAATAATACACAAAAATCCAGAGATGTCTGATTGGGTAAAAAACAAATTAAGTTTCTATCTTAAAAACTGTGATCCACAAATAGAAGAATAATTTTTGAAGAGGATGAATTTACAACATCCTCTTCTTTATTTTTAAACTGTCGATTATAGTCCTATAATCATTTTCACTTAGTTTACGAAAACTCCCTTGCACTTGACTCCCCACCTAGTTTTATTTTTTATAAACTCTAAATCATCCCATATATCCTTTATGAAAACTCCCTCTCCATAATTTTCTATAAATATAATGGGTTTTGTATGTATTCTATGTGGCCACAAATCGTATGGATCATCCCAAATAGGTTGTTCTGAATAAAAATATCTCCAACAACCTCTGTAATAGCCATAAACTTCGAATGCTTTGTTACATAATATATTATTTTATCGCCTGGTTCCATTTGCTGAAGTGCTCTCTTGTTTCGAGCAGGAAAACCTGCACAAGCAAACTAATTATCAATATCCCACTCATAATCTATTTCATTTGTAACAATCATATAATACTTTGACATATGTTTCTCCTCACAAACTACTCTACTTCATTATCTCTATTATAGTTCTCAATAGCTTCCCAAATACCTGCTGCAATCTTGGTTGCCAATTTTACCGGAACAGCATTACCAATCTGTGTGTACATTTTATTTAAAGCTCCCGTAAATTCATATTCTAATGGAAATGTCTGTAATATAGCACACTCTCTTGCACTCAATCTTCTTTTCTTATTTACATGAATTTCAGGACTGGTTGCCGTTATCGTATCACTAGGTCTATCCCAGTTAGTGATTCTAAGAGATTGTTCAAATTTAATTTCCTTCTCCACCAAAGTGGTTACTGCCTCATCATATTTATCATCAAATCCAAATATTTTCTTTAATTCCCACCAGTCCTCTGGTTTTGGAATACTTCCTGAATTATTATCTTTTCTAAACCAATGTCCCGCCGTATACGAATATCCAAAATGCTCGTCAACTTTATTAGTTGTCCATCCGGCTTTATCTCTCCAATATCTGAGATAATCACATATGTCATGCTGATTTACTTCATACTTTCTTCCCCAGAATGTATCTGCAACATTCTCAGATGCCACATGATTTCTAATAACTATCTCTTCGCAGTTCTTATCAACCCCTAAAATTGAATAGAATCCGTCTACATCAACCAACTTGGTATCTTCAATGTGTTTTTCCAAATCCTTCTTTTTTATCTTTATTTCTTTTTTGGTAAGCTTAACATTTGATAAAAAGCCTATTGCTTGTTCCGTAGTTATTGCCGGTAACAAACCTTCTTCACTTTCAGACACCCCTTCTACATAATGTGTTGGTGTTGGATAAGGATTCTCAACCCCTATTCTATTACCAATAATTACAACTCGTTCTCTTGCCTGAGGCACACCATATTGTGCAGCATTTAAAATTCTAGCATCAACCTTGTAACCAATAACATCACCATCTTTGCCCTTTAAATTTTCAAAATCGGATTTAATCATCTCAAAGACTTTACCACCCTCGATAGATAACAACCCTTTTACATTCTCAGCAACAAAAAATTTTGGCTTTTTATCCGAAATAACTCTCAACATTTCTTTATACAGGAAGTTTCTCTTATCCTCCATAGAACGTCTTGTATTTGCTACGGAAAAGCCTTGGCATGGGAATCCTCCAATTACAACATCAGGGTTGTCAGGTATATCCTCACTGGAAATTTTGGTAATATCTCCATGTACTATATGCTTGCCTATATTTTTCCTATATGAATTAACTGCATCCTCGAAAAAATCGTTAGCCCATATAATTTCAAATCCGGCGTTTCTAAATCCAATATCCATACCTCCTGCACCTGAAAATAGAGATACCACTTTTAATTTATTAGGGTCATTCTCAACAACAAACTCTTCATTTTCATCTTTTTTAAGTTCTACAATATCACTTATATCACATTGTAATGTATTACATATCTTGACAAGGACATCAGAACTAACCATCTCCTGTTTTCCTATTTTAGCAAGTGTACTACTACTAATCTTTGCCTCTTTTCGTAGGTCAGTTTTGGTCATCTTCCTATCAATTAAAATCTTCAATAGCTTATCATAACAAGCCTTCATATAGATTGCTCCTCGTATTATATAGTAGTAGTGTTTATAGACCCTCTCCAAGGTCTGTATGCTATATTATTGGAGATACTGTGGATTGTTTATTTGCTCCTACCACTTGATGGTTTTAGAAAGGCTACAACCACAGTCTCTTTGTATATTTGTTAATCAGTTAGATACCGCATGACGTTTTATTTAGAACGAGGTTACAATCGCAAGGAGTACCAGTGGTTCTATAAACAGTATCAAAATATATTTATTCAAAGGAGATTTTTATGATATACGTTGGAATTGACGTTGTCAAAGACAAACACGACTGTTTCATTATTCACTCAGACGGTGAGGTATTATTTAAATCCTTTACTATCTCTAACAACCGTGATGGGTTTGAAACCTTATTTCAGAAAATACAATCCGTATCAGATGATTTAACGAAAGTAAAAGTAGGACTTGAAGCCACTGGACACTATAATTACAATCTTCTTGGATATCTCTTAGATAAAGGTCTGCCAACCTACGTTATCAACCCGTTACATACCAATCTTTACAGAAAAAGTCTAAGCCTTAGAAAGACAAAAACGGATAAAGTTGATGCCTACACGATTGCGTCTATGATTATGTCTGATGTAAACTTAAAGTCCTACTCAGACACATCTTACCACAATGAGGAATTAAAGTCACTCACTCGTTATCGTTTTGATAAAGTAAAGGAACGTGCAAAACTCAAAACATCCGTCTCACGGCTTATTTGTATCCGTTTCCCAGAATTAGAAAAGCTTGTTCCAACACTTCATATGGCATCTGTTTATGCTTTGTTGTCAGAATTCCCATCTACTCACGCTGTTGCATCAGCACATCTTACCAGACTTACCAATCTGCTTTCCGAAAGTTCAAAGAACAGATACGGAAAAGACATCGCTGTCATGTTTCGTGAAGCTGCCAGAAACTCCATTGGCTCAGATATGCCTGCAAAATCTTTGGAATTAAAGCATACCATCAAACTTATTCAAGAATTAACTTCTGAGATTGACGAAATTGAAATCGAAATAAAATCCATTATGGATGAAATCAATTCTCCAATCCTCACTATCTCCGGCATCAGTTATAGAATGGGCGCTATGATCATTGCAGAAATCGGTGATTTCACTCGTTTTGACTCACCTGATAAGATACTTGCCTACGCCGGAATGTCTCCGTCCACCTACCAATCAGGGCAACTAGATAACTGTTATTCCCATATGGAAAAACGTGGGTCCCGCTATCTTCAATACGCACTTTATAATGCAACGAAATATGTCTGCCATTGGGATGTATCATTTGGGAAATACCTTGCCAAAAAGCGAGCAGAGGGCAAACATTATAATGTTGCTTTATCCCATGCTGCAAAGAAACTTGTTCGATTGATTTTTGCAATAGAGAAATCCAGACAAGCATATATGCCGACAACTTAACTTTTTCTATGAAATATCTCTTTTTCGAGCACCTGTAAAGATGCTTTTTTTGTCATGCAGTTTTCATGGTACAAATATATCTGAAATGCATTTCTGCAATTCACTCAAAAAATTTCATCTTTAGGCTTGACTTTTAATAGTTAGTCTTTGTAATTAAGATAATCTAATTATAGCATTTTTTGTTTGTATGCGTCAAACAAAATGTTCGATGCATCAAATATTTTTTCTGTTGCACTTAAACTAAAAGCCATAATCCCGGTAGTCTCCCTACCAACGATTGTGGCTTTTTATATTCAAAATTTTGTATATGTGTCATCGCTTAGTAGTCCATTACTACTAAGGATTTCTCCCCAAACCTTTGTCTTTATCCCGATTCCGCCCATAGGCCTTAGTAGTCGAAACCGTAGTATTTTCAATACTTTCCGCCATGTCCTTCCTTGTATTATCCCGGTCTGCAAAGGTATGCATTATCATAAAACTGGAGTGCCTTGGCAAATGAATAGTACTTTTACTTTCATTCTGAATCTCCTTATTTTAATCCATTTTCTTTTAATTCTACTTTGTATTTGGCGGCATATTTTTGCTCATATTAGTGTAGTAAATGATGTAGTAAAAATATACTATGCCTCTTTTATCTTAAACGCAACCACTTTCATTAACGTATCTTTAGCTTCATAGAAGCCTGAATGAATATATATGTTAAGTGTAGTCCTAACCTCAGAACATTCCACACTGCCTACTTGACACGGGAGCATATCACATTCAAGATAAATATCTTATCAAAATTCCATTATTTATTGTCTGTGACATTTACTTTGATACCTTAATAGTTGAAGCCATAGAAACTCCAAGACTTTCCGTCATATTCTGTCCTGTGTTGCTCTAGTCTGTGAAGGCATACATTATCATAAAACTAAAGTGCCATGGCAAATTATAAGTACTCGAATCATATATAAAACTCCTTTTGCATGGCAATTTTACACCATATTTTACTACATGAAATCTATCCTAAGTAATACCGGCAACCAATCCAACTATCCATAGCAAGACTAAGTAAATGATGCATTTAAACGAATATAGTTTGCATATGGATATGGATTAATAATAATACACTTATTACTATCGTTTCATCCCTATAACAACGAACTCCGTGAATTTGCTTTACGCAATCATTAAAATTCATCACCAAATAATTCTTTTTTAATAATCGGTAATGTTCGATGTTCAACCTTTTCATTAGTAAAACCTTCAACAATTGTTTTCATTGTTTCTGGACTCCAATAAATTTTTAATTTTTCTTTTGCTCTTGTTATAGCAGTATAGAATACTGAATGTGTTATTTTCTCTGCATTGCTCGAAGGTATAACAACCTTTACAGAATTATACTCAAGTCCCTGCGCTTTATGAATAGAAATTGCATAACCTAATTGAAATGGAATTACTGTCTTAACTTTTTCATTCTCTGATAAATCATCATCCCACGAAAGAATTTCAAGTTTTATTCTCGTTCCACCATCTACTGATTCAATAAAGTCAAATGATTCATCTACGCACTTACTTTCTAATAAATGTATTTGAACATCAATTGTAAATATAATCTTTTTTTCACCGTATTCTATATTGACAATAGTTCCTTTCAAATTGTTATAAAGCAAAGACGATCTTTTATTATTCGTAAAAATGACTTTATCTCCTATTTTATAAGTCCATTCTTCCCATCTATATACATCACTCTGTGGATTGGCATTTTGAAAATACTGATTCATATTATTTAAGCCAAATTTACCATCATAATTTAAACAAAGAACAACTTCTTCATCCTCCAACTGAAAAATGCTCGGCCCTAAATTCTCAGAAAAGGGACCATCAATTGTTAGTTTCTCAGTAATAATAGACTTTTTTTCACGGACTTCAGCCCATAGATATTTTAATTCTTCTTTATCAGTCCTCCATGTATGTTCTAATTCTACATTTGCACCTGTTGTTTTTATAACATCTTTGGCATAATAAAACCAATTTCCAAAATCAATAGATTCGATCTGATATACATCCCCCGACAATACAAGCATGGTTCCATCATTGATTTTGTCTAGTAATTCCTTCATCGTTCTGTTATCTATAGTACTACATTCATCTACAAAAACAATATCATAGTCTATCATCGAATTACTTCTGGTGACACTATCAATAATCAGAAATTTACAATTATCATCATATCTGTCTAACTGTCTTTGTACATTCTGCAACGCCGTATGAGTCTTAGTAAGATATAACTTTCTATAATCTTTCATTAGCTCTGAAATATATTTAATCAATGTTGTTTTTCCTGTTCCAGCAGCACCATATATAAGCATGACATTAGATTTTACAAAAAGAGAGTTCAATGCACCTTTTTTTATAGGATCATCAAAATCAATCCTGCAGTTTCTAAGGAACTTTTCGTTTTCTCTTTTACGATCAATATTAGTAGTATGTGATAATCCAGATAAATATTTAAGTATTCTTACTGTTGTGTCATAGTAAGACTCAATACATATAAACTCATTCTTCTCAACAATAGAATATCCATTTTTTCTTTCCCAGCTATCCAAATTACGATTATAATTATTAATTGAATCATCATCTAAAATATTATCTTTTTCAAATAATAATTCACCAGTTTCTCTGATTAAATGTTCAATTTTTATGTAAGGTTGAACTAATGCAATTTTGCTTGGATCATCAACAATTTCAATAATACTCTCTATATCATTTTTACTAGTTTTTGAGCCAGCAAGATTAGATATAAATGGATTTTTTTCAAATGGATAACACTTCCTTCCAACACACAGTTCTTGATTACGCCACTGACGATTGTACGGAGTTGGTAATATTTCTTTCAATATTTCCTCTCTCATATGTAATAACACATAACTAACTACATTCTTTCCAAACTTACCTGAAGTTTTAGAATAATTCTTTTTTACTTTCAACAAAACGTCGCCAAAATCATGCGTATTTACCGAGCCATATATTCTGTTATATAGTTCTGCAAATCTTTCTTGACTTAAATTAACAAATTCTAATAAATTCATACCTGTTTCGGTAAGTACTCTCATTAATTCAATGTATTCACCATACTTACGACTAATTCTTGTACTCATGTGGAACATCTTTGTTACTTTATTAAGACACATTGGATCAATTGCCACTTTCCAATCATTCAAGACTTTGATTTTGTTCTTAATACCCCATAAATCTATTTCCGTTTCTGAATATGCTATTTGAATAGAATAATTTGTTGAAACATTTTTTTTACTATAAACTGTTACCCTATTATATTTTGTCGAATACAATCCAGCTAATTGTAAAGTAATTTCAAAATATCTTTCTTCTTTTACAAAAAATGGAATAATTTTCTGAACATAATATCTTGAAACCCTAACATTCATCGGGGTCAAATCCATATCTTCGATATTTTTTGCCACCATTTCATAATATTCAGAATCAACAGCATCCAGATCTAACGGAAATTTTTCAAGATTTACTAGCACATCTATTTTGTAATCGCTTTTTAAAAATTTTCGAATTTCCCAAAGATAATTATAATACTTAAGCATTAGCCTTTCTGCTTGTCCTTCTTTAGGAATTCTATGATTTATATACTTTAGACCTTTTACAAAATTACATAAGTACTTGGTTTCTACACTAAACTGAGACACCTCAAAAGCCAATTTTTCGCTAACAGAAGCATATCCTTTTTTATATGCATTTAAAATAATAACCGCATAGCATAAATCATACAATTGAGTCAGTATTCTTTTTGATATTTTATCTCTGCACTCTGGATTAGCACATAACATTTCTATTTCTTCAGATATTTCATTGCAACGATCAGCAACGATTTCTAAGGCATCTTCTCTTTCTAAACTTTCGCTATTTAATTTTCTTAAATATAAATGAGTATCACTAACAACATCTAGTTTTTTACAAAAATCATCAATACTTTTATCTGTATTTTTTATTTCATCATCTTTTTCAAACCTGATAATACAACTGCCCTTACTAAAATCTATTTCACTAATAATTGATGGCGACATATATTTCCAAAATACTCTCTCTTCTCCTCTTATATCGGGATTAACAACTAAAAAAAGAATACCTGGATCAGATGTAACCTCACCCGCAATATATGCTGGATAAGCAAGACTTTTTAATCTATATGAAATAATGCCATCCTTTTCTGTAACATTATGTGTTCCTTTAATTTGTACAGAAAAACTCTGTTTAGGCCATCTAGCTATATCTGGATTTGAAACAAATTCAAAAGTTCCATCATGGTTTGGCCACTTGTCCACACTTGAAAAGGAAGTATTAATTCTTCCATCTGATTTCAAAAAATAACTTAATGTATTTATAGCATCTTGATCTTCCGCCGACCGCTCTGTATGTGTTGCAATATGAAATTGTATTAACTCTCTTTGTCTCAAATCCAAAAATATCGCCCCTTTTCATCAATTCATTTATATATAGATTTTTGACACATCAATAAATAATAGTGTAAAATATACGGTAAAATCTAATCAAATAAATAATCCAACAACCCACTCATATGCAGGCAAAATCCTGTTATGAATCCACCCCTTACCCCAATTCATATTTACAAAAAATCAACCACCTACCTCACCCCAAAATAGCAGGTATTTTTTCCTTTTCCTTCTTTCCTCAATTCTCCTGATGCAACCAGTTTTCGCAATGCACCTTCAATAGAACTGTCACTGAGTGTAGGGCATAGCTCCCGTATATCCTGCTTATTGAAACGTCCAATTTTATTATGACTTGCTCTCCGTACCATTTCAAGTGCAGGTAGTTTTATTTCAACCAACGCCATTCTGTCTTCAAAATCTTTATAGGCAGCAAGAATGGTACCAAGTAAATATTTGATAAATGGCACTACATCTTCTGTTCCATCATGCCAGCCCGGCTGAGCCGCAGCAAGAGCCTCATAGTACAGGTCTTTATTCTTGGCAATCTTTGCTTCCAATGAGACATACTTTCCAACATAGAATCCACTCCGATACAGCAGTAATGTAGTGAGCAGACGGCTCATTCTTCCATTTCCATCATTGAAAGGATGAATACATAGAAAGTCATGTATAAAAACAGGGATAGCAATAAGTGGCTCCAATTCCATATTTCCTATGACACGATTGTATTCCTCACAGATTCTGTCAAGTGCCTCCTGTGTTTCAAATGGCGCAAGTGGTGTAAACAGCACTTCGACATGTCCATCCGGATAAGTAGCACTAACATAATTCTGTACATTCTTTGTTTGCCCTGCAAGCGGATTGTTCATATGACTATATAACATCTTGTGCAGTTGCAAAATATAATTTTTTGTAATAGGAATCGCATCAAAGCTATCATGAATAACATTCAGAACATCACGATACCCCGCAATTTCCTGCTCATCCCGGTTCTTAGGTGTTGTCTTTTCTTCAACAAGCTGACGCATTCTGGTACTCGTCGTAACAATGCCTTCAATAGCATTAGATGCCTCGGTACTTTGTATTTTTACAATCTCTACAAGTTTATCAAGTTCCTCTGGACGCTGCTTCAAATACATCTCCTGTTTTCCAGCTTCTTTATAAATAGCAGCAATTAACCCTAAAATCTCTGAATCCCATTTCTGATATTTAATTGCAGAATAATTGAAGTTTCGCATTCCCTTACTTCTCCTTTCTTTTCCTTAAATAATAGTGTTAATTAAGGGAATAGTCAACAAATTAAGCGAATTATCTCATAGTATTCTATCCCAATTAAAGAAATATTATTTTTACCTATCTAATCCTTATTCCTCTCCATCTCTCTCTGAATCCAGGTCATGATCACATCCACAAGATACTCCTGCTGTATCTGGCTCAATTCCCTGCCCGGCTGTATCTTATGCCATTTTCGGATGCACTCCCTGCAGCAGGTTGCAGTTGCATGCTGTGCGATAAATACCGGATGCCCTTTCATCGGCGTCTGTTTTCCATCGTTTGGAATAACCGCCGGAGCTTCCCGCTTTGCAATGAAATCCTGCGCATGCTGCCTTATAGTATCCAGTCCTTTTTCATTTATGTAATCAATATCCTTCTGCTTTAAATGAAAGCTGCTTCGGAACTTGGAATTACCAAGTCTCTCAAATAGCTGCTTATACCATTCCTCTTTTGTCATCAAAATTCTCCAAACTTCTTATGGCATCCTAACACTTCCTGTTAGAATGCCATCTATAACCATAAATACTATAATTTTCCCCCATGCTCCTTCACGACCAGTCTGCCTCTTCCGCTTTCCTTCGCCTCGTATAATGCATTATCTGCTTCCTCATATAACCGGTTAAAGGTTGCTTCTGACTTAGCGATGACTGCGCCCATAGAGATGCCGGTACCTCCCTCTGCAGATTTTACTGTCAGATTTACTTTGTCAAATATCTGCTGGGCATGTTCTTTGATCGTCTTCTCCGGCACACTCTTATTGAAGAACATCATTACCGCAAATTCGTCCCCACCCATACGACTGGCAAAATCTTCATTTCGTAAAGACACAAGCAATGTCTGGGCGACTAAGATCAGATATTTATCACCATTATGATGACCATAGGTATCATTATATTGCTTAAATTTATCAACATCTATCATGATCATCATTGCATTAAAATCACCTGATAACAGCTTCATCTCCATATCATTCCGAAAAGCCGCATGGTTCAAAAGGCCCGTCAGGGAATCTGTGCGATATGTATTCTCCCAATTCCGCAATCTGACTTCCGCCTTATTCTGCTCTGCATCTGTCAGGATCTTCATGGAATAAGTACTCGATACATCTGAAATAATAATCTCTGCACGATCCTGTTTAACTGCCGAATCGTAAAAGACACGTCCATAGCAAAAGACATAAATATCCCTTCCATCCTTTCGATGGAGTCTGTGTTCCTGCAATACATATGTACTCTTAGCCAGATTGGCATTTGTCCGGCACAAATATTCTGTCCGATCAGCTTCTGGGATCAGATCCATCTGATTCATGGAATTTTTTTCTACATCCTCACCGGAATAACCTGTCAGCTTCTCGAAATTATCATCCACAAACAAAATATTCCATGAACCATCCAGCAAATATCTGCTGCATTGCACTGTATGTACACAGAATGCTTCCTGAAGTGTACTGTTATCCTCCGGTTTTGCCACTTGTTTGTGTTGAGGCTTTTCCTTCTCCTGCCTGAACTTATGAACTCACTTTACGGTATCAGAATAATTCTCTGATATCATTTGAATAAACTCGGAAACAATAAACGGATCAAATTGTGTTCCGGCGCATTTTTTTAATTCTTCAAGTGCATCGGATACAGGCATTCCATTTCTATATGGACGGTCACTTACCATCGCATCAAATGCATCAACAACAGCAATTACACGTGACAGTACCGGTATACTCTCCCTGCTCAGTCCGTCCGGATAGCCCTTTCCATCCCATCTTTCATGATGATGTCTGATTTCCTCTGCGATCTGCTTCAATTCTACATTACTGTTTGCAATATCGTAGCCCTTTTCAACATGTGAACGCATGATCTTCCATTCTTCATCGGTAAGTTTTCCCGGTTTGTTCAATATCTCCATTGGAACACCGATCTTTCCGATATCATGAAGCAGACAGAGAAGGGACAAGCGGCTTTGCTGTATATCGGATAACTCTATACGTTTACCAAGCTCTGCACCCATAATCTGTGTACGACGAACGTGATGCTCCGTATCACTGTCACATTCCTCAAGTGCCCGTATCAGAGATGCCAGCATATCCGAATGAATGGATTTGCTGTCTACTAATTTCTTTGTACGCATAGCTTTAGTTGTATTTCGAATGCTTTCAACTATACTGTGTGTCTCATCGTCTACTACACTGACTGCGTACTGAATACTTCCGTCGAACTTCTCCTTAAGTTTTTCGGCACATACTGCCATCTCATCTTCACTGCTTCGGCTACACAGTGCTATAAGATGTGCCTCGGTTCCTCTGACATAATATGCCCTTTCAGGAAAACAGGTTCTCATATTTTCCGACAACAACCGGATCTTCTGATCCCCTGCTTTTTTCCCAAGTGTGCTGTTGATAACAGACAAACTATTAATATCACATACAGCAATTCCTACCGGGAACGTAAAATAATCATTTTTTTCTAATGCAAGCTGTTTGAAATTTTCCCATTTCTGAAATCCTGTAAGCATATCCGTCTCAAGTGCGATATCTGTAAATACAAACATCTGACCAATCTTATGGCCGTTTTTATTTTCAAGCTTCTTTACATCGCATCGCAATGTCTTTTCTTCCGTTTCCAACTTAACATAGCATTGCAGGGAAAAGCTGTCGTCATCTGATTCCGGATCAAACGACAATCCATATACATCCAGAAAACTCTGAAGATCTTTACATCCAGTCAACAGTTCTTCTCCCAGGAAAAAATCAGCTCTTTCATTATGCAAAATCAGGTGCTCGTCATCATCAAACAAAACGATGCCCTGCCCTATATTTTCAAATATACTTGTCTTCAATTTATTCAACATCCCATGTGTGGAATAATCAAAGCAGCTCCAATAAATAATAAATGATACTACACTGTATCCTCCGATCGAATAGTCCAGTAAATTCACTACAGATTCGCCCGGTAAAAATAAAAAGATCGCATTTGACCCTACAATAATAAGAATTCCTATGATAACACTTAAATACTGCCAACGATATTCATGCGGAATCTTGCAAATCTTCCGAATCAATAAACCTACCACCAATAACACCATTACATACGAAAATATCAGATGGAGCTCATACAAGGGCTTCATCTGATAGCTATACTTTGCAATCAGCGTATCCCGTGGTTTATATTCAATTGCAATTTCCATAAATGGATTAACTGCAAACACGATCAATTCATATATACAATATAAAAAGCAGAATGCTACCATCCATTTCCCATATCCGGAAAACTTTCCTTTTGTGAAATAAACCGTGAAAATTAAAAGAGAGACAAGCATAAAATCTATACTTATAAAATATATACTCGACATAGCCGCCATGCACATATAGGAATCACTTATGATACTGATCAGATAACTAATATCTACAATAGCCGCACCCATACAGGCAAACCCCAGAAATCTACCTGTTGTTTTATTCTTTTTAAAAGATTTTACCGCTAATAATATATCTGTAGCAGCAATAATAATTGATATGACTATATATGCATTGATCATAACTGTCTCATTCATAGTAAACCTCCAATATTCAGACAAAATCTGGGTTTATCTTACTATTTTTGAGGCAGTATGGCAACACCTATGCGTATCACAAACGCCGGCAATTTACCAAATCCGTTAAATTCAACTCTTATCGTTTATTCAGTACCAGAATCTTGTTTGAAAAATTCCTTACAGCCGGAATCTTTCCAAGCACCTTATATACAGGAACGAATTCCTTCATCCCCTCTACCAGACTGACATCTTTTTCGCTCCGGAAAGAAGGTGCCACACTCTGAAATACTTTTCCACTTTTCACGCCCCAGATGAATTTCGCCCGGCTTCCCTCTATGGACTTCTCTTTCATATGCTTCACAACAAATGGTGCCATTACCTCAACCAGAACCTTTGCCTGTGTAAATGTCTGATCAATAATCTCAAACATCTTACGCACATCCTGCTCCGTTAAATACATCGTAAGCCCTTCGATCACTACCAGAACCGGTTCACCATGATACTCGATATCCATCGTATAAGATGAATCCGTTGCTGACTTAGCGATCTGGTAAACCGGACCATTCTCCTCAAGGAAACGGCTTCGGACATCCATGGTCTCAGGAAGATCGATATTGTACCAACGCTGATATTTTCCCTTCATCCGGTAACACCGGGTATCCAGTCCACAGGCAATATTTATAACAATGGCATCCGGATGCTTGGTCAGATAATCATTTACCAGACGATCCAACACGATCGTTCTTGCAATTACACCGCTGCTCATCAGCTTATCGGATTCCGCCTTTGAGAAATCATAATCTAACCGGGATACAATCTCGATCGCTTTCTTATCATAGATATGGTGATTCTCTTTTTCGGATTCTGCCGCTCTTGCAAATAAAGTCTGCAGCATCGTCTCCGGTACTCCCTGTACACTGACCTTTGTCTTATTCTGATTTTCTGTCTGCATTGCTTTTCCTTCACTCATTGTTTTATTCTCCTTTTCTGCATTTACATAACAAATGTTATTTTTTGTTATGTTGTAAAAAAAGAACCCCACAGCTACATATCACATGCTGTGAGGCTCTCTTAGATTCTGTATTAATTTGTCTGTTCCACCCATTGAGTAGATCCCGATCTTCTCAACCAGATACAAACTATCTTCCATACTGTAATTTCCTTTAATAATCTCCAGACATCCATCCAAACGGATCTTTGCCAGTATCTTTACAAGCTTCTCATCCGGCTCACATTCCATCCGGCTCTTATAAAATGTATATATCGACTGCTCCATCAGTTGTTCTACCTTGGAACGATACATTTCATAACAGCTTCCTTGCGCCTTCTCCAGAATGACCACCGCTTCTTTTCGGTGTTCCAGAATAAATCGCATCATCTGAACATCCAACTGCGTGCCAAGCTCTGGTTCTGCAAGCTCTAACTTCATATATCTGACAAGCAGTTCTTCATATTGAACGACCAGTGGCTCAAAAATCTCCCGAAACAATGCTTCTTTATTCTTAAAATAAAAATACATTGCACCGGTCGTAACTCCTGCCCGGCTGCAGATCATTCGAAGACTTGCTTTATTATAGCCATGCATGAAGAATTCGTCTAATGCTGTCTGTTTGATTTTCTCTATTGTGTTTTCCTGATCATTCATCATAACACATGTTATGTTAGATGTTTCTAACTAAAATGTCAAGCATTATTTAACATAATCTTTCCATCCGTTGAAATTGTAACCACATTCCACGGAAGGAATTTGCCGCTGTTCTGAAGAGCATTTTTTACAGCCATCTCAATACCACCACAACACGGGACCTCCATTCTCACAACCGTAACGCTCCGGATATTATTATTCCGGATGATCTCTGTCAGCTTTGCAGAATAATCTACCATGTCAAGCTTCGGACAGCCAACCAAAGTGATATGTTCCTTAATAAATTCCCGATGGAAATTCGCATATGCATACGCTGTACAATCCGCCGCAACAAGCAGCTTTGCTCCATCAAACCAAGGGGCTGTCACCGGAACAAGCTTGATCTGTACCGGCCACTGGTGCAGCTCTGACTCCTGCTGTCCCATCATCGATGCTAACTGCTGTACAAGCTCAGATGATACTTCACCATTTTGCACAGTCTTACTCCCTGCTTCAAAAGTTCTTGTCTTTTTGTCATACCGGTCTCTGTTAAATGTCTTCATAGCCGTACCCGGACAACCACATGGTAGTGGTTCTCCTGACGGACTGCCTGCTCCATTTACTGTCTTCTCAGCTTTTGCCGCCAATACCGCTGCCTCATCATAGTCCGCTGCTTCACGTTCAACAAATGTAATGGCTCCGGTCGGACAGGTAGGAAGACAGTCTCCCAGTCCGTCACAATAATCATCACGAAGCAGCTTTGCCTTTCCATTCACCATCCCGATCGCGCCCTCATGGCATGCCGATGCACATGCCCCACAGCCGTTACACTTTTCTTCATTAATTTCTATAATCCTGCGAATCATCGTTTTTCCTCCTGAATACCTGATACCTGATCATTCTATGATATTTGCTGTTATATCTGTCGCTTTATTGATGGACAATATACATCATAGCTTTCTTTCATCACTTAACTGTCAATCAGGTTCTTGATTTTATGTGCTTATTCTAATATACTTATTTCAAAATGTATGTTGGATTTCCAACAAAATAGTATTTAAGGAAATGGAAATTTTATGAACAAACACGATCTTACATCCTATATTGATACCCTGTCAGCCTGCCGCCTGTTTACTGGCATCGATGAACAGGATCAGCCAGCTATGCTTACATGTCTGGACGGAAACCATATTCATGTAAAAAAGGGGAATCCCATATTCGTAGAGGGCGATCCGGCACGCTTTATCGGAATCATTCTTACCGGAACAGCGCAGGTGATCCGGGAAGATTATTACGGGCACCGAAGCGTCATGACAGATCTACAACCCGGTGATCTGTTTGCAGAAGCCTTCTCCTGCGCAGGTCTTTCTACTGTACCGATCAGCGTCTTTGCCATGACTGACAGTGATATTCTGCTTCTGGACTGCCACCACCTTCTGACCTCCTGTTCGAATTCCTGTGATTTTCACAACACCCTGATCCGGAATCTGCTACACGAAATTGCCCGGAAAAACCTTGCGTTAAACCAAAAAATACGCTATATGTCAGAGAAAACAACCCGTGATAAATTAATGGCATACCTCTCCGACCAGGCAAAACAGAATCATTCGGATACCTTCACTATTCCTTTCAATCGTCAGGCACTCGCAGACTATCTCGGTGTAGAACGCTCCGCCATGTCCGCTGAAATCAGCAAACTAAAAAAAGGCGGAATCATCGACACTCAAAAGTCGACCTTCCGCCTACTCTAAAAACATGCTTGCAAAGAGCATTCTTATTATATAAGTTCGTGACATAAAACATCACACGGACGGTATATATATTTTATGAAGCAGACCTGTCCGAATGTCGGTCCTTAGCGATCCGCTATTAAGCGGGAGCTTAGTACCGTTACATGAGGATAGAACGAAAGTGTTCTGCGTAATAAAGATATATATACCGTCCGTGTGATGTTTTTGTTCATTTCCTATTTTTCAAGAATGCTCTTTGCCAGCTTCTGCTGCTCCTCTGTTGGAGGATCGATTCCCTCTAATTTATAAGGAATTCCAAGTCTCTCCCACTCCTGAATACCCAGCTTATGATATGGAAGTACCTCTACCTTATCCACTGTTTTAAGAGTATCTATAAATTCTTTTGTCTTCTTCAGATCATCCTCATCTGTCGTAATTCCCGGAACAAGTACATGTCTGATCCACATATGCTTGCCCTGATCGGACAGATACTGTGCAAGCTCCAGAATATTCTGATTTGAGAATCCTGTTAATTCACGATGCTTATCATCATGGATCTGTTTGATATCAAGTAGAAAAAGATCTGTAAGGCTCATCAGTTCGTTGAACTTTGAGAAGAACGGTTCTTCTCTGGTAAATGGATTTCCGGCCGTATCGATCGTAGTATGGATACCCTGCGCCTTTGCCAGCTTGAAAAATTCGATCAGAAAATCCATCTGAAGTAATGCTTCTCCACCGCTTACAGTGATACCACCCTGACCTTTCCAGTATGGCTTATAACGAAGTGCCTGCTTTAACAGATCTTCCGGAGTTCTGACCTCGATCTTAACACCTTTATCTTTGAGCAGTTTTGTATTCTCTTCAATTTTTTTCTCAAGTGCTTCTCTTTCATCATCGCTGACATCGTCAGCATACAGTCTACTGTAATCTGTTACAAGATTCCATGTCTCTGGGTTATGACAATATTTGCATCTCATCTTGCATCCCTGTAAAAATACAACAAATCGAATTCCCGGACCATCGACTGCTCCAAAGCTTTCTGTTGAATGAATATATCCTAAAATCTGTTTCTTTTCCGGCATGTTCCACCTCTAAGTTCTTTCTATTATTTTACACAAATACACATTAAACAACCACGACTATGCATCTGTTTCCACCACTCACAGCTTCATAGTCTCTTTCTATTTTCTCTCTGATACACAATTTTCATACATGATATAATGAACGCAAAATCATTTGCTCGCAAGAATGCTGATTTTGCGAAATGCATAGAATGTGCGAAGCACATGATATAATGAACGCAAAATTATTTGCTCGCAAGAATGCTGATTTTGCGAAATGCATAAAATGTGCGAAGCACATGATATAATGAACGCAAAATTATTTGCTTGCAAGAATGCTGATTTTGCGAAATGCATAGAATGTGCGTAGCACATGATATACGGATAAAAATCCTTCTGCCTTATGCTGTAAAAAAGTCCCGGAGATAGACTCCCCGGGACTCCAATCTTTTACTTATCTGTTAAAACATTCAGACTGTGTAAGATTTACAGTGAGTCATGGAATGTTCTGTTGATAACGTCGAGCTGCTGCTCACGTGTAAGTGAGATAAACTTAACAGCATATCCTGATACACGGATTGTGAAGTTAGCGTACTCTGGCTTATCCGGATTCTCCATTGCATCAAGGAGCTTATCCTTACCGAATACGTTTACATTTAAGTGGTGAGCACCCTGATCGAAGTATCCGTCCATAGCGCTTACAAGCTTCTCAGCTCTTTCTTCCTCGTCATGTCCGAGTGCTGATGGGTTCATTGTCTGAGTATTTGAGATACCATCTAATGACCACTCATAAGGAATCTTAGCTACTGAGTTCAGTGAAGCAAGAAGTCCTGATGTCTCTGCACCGTAACTTGGGTTAGCACCTGGTGCGAATGGTGTCCAAGCACGTCTTCCATCCGGAAGGTTACCTGTGTACTTACCATATACTACGTTTGATGTAATTGTCAGGATAGATGTTGTAGGCTCTGAATTACGATATGTGTGTCTCTTCTTGATGTCTGTAAGGAACTCATGAAGAAGCCATACACCGATGTTATCAGCTCTGTCATCATCATTACCATATTTAGGGAATTCTCCCTCGATCTCAAAGTCTTCTGCAAGACCTGTTTCTGCGTTACGAATAACCTTAACCTTAGCATACTTGATAGCTGACAGTGAGTCGATTACGTGTGAGAATCCGGCAATACCTGTTGCAAATGTACGACGTACATCTGTATCGATAAGTGCCATCTCTGCTGACTCATAGTAATACTTATCATGCATGTACTGAATCAGGTTCAGGATATTTACATAAAGTCCTGCTAACCAATCAAGCATCTTCTTGTACTTAGCAAGAACTTCATCATAGTCAAGATACTCTGCAGTAATTGGAGCATACTCAGGACCAACCTGCATTGGCTTGCCTGTCTTCTTGTCTAAGAACTTCTCATCTTTACCACCGTTGATAGCGTAAAGGAGACACTTAGCAAGGTTTGCACGAGCTCCGAAGAACTGCATCTCTTTACCTGTCTGTGTAGCTGATACACAGCAGCAGATTGAATAGTCATCACCCCAGATAGGCTTCATAACATCATCATTCTCGTACTGGATTGAGCTTGTTCTTACTGAGATCTTAGCAGCATACTTCTTGAATGTATCCTGAAGAGCTGAAGAATAAAGAACTGTAAGGTTTGGTTCTGGAGCCGGTCCCATGTTCTCAAGAGTATGAAGGAATCTGTAGTCGTTCTTTGTAACCATTGAACGTCCGTCAACACCGATACCACCAACTTCAAGTGTAGCCCATACAGGGTCACCTGAGAACAGTTCGTTGTATGACTTAATTCTTGCGAACTTAACCATACGAAGTTTCATTGTGAAATGATCGATAAGCTCCTGAGCCTCAGCCTCTGTAAGCTTTCCGGCCTTAATATCTCTCTCAATATAAATATCAAGGAATGTTGATACACGTCCTACTGACATAGCAGCACCATTCTGAGTCTTGATAGCTGAAAGGTATCCGAAGTATAACCACTGAACAGCTTCCTTAGCGTTTGAAGCAGGCTTAGAAATATCATAACCATATGACTGAGCCATAACCTTCATCTCCTGCAGACGTCTGATCTGCTCTGCAAGCTCTTCTCTCTGACGGATAACATCATCAAACATATTACCATCGCCACAGTTTGCCTTATCTTCCTCTTTCCAAGCGATCAGCTGATCGATACCGTAAAGAGCTACTCTTCTGTAGTCACCTACGATACGTCCACGTCCATAAGTATCAGGAAGACCTGTTACGATATGTGTATGACGTGCAGCTTTCATCTCTGGTGTATAGGCATCAAATACTGCCTGGTTATGTGTCTTGTGATACTCTGTAAAGATCTTATGGAAGTTCTCGTTTGGCTTGTAACCATACATCTCAAGAGCTTCCTCAGCCATCTTAATACCACCATAAGGCATGAATGCTCTCTTAAGTGGTTCGTCTGTCTGAAGACCAACAACCTGCTCAAGGTCCTTTGTCTCAGGATCAATATATCCAGGGCCGTATGCTGTGATGCTTGATACAACATCAGCATCCTCCTTTAATACACCGCCGTTATCTCTTTCTGCTTTCTGAAGAGCCTGAAGCTTGTCCCAGAGCTTGTTAGTAGCATCTGTTGGTCCGGCAAGGAAGCTCTCGTCTCCGTCGTACATTGTGTAGTTGTTCTGGATGAAGTCTCTGACATTACATTCTTCTTTCCAGAGTCTACCTGTGAATGAATCCCATTCCTGATTCTGTAACATAATAATTTTTTCTCCTTTCAATTTTATATTATGTGAATATATAATACACTCTAATGGTATTATACAGAATCTTTTTTTATAATTCAACAATCCTTATCATTTTTATTGTATTTCTTTTCGTACATTCGCATAATTTTTACAAATTTTTTTAATCTCTGAAAAAAAGCTTGACACAGAGTGACCTCCAAGAACTATCATTTAATTATCAAAGACAAGGAGGATCGTCAAATGAATAAATTATCCGACACATTTGAACTGAAAAATGGAGTATCAATTCCATGTATCGGATATGGAAATGAGATCAGCGTTGGCAAAGGAATTGCCGAAAGTGGAACTGCGATACGTGGAACGCCATGACAGATTTGTATAAATCCGGCAAAATCAGTAACACCATATCGAATCGTTGAAAATGCCAACATGCGCTTATCATATTGAATACCGGTTGTTTTCCTGCCGGCACATCCAGTGCCAACCGCAGCTTAGTCGCCGGCTTTATATCTATCGTTCCTGCCATTTTATCCCTTACTTTCTTCTTTATATATCGTTCATTTTGAACAGACGAATCTATACTTTATCTCCCATCCTGATTTTTGTCGATTTTTAAGTATATGTGACAAATATTTAAACATATTGTAAACAGAAAATCCAGTATTTTATATCAGGAATGCGTTAATTACGGCAAATAACTGCATACGTGAAAAAAGCTGCCGGAATCCATCATATATCTCCCTTTTCACCTGCATTATATCAGGCAAAACCGGTTAATAAATGACCAATTCCGACAGCTTTTTGTCTCAGCTATTGTTTCTTATAATATCCCATATAATAGTATACTGCTTATGATTCTCTGCTGTTCTTCTCTGCATCTGCAGATATCTTATCGCTATCCGATTCTTTTTTAATAAATGTCTCATTAATGAAAAAGAATCCTCCGAGACCGATTGCAACAACGCCAAAAACAATAGCAAATATATCCATACCCATTTTATTATTCTCCTTTTCTTCTTACATATTCGGTTTTCAAATGTAAGAAGTCAGGAGTTTCTTTCCGTCCTTTTTATGTATATACTCAAGCCTTCGATACCATTGAGATGCATGCACCAGTGTGCCGATCTTCACCCACCATTTTCTGGTATCACAAACGAACCCTGATAAGGTAAACAGAAACGGTAAAACCAGGATCCACAGATCAACTGTTTTCTCTGATTGAAACGATTTCAAGCTCTGCGTTTCAAACACTGTACGAAGAACGCTTCCTGTCGGAAGTATCCCTATTTCATTAATTGATGTCGTCCGGACTTCACGAAGCACAGATTTATTCTGTTCAAGCCCCCGCTCCATTCTGGAGCTTTCTATATCACCTATGCCAAAAACGGTGGCAGCTAATATCAATATGATACAATATATCACACATATTTGTTTCTTCTGTTGTTGAAGCATAGTTGCCACCTCACTTTCTGTAGATTTCTTTCTGCATATCCTATACTTACTGCATGCCGCATAATCAGCACACTTGAGAACGAATAATTTCGTGTTCATTATCTCATAAATATAACAAAATGAATATTCTTTATTTTACTCTTATCTATTTCTTAATTTCTTCGCGGAGCTGTGTCCCAAGTTTCTGAATATCTTCTTCCAGATCACCCTCCAGCTCATACACATCTTTTTCAAGACGATCCTTAAACATCAGAAGGAAACTGATAAGAAGCAATCCGCTGGATACCCAGATAGAACGGAATCCCAGATGTACCGACAGAATGCCTCCGATTCCGGCTCCGACCGCAAAGAACAGGATCACACCGAAATAATACAGTGACATTTCTAACTGCTCCGGCTTCTTTTCTCTTAAATATACAGATAAGGCCGCTGTACCACTCCTGAGATTTCCGATACACATCGTACTCGCATAAGAATGTCCGTTGACTTTCCGGAATGTCTGAACCTGCATTGCACAGGAAAAAGATACTAATACCGTTGCCAGCATGTTCCATCCTTCTGTTAAAAATCCAACAAAAAACAAAATTAAAATCTCCATCAACAAAATGGATTGTCTCCAATGAAGCTTCTTTGCGTATTTGAACCGTCCCTGTACCTGTTCTGCAAAAAACACACCAAATGCAAATGCAAACAATGGATACAGATAACGAAGTCCTGCCTGCCATTCACCCATCATAAAATGCTGACTCATCAGCACTACATTTCCTGTCTGCGCATTCGAAAACACTTCATCTCTTGTAAAATATGTATAGGCATCCTGAAATCCACCGGATAACGCCAGAAACACACTGGTAATAAACGCTTCCGACATCTGCCGTTTCGCCTGTCTGTTCTGCCCAACTTTCATCTCGATCAACTCTCCGTTCTTCTTCAAATACTATCAGACACAATATAGTTAGCAAGAAAGATATGCCATGCTACAAAGAAAAACCGGATGTGAAACCCACACCCGGTTCTTCTTTGTCCGAAGTATATCCTGACGTTATAGTGTCTCAGGTGTATCTCACGAACATATATTGTATTCTGATCATTCAGATATTATTTCTGAGGACCTGCTGCAACTAATGCCTTACCAGCTTCGTTGCTCTCGTACTTAGCAAAGTTCTTGATGAATCTGTCAGCAAGATCTAATGCCTTTGTCTCCCATGCAGAAGCATCTGCATATGTGTCACGAGGATCAAGAATTGCCGGATCAACACCCGGAAGCTCTGTAGGTACTTCAAAGTTGAAGTAAGGGATCTTCTTTGTAGGAGCTGAAAGGATAGCACCGCTAAGGATAGCATCGATGATACCTCTTGTATCCTTGATTGAGATACGCTTGCCTGTTCCGTTCCATCCTGTATTTACAAGATAAGCCTTAGCTCCGCTCTTCTCCATCTTCTTAACAAGCTCTTCAGCATACTTTGTAGGATGTAACTCAAGGAATGCCTGTCCGAAACATGCTGAGAATGTAGGTGTCGGCTCTGTGATTCCACGCTCTGTACCGGCAAGCTTAGCTGTGAAGCCTGACAGGAAGTAGTACTGTGTCTGCTCTGGTGTCAGAATAGATACCGGAGGAAGTACTCCGAATGCATCTGCTGAAAGGAAGATAACATTCTTTGCTGCAGGAGCTGATGAAATAGGACGAACGATGTTCTTAATATGATCGATTGGATAAGATACACGAGTATTCTCTGTAACGCTCTTATCTGTGAAGTCGATCTTACCATTTGCATCTACTGTTACGTTCTCAAGAAGAGCATCTCTTCTGATCGCATTATAGATATCCGGCTCTGAATCCTTATCAAGGTCGATAACCTTTGCGTAACAGCCACCTTCGAAGTTGAATACGCCGTTGTCATCCCAGCCGTGCTCATCATCACCGATCAGGAGACGCTTAGGATCTGTTGAAAGTGTTGTCTTACCTGTTCCTGAAAGGCCGAAGAAGATAGCTGTGTTCTCACCGTTCATATCTGTGTTTGCTGAACAGTGCATAGCTGCCATTCCCTTAAGTGGAAGGTAGTAGTTCATCATTGAGAACATACCCTTCTTCATCTCTCCGCCGTACCATGTATTGATGATAACCTGCTCATGGCTTGTGATGTTGAATGCTACACATGTCTCTGAGTTAAGACCAAGTTCTTTATAGTTTTCTACTTTAGCCTTTGATGCGTTGTAAACAACGAAATCCGGCTCGAAGTTCTCAAGTTCTTCAGCAGTTGGCTTGATGAACATATTTGTTACGAAATGTGCCTGCCAAGCTACTTCTACGATAAAACGGATAGCCATACG
>ERZ1034901.578-NODE-578-length-28677-cov-23.209978_pt1 | contig 28677 bp, 32 predicted proteins | sample MGYA00520628_ERZ1034901 | MGnify/ENA primary metagenome ERZ1034901 (study PRJEB33766, sample SAMN09781783) | gut metagenome | biome: gut microbiome | host: Homo sapiens | place: Madagascar | study: EMG produced TPA metagenomics assembly of the PRJNA485056 data... | reverse complement strand
AATCGGATAAGGAAATTAATCTTTCAAGGCAGCTATGCAGAGTGTGAACCTGTGGAGCAGGAAGCAGAGAAAACAGCTCATCGGCTGATTCGCCATGATTATGTGGCAAAGATTTCAGAATGATATGATGTTTCAATTATCTGATAATGAAGTTGAATATTTGCGGTCACAATTTGTGACCGCAAATATAAGCAGCAAATCCCGCAGCAATCCTTACGTTTTTATAGAACAAGGTGTATACATGTTAATGACTGTACTAAAAGGAGAACTTGCGGTAAGACAAAGCATTGCATTGGTGAGAACCTTCAAAAGAATGAAAGATTATATTTTAGAAAATCGGGATCTTATTGGTCAGCGGGAAATACTTCAGTTAAGCATGGAGATGGCTAACAACAGAATTGAAATTCACAAAATCAACTCAGATATGATATCGTTGGAAAAGCAGATTTCAGATGTTGCAGAAGGCTTGAAGGATGTTGTGACAAAATCTGAGTTGGCTGATATGATGAATAGCTTTGTTTCAGATGATGATGAAAAGTGGCTCATGTTTAATGCAAAATTTAGTAGTGCAGATGAAGTCTATGAGTCTATTTATAAACAAGCAAAGTCGTCAATATATGTCGTTGATAATTATATTGGATTAAGAACGTTGGTGCACCTTAAGAATTCTCCGACCGGAGTAGATATTATTTTATTCAGTGATAATGTTGGGAATAATAAACTTCATAACATAGAATTTACAGATTTCTGCAAGGAGTATCCAACAGTAAATTTGTCAATGAAAAAGACAGGCGGTATATTTCACGATCGTTTTATCGTGTTAGATTATGGAATATCTAAATATGCCTCGGTTATTGCCGCACTGTTAAAAAATCCGACTTTGATTTTACCACAATAGAGGGAAAAGAATGTATTGACAGGAAATTTAAAATCAGGGAGATGTGAAGTATGTGGATATTTTATGCAATAGGTTCCTCCTTTTTTGCAGGAATCACAGCGGTTTTGGCAAAATGTGGAATTAAGAAAACGGATTCGGATGTGGCAACAGCCATCCGGACAGTGGTGGTACTGTTGTTTTCATGCCCTTCAGAAAGGTGATATCAATAAGGTTGTACCCATTGATAAATCCAGTACCGTGCTTTCCATTCTTTTGGCACTTATATTCCTTCGTGAAGGGATTACAGGGACAAAAATAGTATCCGTATTGTTGATTGGAATCGAAGGGATTGATTCCAATCTCGGTACGGCAATCCGTACCACGGTAGTGTTGCTTATGGCGTGGCTCATGGTGTTTGTTACCGGAAAACAGAAAGAGATAAAGGCGATAGAGAAGAAAGAATTATGTTTTATCTGCCTGTCGGGACTAGCAGCGGCAGGCGTTTTGTTGATTACAGCAGGAACGGTTCTACTGGCGATTATTTAAAGTGAGCAAAAATGAGCAAAACTCATGTTGCCGTATGGTTGAGGATTTCGCCCTTTTATGATATGCTTTTACATATTAGTAACTGTTCAGAGCCAACCTCCAAAATGCTACGCATTTCGGAGGTGTGGCGTATCCGCCAAATAAAATTTCAAAAACAGTCTAAAAAATGCAAGCATTTTATACCTTTTTTTGAAATTTTGCTTGGCTCTGAACAGTTACACACATTATAGGTAAAAGCGAGGTGAGGGGTGTGCTGCACGTAGGCATATGTGATGACAATCAAAAAGATATCAGTCGAGTTCAGGAACTGGCTGGCAGATTTTCAGAACAACACCCAGAAATGCCTGTACAGATACAGGCTTACAGCTCACCATATGATTTATTGGATGATATAGAAAAAACAGGTGGGTTTGATCTGTATTTATTAGATGTTGTTATGCCACATATGACAGGTGTAACGTTGGCCAGGCGGATCCGGGAGCGAAAAGAGAGAGCAGAAATTTTATTTCTGACTGTTTCTAAAGAATACGCCGTGGAAGCTTTTAGCGTAAAAGCCTCTGGATATTTGATAAAACCCGTGAACCAATCCGCTTTTGAGGATGCGGTACTTGACTGTATTCATCGATTGTCACCAGAAAATAATCCTTCTCTTTTGTTGAAGTCAAAAGAGGGAATTCACCGCATATCAATTTGCGAACTGGTGTGTGTTGAGAGCTTTAATCATAATCAGGTATGTACTTTGTCAGACGGTTCTATGTTAGAGGCATCAGCAACTTTGTCGGAATTGATGGAGGAACTAAAGAAATTTTCGGTTTTTGTCCAACCGCATAGAGCGTATATTGTTAATATGGACTTTATCCGCCGGCTGACAGCTCGTGAGTTGTTGCTGACAGATGGGAAGAAAATTCCAATTTCTCAAAGTAGATATGGAGAAATAAAAAATAGTTATTTTACATATATGTCGCATGTATAAAAGTTTATTATTTCACGCAGAAAAAGTGCTGTTTCACGAAAGAAAGCACTTTTTCTGCGTGTTTCTTTTAGTATTAATGTTAATTAGAAACTTTCAGATAGATGTTAACATTTATAGGAAAAAAGGTGAACTGTATGAAAAGTTTCGGAAGAGGAGAAAAAGGAGAGATGAACTATGGAGATTAAATGCGACAATAAACGGAATTGTCCCTGTACATACGATTGTCCGCGTCACGGGAAATGTTGTGCCTGCGTAGCTCATCATCGTGATCACAATGAAGGCGTGCCGGGATGTTTCTTTTCAAAAGAAGCAGAAGCAACTTATGATCGCAGTATTGAGGCACTGGCGAAGGATCACGGTATTATTTAATACGTCTTTTAATCCTTCTTTCCCCCTGTGTGTATGATAAAATAGTAACAGGAATTTTATCGACAAACAGGGGGAAAATTATGTCAAAAATCGTGAACGAACCAAAGATTAAAAACAAGTCGTGATTCGATTCGCTCCTATCGATATAGATAAACAGCAATACGCATCTGTGCACGGAGAAAATGAAAATATATCAGTGGATAAGATTCATCTGGCGGTGGATTTTTATAGAGAAATGGTTGGGGATTATAAGTAGTTATCAGAATATTAAGTATTACAAATGGTGTAGCCAGTTATGACTGCACCATTTTTTGATAGGTTAAGTCTTCTAGAAGCTTCAGCCATTGTTATTCCCATATTTTCACGAATTTCTTTTAATCTTTCTGGTATTATTGTTTAGTAAATCATCTTGACTTCGTTAGTAACCAATGGTATTCTTCTTATATAATCATTTGAGAAGCAGGAAAGGCATCCTGCGCTCCTTCGGGAACCTGATATGATGGATACGCCGCCCATCCAAGTGTTTATGTTATAGCATGATCTTGAAAAAGGTTGTGCTTTTTTACGTTATATGAAATCGAGATATAGTTTATTAGAGGATAAAAAGAGAAAGTGTTAAATATAATAGGAATCAACAACTTCAATGAATCAGAATTAGATATCTACGCACGCTATACGGAAGCGCAACTTCTGAATAAAGATCATCCAGAAGACGGATTATTCATCGCGGAGAGTCCGAAGGTGATAGGAAGAGCTTTAGCTGCTGGATACATTCCAATCTCTATTCTGGTTGAGAAAAAGCAGATGGAAGAAAATGAAGAAACACGGGAAGTTATTGAACAATTTGAGGATACTGGTGTTGCTGTTTTTACTGCAGAGTTTGATATTCTAACAAAACTGACAGGATTCAAGCTAACTAGAGGAATGCTTTGTGCATTGAAACGCCGACCGCTGGAAGATTTCAGGAAACTTTGTGATGGGAAGAACAGGATTGCCATTCTGGAAGACGTGATGAATCCAACGAATGTCGGAGCAATCTTTCGCTCGGCAGCAGCGATGCATATGGATGCGGTATTATTGACTTCAGGGTGCAGTAATCCTTTGTATCGAAGAGCATCCAGAGTGAGTATGGGAACTGTATTTCAGATTCCATGGACATTTATTCAGGATGATACAGAACGTAGATGCGACAGGAAAGAAATCTGGCCGGTTCAGGCAATCGAAAGCCTGAAAGCACTTGGGTATAAGACAGCAGCACTTGCACTGACCGATGATTCCGTAAGCATTGATGATCCGCAGCTTATGAGTGAAGAAAAGCTTGCAGTAATTCTTGGAACCGAGGGTGATGGACTTATGCAGGAGACAATTAATGCCTGCGATTATACGGTGAAGATCCCGATGTCACATGGAGTGGATTCGCTGAATGTGGCAGCAGCAAGTGCGGTGGCGTTCTGGCAGTTGAGGAAATAGAGATTTATCGTAGAGATTCTTTTTCGGATATGCGGACGAAAACTGAAAATATGATTTTAGAAAGTCGATTGTTAGAAGAATGGTACAGGAACGCCGACTCAGGGTTACGCATACTGTTCATACTAGGAAAAACAACAGACTGCTAAAAGCAAAGAAAGGATTGACAAACTCGCTGCCACTCAGACAGTTGTCAATCCTTTCTTTGTATTTCCATTATTTTATTTTCCATTTTTGTTGTTTGAGTTTTCTTATGGTACCATTCCCATCCACCCTAGCCCTTCTTGCCCGATCTCCCAGGAGGGGACACTTCAAATTTTATACTTTACAAGACAATGTTTACTAATAAAAATGCACCGACTCCCAAGACGATTATCGACCAGATTCCTCCACTAACAACCTGTAATGCATCTATTATATTATGAAATTTGGAATCATCTTGGATAACCCATCTTCTTATTATAACAGCTGAAAATGTGGAAAACTTTAAAAATGGTGCTTCCAAATCTCGTAGTAATACCGATAGGAAAATCTCTACAAACGATCTATTTTTATCCTTGAATTTACATATCAATAAATGTAGTAATAATAGAATAACATATACAACAATAATAATTCCTAAAAGATTCAATAAATCAGCACTTATTGCAATTGAACCCAACACTGTAAAAATTATACACCATAATGCCGTTCTTCTAAAAGCTCCTATTAGATACATTCCTTCAAATCCCCTCTTTCGTTTATAAAAAAGATTTTACTACTCTTTATCCTCTACCACAGCATTCACTAGATCTTGTATATGATGTATCGCTTCAATTCTCGTTTCTAATGCATCCCTTAAAGACATTTCTTCAAAGCAATCTTCAACCTGCTCCTGAGTCCAAACATCTCCAACCCATCCCATTACTTCTATAAAAATTTCAGTATCTTTTTTGTTCATACTGCTTTTTGCTTCCACAACAGTTTCTTTTTCTCTGATCAAATAATCTAAAGATACATTAAAAAAATCGGCTAACTCAATTAAATTATCAATTTGAGGCGTAACTTCGTTACTTTCCCATTTTGTAACAGCCTGTCTAGAAACACTGCATCTTTCAGCTACATTCTCTTGCGTCAACCCTTTTTGCTTTCTCAACTCCATTATTTGTTTCCCTATTGTCATAACAATTCTCCTCTTCATCTTATTGTTATTTAATCATAACATAGAGATTTTTTATTTCTACCAAACAGTAGTTGCAATTTTTTGGCAACTATTGCTTGCTTCAAAATAATATAACTATATTCTTTAGTGACCAATAGCTACCTTTACAATCATAAAAGTAGCTATTGAAAAGAGATGATTGCTCATCAAAGATTTGCATGGATCATTCAAAACTACAAATACTGTCGTAATCATCTTCATTCGTATAAATTGTATGTAAACAATTTTCGCATTCCCAGTATTCGTCCCACTCCATGATTCCACTACAATTAGGGCAAATTTTCATTTTTCTTTCTGACCCATAGTGTGTTCTACTTCGCCTGAACAATATGGACATCTGGAATACTCTGTTGGATCATATGCGCTATTGCATTCTGGACATGTTTGCATTTTAATTTACCTCCTCAAAAAATGTAAGATTCTTTTCTTAAATATGCTTGTTAATCTTCATCAAGTATTTCTACAATGAATTCGACATCTTCGCTTGGTGTGTAATCACGGCCGGCTAAAGATAAGACTTCTGCTCCCTCAGCAAAAGCACCACCGCATTCACAAGCATAATCTTCAGCATCTTGTTCGTTGTCGAAAATTTCATCCTCTGTGTTTAATACTTCTCTGGTATAGGCATCTATCATCTGAACAATAAATTTAGACATGATCAAGTTCCTCCTTTCCATTTGCTTCTTCTGATACAATCTGTTCTTCTATTGCTTCATCTCCCCTTTCGTTATGACTTGTACTGATGACAGTCGTATTTTCGATATTATTGTCGGTTTCTTTTTTCTTTGATTTTAATACTGTGACTCCTTTTGTTATCCCCCAAATAGAAAGACCTAGAATGGTTGCTTTAGCATAACCGATGCGCTGTCCCTCCTTAATTCCTTGATTACGACCTTTAAAAAAGATTTGTTCCTTATATTTCTTTGGTCCGCCGGCTCGTTTTGCATCCTGAAGCATGTTATTATATGGGATTATATGCTGGTATGACATAATCTTTCTTCTCCTTTACACATTATTTAATAGATAGCAAGATTTTCTTGGGTTGTTTTTTGTTGTGTTCTCAATTCTAATATTCTTTCAGCTATTGGCATGATAATACTCCTCTCATTTTGTTACTTGAAGCGTACCATAATGCTTTTGCTCTTTCTACCAACTAGTAATTGCTCTGCATGTTTTTTTGCAACCTATAGTTGCCACAAACAGAAACTCATTATTAGATACCTATTTATGCAATGAACCCTAATTCTGTAAAATCAAACATACTCCCTAATGTCGAGCTAACTGGAGCCGGATTTAATGCTTCAAGAACATATTTCAAAGCAGATTCACACAACTCAGGGATTCTAATGGTTTTTAATAAAACTGCTGTATTTCTGGCATCATCCAAGGCATCATGTTCTGTACCTTCAAAATCAATTCCAGCATACATAACCGCATTTTTTAAGGATACTGCATTTGATAAATTTAATTTGTCTCCAAATTCTCTCTGCAGATCAAACCAATTAGATAAAAATATTTCATTGGAATCATTTGAAGATATCCCTTTCAAGTTCATTTCATTACGGATCTGCTCAATATCAGATTCGCTCCATTGATAAAGGAGAATATCATCTCCAACGCTTTTACACCAGTAGCAAAACATTTGTAACGCTTCTTCAAAAAATGGGGCATCTTCTACCATGTCATTTGAAATATTCGTCAGTTTCTGAATATGTGGTTTTATCACATCATTGAACTGAGGCTTTACAAAAGTCTTGAAGGAACCTATTTCCTGATAATTCTCATCTAAAAGAACTGCTCCGATCTCAATGACTTCTCTACAGCATATTGCTCGTTCTACCTTATATTCTTTGGCTAACGGATTCATCTCCAAATCAATTGTTACATATTTCATATCTTTTCCCGCCTCCTCAGCATCTCTATAGACGTTTCATGTTGCCTATAATCTTGCTTTCATTTGATGATTTAAGTATAATAAAAAACAGATAACAAATACACGTATAACATATAGACTTAAGCGTAACTAATTCTCATGTTTCGTAGTATAAGGGGGAGGAAATTCTCATGGGTAAGCAATCTACGAGAGAAAATAAGACATTTTATCAGAGCTGCCGTGAAGAGGCCGGTCTCACACGCTCTGAAGCAAGCGAAAAGATGACTGCAGTTTCTGATTCTAAGATTGAAAAAATTGAATATGAAATACAGGAACCAACGCCATATGATATTATTCAGATGGCTGATGCTTATAAAAGACCAGATCTTTGCAATTATTATTGCTCTCATAAGTGTGAAATCGGCAATCGTTATGTTCCGGAAGTTGAAATAAAAGATTTGTCCAATATCATTTTGGAAACAATTGCCAGTTTAAATGAAATCAATCCAATGACCGGACGTCTGATCCAAATTACCCGTGACGGTAAGATTAGTGATGATGAAATGGAAGATTTTGCATTTATTAGCAAAAAACTGGATGAAGTATCATTAGCAGTGGATGCTTTAAACCTATGGGTAGATAAAACAGCTTGTGAGCAGGGACTGAACCTTGAACTCTTAAAAGCCGAAAAGGAAAAGCTCCAGAAATAAATTTGATCTTACAAAAAGGCAATGAACCGTTGATTTTTGGTTCACTGCCTTTTCTCTCTTAGTACATGCACTTTAATTGATCAAGGATATTCTCTGTTCTTCGAATTGCTTCTCTCACTTGTTGCTTTGCTTTATTGATTCGATCTTGAACCATCCAGTCTATAACAAATCCATCAAGAAAATAATCTGCAAATGAAAGAAAATCCCCGGTATTGATATGTAGATTACATGCCATATTTACATCATTTAATTCCCTGCTGAAATTACGGAGATCATACTTTGCCTGCTCCATATTCTGCTTGGCTTGTTCCATTTTGGAATGTTTTAACATTGTAGAAAGAAATCCACCACCAAACATATCGACTAATCCCCAATTCTTTGCACTATTTAAATTATTTTCAGCTGCATGCAGGCTATCCAGTGCTCTGAGTCCAGCTTCAATTGCTTCTCTTTTTTCTTTTACAATATCATATGTCATGAATGCTTCCTCCAAATATTCATTACGAACAAGAATCAATAAGTGCAATAATAGCACCTATGATTAATAACGGGAACGCAAGATACAACATTCCTCCAACAACCATTCCTACAAGGATCACTGGGAAAAATATGACCGTACAAAGGAATTTCATAATTCCCCAGGATGCTTTTAATCCAAATATAAAAAATTTTCCTATAAACCAAATCAAACAAATTACAAATAATACTGATAACATCTTCTACTCCTTCTTGCCTTATCAAATAAAGCATTGTTTACTTTTCTTTTGCGTCTTCGTTGTGAATTCTGAAATATTTTTAACGCCTAGCTTATTGCTGAATTCTGGATTTTTGTCTATTTTTTCGATCAAACGAATTACTCTGATTCTTTGTGCTACATTCATCTAATCACCTCGTTTTATACAATGTCCTCTTGATAAGGTAAGTATATATGTCTTTTGAAAAGAAATAAACATTTCAAACTGGGAAATGCATTAATGTAATCCTCAGATTTTGAGAATTATCTCTAGGAGATTTTTATTTCCATTCAATTATATATTCCAATACATGCCCAAGAAGTTCTATTGGTTCAACGTTGAAATCTGCAGCTAATTTTCGAATGTTATCATCAATAAGATATTGATTTTCCATTTGATATTCAATTAAGTTTTCTCCATGAAGAAAAATTTCACTAATTCCATTTGGTAGCGCTCCAAGTTTTTTATGTAAATCCTGGCTTGCGATATTATCTATTGTGATTCTACTTCGAAAAAGTGTTTCTCCTGTAATCTTGGCAAACTGACTCATGAATAAGGATAATGCTTGAAATCCATACCCTTGTTTTCTACAATTGGGGAGTAATTCAATTACTAATTCCGGAATCTCCTTTGTAAGATTCTTTACACCGCAATACCCAATAAATTCTTTTGTACTCTTATTATTAATACAATAATAGACCGCATTTTCATCTATAAATGATTCCCATAAGTAGTTTCTATATATTTCGTTTTCAAATTCACGTTTAGCAAAAGAACATTCATAAGACACTTTCATAATATTGTCTTTTTGGTCTTCTGATATTGCTTTAAGGATTACAAAGTCATTTTCTGCTAATATTGCACCATTTCTTGGAAATCTATATCTAACATTCAATATTAAATCTTCACTCATTTTCAACATCTCCGAAAAAATTTCATTCATTATCTATTGTTGTTGTAGGACAATTTCTTTTTCATTATATACTCTTTGGTCTCAATAACACCACTAAAAATAGAGCTGATGCATATGGATATCATTCTATAGAATATCCGGTGCGTCTGCTTCTCAAGTAAAGTTCTTCTTTCGAGAGAGTAGAAATCAGATATCGCTGCTTTGCTCTTAGTAATCTTTCGTTTTTCTTAGTCTTTCCTGTATACAGAACCCGGAGCCTGCATCAAATCCTCGCTGCCTGTCTATTCGAATAAACTTCATATGTGCTATCTGATTTCATCCGAACTCGAAAAAGAATCTCTATGATAAATCTCTATTTTTCAGTAAAGTATAGATGAAAATCACGTATCATTTCCCCACAAAAAGAATGATGTCATATAAAATGTTACATTTTTCACAAAAGAAATTTCCCTGGTGTAAAGTTTTTGTAAAACAAGTGTCTTGTCACCTGTAAACGACAGTGCTATAATGGGCAAGAATAAATCAACAGAGCAATAGACATGAAAGTGTGTTACAGCAGAATTTTATGTCAGGAGAGAATAAGAGAGGTACGTGCTATGACGATCAGAGAAGAGATAGAACAGTTAAAGAAAGAAAAAAATGCCGTAATTCTGGCGCATTATTATGTAAGACCGGAAGTTCAGGAGATTGCAGATTATGTAGGAGATTCTTTCTATTTAAGCAAAGTTGCGGTTGGTCTGAAAGAGAAGACAATCGTATTCTGCGGTGTTTCATTCATGGGCGAAAGTGCAAAGATCCTGAATCCTGAGAAAACAGTGCTTATGCCGGATATGGCAGCAGATTGTCCAATGGCACATATGGCATCTGCGGAGACAATCGAGAAGATTCGTTCAGAGTATGATGATCTTGCAGTTGTCTGCTACATTAATTCAACAGCAGAACTGAAAAGACATTCTGATGTCTGTGTAACTTCATCCAATGCAGTGAAGATTGTAAAAGCACTTCCGAATAAAAATATTTTCTTTATACCGGATCGTAACCTTGCACATTATATTGCAGGATTGGTTCCGGAAAAGAACTTCATATATAATGAAGGCTTCTGTATCGTACACGAATACATGGAGGTTGAAGAGATTCAGGAAGCGAAAGCAGCACATCCGGAAGCAGAGGTTCTTTCTCATCCAGAATGTCCGGCAAAGGTTCTGGAACTTTCTGATTTTGTCGGAAGTACTTCAGAGATTATCGCGCAGGCAGGAAAATCAGATGCGAAAGAATTTATCATCTGTACAGAGAGTGGTGTTTTGTATGAACTTCAGAAGAGAAATCCTGAGAAGAAATTTTACTTTACAGAGACAACGCCGATCTGCAGAAATATGAAGAAGGTTACACTTGAGAAAGTGCTTCGTGTATTAAAGACAGGCGAGAATGAAGTTTTTGTAGACGATAAGCTTCGTGAAGAATCTAAGAAACCGTTAGAGAGAATGTTAGAACTGGCCAAGTAAACAGAGGGCAGATAGGATTGACAGCAATCGAAGATTATAGAAAATACAGATCAAATCGACTAATGCTGTCGGAATGGAGATATTTATTATGAAAATGGAAGCAGATGTAGTCATTGTCGGAACAGGTGTCGGAGGGCTTTTCAGCGCACTGAGTCTTCCGAGAGATCAGAAGATCATTATGATTACAAAGTCAGATTTAGAGAGCAGTGATTCATTCCTGGCTCAGGGAGGAATCTGCATGCTGCATGACAAAGATGACTATGACAGTTATTTTGAAGATACAATGAAAGCGGGACATTATGAGAACAGAAAAGAATCTGTAGATCTTATGATCCGCAGCTCAAGAGAGATCATTCATGACCTGATTGGCTATGGTGTAGATTTCCAAAAACAGGAGACAGATGAGTCTGGAAATGAAGCCGCAGACAACGGTGGTGAAAAGGCAGAGATTCAGGATGTTTATGCATTTACTCGTGAGGGAGCACATTCACGTCCGAGAATTCTGTTTCATGCGGATATCACAGGAAAAGAAATCACAAGTAAACTGCTTGCACAGGTAAAGCAGCTTTCTAATGTAACATTGCTTGAATATACAACGATGACAGACATCATTGTAGAAAATGATGAATGCAAAGGAATCCTTGCACAGGATAAAGACGGAAATGAATTCGAAATCCATGCAGAAAATACAATCTGGGCAAGCGGTGGAATCGGTGGACGCTATAAGCATTCCACAAATTTCCCACATCTGACAGGAGATGCACTTACTATTTCCGAAAAACACGGAATTCGTTTAGAGCATTTAGATTATGTACAGATCCATCCAACAACATTGTATTCCAAGAAACCAGGAAGACGCTTTCTTATTTCAGAGTCTGTTCGTGGAGAAGGCGCGGTTCTTCTTAACAGCAAGAAAGAACGTTTCGTAAATGAGCTTCTTCCAAGAGATGTTGTGACTAAGGCAATCAGAGAAGAGATGGAAAAGGAAGGCACAGATCATGTCTGGCTGTCCATGGAAAAACTTGGAAAAGAAACCATCATGGGTCATTTCCCGAACATTTATCAACATTGTCTGGAAGAGGGATATGATGTGACAAAAGAATGTATCCCGGTTGTTCCGGCACAGCATTATTTCATGGGTGGTGTCTGGGTAGATTCAGACAGTAAAACATCCATGGAACATTTATATGCAGTAGGAGAGACAAGCTGTAACGGTGTACATGGTGCGAACCGTCTGGCAAGTAATTCACTTCTGGAAAGCCTTGTATTTGCCAAACGTGCGGCAAATAAAATCTCAGGTACAGAGAATGAAGTAAAAGTACGTGAATTGGCATAATAATAGTGATATAATATTAATCTATGCTGAAAAAATAAAAGTTAAGAGAAGAGTAGAGAAAGAATACAGAGACAGGGACAGGAGATATAAAGATGAACGAAATTACAATGACACTTCAGGCAGATCATTTGATCCTTGAGGCACTCAAAGAAGATATTTCAAGCGAAGACGTAACAACAAACTCAGTTATGAAAGACTATGTAAAAGGTGAAGTAGAACTGATCTGTAAGCAGGACGGTATAATTGCCGGACTGGAAGTTTACCGCAGAGTATTTGAACTGTTAGATGCAGATACAAAGACAGAACTTTACTGTAAAGACGGAGACGAAGTAAAGAATGGTCAGCTGATGGGAAAAGTAACAGGAGATATCCGCGTACTTCTTTCCGGTGAGCGTGTCGCACTGAACTACCTTCAGAGAATGAGTGGAATCGCAACTTATACACATTCCGTTGCAGGACTTCTTGAAGGAAGCAAAACAAAACTTCTTGATACAAGAAAAACAACACCGAATATGCGAATTTTCGAGAAATATGCAGTTCGTGTTGGTGGCGGTTATAACCACAGATATAATCTTTCTGATGGAGTACTTCTGAAAGATAATCACATCGGAGCAGCAGGAAGCGTAAAGAAAGCTGTTGAGATGGCAAAAGACTACGCACCATTTGTAAGGAAAATCGAAGTAGAAGTTGAGAATCTTGAGATGGTAAAAGAAGCAGTAGAAGCCGGAGCAGATATCATCATGCTCGATAACATGTCAACAGAAGAAATGCAGGAAGCAATCAAGATCATTGACGGAAGAGCTGAGACAGAGTGTTCTGGAAATGTAACAAAAGAGAATATCGGACGCTTGACAGCTCTCGGAGTAGACTACATTTCCAGCGGTGCACTTACACATTCCGCTCCAATACTTGACATTTCAATGAAAAACCTTCATGCTGTAGAGTAAAGTGATTGTTAAAGAACAATTTACTAGCAGAGATTTCAATTTAGAAAGGAAGAGGCATGATGACAGGACCAGAAAGAAGAACTGCCATTATAAATCAGATAAAGACAAGCTCAGCACCGGTGCCGGGAAAGGCGTTGGCAGCACAGTATGAAGTAAGCCGTCAGGTGATCGTGCAGGATATCGCACTCATCCGTGCCGCAGGACATGATATTATATCTACAAACAGAGGATATATCTTGCACGAATCACATTTAGTAGAAAGAATCTTCAAAGTGAAACATACAGATGACCAGGTTGAAGATGAACTCTATACAATCGTAGACCTTGGTGGAAGAGTTCGTAATGTGATGGTGAATCACAGAGTCTACGGTCATATGGAAGCATCACTCAATATTAATTCTAGACGAAATGCAGCAGAGTTCATAGATGATATCAGAAGCGGAAAGTCTACGCCACTGAAAAATATCACATCCGATTACCATTATCATGTAGTAGAAGCGGATAGTGAAAAGACATTGGATATGATTCAAGAAGCACTGGAAGAAAAAGGATTTTTGCTGGAGCAAGAAGATTGGGAGAAAGAACTTTTTGCAAAGTAAAGATTTATCGTAGGGATTCTTTTTCGAGTGCGGACGAAAACTGAAAATATTATTTTAGAAAGTCGCTTGTTAGAAGAATGGTACAGGAACGCCGACTCAGGGTTACGCATACTGTTCATACTAGGAAAAACAACAGACTGCTAAAAGCAAAGAAAGGATTGACAAACTCGCTGCCGCTCAGACAGCTGTCAATCCTTTCTTTAACGCAATCCATTGTTTTTCAAGTATGAGCAAGCATGCTCCACATTCGTCTTCGTCCCTGTACCATCCTTCTAACATGAAACTTCTCGGACTTCATATTTTCTGTTTTCTGTTTATTGAAAAAGATGAATTCCTACGACAAATTTTATTAAATACTAACACGTTTGAGATATGGATATCATTCTATAGAACATCCAGTGCGTCTACTTCTCAAGTAGAGTTCTTCTTTCGAGAGAGCAGAAATCAGATAGCACTGAAAACTTACCGATAGACAGACATTGAGGGATTGTTTCAGGTGACTGTTCTGTGTGCTTGGAAAGACTTGAAAAACGAAAGATTACGTTAAAGCAATGCGAGGCTACTGTCTGAAGCGGCAGCGAGTTTGCCGAGCATTGCTTTGTTTTTAGTAATCTTTCGTTTTTCTTAGTCTTTCCTGTATACAGAACCCGGAGCCTGCATCAATCCCTCAATGTCTGTCTATTAGAAGAAACTTTATAAGCGCTATCTGATTTCGTCCGCACTCGAAAAAGAATCTCCACGATAAATCTTTATTTCGTTCCCTATATCCCTTGACATCTCCCTTTTTATTCTGCAAAATAGTAAGAAGAGTCTTTCGAGATTCTACTTTATTATAGAAGAAAAAGAGGTCATTTATATGGAAGAAATCATACAGTTTTTAGCTTGGATTTTGAATAGAGATTTTATTCGTGCGGTGTTTAGTAACCCGAGAGTAAAGGATGATGTAGTTAAGGCAAAGCTTCGACCGATGGAACAGAAGGGGGAGCTTTTATTTCAGTTAGAGTCTTTCACAAAGACGCAGGCATTTCATAAGAATCTGACGGTAGAAGAGACGAAGGATGAGCTTGCGAAATTGTTGGAAGAGTTTCGTCAGGTTCAGGTTGAGACGGTGAGAGAGGATATCACGGTATTGATCAGTAAGAAAGGGAAAGCAACGATTAAGAGAAAGCGCAAGAAGGTGCAGGCGAAAGCTGCAGATCTGTCTCATAACAGGAAGAAAAAATATATTTTGGAAGAAGGGATTGTGGTTCCGTTTCTTCAGGATCTTGGAGTTATGACACAGGATGGAAAGATTGTGCGGACGAAGATGGATAAGTTCCGTCAGATCAATCGTTTCCTGGAATTTGTTGAGGACATTCTGCCGCAGCTTGACAAGGACAGAGAGCTTACACTTCTGGACTTTGGATGTGGAAAATCATATCTTACATTTGCAATGTATTATTATTTACACGAGTTAAAAGGATATGATATTCGTATTATCGGATTAGATCTGAAGACAGATGTGATTCTGCATTGTAATGAGCTGGCAAAGAAATATGGATATGAGAAGTTGACATTCCTTGTTGGAGATATTGCGGATTATGAAGGTGTGGATCAGGTTGACATGGTTGTGACGCTTCATGCGTGTGATACAGCTACAGATTATGCACTTGCGAAAGCGGTTGGCTGGAATGCGAAAGTGATTTTGTCTGTTCCATGTTGTCAGCATGAGGTGAACAAGCAGCTTGAAAAGCAGAGAAATCTGCATTCAGGCAAGATGAAATCGAAGACGGAAGTTATGGAAGTTTCAGAAATGCTGGGAGATCAACTAGCTTCCATGGAAGAAGTGCTCGGACCAATTATGGATTATGGATTGTTGCGAGAGCGTTTTGCAGCACTTGTGACAGATGGACTTAGAGCAAAGCGTCTGGAAAGCGAGGGATATGAAACTCAGGTATTAGAATTTATTGATATGGAGCATACGCCGAAGAATATTCTGCTGCGTGCAGTGAAAAAGGGGAGTCCTGCAGCAAAGAGCAGAAAAGAGGCAGAGGATTGTGAAAGATTTTTGAAGATTCAGCCAACATTAGGTATGCTTCTGGCAGAGCAAAAGGGAGATAAATAATGAAAAAAAGGGTAATAAAGATTGCCGCACTGGTTGTTCTTTTTGCGGCTGTGCTGGTGATCAGCAATGTGATACTGAACCGTGGAAATGATGATCAGGTTGTGGATATGGGAGATGCCACGTTACCTAGAGTCTCATTTATGATGGGGGGACAGAAGATAAATGCGTTGTCTGGTTATGTAGATGATATGGATATTGCCGCAATGCGAGATACCATTACACCATTAGAGAGTGATGGTACACTGAAGATGCAGATTGAGAAAAATGATAACCAGATCCGGGAGATCAGTTACAGTGTATATTCTCTGGATGGAACAGAGACATATGATAAAGGAACTCTAAAGTCTGCAGAAAGCGAAGATGTCACATTAAAGCTGGGGAAATCACTTGGAGATAAAATCCAGGAGGCAGTACTTCAGGTTTCGCTTGTGATCGGCGAGGAGAAAGAGACAAGGAAAGTTAATTTTTATACAAGAATTGAGAAAGCAGATGATATTACAGCATCACAATGTCTTACATTTGCACAGGATTTTCATACGAAAGCATTTAATAAGACGGATGTAGATTCATTGAATATTTATCTAGAACCTGGAGATGAGAGTGACAATACAACTTATCAGACAGTCAATATCCATTCAGATATTTCTCATATTCAGTGGGGGACTATGCAGCCACAGTTGCTTGGTGATGTGCGTTGGAGCATAAAGGAAAGTAATAGTGTGTATACCTCTCTCCTTGCGAATTACAGAGTTTCCTGCGTGGATGATGTCGGTGAGAATGCAGTTTATGATATTAAAGAATTTTTCCGTGTGAGAATCGCAGGAACTACAATTTACCTGTTGGATTACAATCGTGATATGCAGGAAGTATTCAGTGAGAACAGAAGTGTGATCGATGAAAACGGAATTCTGCTCGGCGTTACACCTTCGGATGTTCCGTATGAGACAAATGAGAAAGAAACGATTGCAGCATTTGTGGAGTCCAGAAACCTTTGGATGTACAATAAGAGTTCGAATGAATTATTAAATATTTTCGGATTTGCAGATGCAGATACGACAGATGAAAGGAATCTGAATGATCAACATGCAGTTCGTATCATCAGTATGGACAACAGTGGTAATCTTGCATTTGCTGTGTATGGATATATGAATCGTGGCGAACACGAAGGAGAAGTCGGTGTTGGAATCTATTATTTTGATGTAGAGAGAAATCTAATCCAGGAGAAAGCATTTATACCAAGTAAGAAGTCCTATGCAATCGCAGCGGATGAGCTTGGCAAGATGGTTTATTATAATCATGCGGAAGAGCAGTTATATGTTTTGGCAGACGGAACTTTGTATCAGGTAGATCTGAAAAAGAATAAACAGACAACACTTGCAGAGAATCTTAAAGAAGGACAGTATGCGGTTTCTGATGATGGACATCTGATGGCATATCAGTCAGAAGGAGATAAGAGTGGCGGAACAGTAATTCAGGCAATGAATCTAAGCAGTCTGGAGACGAATACTGTTGAGGCAGCAAGTGGAGAAAAAATTAGTCCACTTGGATTTGTCAATGGTGACTTTATTTATGGAAAAATGAAATCTGAGGATGCAGGAAAGAAAGCTTCTGGAGAATCGATCACTCCAATGTATGAATTGGAAATCCGTAATTCTAAGAACAAAAAAGTTGCCAGCTATTCCTTTGTTGATAAAGGCATTTATATTTCTGATATTTTAATCGATGACAATATGGTAACACTGAATCGTGTAGAGAAAAGCGGGGATATTTACAACGTTACTTCACAGGAGTTTATTACGAATAATGAGGAACGCAAAGATACGGCGATTAAAACAGAAGTATATACAACAGCACTGATGGAAAAACAGATGCGGATTACATTTGCAGAGGGAGCAGGAGATAAGAGCGTGAAAGTGATCCGACCGAATCAGCTGGCATCAAAGAATGAACTTGAGATGGTTCTTGCTGATAACAGCGAAAGTGTGAAATACTATGTCTATGGGGTCGGTGAACTGGCAGGAATTTACGATAAAGCTTCTTATGCTATTCAGAAAGCACAGCAGATTTCAGGAGTTGTGATCTCTTCTGACCAGAAATATGTCTGGGAGAAAGGAAATCGAGATCTTGCGTATTCGATAGAGGATGTTGCTCTTTCGAAAGAAGGAGAAGAGACATCACTTGAAGCATGTGAGCGTTATATGAAGACATATGATGCTCAGAAAGTAGATCTGACAGGATGTACGCTGGATCAGGTACTCTACGTGATCAATAGAGGATGTCCGGTGATTGCACTTACAAGTGCAGATCATGCAATTCTTCTGACAGGATATACGAAGAATGATATTACTTATATCGATCCTGAAAATGGAGAGTCACAGACAGTTTCCATCAGTGAGATGGAAGGAATGGTTTCCGGAAGCGGAAATACATTTATTGGTTATATCAAATAGAATGTGGAATAAAAACGACAGGTTCTTCAATAGTTCAAATGAAGATCCTGTCGTTTTTAGGTTGCATTGATGTTGGGAGTGTGTGATACTTAAAAAAAGATAGTTGTAAATGTGATGTATGTGGGGGAATAGATATGTCATATTCGAAAAAGCAAAGAATGGCTTATGTGGTAGTTCTGCTGTGTGTGGCACTGGCTGCTATGTGTCGTCATATACCGAAAACAACAGATATTGAGAGTATCATCCTGGATCAGAGCCGCACCTGTCTCTATCTTGGATTGTACACGGCCTGGGGGATTTATCTGCAGAAGCGAGTTGTGAATCCTAAGATAAGAAGATGCCTTGTTGAAATCGCCTGTCTGATGGTTTTCTGGATTTTTCTTCGAAGTATAAAATATCATATTATGACAGAAATACTTAGTTTGAGAACGTGCTGGTATTTATATTATATTCCATGTATGATGATTCCTACACTTGGACTTAATGCAGCAATATTAATGGGAGAAGAGGAAGAGAAGAATACGAAGAAACGTACGGCAGCACTTGTGATTCCTGCAATTCTATTTGTTGTTGCAGTTCTTACAAATGATTTTCATCAGCTTGTATTTTCATTTCCGAATGGGAAGCCGTTTATAGATCGAAATTATCAGTACGGACCGATTTTCTTTGGGATTCAGATATGGGCGATTTTTTGTCTGATCGCAATGGAAGTGATTTTGATCAGAAAAAGTAAAAGTCCGCAGAAAAGAAGATTTTGGCTTCCATTTTTTCCGGGAATAATGCTTCTGTATTGGAATTTTGGTAACGTTATCGGAACGCCACTCATAACGAAATATTTTGGGGATATGGCAGTATCTTGCTGTTTACTGATGTCAGCAATCTATCAAAGCTGTATTTATTGTGGGTTGATTGGGACAAATACACGATACAAAGAATTATTTCAGGTGAGCGGCGGTATCACGGCAGAAATTACAGATGGGGACTGGAATGTGCGGTATCGTTCCGGAGATTTCCCGAAAATGACTGATCAGATGCGCAAGGACACAAAACAGGCACCACTGTTACTGGAACATGGAATCCAGATAAAGCACGTTTCTTTGCGAGGCGGTCATGCATTTTGGGCAGAAGATGTTTCACAAGTATCGGATCAGTATAAAGAACTCGAGGAACTTCAGGAAGAATTAACAGAAAGAAATCATTTACTGCAGATTGCTTATGAAAAGGAAGCAGAGAAGAAGGCAATTGAGGAAAAGAACCGTCTGTATAACATCATACAGAATCAAACATTTCATCAGATACGTCTGTTAGATCAATATCTCAATGAACTTCAGAAGACAGAATCGGAAGAAATTTATGACCGGATTCTTCGGAAGATTGTTGTGGTAGGAACTTATATGAAGCGTCGTAAGAATCTGATCCTGTCGCAGAAAGAAAAACAGGAGAAATTGACAGTAGAAGATTTGAGAAGAAGTCTGGAAGAATCCTGTGACAGCTTAAAGCTATGTGGAATCAACGGGAAATATTTTATTGATCCGGAAATAAACTTTCTTGAGGATGACAGTATTTTGAGCTGTTATGATTTCTTTGAGTGGATGGTGGAAGAATTAATTGATGTAATTCAATTTATTTTCTTGCGTGTTGCAGAGATTGACGGACAGAAGAAAGTCGCTGTAACAGTGAAAGGAGTAGAAAATCTGTCAGTGTTGACAGAGAAGAAACCAGAATTTTATGTAGAACAGGAAACAGAGGATGAATGGTTTGTTTCAATAAAAGTCTGAAAAGGTGCGAGGAGAAATCAGAATGTATAATTATGTAACAGATAGTGTAAAACTGCATAATACATTAATGGTTCTGATGGAAATAAGTCTGATCCTGGAATTGTGGATACTTTTTTCCAGAATAATGCGTGAGGAAAAACTGAAAAAAATGGTAAGCATAGGAGTATTGTTTTTTTCTTCTTTTTGTGTGATGTGTGTGTTCTTAAATGATCATAGATATCAGATTGGAGACAATGACCATCCGTCATGTATGATTGACGTCCCTGTATGGACACTTTTTGCCGGTATGTTTCTGTTGCTCCTATCGCTTTGTCTGTTGATCAGAAAAGAAATTATTGTATGTCGAAAAAGTATTTCTTTCTGGTCGGTTAAGGAAACCATAGATAATGTTCCATGTGGTGTCTGTGTGTCGGATCCGTTGGGACGCATTGTGTTATCGAATAAAAAAATGAGAGAACTGGGCAGAAAGCTGACAGGAGAGGCACTCCAAAATTATGAAGACCTTAAGATCGTGCTGGGAGGCGGAAAAATAATTTCAGGGATTACGAAGCTTAGTGAAGAAAGCAGTGTCTTTTATCTGTCAGATAATACAGTGTGGATGTTTCAGGAATATATGTTGTCGGAATCAGAACTTGAAGGGTATATTCAGACAGTAGCATTTGATATTTCAGAGATTTATTATAATAGTGAAAAAATCCGTATGAATAATGAAAAGCTGGAAGTGTTAAATAAAAAATTGAAAAAAATGTATGCCCAGATTGATGACAGTATTCGCGAACAGGAAACTTTGAAAATGAAGATGCAGGTTCATGATAGTTTCGGACGAAGCCTTCTTACAATCCGTCGTATGCTGGAAAGTCATAAAGAAATAGATCACATGGAAAACCAGCTGGAAATTCTGAAACAATCGGTTTACATATTATCCGGAATCACGCAGGATGATCCGGATAAACAGTATCAGGAGACAATAAGACATGCACAGAAATTGGGAGTGTCTGTGGAGACTGAGGGAGAAATCTGCGAGGAAGCTAACGTGGCATTAATCACAGATAAAGCAATCCGTGAGTGCGTTACGAACTGTATACGACATGCACATGGAAGTAAGGTGTATGTACAAAGTTATAAGATACTTGAAGGATGGAAGATACGTATAACAAATGACGGGGAAAATCCTAAAGAAGGAAGTAAAGAAGGCGGTGGTCTTTCCGCTTTGAGAGAAGCTGTTGAAAGAGAAGGAGGTCAAATGATTACAAGATTTGCTCCCAGGTTTTTATTGGTGTTAGAACTGCCACTTGGAGGAACGGAAGATTGAGAACTGCTGGGTACAGTCACTGTAGACAGTGACGATTGAGACGAGAGGGGGAGAGGAAAATGATTCGCATATTAATTGTAGAAGATCAGAAAATCATGCAGAAATATTTTGAATATCTGATTGAAAGTAATAAAGAATTTCAGCATGTACAGACAATTGCAGATGCTAATGATGCTATAAAGGTATGTAATTCTACAAAGGTAGATCTTGTACTGATGGATGTGCAGACATTTCATAATCATGATGGACTGGCAGCAGGGAAAGAAATCAGAGAAGCTCATCCTAAGACAAAAGTACTTATTATCACATCATTGATTGACCCGGAAGTACTTGCCAGAGCAAAAACAGGATGCGCAGACAGCCTCTGGTATAAAGATCACGGAGATGAGGAAATTCTTGATGTCATTCATCAGACACTGGAAGGGAAAAGGGTATTTCCGGACATTTCCCCGAATGTTCAGCTGAACTGGATTCAGAGTGATGAGATCAGTCCGAGGCAGCTGGAGATGCTTCGATTATATATCAAAGGGTTATCCTATTCAGAAATTGCAAAAAGAATGGGATGTTCCACTGCAGGGGTAAGGTGGAATTTTCAGGAAATGATTTCGAAGACAGGGTATTCCTGTAAAGAAGATTTGATCGCGGCGGCGTTGGAAAGTAAATTACTTGTTACGACATTGAAATAGAGAGGGCATTGCAGATTTTCTGCAATGTTCTTTTTATCATACAGAAAATTACCTATCACAAGTGCTAGTGTCAGAAAACTTTAGAGATGTAATAATAATTACAACAAAAATCGGTAGTTAGTATGTGAGGAGGTTGGCTATGAAAAAGAAAATAGTTAGTATTTTATTAGTTGCTACTATGATCGTGGCTGCATCATCAGCGTGTGGAAAAGAAAAAGCACCTGATGATTCCCAAAAAACTGTGGAAACGGAAAAGGCATCGAAAGATGATTATGCACCGGCAGGAGTAACAAAAAAGGAATATCAGAGTATGACAGCCCAGGATCTGGTAGACAGAATTAAAGATGTAGAAAATATAACAGAAGAGGAAGCTTTGGAATTTGTTTCTACTTATGCATATGTAGAGTATGATGATGAGCTTTGCAGAACGGAAAACATAACGGATGAAGCAATGCAGATAATCTGGGATGCTGGAGGCGGAATGCCAAATACAAACACTTTTCTTGAGGCAGTTGTAACTAGTGAGAATCCAAATGTACGAGCGTATGGATTTAGTAGAATGGGCGGACTTTTCGGAACATCTGATGCAGAGGAAAAGATGGCAGAAGAAGCATTAGAAAAAGAAACAGATCCTGTTGCACTGGATGCAGCACTGAATTCACTTGCAAATTCCGGATCGAATCCGTATATAGCAAAGTTTTTTATAAAGATGTCAGAACATGAACATCCGATTATTCGAAAAGATGCAGCCATTGCAATCGGAAATTACTGGTCCATTGGAGCAGAAGGAATGGTAGAAACAATTATAAAATTGATGAATGATGAAGATGAAATGGTAGCAGATGTTGCATGTAGTAGAGCAGGAAATCTTGCAGATGATCAACTGGTTGAGCCATTGGTTACAATCTTAAATGATGCAGAGAAAACAGAATTGCACGGATCATGTTGTGAGTCATTAGTAACTATGTGGTTTGATTATCCATTCCATGAAAAAACAAGTGAAGCTGCATATCGAGCTACCATGGATTATTGGGCAAAAACGCCAAGAACACAGGAAGATCCGGAATGGACTTCTTTAGGCGATATAAATCATATTGCAGAAGACAGCATAGAGGAATGGAAAGCAAAAGCGACTTATTATAATCCAGACGAGATTTGCAATATCATGAAAGAAATTATTTCTGATCCGGAAGCGAACAGCTGGGCAAGAACAGAGGCTATGGAGGCAATTTTAAATCATGGCGATGATGCACAAAAAGAAGAACTAAAATCAATAATTGAGGGATTGACAGATAAGGATGCATCCTCAATACAGAGTCGGTATGCAAACGAAATAGCGGAGTAGAAAGCAAAAATTTAATTTAGGAAGGAGATGTGAGTATGGGATTATTTGATAAGAAAAATTGTGATATCTGTGGAGAAAAAATTGGTTTACTTGGAAACCGAAAGTTAGACGATGGTAATTTATGTAAAAACTGTGCGAGAAAACTGTCCCCTTGGTTTGAGGAGCGCAGACACAGTACGGTAGAAGACATTAAACGTCAGTTGGCATACCGCGAGCAGAATAAACAGCTTGTACAGAGCTTTGTTGTAACTCGTCAGTTTGCTACAAACACATATAATGTATTTATTGACGATACAAAAGGCAACTTTACTGTAGCACATAATCTGGATACGACAGAGAATCCGGATATCGTACCATTGTCATCTATTGTAATGTGTAAGATGGAAGTACAACAGGACCGTAGAGAAGAGACTTACACAAAAGATGGAAAAACTGTCAGTTATCAGCCGCCGGTATATCGATACGAATATGATTATACAATGCGTATCAAAGTAAGAACAGAGTGGTTTGATGACATGGATTTCAGATTATGTAATTCACGTCTTGATGAGAAAGACCGTATGGAAATCATGGAAATTGAACAGGTAGCGAACCAGATTGTGGCTGCGCTTACCGGAAATCCTGTAATGAATAGCGGAATGTCAGGCATGTCAGGTATGGCAGGCGGAGCTATGGGAAATATGGGAGCTGCCGCTATGGGTGCCATGGGTGCCGCTATGGGAGCTATGGGAATGAATAACGGAATGCCGGGAATGAATGGTGGAGTCCAGTACGGAAACATGGGAATGAATAACGGAATGCCGGGAATGAACGGCGGAGCCCAGTACGGAAACATGGGAATGAATAATGGAATGCCGGGAATGAATGGCACAACCCAGTACGGAAACATGGGAATGAATAATGGAATGCCGGGAATGAACGGAGGAACTCAGTACGGAAATATGGGAATGAATAATGGAATGCAGAACATGAACGGCACAGCCCAGTATGGAAATATGGGGATGAACAATGGAATGCAGAATATGAATGGCAACGTGCAGAATGGAAACATGGGAATGAACCAGAATATGAATGCTAACGCACAGCCGCAGACAAGTGGTACATGGATATGTCAGTGTGGAGCAGAGAATACCGGAGCATTCTGTGAATTCTGTGGTACGCCAAAACCGTGATGATAATATGAAAATCCCATCTTAGAAAAGGGGAGTAGCTATGTGAAACGAAATTATTCACATAGCCACTCCCTTTGTTACATAAGAAAAATCTATAAAGCTTTTTTAAAGATAATTCCTCGATATTTGTTAAGTGCTCCGTAAAGAATCAGACCAAGTACACCGGCGGAAATCACTTCTCCGACACCAACTGTCAGCATCATGAAAGGAATCGGAAGTGGAACCATATAAGCGTATTTTAATACAAATGGAACCACGATGATGTTGGCAACAACCGGAGGAACAGGGGCAAGGAATTTGCTCTTGTTTCTTAAAGACCATGTAAAGATGGCACCGATCAGTGTTGCAAGGCTGCCGAAGATAATGTCAGGCAGGATCGCACCTCCAAGTGTGTTTCCGATGAGGCATCCTACAAACAATCCAGGGATTGCAGCCGGAGTAAATACTGGGAGGATCGTCAGTGCTTCCGCAAAACGGATCTGCACCTCTCCAAAAGCCAGTGATGCACCGACAACAGTCAGTACGACATAGATGGCAGCAATCATGGCTGCCTGTGCCAGGTAAAGCACTTTGTTACTTGAGTTTTTCATTATTCAGTTCTCCTTTAGTTTTGTTTTACGAGTGGAAGGTCACGAACACTCGATTCATTTTCGCGCAGCAATGAGTCAGGCGGCCATGCTTGCATGGACATTTGACGAATGCCGCGGAAGGCATATACAGTAAGTATATGACCTTACGCCGGAAATCGGCGAAACCCTTGTAAGACCTTGGTTTTTTAGGGTTTTGTAACGGGTGATAGTATAGCATGAAAAGACAAGAAAAGCAACCTTAATGAAAACTTAAGTTTAATTAAGAAGTCTAAATCTACTGTAACCAGGCCGGATATGATAGACTATGAGTTGTGTAAAATACAATTCATGGAGGAAAAAAATGAGTAGAATATACAACGCCCTGATCGAACTTGTTGCAGCAACAGTTTTTATAATTCCGGTTTGGTGCGTATATGAGAAGATTTTCTTTCAGAGCTGGAAACGAACGCTGATTTATATGATCTTTGGATTTTATCTAGTGGTAGTATTAGCATTAGTGGGATTTCCGAATATCACGATGTTGCAAATGGAGTTTACAGTGAATCTGATTCCATTTATTTATATGTTGTCAGATTTTGTTAATGCGTGTTTGAACGTACTCTTGTTCGTTCCGTTTGGTTTCTTTTTACCAATGTTATGGAAAGAGTTCAGAAGTATAAAACGTGTTGCCCTGGCCGGAATTGTTGCAACGTCTTTTATTGAGATTTCTCAACTTTTTACTGGAAGAGCAACTGATATAGATGATATCATTACAAATAGCATCGGTACTTTGATCGGCTACTTTATTGTACGTTTTGTAACAAAAAACTTTACAAAGCGAACTTTATCAGATTCAAAAATTAATGATTTTTATTTGATCTGTGGTTCAGTAGGTGTTATTATGTTTTTTTTACAGCCATTTGTCTCAACATGGTTATGGGGAATACTTTTACGATAAATTTGGATATCAGTTTCAATAAGGAGTGAGCGAACATGACATTACAGCAATTAACCTATTTAGTTACGGTTGCGGATTGTGGGAATATTACGGAGGCTGCAGAAAAGCTTTTTATTTCACAGCCGTCGCTTAGTGCAGCAATTCATAATCTTGAAAAAGAGATGGGAGTGACTGCATTTACAAGGTCTAACAAAGGCGTTACTGTTACAAGAGAAGGCGAAGAGCTATTGTCCTTTGCAAGGATGCTCTTAGAGCAGGCTGACAATATGAAAGAACATTTTGGAAATGGAGAGAGAAGAACACCAAAGTTTTCTGTGTCTTGCCAGCATTATTCGTTTGCGGTAAATGCTTTTGTTGATTTGATCAAAGAATATGATGCAGACCAGTATAGTTTTATTATAAGAGAGACACAGACGGGCGAGATCATTGAAGATGTGGCAAGCGGAAAAAGTGAGATTGGGGTTCTTTATCTTTCGGAACACAATGAAGATGTGATTTTGAAGCTGATAAAGAATAATCAGTTGAAATTTGAGGAAATGTTTGTTGCAGAACCGCATGTATTTATCTGTAAAGATCATCCACTGGCAGAGAAAGAAATGATTTCCATGGAAGATTTACGACCATATCCGTATCTTGTTTATGAACAGGGAAATAATAATTCGTTTTATTTTTCAGAGGAATTTATAAGCATGCTTGATTTCCCGAAGAGTATACAGGTAAGAGACAGGGCAACCTTATTTAACCTGGTGATCGGATTAAACGGATTCACAGTAAGCAGTGGTGTGATCGACCAGAAATTAAATGGAAGCAGTATTATAGCAAAGCCATTAGATGTTGATAAAACGATGAGAATTGGTATTATTAAAAAGAAAAATATTATTTTCAGTCGTTATGCGTCTTATTATGTAGACGCGCTGAGAAAGCATTTGTAAAAAATAAAGAGCAGGGATTTCGTCATAATGAAATCCCTGCTCCTTCTTTTACTAGCAGAAGAATTCTTTTGCAGCTCGTACCAGATATTCAGTATCTTTCACACCTGCAGTCTCATAAGGGGAATGCATTGCCAACTGCGGAAGTCCGATGTCAACGGTATTGAGCGCAACCTGAGTGTTGGAAATATTTCCAAGGGTAGAGCCACCGGCCATATCAGAACGGTTTGTAAATGTCTGAACCGGAACATCTGCCCGCTTACATAGGTCGCGGAACATGGCAGCAGATACGGCGTCCGTACAGTACTTCTGGTTTGCATTGAATTTCAACACGATTCCTTCGTTCAGGTAAGGACGGTTTGTCGGATCTGCTTTCTCTGTATAGTTTGGATGAACCGCATGAGCATTATCCGCAGAGATCATAAAGCTGTCTGTAAGATGGACACGATAATCTTCTCCATCATATCCAAGTGCTTCGTGAACACGGATCAGTGTGTCAAAAAGGAACGTGGATGCGGCGCCCTGTTTCGTACCGCTTCCAACTTCTTCATTATCCAGAACACAGTGTACAGCCATACATTCTTTTTTCTCACCGGAAAGAAAACCTTGAAGTGATGCGAAGGCACACTGCAGGTCATCAAGTCTGCCGCTGGAAATGAATTCTTCAGAAGCCCCCCAGATGGAACCTTCCTGTCGGTTATAAAGGAATAGATCATGTCCAAGGATTTCATCTTTTTCTACCCCGGCAGCTCCAGCAATCTGTTCCATAAAAGTTCCTTTAGGAGAACCACAGCTATAAAGTGGGAGAAGATCTTTCTGTGCGTTGTAGTTGTAACCGCTATTGATCTCACGGTTCATGTGAATCGCGAGATTCGGGATCATAACAAGATCCCGGTCAATATTGACGAGTTTGCTCGTGAATTGTCCGTTTGTCTTATCTTTTATTATAACGCGTCCGGCAACAGAGAGCGGACGGTCAAACCAGGGTGCACAGAGCATGCCACCATATTTTTCTACATTTAATTTCACATAATGTTTTTCTACTTCGATCTCCGGATTCTCTTTGATCTTAAAGGTCGGAGAATCACTATGACTTGTCAGAATGTGCATCTTGTCAATACCATTTTCCGGAATTGTAAACGCAATCAGGGAAGAGTCATTTCGTGTAACAAAATAGTGTTTGCCGCATTCTATATTCCAACGCTGATTTTCCTTTAGTTCAGTAAAATCAACTGCAAGAAGCTCTGATTTCATCTGTTGAACTGCATGAAATGCTGTGGGACTCTTTTGAAGAAATTTTAATAGTTCTTGAGAAACTGAATTGTTC
>ERZ1034901.575-NODE-575-length-28738-cov-44.938640_pt1 | contig 28738 bp, 40 predicted proteins | sample MGYA00520628_ERZ1034901 | MGnify/ENA primary metagenome ERZ1034901 (study PRJEB33766, sample SAMN09781783) | gut metagenome | biome: gut microbiome | host: Homo sapiens | place: Madagascar | study: EMG produced TPA metagenomics assembly of the PRJNA485056 data... | reverse complement strand
CCCTCGTTCTTCGCACCTTACTGACAAGGCAGTGTGCGGCTATGCCGACTTACCTTACTTTTCAGGCCGTCCCTGCCGGACAGACGGGGCCTTTGGTGGGTAGAGCCTTTGCTTACTCGGCGCATCGGGAGGCTCCTTTCTGCGGCTTTTCTGCGGCTCTTTCCCCCGCTGGCAAAGACAGAATAACAAAAGGCGATTTTTTTACAAGGAAAAATTAGGCAAAAGCCTAAAAAATTTTGAGCAAAAAAAGCCGGCTCAAAAGCCGGCTGCTATTTTTTTATTAACTTTTGAAAGATCTATTTCATTAATTGAGATGTGCATATACCTCTAATTATACTGTTTTTAATCCCTCCATCCTCTATTTTGAATGCAAGTTGTTCCCCAATATATTTATCTTTATACCCTGATATTGGAACCATAATGTAGCTTATACCTATGACATCATAATCATTTAGTACGTCTGAAGGCAATGACATAGCAACTGTCCCTGCCTTGCTCATAACAGCTTTCATTTGGATTCCTTCTTTCCCCAAATTACCACCAAACCTTGCCGTCATCGTATTAGTATCAAGAAAAAACATGATATGCGATCTATCTTCATTGTGGCTTGACCCCATGTTGAAATTTCTATCTAAAGATACGCCTATTTCAGCAATATATTCACAATTATAAAATATTTCTGCTGAAAACACACTCTTTTGTGCGAATAAAACAACAGAAAATAATAAAAGAGTTAAAAACTTCTTCATTTTTTTCTCCCTAAGCTAAAACTCTGCCGAACCAACGAACCCTGCCAAAAACTTTCATGCTTTCTAATTCGTCACCGACAACATCAGTCGGTAAGTACTTCGCGTTCTCGCTATATATCCTCCAACCATTAGGTAATCTGAACAATCGTTTTACCATCAGCGCCCCCGCGAGATTTACGAGATAAATAAAACCGTCCCGCGGCACGAAATCGCTCTGATCTATCAGTATCATGTCTCCATCTTTGATCACCGGATCCATGCTGTCACCACGCACAAACATTGTGACCGCTTTATCCTGCGGAATCCCGGAAGCCCGCAGGAAGTCCAGGCGGAAAGCGTAGTAGCCCGCAATCATACTGCTCACCTCGAAACTCTCACCGGCGCCCGCGACAGCCATAACGCGCGGCACAAGGGCGTAGTCCATAAGCTCGTCTTTCGGTTTCGCAATTGTGATATGCAGCTTGTCAAGAATAGGTCCTAACATTTCCAGCTTGGGGGCCCTCTCCCCTTTCAACCACCTATACAGGTTGTCGTGTTTGACGTCCCAGGCGCGGGAAGCCTCAAGAATATTGCCATCAAACTGAACATCGACGGCATGACGGATTGCATCCATCACGGACGGCACAAAAGCAGCACTCATAAGTCCTCCTTGATAATAGGAATGCAGATCTTTTTGGCAAAAATCAAAAAAGCTTTTCGCCGTATGTCTTGATTTTTTTTAGTCTTTCGCCTAAAGTTTTCTCATGAAAAACATACAAAATGTGCTGCATAAATACGGGCTGACATGTAATACGGCCAGCAAACGCGGAGTTAACTACCAAACACTTTACAAGCAGCTTAAAGGCCTACGATCCGTAGGGGCTAAAACCGCCATGCGATACCACAAGATACTTGGCATCCCATTATATGAGCTGCGCCCCGACATATGGCCTCCGCAACTCTTCGATAAGGAGAATGATGGATGAAAACATTCTCATGGTACAAGCATCCGTCTCACTGGAGTGAGTCGCGGAAATGGGTCTCGGCTTCGATCTATACGAAGCTCCCAATCGAGAAGATCGAGGAATCCCAGGAGGATCAGTCATGAGTGACGAGCATGACAGTTTCATAATGTACAACGAATCGTGGGGCGGCATACAGCTTCTCTCGAGGGAACAGTGGGGGGACCTTCTCACTGCTCTGATGGCGTTCAATGGCGCCGATGACTGCGAGATGCCGGAGATGGATCAGGCCACGGCATGTATCTTCGAGATGGTAAAGCGGAAAAACTCTTCATCCTGTTCACGGGACGAGAGAGTCCGCGAGCAGACGCGCGAACGCGTTCGTCGGTTCAGGGCAAGGAAGAAGGCGGCCCCCTCGTCCACCCAGTCTATGGATGGTGACGAGCCAGCCGGGGAGGAGAAGCACTCATGAGCAGAGGCGAATACATAGAGGAGGGAAGCATCCAGTGAAGCAGTGGTTCAAGCTGACGGATTCAGCCGTCATGAGCCTCAAGTGGCAGCGCATCGCCCGGAAGCTGGGAGTGTCTCCGGCCGTCGTGAGTTTCGTCTATGTGGCGGCCATGTCGAGCGCATCCCAGTGCAATGACAGGGGGAGCCTGCAGGACTACGACCCGGAAGACGTAGACTTCTTCGGCGATTTCGACTCGGGGACGACAGCCCGAGTCATGGCGGCACTGGAAGAGGCCGGTTTCATCGAGGATGGCCGGATTGCAGGCTGGGAGGAGAGTCAGAGCCGCCCTTCTCAGGAAGAGGCGGACAGGGCCCGTCTTCAGGCTGCGGAGCGTAAGCGCCGTCAGAGAGCGAGGGAGCAAACAGAGGATGACGCGGAGGAGGCTGCTGTCACGCCCGTGTCCCACGATGTCACGCCTTGTCACGCTATGTCACAGCCTGTCACGAGCTGTCACGCAGTGTCCCACGATGTCACGCATACAGATCAGATCAGATCAGATCAGAACAGAGCAGAAGATCTAAAACACACCCCCCTTACCCCCCAGGGGGAAACGCAGGGTGTGGGTGTGAGTACACCAGCACAGACATCTTCTCCCCTGAAGGCAAGAGAGACACCTGGGCCTACCCCAGAGCCCAAGCCTAAGCCAGAGGCCCCAGCCGAGGATACACCGCAGGCCCCTGATACGACCACGGACCCGGCTACACCCCCACAGGCGGATTTCACTCACGGCAACCCTGCATGGAAGGAGTTCTGCTACGTCTTTTCTCTCTGGCCCGTACAGCAGGGGAAGGAGAAGGCGTGGCGGGAGTACGCCTACCTCAGGGCCCGTCACCTCGTGCCTGAGTCCTACGCCCTCGCTGACATCATCGAGCGCTTCAAGGCGGAGGACCGAAGATGGAAGCGCGGCTATGTCCCCATGATGGCCAACTGGCTGCGGGACAGACGCTGGGACGACGTGCCGGAGAAGGCACCGGCCAAGAGCTACGCCCCCGATGAGAACGGGTCAACGCCCTACGTGGACGAGCATGACCAGGATTACACGTCTTCGGGCTTTGGTTCGATTTTTGACTCGTTGAAGGAGAAAGCAAATGCGTAAAATGGAAGCCCTTTTCCGGGCAAAGGATATGCGTCCGGCTATGTGTCAGAGGCACGGAGAGTACATCTCGTACCTCCTCCCATGCCAGCACAAAGAAATCTGGAGCCGGTGCCCCGAGTGTGAGAAAGAGCTTCAGCTCGAGAAGGATCTCCACGAAGAAGCCAACGCCCGCGCCGAGATTGCTGCATGGCGCATTGAGCAGCTCATGGGTCAGGCCTGTATCCCGCCGAGATTCGCGAACCGGAGCTTTGAGAACTTCCGCACAGACGAGGACGAACAAAAAATGGCCCTCCGCGCATGCATGAGCTACGCCGTGACCGGATGGGAAGACACGATGAAAACCGGCAGAAGCCTCTGCATCCTCGGACGCCCAGGGACGGGGAAAACACACCTGGCCGCCGCCATGGTGCGTTCCGTCATCAGCCGTGGCTTCCCTGCCGTGTACGTCAGAGAGGCGGACATCTTCCGCCGCATCAAGGAGACGTACATGTCGCGGTCTGTGAGCGAGCGGCAGGCCATGGCCGACTTCGTGAAGCCGGCGCTTCTCGTGATAGACGAGGTAGGGAGGCAGTACGGGACGCCAGCGGAGCGCTTCATGTTTTTTGACGTCATTGACAGACGTTACGAGAACATGAAGCCCACGATTCTCATCTCGAACCTGGACAAGACCCATTTCCGCGAGCTGCTCGGGCTTTCTCTCTTCTCGCGCCTCGCAGAAGGCGGAGGGCAGCTTCTCGTCCTTGCTGGCAAGGATATGAGACTGGAGGCAAGCCATGGCCTCGCTTAACTCCGTCACCCTCATCGGCCTTCTCGGCCGTGACCCCGAGGAGGTGCACGCCGGACAGAGCCGCTTCGCCCGCCTCTCCGTGGCCACCGATGACGGCTACCGTGACCAGTCGGGCCAGAAGGTAGAGCGCACCACGTGGCACAGTGTGGCGTGCGGCGGGAAGACGGCTGATTTCGTCCTGAAGTATCTGCACAAGGGAAGTCAGGTCCTTGTGCAGGGGCGGTATCTTTCCCGCAAGTACCAGACCAAAGACGGCCGCGACGCCGTGTCCTGGTACGTGCAGGCGCAGCGGGTGCAGTCCCTCGACTCCGCCCACCACGACGGACAGCAGGGACAGAGACAGCAGGGGCACCAGCAGGGAGACGGTTATGATGACTCGTGGAAGTACTAGGGCCGGGAAGACTCCCACGCCTACGGAGCACGAGGAACAGGTGACTCTCTTCACGTGGTTCCGGATGCGGTACGCGGGCATGCTCATGTATGCGATCCCTAATGGCGGTGCCAGAAGCTCTATCACCGGCGCACGGCTTCGTGATGAGGGCGTGCTGGCAGGTGTGCCGGACATCTTTCTCCCTTGTCCGTCAGGCGGGAAGCACGGTCTCTATATCGAGATGAAGCGGCAGAAGGGCGGCAGGGTGTCAGCACCGCAAAAGGCTGTCATGCAGGCCCTGAGGATGCAGGGCTACGAGGTGGCTGTATGCCATGGCTGGCAGGAAGCCAGAGGCTGTATAGAGCAGTACCTGGCACGGGATGATCGCTATGAGTAGGCCATGGACGGCGGAAGAGGACAGGAAGCTCCAGTGGCTCATGTCTGTAGGAGCTGAGACGGCACAGATCGCCCGCTTCTTTGGCCGGTCACAGCTGGCCGTCTGCATGAGGGCAAGGTCCATACGCACCGGCGGAAGCCAAAAGGAGCCCACACGCCGCTGTCACGACTGCGGGCGCCCCACGACAGACTACAGATGCCCGCGGTGCTGGGCACGCCTGAGACGTGCGGGCGGATACTCACCCACGGGAGAGGCTTCTGACATGGATACGGTGGCGTATGGGCCTGCACAGTGAGATTTCATCTGGAGTGCGGCATGATGCTGACAGATAGACCCCGTGCGTATGGCTGGACGCCGCGTAAGGACGCCCTTCTGGCTCAGCTGGTGGGTGCTGGCTACTCGTGGGCTACTATAGGCCGCCTGTGCGGGCGGACGAAAAAATCCGCGCAAGCCCGCTGGAAAGTCCTCCAGCGTGAAGGCGTTGTGCCCGTCCGTAACCGTAAGCGGAAAAAAGTCAGGATACGGTGGACACAGAGGATGGATGCCCTGCTTGTCTCTCTGAGACAGGATGGCGCCCCATGGGCGGAGACAGCCGCCCGCCTCGGTGTCAGTACATCCGCGGCATGGAGCCGCGGGCAAAAAATTGAACAAAAGGAGAAGAAAAAATGACCAGGAAAGAGTGCCTTGACGCGGCCGGTAAGGCCGTACTGACAGACAGGGCCCGCGAGTACGGCCACCCTGAAGACTGCTTTGCCCTTATCGCGGCCCTGTGGAGCCGCTATACGGGGTGCGATATATCCACTGCTGATGTGGCGGCCATGATGATCCTTCTGAAGCTCGCCCGTGTGGAGGGGAACCCCCGCCATGCGGATTCGTGGGTGGATATAGCCGGCTACGCAGCCTGCGGGGCGGAGTGCGCGTCCGGCATGTCCGGATGTGAACGTGTCGGCGGTGTGGACTACGGGACGGTCCCGTCCCTGAAGATGGAAGAGATACCCCCTACGGGTGATCCCCACGGGCACGACGTACAGCAGAAGACGATGTGAGGGAGGGAGACGACATGACAGACGATGAGCTTTATAGACGCCTTGCGGTCCGTGTCACGGAAGCGGAGAGGAAGCACCCGGCCTTCGCCGACGGCATCTATCAGGGCGTGGGCGTCATAGGTGAGGAGTACGGAGAACTTTGCCAGGCGCTCAATAAGGATCAGGGGGAGGAGCGCGTCATGGATGAGGCGCTGGACCTGCTCTGTGTCGTGTGGCGCTTCTGTCGGGGGGACTGGAGGAAGGGGAAGTGCTAACGGCCCTCATCTATCCGGGGGGGAAAGTGAAAATATCCTCATGGGTTATTTCATTTTTCCCCCGGCATAAAATTTATGTTGAGCCTTTCGGCGGCGCCGCTGGCGTTCTTCTGAACAAGGCGCCCTCGCCGCTGGAAGTGTATAACGACCTGAACAGCGATTTAGTCAACTTTTTCAGGGTGTTGCGCGATAAAGAGAAAGCCGCGGAGCTTATCCGGCGGCTGAAGCTGACGCCGTACGCCAGAGAAGAGTACTGTAGCTTCTACCCTATGCCGGAAGGCGATGACATCGAGAGGGCGCGCGCTCTGATTGTCAGGGCTGGTATGGGAATCGGACCCTGCGGGGCCATTTCCGCAAACTCCACGGGTTTCGCAGCCGAGACGAAAAAAATTAAAAAAAGAGCAAAAGGTTTTGTAAACCGCGTTGAAAAAATGTCCGAGATTGCAGAGCGTTTCCGCTCTGTGGTTATCGAGCACAGAGACGCGCTGGAGCTAATCCCGCACTATGATTCCCCCGATACGCTGTGGTATATGGACCCGCCATATAACTGCCGGTACTCTTTCCGGTATCGCGCTTCCGTTGATCAGGAGGCCATGCTTGCCGCCTTTAAAAAAGTCAGTGGGTACGTCGTCCTCTCCGGGTACATGAGTGAGCTGTACGCCGACGAGCTGGCAGGCTGGCATGTGGAGACGCGCGCTAATCAGACCTTCGGGCATAAAAACAAAGAAGAATGCCTCTGGCTGTCTCCTCGCACGTGGGACGCGCTCCAGCGGGAGCGTGGAACGCTGCCGCTGGGAGATCCGCATGCGGCGCAGGAGAAAGTATCATGATCGCTTTTTTCATTTTGTTTCTGAAAATCGGATTTGGCTTTCTTCTCGTCCTCTGGCTCCTCATGACGGCCTTCGGGGACGGGAGCTAGCCACCGTGCACTCCTGCCCGTACTGTGGGTGCCCTGACGTCTACCTGGCGGATACTGACGGAGGCGGCCGTGTAGTAGCCTGCCCGTCATGCGGTATGTCCGGCCCTGAGAGCGTAGACGGAGACGACGAGGAGGCCGCGAGGGGGTGGGAGATACTGTGCCGGAAGATGTGCCGGCACTGTAACCGTCAACTTTTGAAAATTCTGAAGGAGTTGAAAAATGAAAAGTATCTGCATACCGCATAAAATGCGTTTTGTCGGCAAAGGCGTGAAGTTTGAACGCATCAGAAGAATCACAGGTTGCTGACAGGCAAGCCTGAAAACATCCGGCTGCCCGGGGGTACACCAATATCCCCGGCTTTATGCTGGTGGCGTCCAGCAAATGGAGCAGAAATCAAATAATTCCAGCATAGGGATCAAGAGATGATGAAAACAAACCTTGAGTTCCGAAAAATACCATCCTTAAAGTACCTGTACGAGATCAGCGAAGACGGGCGCGTCTTGCGCAACGTGAAGAGTAAAAAGCAGATTGCAATCAGGCTCGACACGCACCATTCCCAGCCCGGTTATTACGCTGCGTGGACGTGCTGTACCCTGGACGGCGTAAGGAAAGTGCGCAGGCATATGATTCACCGTCTTGTCGCGGAATGCTGGCTCGGGCCGTGCCCGGAAGGCATGGAAGTCGACCATATCGACCGCGATTCGCACAACAACCACTACAGCAACCTGAGATATGTAACCCGTTCCCAGCAGATGCGTAACCGCACCCTGAGTGCAGCGACCATCAGCAGGTGCGTAGCCAACTGTCAGGCATGGAATGCCCGTATCAGCGTGGGCGTAACGCTCACCAAAAACGGAGAAACCATGTCAGCTTCCAGCATTTGCGCCGCTTCCCGTCTTCTGGCGGCACGGCTTGGGGGGAAGGCAGAGCAGTACAGGGCAAGGCTGAAAAAGCACCGCACTTATATCCTCGGATGGGCGGTATCGTATCGGAATGCAGAGACTGAACGCCGGAGGCCCTGCGGGGCAAGTAACAGTCCACGACATGTGTATCTTGTCGGCACCCTGGACCGTTTCAACGACGCGAAACGCGCCGAGGAAGCGGACCGCGTGAAGCATATGTAAAAGAATGGCCCCGCGTGTGCGGGGCCTTCTCTTATCTGGCGGCGGCGTACAGGTGGGCAAGGATGATCTTCCTAGCCATAGTGGATGGCTTGAGCCCTGCCGCCTCCGCGGCCTTTTTTAGAGCCCCGTAGTCTTCGGGGCTCATCCGTATCTGGACGGCCGCCCTTGGTACGGGCTTGCGCCCGGCCCCCTTCCGGGCGCCGCCGCTAGGCATGGGGCGCCTTACGCATGGAGGCGGTGCGGGCCTCGATATCAGCTTCTTCCCAACCGCCGTCCGCGGTCCTGCGGACTTCGATAAGGCCGGCATCTGAGAAGTAATGCCCACCCCACTCCTCGGGGGTGAGTTCCATGTAGTCACAGATCCAGCCACTGAGCTTGTCCACAGACCCCGTGGCAGGGCTCATCATATCTGGGTCTGCGATACCCCTCTTTTCGGCCTCTTTCGCGAGAGTGCTCCGGCATATCCTCTGAGCCATCTCTTTTGTGCAGTAGTCCATGCGGGCGTCGTAGTCGATGCCCTGGTAGAGCTCCTGCATAGCGGTGACGGCGGCGGTGGTGGACATAGCGGCCTCCTTTTCTTCTTTCTTTTCTTCTTCTTCGAGGCTGGCGCGGGTCTCTTCGATGATAGCTTCTGCGGCGGCGGAAAGGTCGCTGTCGTCGCTGTGGACAGACATATCCGTGAGGTCAAGATATGTCTTAGCATGCAGCATAGCGGCCCCCTTGCGGGTGGAGATCTTTTCCCCGTCCCACTCTGCGCGCTTTACAGCACCGGAGCCGTACTTCTGGACCTTGAGGCCGAGCTTTTCGGCGTCGATGTACATGCGGTCCTTATCTCCCTTAGTCCAGCGCTTGAAACCCTTTTCTTCAAGGGTGGTGATGAGCTTTTCGGTGGTGGCGGTGGTGGTGGTCATAGCTTTTTCTCCTTTTTGAGAGAGGCTTTTTTCTTTTTTTTCTCTCTCTCTCTTGAAAAGTACTTTACGCTTTTCAGACTTTTTGTCAACAACTTTTCAAACTTTTTTTTTGTTGTAGCGGTATTTTCCCCGCTTCCCTTAAAAAGCAAGGTACGCTTTCTCTGAAAAAGTGTCAACACTTTTTCAAAAAACTTTTTTCTTGCGCAAGTGTCAATTTTTTGACATGTTTCCTATAAAAAGTTACAAAAATATAGAAAATCGATTGCAGGAAATTACATAAATGTCGATTCAGTATGAGAAAGTGTTCCGCTGGCTGGAGACGGTAGAGGGGACCCTGACGTGCAGGGGGTATATCCCGTGCCGCCGCCTGTCCGGCGGGACGGCGAACTACACGGGCTATCAGCCCGTGACTGACTATGAGGCTATGGGCGCTTCCGGCGTCACTGTGGGCGTGGGTGTAGACCTCGGGCAGCAGACAGTCAGCCAGCTGAGACGCTGGGGTGTGTCCGATGGCACGATGGATGCTATCCTTATATATATAGGTCTCCAGCGCGGGGCCGCTCTCCGCGCTCTGCGTAACCGCCCGCTCACTCTCACGGTAGAGCAGGCCCGCGAGCTCACGGACGCTGAGCACCGCGGGTACATGGATGACGTAGTGGTGCCGTGGTGGGACCGCGGCCGGCACACTCTGGCCTACGCCTCCCTGCCGTGGCAGGTGCAGGCCGTGGCCTTCTCTCTCGTCTACCAGCTCGGCGCCCGTGGCGCTGAGCGCCGTGCTCCCGTCACTCTGGCGGCTCTGCGGCGCGGCGACTGGGCAAAGGCGTCTGCCGCGCTCCTCGACCGTGACGGCTGGGGTGGTGAGTACCTGGGACGCCGTGCCGCTGAAGGGCGCCTCCTGCAGGAGCTCCTCTGATGGAGTGGGCAGACGTCGGCCGCGCCGTAGCCAAGGCGGCGCCCGTGCTGGGGAGTGTCCTCGGCGGCCCCGTGGGCGCTATCGCCGGTGCGGCCGGCTCACTCATAGCGTCCGCGCTCGGGTGTGAGCCTGACCCGGCGGACGTGCAGCGCACCATAGCGCAGTCCCCCGACCTGCTGCTCAAGCTGAAGGATCTGGAGATCCAGCAGCAGGCCCAGCTCCTCCAGTGGCAGCGGGACCAGGTGCAGGCAGAGCTCACCGACAGGATGAGCGCCCGCGACCGGGAGGTAGAGCTGGCCAAGGCCGGCCACGGTGCCAGCTGGGCGACCTCCGTCGTGGCTTGTATCGTCACGGTGGGCTTTTTTGTGATGCTCTGGGCCGTCCTCCACTGTGGAAAGGCTGAGCTCGGAGATGCCGGGCTGATGCTCCTAGGTACGCTGGCGTCGGCCTTCGGGGCGGTGGTCCAGTACTACCTCGGCTCCAGCTTAGGCTCGGCGTCAAAAGACGCATACCTGAAAAAGATACGGGGAGGCGGCCGTGATGCATGATCTCGGAGGTTGGTGGGAGCTGATGAAGCTGTGTGCGCTCGGCGCCGCTTTCGGTCTCGTGGGCGGCATAGTCCGCGTCATGCGGAAGGGTGTGCGCGGCTGGCTCGACCTGCTGACACAGATAGTCGTGTCAGCTTTTTGCGGCGTGCTGGCCTTCTCACTCCTCGCCGATAAGGTTCCCGACATAGCCCTAGTGGGCCTGTGCGGTATCGCCGGGAACAGCGGCGGCATGCTGCTGGACGCCCTGCGGTTCCGGCTGATAAAAAGGATGTATGACAGATGAGAGATGAGCATGTACCCACCGACGAGAAGCGCGCGATAGTCCGCGCGCTCGCGAAGTACGGCGTAAGGCAGCACGACATCGCCGTGCAGATCGGCGTGACGACTGGGACGCTGGTCAAGTACTACAGGGACGACCTTGATGCCGGCATGGCTGAGGCCGCGGAAGGCCTCGCGAAAACGGCCTATCAGATGGCCATGGACGGCGATGTCCGGATGATGATCTTTCTCCTCAAAACCCGTCTCGGCTACCGTGAGACGACACGCATAGAGTGCTCCGGCCCCGACGGGGAGCCGATAAAGACCGAGCAGGCGATCAGAGTTACTTTTGTGCGGCCGCATAAGCGTGCCGGGAGGCCGAAAAAGTGCACAGAGACAGAGTAGTCCAGCGGGTGGACGCCTTCTTCCCTGAAGCCTTCGAGGAGCTCTTCAAGCCGCACCGGTATAAGGTCTTCTACGGCGGCCGCGGTGGAGGCAAAAGCCGCGCCTTCGCGTCGGCTCTGCTGATAGAGGGGCGCCGCCGTCCTATCCGGTGCCTCTGCGCCCGAGAGGTGCAGAACAGCATCAGGGACAGCGTGAAGCGCCTGCTCGATGATGAGATACAGCGCCTCGGGATGGACGACTTCTACAGGTCTACTGACGCGGAGATACGCGGCCTCAACGGGAGCCTTTTCATCTTTTCCGGCCTTCGGACCTCACCGGAAAAGATAAAGTCATACGAAGGCCTCACGCACTGCTGGATAGAAGAAGCCGAGACGGTATCGGAGAAGTCGCTTGACCTCCTCATCCCTACCATGCGCACGGCTGGATCTGAGATATGGATTTCCTTCAACCCGAACCGGGTGCACGCTCCCGTCTGGCAGCGCTTCATCGTCCATACGCCGCCGCCCGGCTCGTATGTCCGCAAGGTGACGTGGCGTGATAACCCCTGGTTCCCTGACGTGCTCCGCGCTGAGATGGAGCACTGCAAGAAGACGGACCCCGACAAGTACGACTGCGTGTGGGAGGGGAACCCCCTGCTCGTGGCCCAGGGTTCCTACTACGGCAGGATTCTTCAGGAGGCGGAGAGCGCCGGCCGTATCGGCTCGGTGCCGGTGGACCCGACCCTGCTTGTGCATACGGCATGGGACCTGGGTATGGCTGACAGCACCGCGATCTGGTTCTTCCAGTGGGTGAGTGATGGGACTACCCGCGGGCAGTACCGGTTCGTCGACTACTACGAGGCCTCGGGCGAGGGTTTGGCGCACTACGCCGAAGTCCTCGCCAGGAAGGGTTACCGCTACGGGCAGCACATAGCGCCTCACGACATAGCCGTGCGGGAGCTGGGTACGGGCGTGACCCGCCTCGAGACGGCCCGCCGGCTGGGCATAGGCTTCACCGCCGCGCCGCAGCTGCCAGTCATGGACGGCATAGAGAGCGTCAGGCAGGTACTCGCGTGCTCCTACATAGACAAGGATAAGTGCGCACAGGGGCTTTCAGCTCTGTGGGGCTACCAGAGAGAGTATGACGAGGAGCATCAGTGTTTCCGCACTCAGCCCCTCCATGACTGGACATCACACGGGGCGGACGCCATGCGATACGCCGCTGTGGGCTTCGTCCGTACAGACACGGGGGCGATGGAGCCCCTGAGGCAGGGGGCAAGGCTATCCATATGCTGACAGATGTAGAAGAAAAAGTACGCAAAATTATCATCCGGGAGAGCACTTCCGCGCTCGGCACGCCGGGAGGGCAGCTCTCCAGTGAACGGGCGAGGCTCAAAAAGCGCTATCTCGGCTACGGCTACAGTGTAGACGAGGACCGGGAGAAGCGCTGCCTATCTACCTACGTAGACCGTACCGTGATGGAAACGGTAGAATGGGCGATGCCCGGACTTATGCGCGTCTTCGCCGGTGGTGATGAGATTGTTCGCTTTGAGCCTCGGACGCCTGCGCAGGAGCAGGCCGCCGCTGATGCTACGCTCTATGTGAACCAAGTTGTTTTCGGCCGCTCGATGTTCCGGCTGATACATGACACTCTAAAAGATGGCCTGTATCAGCGTGTAGGGTGGTGCCTCGCGCACGCGCCGCGTGAAGAGCATCAGACTATGGAACGCTTCACTGGCCTTTCCGTGCAGGAAGCCCAGGCCATGATAGCCGATACGGAAGCCCGTGGGGGCATGGCCGAAGTGGAGCAGTACCCCGACCCGTCTATGCCTGGCGGTATGGCCTGCACCGTGACCGTGCGGACCAAGACCGTTACGCATGACGTGCGCCTTGACCCTGTACCTTCGGAGAATGTCATCGTGTCCTCGGACGCTGAGGACGTGGAGCATGCGCGCTTCATAGCTCACTGGGAGGTCAGGACGGCCACGCAGCTCATGCAGGAAGGGTACAGCCGTGAGACGCTGGAAGATCTCCCCGTCTACGGCGCAGATGATGACCCCGAGGAGAAGAGCATCGGGGAAAGCGTCAACTCCGCCACGGACGGAACGGATGAGGCAGAAAGTTTCGAGAACCGGCGCTTCAAGGTCTACGAGGCGTGGCTGGATATCGACCTGAACGGCGACGGCATGGCCGAAAAGGCTAAGGTCGTCTACGTGGGCGATGGCTCGGATACTAAGGTCCTTTCCGTCGAAGAGTGGCCGTTATACCGTGCCCCGCTTTTCGCGGCCTGTTCCGTGCCTATGCCGCATCAGGTGGTGGGGCTCTGTCTGGCTGACCTTGTGGCCGACGTGCAGGACCTGCGTACAGACCTGACACGCTCATATCTGGACGCTTTGAGTTTTGCCAACTCGGGTGAACTCGTCGTGGACTACGGCCCTAACCAGACTGGGTGGGTGGATATTGATTCGCTTCTGGCTCGCAAGCCCGGCGCCCTGCACCGTGTGCGTGGAGGCGCATCTATCACCCCGCTTCCCGTGAACAGTTCAGCGAACGAAGCCGTGCAGGGCCTCCAGCTCACGGATCAGCTTGTAGAGCGCCGTTCAGGCGTCACGTCCCGCACGCAAAGCCTTGACGCGGACACGCTCCAGCAGACCGCCACGGGAGCGTCTATCATGGAAGAGGCGATCAATCAGCGCCTCGAGATGATAGCGCGTGTTTATGCAGAGATGTTTTTCAAGCCGCTCGGCCGGTACGTGCTGAACCTCCTGCACCGCTACCACGACAAGGCAGTGCAGGTGCGCCTTAAGGGCCGCTTCATGGACTTTGACCCGCGTAAGTGGGACCCGGATATGGATATATCTGTAGCCGTGGGGCTGGGCACCGGAAGCCGGCAGAAAATGCTTGCCGCCTATCAGCAGATACTCCAGATCCAGCAGTCCTTTATTGCGCAGCTGAGTACGGCGTCTCCCGTGCGTCTTAGCAACGTGATCTACACCTGCCATAAGATGGTGGAGGCGGCCGGTCTGGAAGCGCCGGAACGCTTCTTCGGCACGGAAGAAGACGCGAAACGGGCTGAACAGCTTGTCCTCCAGCAGAAGCAGGCCGGGCAAAGCATGGACCCGCTCACCGCGGCGAAAGTCCAGGTGGAGAAGGTCAAGGCGCAAACCGCGCTCCAGAAGGCTCAGCTCGATATGCAGATCAAGCAGGCGCAGACACAGAATGACGCCTCGGGCAAGGCCGCCAAGGTGCAGTCTGACGCTTCTGTGCAGGCCGCTAAGGTGCAGGCGAACGCCGCCCTTAAAGCGCAGGAAATGGAGCTTGAAAAACAGCTCGACTACGCCCGCCTTCTGCAGGGGCAAAAAGGGCCGGGTCTTACCGATATTAAGGAACAGTCCGTATGACCGTCACACAGAAAGACAGAGAGAACGCCGAAATGGCGTACCGCATCCTTACGAGCCCCGTTTTCATTGGTGCCGTAAAAAAGGTGGAGCACGGCATATGCTCCCGCTGGAAGGGGGAACAGTCCCCCGGGGAGCGTGAAGCTCTGTGGCGTGACCTGCAGGCGCTCCACAGGGTGCAGGCCTGCCTTCTTCAAACGCTTGAGGATGTGGCTTTTTCCACCAAAGACAACGTATTCCTGCAAATGTTGAATAAAATCAAAAAATTATGTAGAGGTTAGTTATGGCGAATGACGATCAGACCGTAGATACGGCCATTGACAACAACCCTTCCCCCGCTCCCGCTGAACCGTCACCCCTTGAGAGCGTGGACGATATAGTTTCCGCGCTGAATGAGGATGATAACGCCGCCGGAGATAACTCCGGAGAGAACGCCCCTAAGCCGGATGACCGCCCCGATGACGACGGGCAGAACGGGGAAGGAGAAGGGCAGGGACAGCCGGCCGCCCCGACTGAACCGGCCGAAGTCCCCATGCCGGAAGGGTTCAGCGCGGATACCTGGGGCAAACTCGCCCCTGAAGCCCGTTCGGCCGTGCATGCCATGGCGGAAGCCCATGCACAGGCCATAGCGCAGGAGCGACAGACCGTCCTTAATGAGCGCGCGGACCGCGACCACCAGATTAACGCCGCGGCAACCCTGCTCGGACAGGCCAACCAGCTCATAGAGGCAATCGTCAATGCTGAGTACTCCGGTATCGATTGGCAGGCCCTGAGCGAGCAAAATCCTACGGAGTACATCCGCATGGCTCGTGAAATGCAGAAGCGCACGGACGCTGTACAGGCGCTCGGCGCCCGTATCCGGCAGACGGCGCAGGCGGTAGCCGCCAAGCGCGCGCAGGAGTACCAGCAGAACCTCGCCGCAGAGTACCAGACCGTTGAGCCAAAAATCCGCGCCCTTATCGGGGACGGCTACGACGGCAAGACGTATACGGCTGAGGTCTACCAGTACATGAGGGACGCGGGCGTTCCGGACAAGGCTATCAACAGCCTGTCCAAGGGTTACGAGCTTGGGCTTGTCACTAAAGCCATGCTCTACGACAAAATGGCAAAAGCCCGCGCCGCCGCCGCGCAGAAAGTTGCGGAAGCGCCCAAGGTACAGGCCCCCTCCGGCGTGAAGGATGATACCGCTTCCGTCCAGAAACAGGCGTTCGCCAGATTTTACAAAAACCCGGACAGTACAGATGCACTTGCGGCCGCCCTCGCGGCCATGGACTAGAGGAGGATAAAACATATGGCTGTTGTTAACGGACAGATTAAGGATGCCAGCGTCAATGGCAAACCGCGCGACCTTTCCAAACTTATTTTCAATGTGTCCCCTACGGACACGCCTTTCCTGACTATGTGCGACCGTACTACGGCGTCCCAGACCCTGCACGAGTGGCAGACGGACGCCCTGACGGCCCCCGGCGCTAACGCGCAGAAAGAAGGCATTGACGTTACGACTTTCGCCGGCTCCAACACGACGGAGCTTAGCAACAAGACCCAGATCCTGATGAAAGCCGTGAATGTTTCCGGTACTGCGCAGGCCGTCGTGCAGAACGGTGCGGCCGAGCAGTACACTCATCAGATGGCCCTTCGGATGAAAGAAATTAAAAAGGACCTTGAGTTTGCCCTGCTGAGCAACCAGCTCGCCGCCGGTGAAAGCACAAGCGGAAGGCTGATGACGGGCCTTCCCTGCTGGCTTACGACGAACTTTGCGGGCGGAGCTTCCGGAACGGCCGCAACGTCTTCTTCTGCCTGTGTAGCCGGTACGGCCCGTGTGCCGACTGAGGCCATGCTGAAGGCCCTGCTCACCAGCATTTACAACGCCGGCGGCAACCCCAAAAACATTATGATGGCCCCGGACATTCGCGTGAAAATGTCTGAGGTGCTGACCGGTGGAAGCACCAAAATGGAAAAGGCGGAGATGAAGAAGGCTACGGCCGTCATCGACGTCTACGTGTCCGACTTCGGCTCGCTGAAGCTCGTACCGAACAGAGTACAGGCTTATGTTACTTACTCTAAGGCTTGCGCCTTCGTTTTGGATCCCGAGTATTGGAAGGTGGCGTACCTGCGCCCGTTCCAGGAACAGCGCCTCGCCGTGACCGGCGATTCCGAAAAGGGCTTTATTGTGGCTGAAGCCACACTTGAGGCCCGTAACGAGGCCTCTTCCGGAGTGCTGGCCGACCTTAAGGCTGCCTAGTTTTTGCGGGGCCTGCCTCCGGGCGGGCCCCTTTTGGAGGATACATGAGCGTCAATCTTCAGCAGGGGAAGGCCGGACAGGTCCTTGAGCGCCGCGATGACGGTGTGACGGACTACGTGACGGACGACTTCCGTCTCTTCCGGGAACAGGACGTTACGGACATTCTGCGCCTGAACAGGGCGGCGCGTGACCGTGACCGCTTTCAGGGGTTCCGCCTTGCGCCCACGTTTAGGAAGGTAGCGAGCATCCCTGTAGCCGCCGTGGACATCGCCAAAGCGCAGGGCCTTGATATTCTCAACGACCCTGACGACATGAGGAAGTTCCTGAACGACCCGATGAATAAAGCGTTCAGGACCACGAATGAGGTGGTGTAATGGCTGACCTCACCACATATGAGGGCCTGAAGGCGGCAATTGCCGACTACCTCGGACGTGAGGACCTGACGGACCGCATCCCTGTATTCATCCGCCTGTGGGAACAGCGCGGGAACCGGACATTGCGCCTGCGCGCGATGGAGCACAGGGCCCATGCTTCCCTGCCTAAAGGACAGGGCCAAATGCCCCTCCCCATGAAGCGGGTGCCCGGGCAGTGGGACGTTTTTCTTGAAATGCGGGATATTGTCTGGACGCCTTCTGACGGGAACGGAAGCGTCAATCTGTGGTACGCGTCCCCTGATGAATACGCGCTTCTGCTGGAGAAGACGGGGCGCCCGTACTGCTTCACCATTGAAGCTAATGACCTGTTCGTTTTGCCAACGCCTGACCAGGCGGGAAAGCTCCAGCTGACCTACTACGCGGAAATTCCCCCGCTCGGGGATGAACAGCCCGACAACGAGATTCTGCTGCGGCATCCTGACCTGTACCTCTACGGCTCACTTGTCGAATCCGCGGTATTCACCCGCGGGAGCGTGCCCGTTGACATGTGGGCACAGTATTACAGGCAGGCAGTAGGGGACATCAGCCAGCAGGAGACGCAGGCGCGCTACCCCAAGGATATTAGCATGCGGCCCATGAGGAGGATCTAAATGAGCCTGACAGATTACGGTGAAACGTACGTACTCGGATTGATCAAGAGCGCCAAGACGTACTACCTCGGCGTGCTGACTGCTACGCCCACTGATAGCTCGGCCGGAACGGAAGTAACCGGCGGCGCGTATGCCAGACAGGCGATTACATTTGCGGCGCCGGTATCCGGCGACCCTTCCAGTATGACCAACGCCGCCGCTATCGAATTTCCTACGGCTACGGCAGGATGGGGGACCGTGGTCGCGTGGGGCGTGTATGACGCCGCTACGGGCGGAAATCTCGTATGGTACGGCGCCCTGTCCACGGCTAAAGAATTATCCGCTAACGACACAATTATTGTGCACGCCGGCGACCTGAAACTTACCATAGACTAATGCGCGACTTCACGCTTGAAGATTTTGACCGCCATTTCGGCGCCGACATAGACGGCATGGGGGCCGTCTCTCTGGATGATCCCTATATCGCCGGATATGACGCCGAATTCGATGCCGTGTCTGGAGAAGGTGAAAAGTTTGTCCGCGCAAGGCGTTACAGCCCAACGGGTCATGCACAGTCTGACGGGACGTTCTTCACCCGCAGGGCATGGGTGTCGGGTGATGGTGTCACTCCGTGCGCCATTCTGTCAGGCGGCGATCTCACCTACAGGCGCGGCGCCGTGTACACGGCGACGGCAGACGCAACAAGCGGCGAATCCTTCAGTTATATCAGGGTGCGTTTTTTTGTGTGCCCTGATGACTGGGGAACGGGGCAGCAGCTGCGCTTCACGTTCCGCGGATGGGCATGGTCTCCGGGAAACCGCGCTGCGGGCGTATGGACGAAAGACGAAAGCCCCGAAGGCGTATGGGTGCGCACCGGAACGTTTTCTCAGCAGACGGGTGGGGGTATTGAGTGAGTAGTAGTCATGCTAAAAAGGTTCTCCTGCAATTCGGAGCATGGGAGCCGGACGATGTACTTCTCAATGGCCAGCAGGCGCCGGAAGCCCGCAATGTCATCCCCGGCAAACGCGGCTACAGGTATATGCCGGGTGTGTCCCGCCTCTCTTTCCCCCAGCTGCCGGGCGGGCGGTGCCTCGCGGCCTGCACGCTCCGTGATGTCAACGGCGACCTGCTTACGCTTGCCGCCTCTTCCTCCGGCCCCGTGTACGCCCTGCAGGGCGGCGAATGGGTAGCCAAGCTCACAGACGAGACAGTAAGCACCAACCGCGTTTTCGCGAACTGGGGGCCGTCTCTGTATATGCTCTACGGGACGAGCCTGTATAAATCCACTGTCTCGGGCGGGTTCGGTGATTTTTCCGCCGTCTCGGACGCGCCTACCGCCCAATGCATGGCGATTGTGAAGGAGTTCCTTGTTCTCGGGGATCTGACTGGGAACAGGCAGCGTATCCGCTGGTCGGCTATGGATGACCCTGACACGTGGCCGGAGCCTGGCACGGATGACGCCGCCGCCAAGCAGTCAGACTATCAGCATTTCCCCGAAGGTGGCCGCGTTATGGCCGTCATGGGCGCCGTTGGGCAGACTGACGGAGTTGTATTCCTGGAGCGGAGCGTGCAGCGGATGACCTACGTTGGGCCGCCCTACATTTTCAATTTTCACCAAATAGACGCCGTGCGCGGCCTGCTCGCGCCCAAGAGCCCCGTTAATTTTGGCGGGGGGTGCATTTACCTGTCAGATGATGGCTGGTACATCACTGATGGGTCTTCCACTAAAGCCCTCGGGATTGAGCGCATCGATACATGGTTCTTTTCGCAGGTTGAACATACGCGGATTCCCGAAATCACCGGCTGGCATGACCCCGTAAACCGTATCTGCATCTGGGCTTTCCCCTCCAAAGTGGCGGAAGCCGGCGTATTGGACAGAGTTCTTATCTATTCCTACGACCTCGATAAGTGGTCATACGGCATTCTTTCCGTGCAGACGCTCTTCGGGGATTACGCCCGCGGCGAAACGCTCGATGACCTCGATAAGTACGGCACACTGGACGCGCTTCCCTTTGGTTCGCTGGACGTACCGGCATTCATGACCGGCCGTTCCCTGATGGGCTGTTTTGATTCAGGGGGATACATGGGCGTCCTGAACGGCAAGCCCCTTGAAGCAGTCATAGAGACGCAGGAAATCGGCGGCGACCGGATGATGGTGCACGGCCTGCGCCCCCTTGTTGACCGCGGAGACGCGAAAGCGCTCCCCATATACAGAACGAGACAGATGGAACAGCCGAAATACGGGCCTCTCCGTTCACAGAGCAGGGATGGCGTCTGCTATCAGCACATCAGCACCAACTATCTGTCGGCCCGTGTAGTTATACCGGGCGGCGGTACGGCATGGCGTGACGCTCACGGAGTTGAGGCGCTCATAGAGCCCGAAGGGGGCATGTAATGGCGCGGCAGGTCGCGATTTATCCTAAGGCTACGCCCGAGCAGATGACGGCCTTAGCGCTCGCGGTTAACGGCGCTATTGCAGGCGAAACGCTCAACACGGGTACGTTCACGGCTGGAGCCGGAGACAAGACAATCAGGGATCCGCGGTGCCGTGCCGGTCGTGTGGCGATGCTCGTACCGCTCAACGCGGACGCGGCGGGTATGACGTGGTTCCTTGCCACGATGACACGCGGCACAATGACTTTCACCATTTCCGGCACCGGTACGGGTTCCTGGGCGTGGCTGATTTTTGGAAGCTAGAGGAGGCAGAAATATGATGACGCAATACAACAATCCCTTTCTCAGGCAGAACGGGCTCCAGCAGGGGCAGATAGGCGCGGCCACTACGGGGCAGTATTCCCGCCCCGCCGGGACAGTCACGCCCCCTGTTACTCAGCAGGGCGGCGGCGCTGGTTTCCAGCAGATGCAGGCGCCAGGCATGGCCACGCAGCAGGGCAGCGGCCTGAACGGTGTTATGGGCACGGTGGGGAGCCTCGGCGGGCTTCTCGGTATGATGAACGGGAACGGCAGGCTCACGTCCGGCCAAAGCCAGGTGCTTGGCAACGCCGGTATGGGCGGCGCTATAGGTTCTATCTTCGGCCCCACTGGCGCCGCTGTAGGCGCCGGCATGGGCGCCCTTAACGGTCTTCTTGGAGGTCTGTTCTAATGGCAGGTTCCGGGTTTTCCAGAAGCAATACTCCTCAGTACGGCGGACTTTACAAATCTCCGGCGGGCAAAACGACAGCGGCCGCTGGGGCTGGTGGCGCAATTCCCCGTGTGCAGGCTCCGGCCGTATCCGTTCCGCAGGACCCACCCGTTGACCTTGCGGGCCTCGGGGGTCTTCTTTATTTCATGGGACAGGGGACGCCGGCGTATATGAGTGTAAGCGTCCCCGACCCACAGTATCAGCGGCAGGGGACGACACAACAGGCCGCTGAAGGCGCCGCACAAATGACGCCGGAAGACAAGGCGGCCATGGAACGTTCCGGCCTTCACCCCGAATACGGCCTGCACCTTAACAGGGCCGTCTATCTGCCCTACACGGGTGCCGCGGTTCCGCCCGGTACGAACCCTACATATTACGACCGCAACGGGCAGGAAATGCCCGGCCCTGATGCCGGATGGCTTGAACGTACAGCCTATAATCTGAAGAAGTGGTTCTGATGGGATTAGAATATCAGTTCATTGATGATGTGAGCAACCGGGGGCTTGCTTTCTTCTGGGAGAAAGCAAAGTCCTCCGGCCGGCTTGAAAAGTTCTTCTACGACCGGCCGGAAGTCTCTCTGCCGGACTTTATCCGGTGGTGCCGGAACGGTAATAACCTGCCGTGGTTCATTCTGCTGAACGGCGAACTTCTGGCGATGTTTGCCCTTAACAATGTCAGCGGGCGCACGGCATGGGGGCACTTCTGTACGCTCCCCTGCGGCGTGCGGCGTTATGAGGGGATGCCCTTACAGATAGCTGTAACCGTGGGGATGCTCGCGCAATGGCTTTACGCCCGTAAAAACGGGGAATACGCGATTGACCGTGTTCTTGGCACGGTCGCCGCAACGAATGAGCCGGCGCTCAAAGTCGCTCATCTGGCAGGGGGGCGGGATGTGGCGCGATTGCCCGGTTCGTGCTACATCTACAGCAGGCGTCAAAATATTGACGGTATCGTGACAGAACATACAAGAATGACCGTCCCGGTATCGGGACTGGACTTATAAGGAGGTCACCTATGGGTGGCGGCGGCGGAGGCGGAAAAGGCGGCGGCGGTGGAGAATCCACCACTACCAGCAGTGCGGCCCCCTGGGGGGCACAGATCCCCTATCTTATCGGGGGCAAAAATTCTCAGGGCGTAGAAGTTAAAGGCGTATTCCCCGAAGCAGCGCGGCTCTATGAGTCGGGCGGCCTCGCAGGTGATTACTACCCTAATTCTACTGTAGCGGATGAATCGGGGTACACGACTACAGCCCGCAATATGATTAACGCCCGCGCAACGGGCGGTGATGCGAATATCGATAACGCGGCGTCCAGTATGGCTAACATACTGAACGGCTCGGCTATGGCGAATAATACGGGGCTGAACGCGCTCAACCAGTACGCGCAGTCCACGAACCCGTACATAGACAGCCTCTACAGCCATGCGGCGGATAAAGCGAACGCGGCAATCAACGGGAATTTTTCTCAGGCCGGGCGGTACGGTTCCGGCGCGCAGGCGAACGCTGTCGCGGATGCTGACCAGGACCTCGCAAATGAGATGTATTCCAACGCATACAATCAGGCCGTGAGCGCGGCGGGCAATGCCGCTAACGCGTACAACCAGGGCGTGAACTCCCAGATTGCCGCGGCTACGCCTGCCCAATCCCTCAGTAATCAGGCCTACACTGATGCGGCACAACTTGCTCAGGCCGGGTCGTCCCTCGACGATTACAACCAGAGTAAAGTTGACGCTGACGTTGACCGCTGGAACTACAACCAGCAAAAAGACATGCTCGCCCTGCAAAACTACCTTAATCTTGTCGGCGGCTCCTATGGCGGGCAGGGCGAAAGCACAACAGAGACAGACAGCGGCGGCGGCAAGGGAGGAGGCAAGTAAAATGGCGTACCCATACGATAACGGGCAGGCTACAGGCGGGCTTCTCGGTATGTGGGGCGGACAGCCTGCCCCCAAAAACATGTCCATAGCAGATGTTGTTTCCGACAACCCCGGCTTTCTTGCCGGGGTAACAGCCCTTTCCATGCTTGCCAACAACAACGGCCGGCGTTCTTTCGGCCAGCTTCTCGGGCGCGGCGGGCTCGACGCCTTAGGCGCTCTCGGGAATGCCGGGATGTACGGCCTCCAGCGTGACCGCGTGGCCACGCAGGACGCTTTAGCCCGTGCGCAGTGGGAGGCGTCCAGAGAAGACAGGGGGCTTGCGAACGCAATATCTCTTGGGAATCTTCAGCTTAACCAGCAGAGACTGGGTATTGCCCAGCAGCAGGCTCAGCGCGAAGCCGCGGATAGAGACCTGTTTGGCAGATTGATGGGGCTTCCCGGTCTTACAGGCGGAAACGGGCAGGGCGTCGATATGGACCCCACGAAGATGCCCCGTATCCCTGACGGGCCGGCAATGCCCGCAAGCACACTCCCGCCTAAAAGCCAGCGCCCCGCGGGTCCTGACGGCGCGCCGCTCGACAAGGCGGCCATGACCAACAACCCCGGCAACGTGGGCAACTTCGGCGATCAGGTGCGCGTGTACCCGACCATACTGGACGGCCTCAAAGGCATGCGCGCTAACCTCCTTTCTCCAGCCTATGCAAAAAATCCGACAGTGGCCGCTATCATCTCCCGCTGGAGCCCCTCCAACGAGAACGACACAAGCGCACTCATTAAGGACACGGCGGCCATGATGGGAGTTGATCCCAACCAACCGCTTAATCTCAATGACCCGCAGACAATGAAAGGGCTGATGCGGGCAATTACCGTGAATGAGGGGTCGTACAAATATGTTCCGGCAGATGAGTTCGACATGGCCGTTGGCCTGAAACCCGTTCCGGCCGGCTATAGGTCTGTGGACTATCGCGGGGGCCAGCAGGCACAGAGCGGAACCGGCACACCGTACAGCGGCGGATCGGGCGGTATTCCGCTTAATAATCTCATGGCGGCCGCGTCTTTGCCCGGTGATCTTGGCGCGGCGGCCGGGCGGGTTGCCGGACTTCAGCAGCAGCAGGAAAAGAACGCCATTGATAGGGAAAAGCTTGCTCTTGAGCGGACTAAGGCCAGCCCGGAATACATATACAAACAGGAAACCGCAAAAAGGAACGCTGATTATGCCGATAGCCTAAATGAAGCAATTACCACACAAGATGGGATTATAACCAACGCTAAAACGCTGAAAGCTCTGCTTGATTCTGGTTTGCAGTCCGGCCCCCTTCAGGACAAGATCGACATGGTTAATCAATTCCTGCACAGGATAGGGTTTAGCGGCAACCTGCCCGGCGCTAACGACGTAAAAGACTATGACGCCTTCCAGTACCTCGTTTATAAAAATGTATTCAACACTCTGCTTGATCAGAAAGGTGCTGCATCAGATAAAGATTCTGAAAACGCCCGAAAAACGTTTGCACGGATCGAAGGTTCCCGTGAAGGCAATGAATGGGTGGCGCAGTACATGCTGAATATAGCCACACGCAAAAAAGAAGAAGCAATATTTAAACTAGATTACATGGGAAAGCATGGCGGCGATCGGTTCGGCGCTGCCCGTGCGTGGGAAAAATACAGCAAGACGCTCCCCTCTGTAGTTCCCCCTGCTCCGGAACGCGTCACCAGAACCAGCGCCGCAACCCCCGCCGCCGCTCCTTCCGGCGGGCGCCATTACCGCTACGACCCCGCAACCAGGACTCTTCTGGAGAACTAAATGACTACTGTTGACCTCCCCAACGGGGACACAATCCAGTTCCCCGACGGCACGCCGAACGACACGATTTTAAAAGTCGTGAAACAGCATGCAGAGGCTTCCGGTTCTGCCGCCCAACAGCCCGCAACAGGCCTGAAACGGTCTGCCGGGCTGGCGGCACGCACGGGTATTGAGGGCCTGCTTGGCGGCGTAACGGGCCTGCCTAACTACCTTGCCAATCTCGGCAGCGGCCTCCTTACGGGCAACTATGAGCGGTTCCGTAACCCGGGTGTGGATGTTGCGAACGCTCTCGGGCTGCCCAGCCCTGAAAGCAATGAAGAGAAAATAGCCCATGCGGTGGGTTCCGGCGCAATAGAAATGGGCACGCCCGCCGGCATGCTCAACACTGCGTTTAAGGCGGGCAAGACCCTGTCCAACGCCGCGCCCGCTCTTTCCCGCTTCCTGACAGATGCCCCGCGCATGCAGATGGCAAGCGGGGCCGGTGCCGGGGCGGCCTCGGAACTCGCGAACCAGAATGACGCCTCCCCCGGTATGAGAGCTCTCGCCGGGGGCGTGGCAGGTGGTCTTCTCCCCGCGTTCGCCGCTCCAGCCGCCCGCCTGGGGGCAACTACCCTCGCCGCCACCCTTGGGGATGTACGCGACATTCTCCGTACCTTCACGGACAGCGGGCGCCGGGCGATTGCCGGCCGTGTGCTCAATGACGCCGCGGGCCCGTATGCCGGACAGGTTGCCGGTATGGACAATGCCGCGCTTGGGTCTCTTATCCCGGGAAGCGACCCCACACTTGGGCAGGCTGCCAATAATGGCGGCATTTCCGCCCTTGAAAAAATCGCCGCAAGCCGCGGCGTGAATTCCGGAAAATTCGCGGACCGCAGGATACAGCAGCGGGAGGCTCAACAGGCCCTTGCGAATGAAGTGGGCGATGCGGCCGCGGCCCGTCTGGATGCTGACAGACAGGCGCTCGCGGACAGAATGACCGCGGGTATGGGCGCCAGTGAGGCAGGCCCTATACTGCGCGAGCACTACGACCAGAAATACCGCGCGGCACGTGAAGGCGTGAACCGCGATTATCAGGCCGTAGACCCCGAGGGGACGGCGCGTTTCTCTCTTGGCCCCCTTCTTGACAAGTTCAATGCTTCGCTGGGGACGTCCCCTATCGAACGTGACCTTATGCCTACTCAGGCCAAGAATTTTTACAATACAGTAGGAGCTTACGCCCAAACCGGCACACCCGCCACGTGGCGCGACCTTCAGGCGATGCGCTCTGAATTAGGCGACATTGGCTACCAGTCTTCCGTATCCGGAGACCGGAAGACGGGCCGGATTGCCGACGCGATGAAGCACAACATTGACGACTATATAGAGGAGGCGAGTGGTAAACCGGGAGAGCTTAATTCTGCACCCGGCCTTACCCCTGAAGGGGCGCAGAACCTCAGGAGGGCGCGCAATAACCGGCGCGCGCTCGGTGAGAACTTCGAGCAGGGCGCCAATCTGCCCATGTCCCGCAAAGGCAGTAAGCTGTACGGCGGCGCAATTGACACTTCCGCAATCCCGGGGAACTATTTCCGGAAAGGGCCTGCCGGAGGTGAAGCTATGGACGCTTTTGGCCGGGCATTTTACGACGATCCCGAAGCCAGGAACGCGATTACAGGCTACGCACAGAACGTTGCCCGCAACGCCGCCATCGACAAAAACGGGAACCTTAACCCGTATAACCTTGCCCGTTTCCGTCAGGACTATGAAGACGCGCTCCGGTATATGCCGGAAATGGACAGAGATTTGCAGGCGATAGAGACCGCCGGGCGTGGCCTGAATGACCGTGAGGCCGCGTTCAGACAGACGCTGAGGAAGAGCGGCGATAATTACGCTCTCCAGAGAGGCGTTGACCTCGGGGCGCCGGAACGCAACCCGTATGAGAACGGGGCCTCTGCGTTTACGCCGGAAGAGTACGACAGCCTGCGGAACCTTCAGGCTGATATGAGCCGCGTTGCCAGAAATGACCAGCTCGGCGCAACTGTTGGTTCTCCTACCGCCCGCAACCTGTACGGGCAGGGCCGCCTGGGGAACACAATTGCCCCGACCTTCTCTAAAATTCCACTTATCGGCCCCGCGTTCGACCGTCTTCTTGACAACCACAATACGGCCGTTTTCGATGAGGTAGAGCGCGGGCTTCTGTCACCCATGTACGGCGTGAACCTTATGCGGAATGCCGCTCCCCACAGACTGGAATACCCGGACGCGGGGCCCTATCTCTGGAGAACCACGGAGAACACGGCAAGGGGTGCCGCTGGCGGCGGTCTCCTCGGATACATGCGGCAGGACAGAAAGAAGAAAAAGGAGAAGTAGAATGCCCATAGCAGACTACAGCACAACGGCCGACGACAACACCAGCATCAGCGGTATTAATGTGGCGGAGGGGTGTCTTCCGTCTAACGTCAACAACGCGATTAGGCAGCTGATGGCGGATATTGCACAAGAGCACGCCGATGTAACGGCGAAAATCGGATCAGCGCTTAAACAGATAACCGACGTTTCCGGGGCCCTCGACAAACACAAGGTTCCCAAGGGCACGATCGCGCTCTGGAGCGGCACAACGGCGGATATTCCCACTGGGTGGGCCCTCTGCAATGGGCAGGCTGGGACAAAAGACCTGCGTAATCGTTTTGTTGTTGGCGCGGGAGACGATTATAAAGCCGACGACACCGGCGGCAACGCAAGCGTTACGCCTTCTGGCTCAATATCTGTGTCCGTAGGCTCTCACGTCCTGTCCTGGGACGAAATGCCGTCCCATAATCACTGGATTAGCCGGCAGGGTGCCCATGGCGGCTCGTGGTACAATGGCAGTGGGTGGCTGACAACAATCAGCAGTCACGATTGGGGCAACTACAACGTGTACAGCTCCAATTCGGGGTCGTCGTGGGGACACAATCACGGCGCATGGGGGTCTTTCTCTGGCAGCAGCTTCGATAACCGGCCGCCCTTCTATGCGCTCTGTTTCATTCAAAAGGTGGTGTAAATGAAATTCGTGTTTGTTGCGGGAATTCCCGCCTCGGGCAAGTCAACGTACTGCGGAGGCCGGGATGCGGCGGTTTTTTCATTCGATTCCTGGTTGTCCCGTCACTATGGAGAGGCTGACGTGGAGAAGGCCGGATGGATGTTCATCACAGACCCGCAAGGGCTTGATGAGTATCTTGACGCTATAGCAAGAGCCTGGGAATGCGTAGCAGACTTTGATTTTTATCTTGACGACGGCGCCGTAGATAAAGAACGCCGCAAGGCTATCATTGCTGGGCTGAAAAAACGGGGCATTGACCATATCCATTGCGTCTACCTGCTCTGTCCTATGTACGAAGCCGCCGAGCGCAACATTGCCAGGAAGTGGCCTATCAGCAGGGATAATTTCTATCAGGCATGCACGCGGCAGGAGTACCCGACAGAGGATGAGGGGTTTGATTCAGTCCATTTTGTAGTCACTGGAGGGAAAAAGTGAAAATCACGGTCGTTATTCCCGATAAAACTGTAGTAGTGGACGGCGTAGGGTATACCGTTGCCATGCCTGGCGTGGCTGAAGCGGAAGCCTTTTATTCTATCGTCTGGGACGGAGAAAAGGGTGAAGCCGACAGGAACGACGGCACTGAGCCGGTTAAGCTGACACGGGAGGATTACGGGCGTCTCGTGTACCCGTACTATCTGGCTTGGCAGAATGCCAAAGCCGCCGCCGATAAAGAAGCCGAGATTGCTAAAGAGGCGGCTTGGGCTATGTACAATTCCCCTGAAGCGCTTTGGCGCAGGCTCCGGAAAGAGCGCAACAAACGCCTTGCAGAGACGGATTACGTTTTTGCGCCTGATTACCCGGCGCTTACCTCTGAGATCTTGGGCGCAGTGAAGAGTTATCGGCAGACGCTTCGGGATCTGCCTTCCCAGCCCGGCGCACCGTGGACGGATGAGACTGTACCGTGGCCCACAAAACCAGAAATCGTGAAGAAATAGGGGGGGGGCATGAATGGCAGTTAAAGACTGGTCGGCAACCGCCGATGAAAACACGTCCATTGACGGAATTAACATTGCCG
>ERZ1034901.572-NODE-572-length-28796-cov-32.010751_pt1 | contig 28796 bp, 20 predicted proteins | sample MGYA00520628_ERZ1034901 | MGnify/ENA primary metagenome ERZ1034901 (study PRJEB33766, sample SAMN09781783) | gut metagenome | biome: gut microbiome | host: Homo sapiens | place: Madagascar | study: EMG produced TPA metagenomics assembly of the PRJNA485056 data... | reverse complement strand
GCACTGCTTATAGTAAGTATTGTCAGGATTCATGGATATCGTTTACAGTGTAGAAGTATACAAGGGGGATTTAACAGATGAAAAAATATAAGCTGAGTACGAGGATAAGTGTCTATATAGCTGTGATTTTATAGCTGGCTATGAGTGGGGTGACCATAAGAAGCCTGATTGTTAAAAGAAATGTTCATTCAGTAAGTGTTACATTATATGGAATTGTATTTGTATCATTACTGGTTGTGTCAGCAGTTTCATTGATTGTGTACATATACAAGAGTAAGATTGGAATATATGTAAGTATTGCCTGTCTGGTTATTATATTTGCATATGGAATTATAATGAAAGATTCACCATTACAACTCATAATTATATTTCTGCCAGTTATTTACGCTCTGTTTTCAACTAGAGAGTAATTGGAATAATTTAACATTCTTCAATTGGACTTTCAGCGGTTCTCACACCACTAAAAAGTCCAATAGTCTTCCATTAGAAAGTCAAGCAGCAGTAGAAAATAATTATAAACAAGAACCGCCTCTCAATGTTGAGTGGACATCTGATGAAGAAGCTTTATCAAGAATAATTATAAAGAATATATGAAATGCGTGACATAGATATTAACTATGCCACGCATTTTATCAACTATAAATTATAATCAGCAAATCCACCGGTTTATCACTTATTACTTTTATTATTTATTACTTTTATTACTTATACTTTGATACATTAGTTGAATCCACCTTCTCAAATGGGACCCATACATATAAGCCGTCATCTGATATTCCTTCAATGCCACTCGTACTGCTTCCTGTTCCAAGTGCTATAGCTGCCTCTATAAGCCTCTTTCCCTGTCCATCAGCAGACTGGTATACTGTAAATGACATTGTTCCTGCTTCTATTGCCTTACAGCCATCGCTTGTCGCATCAATACCAAGAATTAATATATTACTTTTCCCTGCTTTACGGCACGCATCTACTATACCAAGTGCCATAGTATCATTGTTACATATAACAACATCACATTTCTGGTTAGTCTTTAAGAATATATTAAACATTTCCTCTGCTTTTGTCTGCTCCCAGTCAGCGTGGTCTTCAAATACATAATTAATCTTCTTTCCGGAAGCATTAAGTATCTCTTTAACAGCTTTAGTTCTTCCCTTAGTTGCTGAATGGTTTGATGGTCCTTTAATTATAGCAACATTAATCTCTGATGATGATTTTAACTTATCAAGCACATATTCTGCCTGAAACTGTCCTGCTGTGTACTCATCTGAGCCAACATACATATACTTGCCAGCTTTAAGTCTTGATTCATCTGGTGATACATTAAAGAATACAATAGGAATATCTCCCGCGAGAGCTTCAAGCTCTAATGAAGTATCCTTATCTACCATATTACAAAGAATTACATCATAATTCTCTGAAACTGCTTTCTTAATATGCTCAACCTGCTTTTCAATTGAATTATTGGCATCTAATATATCAAGCTGTGTATTATTCTCCTGTGCTGTTTCCTTTGCTTTGTTAACTAACTGTGTTCTAAAGGTATCAGCCTGTGCCAGTGTCATTAACATTTTTACACTGCTCTTACTGCCTGTTGAAGATGTATTAGTACCAATGCCACAGCCGGAAACACCTAATACAATCATTACCAGACATATTAATAAACATAACCTTTTCTTCATTCTATAACCTCTTTTCCGGACATTTTATCTTCTCTATATATGAAACTGCTGTACCTGATTAGAAAGCTGTTCTGCCGAAGCTGCTAATTCTTCTGCTGAGATTTCCACCTGTCCACTGTTTTTAGAAATATTATTAGCCTGTCCTAACATTGACTCAGATGTTGCCATAATCTCATCTGAGCTTGCAGCCTGTTCCTCACATATAGCGGCAACATTAGTAGCAACCTCATCAACACGTCCAATCTTCTCAACAACATTTGCCATAAGTTCATTGGTTGCCTTAATATTATTGAATATTGTATTAAATGTATCTACTGCTGTATGAATTAATACTGCACTGTCACCAATCTCTCCAACACTGTCCCCCGCCTGACTTACAGCATCTTCAACAAGCTTGTTAATCTCTGTGATAAGCTGTGTAATGTGTCCTACAGACTCTGTACTGTTCTTTGCAAGTGAACCTATCTCAGAAGCAACAACTGCAAAGCCTCTTCCTGCCTCTCCTGCTCTTGCTGCTTCAATTGATGCATTAAGTGATAAGAGGTTAGTTTCATCAGCTATATCACCTATAAGCTTAATAATATCGACTATTTCCTTAGAAGCCGAACCAACTTTATTAACAGCTTCCTCAAGACTTCTTATTGATAACTCAATATTGTTAAGTGCTTCGCTGACGTGTTCCATATCCATTCGTCCTTTTTCGGACACTTCAACTGTCTCACGCATTTTAATATCAACTGAGTCGCCATCGTTCTTAGTTTCTGTGGCAACACCTGCAAGCTGTGTAACATTTTCTGCTATCTCATTAACTGACACTGATAACTGGTCAACTGTGTCGTTAAGTTCACGCATCGACTTAGACTGTATATCTGCCGCAGTATTCATCTCGCCTGATACATTTTTGCTTGAGACTGCCTGCTCCTTTAATCGTACTGATACATCTCCAATCTGGGATATCATCTGGCGCATAGCCTGAATAAACTTCTGTATGCTCTGTCCCATAACCGCAATCTCATCATTGCCCTTAACATTAACTGATACAGTAAAATCACCAGAAGCCATCTGTGTGATAGCTTTAGTCATATTCTTTACTGGCTTAACTACCACATTAGTCATTCTTTCAACAAGAACACAAAGAACCATTATACATATAATTCCTACAATTATCATAATAGTTCTTAAACGTATAAGCTCTGCAAGTACAATATTCTTAGGAATATATGATACTAATACCCAGTCAGTGCCATCGACCTCCTTAAATACCGTCATATTACCGTCAATAGTTGTAAAATCATAATCATCAGAATTAAATTGGGCTGCTACCTTCTGATAATATTCACTCTGTCCGGAAGCACCAAGCTTCTGTGATATTAATGAAGATTCTCTGTCAGCAAGTATAACTCCTGTATTCTTATCAACAAGAAATGCCTCTGCATTATCCATATCAATGAAAGAATTGACAATTATAGTAATTCGGTCAAGTGTCATATCTGCTGATATTACCCTTATATTATCAGTTCCGTCATTAAGAATACCTGAAGCACTAATTACATTAACCCCCTCAGCGTTCTTATATGCCGAACCAACAGCCATATTAACCCTTGTAAGGCCTTCCTTATACCATATGCTCTGTACAGGATTGCTCTCCTTCTTAGTTGACTTATCCGCTTTTATAAGATTACCATTAGAGTCAGATACATATAAACCATTTGGATAATTATCATTATAGTTATAATATCCATCAAGAATAGCCTTTAGCTGTGTATCATCCGGGTGAAGATTTTCTATTGTGGTCTTTGCCATCTGGAAAGAAGCAAGGTTCTCACTTAACCAGGCTTCTATCTTAGATGACTGGTTACTTACCGATGACTCCAGCAAATTCTGTGAATAATCTTCAATTATGCCCGCTGATGCCTGATAAGCAATAAGCACAAGTACTGCTACGATGGCAATAACAACTGGCATTATGCTTCCTAAAAGCCTGGCCTTAATTGATATTTTCCTTTGTTTCTTCATAGTTACAAACCCCTTTCTTATGTATACAATCGTATATAATTTTCACGCAAATACACTATATTTATTATATCACTTTACAATTATTTAACAATCTTTTTATTATAATTCACTATAGCCATTGCACATATGAACATTGGAAATGTAGTTACTTCCAAAATGTTAATTAAGAGATAGAATTTACAATTTAAAGTGCCTTATGGTGTTTTGGAAAAGTATATTACAGCTCGGAATTTCGGTTTTGGGGTGTTTTAAAAAAAACTATGATAGAATATATAATAGTAGTTAAGTATTAAGTATAATCGAAAAGATATTTTTGTATTAATTAGAGATAGGAGAGCCATATATGATTAAAATAGCATTTTTCGATATAGATGGAACATTGTTGAAAATGGGATGTAAAGAACCGACAGATAAAACAGTTAAAGCGTTAAATTCTCTTCGCCAGAATGGAATATTGCTTTGTATGGCAACTGGCAGAGGCTATCTTTCAATTCCTGAATTCAAAGATATTACATTTGATGTGCTGCTCACATTTAATGGTTCGTATGTAATGGCTGGAGAAAAGATTATTTTCAGAAATCCCCTGAATAATAATGATAAACATCAAATAATTCAAAATCTTAATAAAATGAACAGAGCAGCTGCAATCAGCAATGAGCATTTTATTGTTACGAATGGCACAGATGAGCATCTGGAAGAGTACTTTAAATTTGGAAATGAAACATTGACAATTGCAGATAATTTTGATGAGTTATGTAAAGAAGATATTTATCAGATTATGTGTGCGTGCAGAAAAGAAGAATATGCCCAGATACTGCAAGGAACTGAAAATACCCAGATAACTGCATGGTGGGATAAAGCAGCAGATATTATTCCATTGAATTGTGGTAAGGGAAATGCGGTAAATGCAGTGCTTAGTTATTATGGATTATCGAAAGATGAGGCGATTGCTTTTGGTGATGGTAGAAATGATATTGAAATGTTAGAAGCTGTTGGTACAGGTGTGGCAATGGGGAATGCCATTGATGAAGTCAAAGCAAGAGCGGATGTCATATGTAAATCAGTTGAAGAAGACGGAGTGTATCATTACTGTCTGGAGAAAAAACTCATTAAATGCTGATGGACTAATTATACAGCAGGGTTGCAGAGTGTTATATACTCTGCAACCCTGCTGGTCATTTATAGTCTTAATTTTACCACCACTTCTCACGGTAAGAATATTCACCGCGGTAATTAGAAGCATTATAATCAGGATACTTGAAAGGTGCATATACATCATCCTTAGGTGCATCATCCTGTGTATATATGTACATTGAATCATAATCCCATGTGACAATTTCATCACGGGCATCGCCGTAGAGGTTTACAGCTTCAGCACACATGGTAGGATGACCATCATCAGGGAATTTAACGACCTGGATACCATTGCCATCAATCATTCCACCGCGTTCTATATCAGCATTAAGAAGGATGAAGTCCTGACCGTCGCCAGTCCAGTTTACAGGAGTTAAGAGATTGCCATTAAGCTCGTTCTCCATTTCCCATAACTGATTACCCTCGCTGTCATAGAAATATATAATTCCCTGGTGTCCCCAGAAATTAACAACAACCATTTCATAGCCCGGGCGGTTAGGAAGATAATTAGCAAGGCTTACACGCTGTGCATGACCTATGCCGTCCTTCTTAAGAAGCTTTCCGTTAAAATCAGATATCAGGAAGCCTTCCTTTCCGGCAACACAGGCAAAGAATTTAGTACCTTTGTGTGGTCCTGACTCAAATCTGCCTGGAACAATCTCATCAATATGGTCTTCATTAACAGGCATAGTCCACATTTTATTACCGTGGCAGTCAAGCATGTTATAACCAACTAAAAGTTCATCATGTCCATCTCCGTTAATATCAATTGCAAAAGGAAAATGTCCGGTATTCTTATCACTCTGGAAATGCCACATAACCTCAAGGTCATCGTTAAGTGCATATACTCTGCAATAACGGTCCTTAATGAGAATATCGCGTGGCTTGTCAAGACCACGGAAATTACATATACGCATACCATCAGGATTAATTCTGTCAAATGCGTAGATTTTATCAGGAACACCGATAATAGTTCCGTCCTCTTCTGGTGTAGAGAAAGGTGTTTTGGCACGTTTCTTCACTTCACCTGTTTTGCCATCAAGAATCAGCACTTCAAAATTCTTGGCTGTAATAACCTCATCAAAGCCATCACCGTCAATATCATATATCTGCATAGGCATATCTGCTGATATAGTTCCAATGTCGTGATTATCAGTAGGTTCACCATGCTGCCATAATATATTGCCATCAAGGTCAAATGCGGTGAGACAGCTGATTGTTCCATAAGCATCACGGTTTACTCTTTTCTGGCACTGAGCCATAACCATCTGATACTCGCCATTGCCAAGAAGATGACCGAAACGAAGCTGTCTTCCGGTGCCGCAGCCTTTGAGGTCAATTTTCTTAAGAAGCTTCATCTTAGGATAATGTGCCTGTGCATCTTCGCATTCAGCTTTATAAGCATTTCTTGCAGCATCAATAGAAGCAGCAGTACTTTCAGAAGTAGTAACATTTACAAAACCAAACTGTGTTGGGATAGTTGCAGTAATGGCAACCTTGCCACCCTGCCTTGCATATTCAGTGTCAAGGTCAAAATAAACCTTATCATCAACACTGCATATAACATGGCTGCCTTTAATCTCAGCCTTAAGTACATAAGTATCATCACAGTTGTAATCAAAAGGTACAGAATCGAGTACAGTAACCTCCTCCTTATGACGATACTCAAGTCTTAACTCATGCTCTTCAAAAACAAGGACAAGAAGATTAGCAGAGTTCTGACAACAAAAACCAATGCCGGCATTGCCCCATTTGGTAGTAAACATACGCACACTTGCAGTTATAGTATAATCGCGCCAGAATCTGTCACCGCTTGTGAGCATAGGAAATGTGCGGTGTGGCTTGTCATTGCGGATACGCATCTGCTCCATAAAATGTTTTCCATTATATTCAGAAATAATCCAGGAAGCCCCCTGACCGTTATAAACGTGGTTGCATACCGGGTCATACCATTTACCATAATATCCAGGATAATGGATAAAATGATACTCACCCATTGCCGAATGATTCTTATCATAAGGAAATTCACCAATAGGAAAATCAGAGAAATCTTCATTAAGTAAAATAAAATCTGCCATAATAACCTCCATTCTAAAATAAAAAAATAATTAGTGGCTCTTTCTGTAGCTTCCGGGCGCTTCGCCCATGATTTTTTTAAATGTGCCGCCCATAGTATTACTGTCAGCGAAACCACATTTGTCAGCAATCTCAGTAATAGAGAGGCTGGTGTTGACTAAAAGGTCTGCTGCTGCGTGTGTTCTTACATTAATAAGATACTCTCTGAACCTGAAGCCTGTAAAAGCCTTGAATTTCTTGGAAAGGCTTGATTCACTCATATTAAAGAGTTCGGCAGTAGCAGCCATAGTTACGTCATTATGATAATTTTCGATAATATATTCAATAACCTTCTGGATAAGTTCATTACCTGTATCCATTTTCGTAATAACATTATCTTCGTACATCTGACAACGCAGAATAAAAAGTATAAGTTCATGAAAATAAGAATGTATGAAAGATAAAGACAGACTATCTACACCATTGTGTTCATAAGAAATCTTCTGGATAATTGATGATATATAATCAAGTCGTCTTTCTGGTATATGGATAACAGGATGTTTATGAAAAATGCTTTCTATATCCAGAGAAGAATCATCAGCAATCCACTTTAATTCATCATTATTAAAATATAGCACATATCTTGTATGGTCACTTCCTGCAAGGTAAGTAGTCATATGGGCTGTATCTGGTGAAATAAGAGCAAGTCCGCCCGGATTTAACATATATATTTCATCACCTACATAAAGGGTGCAGGAACCAGAATATATAAACATCAATTCCCATCTGTTATGTTCATGAAAATGTTTCATCTTATAAGATGGTGGCACAGTAGCAATATCCGTGAGGAAATTGTCATTAATAAAATGGTACATTGCCGTCTCCTAGGTATATAAATAATATCTTACGAAGCAAAATCATATACTGATTATAGGTCGTTTATAGAGAAACCGTTACTGATTTTTTACATATTTTTTTGATTTTGAAAGATTTCGTGCTGTTTTTTTGTATATATAAAAATACAATGTGAATATAATGAAAGCATCTTAAGAAGCAGAAACAATTTTAATATGCATTTGCACAGGAAACAGGAGTAACAGCTATGAGATATTCAGCAGTAAAAGACATTAACAAAACATTAGAAGGTTACACACCAATTGACAGTTCTGATCCGGTTGAATTCGGTGGAACTTACATTAAGTATCAGGGTGAGACAATCCAGTTGTCGGAGACAGCCATATATCTTGATGGCTCATTATCAGACGAGCTTGCTGCTCAGTACCCATATGTATATAACGACATTACTAAGGCATTGTCAGCAGCTGCATTAAAGAATGGAACAGCAGACAATCCAATGACAGTATATGTTGCACCATATGTATACTGGATAGATGATCCGGCAGCAACAGATACAGTACAGAAAACAGAAGGATATTCAACACCTTATGGAATGGTTGTTAATTCAGATTATCTTACTATCAAAGGTCTTACAGGAAATCCTGATAATATTGTGTTAGCCGGAAACAGAGGACAGTCACATGCCTCTAACGGTAACTATACCATGTTCAGATTCAACTGCAGCGGCGCACTTACAGTTAAGAACATAACAATAGGTAACTATTGCAGCGTTGACCTTGATTATCCGCTTATGAGTGAGCTTAATCAGGCAAAGAGAACAGAGACAATCACACAGGCACAGCTTGCTGATGTTTCTGGAGAAAAGATGTTTGCAGATAACTGTAACTTTATAAGCAGACTTAATCTTGACCCAATAAATGGAGCATCAAGAAGTCTTTATAACAACTGTCATTTTGAAAGTACAGATGATGCCCTTAATGCAAATGCTGTATATGTAGGATGCGATTTTGATTTCTACGGAAACAGACCATTATATTCATCATATGGTACAGGTTCAACATTTTTAGGTTGTACATTTAATTGTAAGATATTAAATGTTGAAGCAGAACCTACACAGTTCTTTACTAAGGAAGGTGGCACAATTACCGCAGTAGACTGTGTATATAACAGTAATTTAAGTGTACCTATATCAATTGGATGGACTAAAACACCATCAACTTCATTAAAGTGTTATCAGAGCAACATAATTCATAATGGACAGAGCATCACAATCGGTGGCGAGGGTGCTAAAGAAACTGTTGATATGACAGGCAAGTCGGTACTTGATGCCTACAAGATTGTGTCAGGTGGTAAGACATATTACAACACATACAATCTTTTAAAGGGCAGTGACGACTGGGATCCATTAGGAGTTAAGGATGTAATTAAAGCAGCCGGACAGGACACAGTTGCAACACAGCTTTCAATAACATCAGATGTCACAGAGATTGAATCTGGAAAGGAAACAGCTTCAATAGGAGGAGCAGTTAACTATTTCTATGGAACTAATGATACAACACAGAAGATAACATACAGCGTATCAGACGAAGATAAGGCATATGTGAAGTTAACAGATAATGGTGACGGAACATGCAAAGTAGAAGGTACTAATAATGATGATGCAGCTAGGAAGGTCATTATAAATGCATCTACAGAGTCAGGTCTTGAAGCAGCAGTTGGAATTACTGTAAAGCCAAGCAAGATTGAAGCACCAGCATTTACAAAGGCACCAGTTATTACTAATGACGGACAGGGCAGTCTTAAAGTAGATTACTCACTTGATTTAGGAAGCAGAGAAGACATGTCTGCAATCTCATGGTACAGATGTACAGATGCAGAGGGCAGCAATCCTATACTTGTAGCAGTAACAAGAAATGATTCACCAGAGTATACATATAAGTTAACAGCAGGTGATGTAGGATATTACATCATGGCTAAGGTAGAATCTAAGAACATCAGAAGTGATTATGGAACACCGGAAAATACAGTATATGACAAGGCAATCGGAGTGAAAGATGTAAGAAGCAAGAACTTTGCTACAGATTTCTCTAACTTCCCTAATGTAAAGCAGTCAGAAATCAAAGCTGGCTTCTGGACTGTAGATTATAACCGTCCGGCAGATACAGAAAGTTTTGGAAGCTGGCAGGGAGCTGATACAGAAGAACCTTGGAAATATGGAACAACAGGTAACGGCTGTGTAGGCGCTGGATTATATGAAGGTACACAGGGCGCAAGACTTATGTATACACCAGTAGAAGGAACATATGGTGATATGTCACTTAAGCTTGTAGTTGATCCGGCTAAGACAGCAGGTCAGGGATTTGGTAGTGCAGGACAGTATATGGATGTACTTCTTAAGTTCGATACATCAACACTTACAGGATACGGATTAAGAATAATAAGAACAAGGGATTCATCTAATGCCGTAACATTTGTACTTGTAAAATATGACAACGGAACAGTAACAGAAATCTCTGATGAGGTTATCGCAAGTTGCTATGCAACAGGTTGTACAATCAGCTTAAAGGTTGAAGGTAATAAGCTCACTGCTCATGTTGAGACACCAACAGAACAGCTGGCAGATCAGGCAGCTAAGGGATATCCACATGTAGTTGACCTTACAGCAGACATTGAAGCGAACAGCTTTGGTGGTGTTGCAATACAGCATACAGGAACAACAGGAGCTGGTGGATGGCAGAATACAACAATGCTTCATAATTTAGATATTACATGGGAAGGTGAGAACAACCAGAACCCTGAATATGTTGAAGGAAATCCATCAGATAACGAGAATCCGGCAGAGAAATCAGATGATTCAACAGGAACTTCAACAGGAGCAGATACAACAGTTAAGACAGGCGATATGAGCCATGCAGGAATGTATGCCGCATTAACTACAGCAAGCCTTTGTGCATTGCTTGGAATGGCAGCAGTATACATGAGAAGAAGAAAAGATATCTAATTTCATAAATAACTTCTTTCTAAGAGGGCACCTGCTTGACGCAGGTGCCCTTTTTTCGTGCGAACAATTGACATTTTCCCCAATATAGTTTAAAGTTTCAAAGAACTAACTTGTGTAAGGTGGAGATAATTATGAAGTTAAGAAAATACATTTTAACAGCTATTATAGGAATCACTGCTATGACAGTGCTCTCATCATGCGGTAATAAAGAAAATGCTGTAAAAGGACAGCCAGATCAGAGTACACAGGAAATATTTGCAATGGATACATATATGTCGCTTACTGCATATGGCAGCAATTCAGAGGAAGCAGTAAGTAAAGCAGTTCAGGAGATTAACCGGCTTGATGCAATGTTTTCGGTAGGAAATGAGGACAGTGATGTTACTAAGATAAATGAAAATGGAAGCGGTGAAGTATCGGAAGAAACCACATTTATAATGAACAGGGCAATGCAGGTATCTAAAGAAACTAAAGGCGCTTTCGATATTACGATATACCCGGTTATGGAGCTGTGGGGATTTACCACTAAGAATTACAGAGTGCCTGAAAGCAGCGAGATTGCGGATGTACTTAAGCATGTTTCTTATACAAATGTGGAGGTTAACGGGCAGCAGGTGACATTGTCAGATGGTGCAAGCATTGACCTTGGTGGAATTGCCAAAGGTTATACTTCTTCAAGGGTGATTCAGATTATGAAGGACTGCGGCATAGAGCACGCAATCATTAATCTTGGAGGCAATGTGCAGGTGCTTGGAACTAAGACTGATGGCTCGGACTGGAGGGTTGCCATACAGAATCCTGACAGTGAAAGCAGTTATCTTGGTGTATTAAGCACTGCTGATAAGGCAGTTATAACATCAGGTGGATATGAGAGATATTTTGAGCAGGACGGACATGTATACCATCATATTATAGACCCACAGACAGGTTATCCATCAGACAGCGACCTGACCTCGGTTACAATTGTATGCTCTGACGGAACAACAGCAGATGCATTATCAACTGCGCTTTTTGTAATGGGGCTTGATGGTGCGAAAGAGCTGTATAGAAGTGGCTCGCTTGATTTTGAGATGATACTTTATGATGGAAGCAAAGTATATGTGTCAGAGGGAATAGCTGACAGTTTTTCAACCAATATGAACACGGAAATAATTACCAGACAGCCTTGATGAGAATTATTATTAACAGTCTGTATTGACAAATGCAGGGCCTAAAATATATTCTATAGAACAGTTAGGAAAAACTAATTAAAGATAGATGAAATTACTTTTGTTTATGAAAACTAACCTTGAATATAAAGACTAGAAGGAGCAGACATGTTATTAATAATATCACTTATAATCGTATCTTTATTCATATATTTTCTTAAAGATTCACTTAAAAAACACGCAGGTATCTACTATACTGGGGCAGCGGTAATCTCTATTGCAGTATTTCTGATTGGATTTCTGCCAATGCCTTTATTCTTAAAGAATAATATATTAGGAATATTTGCAAAAGGCTCTCTTGGAACGGCAATGTTTGTTGTGGTAATGTACACTGGCGCATTACCTAAGGGCAACAAGCTGATTGCACCACTTATGAAGATAAGAGGCGAATTGTCAATTACAGCGGCAATACTTGTCCTGTGTCATAATTTCACATATGGAATGACATATTTCAGAATGTTATTTACTAAGACAAGCCTGTTATCAGCCACACAGCTTGCAGCTGCGGTAATAAGTCTTGTGCTTATAGCTATAATGCTTGTGCTTACAGTTACATCTTTTCCATCTGTAAGAAAGAAGATGCAGGCTAAGAAGTGGAAGCAGCTACAGCGCACAGCATATGTGTTTTATGGTCTTATGTATGTTCACATTATGCTCATTAACATACCTTATGCGAGACTTGGACTTGGCATGTATATTGCAAATGTAGTTATCTACAGCATAGTTTTCTTAGGCTATGCAGCTATGAGAATAGCAAAGGCTGTATCAGTAAAGGCAGCAAGAGCCGGAAAGACATACGGTAAGAAACCAGAGACGGTTCTGTATGGACTGGCATTGGTTATATGTGCAGTGATGACGGTGTCGTGCTTTGCAGGAAGACAGACAGTGTCGGCATCGGAAGACAATGAGGAATGGAACGATTTCTTTAACGAAGAGACAGTTGCAGCAATGGTCAAAGAGATTGAGAGCAGTACGGCTAAGACAGATGCCGAAGGAACAACACAAGAGAGTCTGGAAGAATCAGTTTCATCAGATGGACAGTCAGACTCACAGGCTGGCGGTGCAGGAAATGAAGTGTCGGGAAATAGCAATAATTCCGGTTCGGATAATGCTTCTGGTAATTCATCAGGTAATAGTTCTGACAGTGGTAATCAGTCAGCCAAGCCGGATAATGGTTCTGACAATAGTGGAGAGCTGAGCGGCGGCTCAGGCAGTGACGCACCGGCTAATACCACATTTAAAGCAGATGGAACTTATACAGGTTCCGCTGTGTGTGAGACTTATAACTACAATGTAACGGTTACAATAGTCATATCGGGAGATACGATTACATCGGTTACTGCTGAATCAGAAGCGGGTGCGCAGGATGTGCAGTATTTTAATATGGCAAATGCAAAGGTTCCTGCACAGCTTCTTGCAAATCAGAGTACATCAGGTGTTGATGCAGTATCTGGTGCAACCAAATCAAGCAATGCCATCAAGAAGGCATTTTACTATGCTTATAAATCGGCTAAGAAGTAGGCAGATTTGTAATAGAAAAAATTATAAGGAGGCAAAATTCCTCCCCTCACCAATGGGTTCGGATTTTGCTTCGCAAAACAAGGAGGAATTATGAGGAAGAACATTTTTACTAAGATTGCTGCTGTTGCAGCCGCTACTGTTCTTGCAGTTACAGCACTTCCAGCTCTTGTGTCTGATACACATGCAGCAGATGATGAGTATTCATATGTATATGCTGGACTTACATGGCAGGAATACTGGGCTAACGAGGGCGTATATAACGCAGGAGATGTAACAACATCTAATGAGAAGGATACACATGGTGAGTATGATAAAGGTGCTTTTGATACAGTAACAAGAGCGACAACCAATCATGGTCTTCACAGAGGAAGCTACCAGTGCATGGCAACAATTGATACAGAAGATGGTAAGAAGTATGAGCTTGCCGGTTGGAGCAGTGATGGAAAGCAGATGATACTTACAGATGGTACACAGCTTTCATATAGTAAGGGAACAATTACTAATGCAGATGGCACAACATCTAAGCTTTCATCTTATGAAGTAACTGGTATTAAGTATGTTCCGGTGAAGGTTAAGACATCTGATCTTGCTGATTTTGAGCAGCATTACAGAGTTGTCAAGAATGGTGAGAAATTATACGGTGGATTCGGTGAAAACAAGCTTAGTTCATATGAGTATACAGCAGCAGTTAATGCAGATACTAACGGACTTAAGACAGCAGTTAAGAATGCAGACGGAACATATTCATTCTCTGCAAGACAGACTGGCAATGGCAAATCATTTGCAGAGCAGGATATAAGTGTGGCTGCTAACATTACATCTACAGTAAAAGATGCTACAGGTTCATACGGTGAATTCTTAAGAGTTGATATTAATGGTGATGGTTATGGCGCATTAGGTGCTATGATGCAGGCTGTTAAGTGGACATATTATGGAAATGATGCAACAAGAACAAATGCTGTTGCTACATATGGTACTAAATTCGCAGCAGATAACTGGATGCACAAAGTAATGGGAATCCAGCTTGGACTTACTGATTCAGCACGCTGCCAGTTACCAGCAGGATATGATGGAACAGGTTACTGGTCACTTACTGTATATGCATTAGGATATACTGATACTACAATTGATTTTGAAGCAACTGATGCTAATATCGTTAAGATTAAAGCACCTGTAAGTGATACATCAAAGCTTTCAGCAGCTATTGCAGCAGCAGATGCACTTAACGAAGCTGATTACACAGCCGAGTCTTGGGCAGCTATGAAGCTTGAGTATGAGGAAGCAGTCGATGCACTTGCAGTTGCAGAATATCAGGCAGATGTTGATGAGGCAACAGAGCATCTTACAGCAGCAATCAATGCCTTAGTAAAGGTTGATGCAGGTACACCTTCTGGTTCAGAAGAACCGGATAATACAGATGACTCATCTGTAGAAGATGTTCCAACGGGTGATGCAAATAACATGATGGCTTATCTTGCAGCAGCTTTACTTGCTTTAACAGCAGGTGCTGCAGTAACATGCAGACATAAGATTAAGAATGTAAGATAATTGATACGCTAAAATCTAATAAAACTATAAACAAGCCAGAGAACCGGGGCGGAGAGAATCCTTTGTGGGATTCACTTCCGCTCCGGTTCTTTATTACCTGTTAATCTTAATATCACCCATATTAACATCAGCATTTATACTTTTACCGCTGCCGGCATTATTAGTATAGCTGTGAGAATAAGTAGAATCATTAACCTTAATGTCGCCTAAGTCTACAGAGAGATTAGCACTGTATTTATCAATATCCATACCGCTTATTTTCAGTGAGCCCATATCAACGGAAAGGTTAAGAGCATCACTGCCGCAATTGTTAAGCTTAATATCGCCCATATTGTTGTCAGCAGTTATATTCTTAATGGATGAATCAGCAATCTTAAGAGAACCCATATCAACAGAGAAATCAGCAGAAGAAGCATGTATATTGTTAACATCCATATCACCCATATTAAGGTCAGCCTGAATAGAATTAAGACTGACATTGTCAGGAATAGTAATTGTAAGTGTGCAGTCTGAGTTTTTGATATTAGTCATAAGATGTACTTTTACATGCTGTTCAATATTTAATGAAGTTCCAGAAACAGATACAGCAGGCTTAAACTTTTCAGCACCTGTATAGATAACTTCAAGCTTGCTGCCTTTCTTAATCTCAACACTGCCAAGATTCATATCAACAGATATGTCTGATACATTATCATAAGTGGAAGAATTTTCAATATATTTGCCACTGGATGCCATAGTCATGCGTGTAAAAGGAGAAATGTTAAATACATTACCAAGAACGCCGATAATTATGCATATAAGTGTAATAAAATATATAATTGACAGATAAATTCTTTTCTTCATAATTACACCTCCATGGAATCGTCTTTAAGTATACTTTTGAATATAGCGTGTATTACAGCTGCAACAGGCCATATAACCCATGTTAAAGCCCATGCAAATGTGATGAAACTGACTGACAGATATATACATGTAACTGTAGGCCAGAAAACAGACATAATAGTTGTTGCAGTATTGTTAATATATCTGACTTCTTTATTCTTCTTCTTAACATAGCTGCCGGCTACATTGTCACCATTAAGAGCAAGTAAAGTCTTACATGAAGTCTCAGCCATTGAACCGAAAACAATAAGGAATACGCCGACACTTACTATACAAATCATTGCTGCACCGCCAATATCGTCAAGTCCCTGTATTGGGATTGCGTCAAAAACGGCAGCAGGGACAAAGCTTATGATACACATAATAATTCCCAGAGTGCGGCACACAATAGAAATGTTGCGAAGCTGTTCCTTCTTATCCTGCACATATCCGACAGTGGCATAATCGATGATACATTCGTGTTTCTTAATATAGTCGTATTTATTCATTAAAGAATTTGTTATTATAAATATGCCAACACCGCAGGCAACTATAATAAAAAGAGCAACAGTGCCCATTGTCTGGAGAAAATTATTATGAAATGCACTGCAGGCTGCCGCTGGAACTACTGAGAAAATACATAAGAAAACCCCTAATGCAGTCAGAAATGCATGTCGGCTGCCGGCACTTACAAAGCTTCTGGCTTCATCCTGTGTTAAAGTGCGTCTGTTATCAACAGGAGCAGAAGACTGTCTGTTAAGTCCGAGAGTTTCTGCGAGTTCGTCAAGATTGCCGAATTCTGAGATAACAGTACCTACAGCCTCATTCTCGCTTTTACCTTCACTGATAAGTTCATTATATTTGTCCTCCATCATGCCCCACAATTCGTCTTTAGCCTTTAAAACTTCAGCAGTTGCGGGGAGATTGGCAAACATAGTTTCAAGATAACTTTTAATAGTATCCATACATTAATTCTCCTTCACAATAAATTTTTCAATAACTTCTTTAGTGAGAGCCCACTCTTCACATTTTGACTGATAATACAGTCGTCCTTCGTCAGTAATCTGATAATAGGTGCGTTTTTTTCCGCCATTCTCGCCTACACCGGGGAAAGAAGTGATATATCCGTTCTTTTCCATTCGTGTAAATGCGGAGTAAAGAGTAGTTTCTTTAACAATATATTTCTCATTGGTCATGGCCTTAATCTGCTTAGAAATCTCATAACCATAAGATGGCTTATCAAGCAGAAGATACAGGATAATTGTATCGTTGTAGCCTCGTATAATGTCGCTGCTGATGCCAGCCATGCATATTCCTCCCTTCGAATTAATTGAAGGTGATGATTCACCTGATAATAAATATTAAATAAATGATAATTACTACGACAGGCGATACTACGACAGCCGTAGTACATCTGTCGTAGTATATATAACATGATATGCATAATATGTCAACAGGAGAATATAAAAATCCCTCAAAAGCAGGTAAACAGTGCTTTTGAGGGATATATTAAATATGTGGATTATTTGAAATATACTTTAGCTGCAGTAGCAGCCATGATATTTTCCTTGTCAGGTGTTGATATTTCATTGCTTAAGACAATGTAATCAATAAGGTGTCTGTAGCTGTCTTTGCACAGATTCATAGGCAGGTCGCTTCCCCACATAAGCCGGTCGCTTCCGACAAGTTCGATGGCGCGTTTAATATAATGGATTGCGTCAGGATAAGGGTATCTGGCGTCTTTACCCTGATTAGAAGGAAGGCTTGCAAGGTCGAATACAACATTGTCAAGCGTGAGTGCCTCCATTCCTTTAAGCCAGACATTTTCCTGAACAAGACCTCTTGGGGCAAGCAGATGGCACACAACAAACTGCGTGTCAGGGTGTCTCTTAATTGCGCGGGCGAGGGCTTCCGGCTGCCAGCACTCGGCAGGGTAGCGTCCAATATCGAACACAACAGTATTATTATGCATTTCAGCATATGACAGCATTTCCTCAATAACATCACCATCAAGGGGAATAGTAGGATGATAACTCATAAGACCGCTTCCGGTACTTACCTCGAATTTTACAATCTTAATTCCGAGGTCTTCAAACAAATGCTTTCTTATAGAATCAACATTTCTGCAGAATGGGTCGTAAGTAGCTGCTGCAGCAAGACGGTCAGGATATTTCTTTGCAGCCTCATAAGTGTAGAGATTCTGCGGTCCTAAGAAATTGCCCTGAAGCATAACAGCCTTGGAAACACCAGCCTCGTCCATAACCTTAAGAACCGCTTCCGGAGTTACATCATATTCACCGAGACACTCTGGTATCATTTGGAATATAGTTCCATCAGCGTAGCTTGCGTAACCTCCGCCTATGGCCTGCATTTCTCCGCTGTTTCCAAATCCATTGATGCAGCGGCATATATGAATGTGTGAGTCAATTATGTTCATAGTTAAGCCTCCTTGTTGCTGGATGTTAATATGTAATCTCCCTGCATTCTTTTCTCCACTGTCTGAACTCAGCAGAAGCAGAAAGTAAAAGGTCAGATGATGAGTTAAGTGCAGTTTCAACAGAATCCTGAATAACACCGATGATGAAGCCGATTCCCACAACCTGCATTGCAACATCATTAGGAATACCAAATAATGAGCATGCCATAGGTATAAGCAGGAGTGAACCACCGGCAACACCAGAAGCACCACAGGCAGAAAGCGCTGCAAGAATACTTAAAAGGATTGCGCTTGGAATATCAACAGTAATACCTAAAGTATTGGCTGCGGCAAGTGTCATAACAGTGATAGTTATTGCCGCACCATCCATGTTAATAGTTGCACCGAGCGGAATAGTTACAGAGTAAGTATCCCTGTCGAGTCCCATATCCTCACATTCCTTCATATTAATAGGAATATTGGCAGCGGAGCTTCTTGTGAAAAATGCAGTGAGTGCGCTCTTTTTTAAACATCTGAATACAAGTGGGTAGGGATTCTTGTGTGTACACCAGAAAACAAGAATCGGGTTGGTAACAAAATAAATAAACAGCATAGTACCAACGAGAAGCATAAGAAGCTTTCCATATTCCTTAAATACTGACATACCATTGTTTGACACAGCATCAAATACAAGTCCCATAATACCAAATGGAGCAAAATTAATAATCCAAGTAACAACCTTGGAAAGACCATTAGAGATATCTACAAGCATATCTTTAGTAGATTCCTTGGCATGTCTACATGCAATACCGATAACAACAGCCCATGCAAGAATACCTACATAGTTAGCTTTAGTAAGAGAAGTAATAGGATTCTCAACAATATTCATCAACAAAGAGTTAAATACATCACCAATACTTCCCGGTGATGACATTTCTTCAAAGCCCTCTGTCAGAGTGAGTGTAACCGGAAATAATTTGCTTGTAAATACTGCGATTATAGAGGCAAGAATGGTACTGAACATGTACAGAATAATTACGGTTTTAATAACGCCGCCATGACTTTTTCCTGAATGACATAAAGAACTTATGACAAGCACGAAAACAAGAAGCGGTGCGATAGCCTTAAGTGCACCAACGAAAACGCTTCCGAAAAGAGCAATGCCGGAAGCCTTTGGAACGAGCAGGCCAAGAATAATACCAAGAGCCAGTCCTCCAATAATTCTTTTAATGAGACTAATACTAATCCATTTGTCTAATAATTTTTTCATATCTAACAGATTCTCCTATGCAAAACTTTTTCTATTATAAACTTACAGAATTTATTTGACAACTAATACTGTAAAGGATAAAAAATATATTGTAAAATATAAAGCAATTACTATATTAAGAGAGAAAATGTCATGAAGAGAATCTATAATTATTTAAAGAAAGATGCAGTACTTACAATAAGCTGGGTGCTTGCAATAGTTTCAATGTTTTTTATAAAACCAGACAAAGCATATGCTGGTTACATAGACTGGCGTTCACTTGGAATATTGTGGAGTCTGATGATAATAACGAAAGGCTATATGCAGAACGGCATTTTTGAAAAAATCGGACATGCACTTCTTGTGAGAACACGGAAAATGTGGCAGCTTATTGCAGTTCTTGTAGGACTGAATTTCTTTAGCAGCATGATTATAACAAATGATGTGTCGCTTATAACATTTGTCCCATTTGCAATAATGATGCTTAAGCAGTGTGGCAGGAAGGAGCTTATGATACCAGTAGTTGTATTGCAGACGATAGCTGCGAATCTTGGAAGTATGCTGACACCGATTGGTAATCCGCAGAATTTGTATCTGTATGGACTGGCTGGAAAAGGAATCGGAGAATTCATAATGTGGCTGCTGCCATACACAATAGTTTCAGCCCTGCTTCTGGTTATATCAATCCTTCTTATAAAGAATAAGAACGAAATAATATGTATAGAAGATACAGACAGCGAAGCTGCACATAATACATCAGTGCCACGAGTCATGGCCTACAGCGTATTATTTATTCTTGCACTTTTAGTTGTCGCAAGAGTGCTGACATGGTATATACTTGCAGCAGCCGTTCTCATAACGATATTACTGCTGGAGAAAAATGTGCTTGCAAAGGCAGATTATGCACTGCTATTAACATTTATCGGATTCTTCATATTCACAGGCAATATGGGAAGGGTTGAACCTGTGGCACATTTCCTTGCAGGAATCGTGAATAGCCGGGAGCTGGAAGTAGGAATAATAACAAGCCAGTGCATAAGCAATGTTCCGGCGGCACTGCTGTTATCAGGATTTACAGACAATATAAAGAACCTCTCAATAGGGGTGAACATCGGAGGTCTCGGTACGCTTATAGCGTCAATGGCGAGCCTCATATCGTACAAGCTGTATGCCAATGAAGTGCCAGAGAAAAAGGGAAAATATTTTGCCGTATTTACAGTTTACAATATAATATTTCTAGTGGTGCTGTATCTGTTTACGAAATTGATATAACATATGGAAAATCTTACATAAAATGGTAGTATCAAATAGCACATGAAATATTAGGTTTAAAGGACAAGTTTATAAAACAGGAGGGGAAAGAAATATGGATTCGATTAATATGTGCTACGAAATGTGTGATTATATTGAGCAGAATGGCATTGCGAAGCTGGCAGGAAATACAAGACTTCGCGACAATCTTAAGAAGGAGTTTCTGCATTTTCTTATATACATATCAATGACAGATGGAAGATATGGTGAGGAAGAGAAAGCATTTATAAAGAAGAAGCTGGGATTTGATGTGAGTGCGTCGATGGCGGCTGATATAAAGAATCGCAACATGCTTGGCGCGGGCTATATTACAAGAGTTCCGGAGACATTTAAGTATTTCATATTAGCCAATGCCGGTCACAAGATTAAGAACGACAGATACGATAATAAAGAGGCACGTACGCTGGCAGAAACCTACCGCAAGCTTGGGCAGGAATATCTGGCTGCGAATACTGGAAGTACCGAGGTTGAGATAAATGTTTTATCATCATACTGTGTAATGTTAGACGAGAATCTTAAATCATACGGTCTGCTGCGTCCTGATTACAAGAGCGCGGCAATACAGGCAGAGACAGCAGATGAGAAAGAGCCGGACGCTGATGAATTAATTGCTGAGCTTAATTCATTGACAGGACTTACTGCAGTTAAAGAAGATGTCAATGCGCTTATTAATCTTCTTAAAGTCCAGAAAATGCGTGAGCAGATGGGCATGAAGCAGACAAGTGTCAACAAACATCTTGTATTCATGGGAAATCCCGGAACAGGAAAGACAACAGTAGCAAGACTGCTTGCCAGAATATATAAGGCAATAGGGGCAATCTCAAAAGGACATCTTGTTGAAGTAGACCGTTCAGGACTTGTGTGTGGTTACATAGGTCAGACAGCGACGAAGACTGCAGAGGTAATAGAATCAGCACTTGGAGGAGTCCTGTTCATAGACGAAGCATATACACTTACTAATGGAAAAGGTCAGGGCGACTTCGGACAGGAAGCCGTAGATACATTATTAAAAGGAATGGAAGACCACAGAGATGATTTAGTTGTAATAGTGGCAGGTTATACAGAACTGATGGAGGAATTCTTAGATTCCAATCCGGGACTGCGTTCAAGATTTAATAAATTCATTAACTTCGAGGATTACACAGCCGAGGAAGAGGTTGAGATACTTATAAACAACTGCAAGAAACAGGAATACATGCTTTCCCGTGATGCACTTGAGGAAGCAAGAAGATTCTTTACAGACCGGGTAGCCAATAAGCCGGAAGGTTATGCCAATGCAAGAGATGTAAGAAACTATCTTGAGAAAGCGATATCTAATCAGGCTAGCAGGATAGTGGGGCTTAAGGATGTTGATAAGAATATATTGGCGATGCTCGAGAAGGAGGATCTGGTGGGGATTGAGTTGTGACATACGGGAGGTTGTGGCAGACGGACGCTGTGGGTGGGGGATAGTGTCATTTTCAGACACGCTCCCGCTCGGTGGAAAACGCAGCTGTACTAAATTCGCTGGTTAGCCGCATAAAATGCGGCTCCCAGCTCATTAAGTGCAGGCGTTTTCCAACGGTCTGAAACTAACACTATCCCCCCGCCCGCCGCTCACTCCGCCAGCGCCTCCAGATGTCGCAAGCTCATCTGGAGGTGAGTGGACTTTAGCGTGTAGGGAAGGCACAAGGACGTCCAAAAGGGAAGCCGAAGCGTGGCGGATTGGACGTTAAAGCGGGGAGAAGGCGTGATGAAGTCAAAAAGGGAAGCTGAAGCGTGGCGGATTGGACGTTGAAGCGGGGAGAAGGCGTGATGAAGTCCAAAAGGGAAGCTGAAGCGTGGCGGATTGGACGTTGAAGCGGGGAGAAGGCGTGATGAAGTCCAAAAGGGAAGCTGAAGCGTGGCGGATTGGACGTTGAAGCGGGGAGAAGGTAAGATGAAGTCCAAAAGGGAAGCCGAAGCGTGGCAGATTGGACGTTGAAGCGGGGAGAAGGTATGATGAAGTCCAAAAAGGCAGGAGAGGAGAAATATAATGGGAATAGTGTATTTTACAAGGCATGGACAGACTGTCTGGAATGTCGAGAACAAGATATGTGGTGCAACAGATTCACCACTCACAGATTTAGGCCATGAACAGGCAATAAAGTTAGGAAAGAAGATCCTTGCAGAAGGAATACAGATAGATGAAATCCTGTATTCGCCACTTATAAGAGCGAAAGCTACAGCACTTCATGTATCTGAGATTACAGGAATACCAGCGCGCGAAGAGATAAGACTTAAGGAACAGAATTTCGGTAAATACGAATCAACACCAAGAGATGGAGAAGAATTTGCAAAAGCCAAATGCAACTTTATATGTAGTTTTGATGGAGGAGAGACAATGCTTCATCTTGCACAGCGTATATATAATCTGCTTGATGATATAAAGGCACAGCCTGATAAAACATACCTTTTGGTTGCACATAATGGAATTGCAAGAATGGTAAAGTCCTATTTTGAAGATATGGGGAATGAAGAATTTTCAGCATTCAAGATAAAGAATTGTGAGATATTGAAGTTTGAGTTTTAAGTTTGACATCCGGGAGGTGGTGGCAGAGGGATGCGGCGGGCAGGTGGCAGTGTCGTTTTCAGACACGCTCCCGCTCGGTGAAAAACGCAGCTGTACTAAATTCGCTGGTTTGCCGCATAAAATGCGGCTCACAGCTCATTAAGTGCAGGCGTTTTTCAACGGTCTGAAACCGACACTGCCACCTGCCCGCCGCTTACTTCGCCACCCTTCCAGATTTCGCAGGCTTATCTGGGAGGGTGGTTATGCCGTCAGGCTTACAACATCGTGCAGTGCTGAGAAATCCAGCCGTGTTAATTAACACGGCGTCCGTCTCTCGCAATTTACGAAACGATGTACTAGACCGAAATATCACTTTGCGTTATAATCAGACAGCGAAAGATGCAAATATATCAGAAGAAAGAGGCATAAAAATGTTTAATAAATCAATTATAAAAAAGGCAGCGGCGATAGCAGCAGTAATACTTGCAGTGGCAGCATTTCCTTTTAACATAGCTAAGGCAGATACGCAAACATCAGGAAGTACCGTAAGCCAGGCAACATCAGAATACACAGAAATCCGCACAGCATCAGAACTTGTGGAGGCAGCAAAGACAGCTACAGGTAATTATAAGCTGATGACAGATGTTGATATGACTGGAATTGAGTGGACACCATGGGATTTTTCTGGCACATTTGACGGCAACGGACACAGCATACTTAACCTGTCAGTAAAGACGGTAAGTAAGCATACAATGATGACATATGACGGTAATAGAAAAGAGTATGAAACATATGGAGCAGGCTTTTTTGGTGTTCTTAAGGATTCGAAAGTAACAGGTCTTAACATATATGGTGCAAGAGTTGAAGTAACTTCAACAGAACCGTGTTTTGTAGCACCAGTGGCAGGTCTTGCTGATAACAGCGATATATCAGACTGTATAATTAAGGATACATATGTGTCACTCACAGATTCAGCTAAAATGTGGGGAACAGGCGGAATTGCCGGATTTGGAAGCGGCAATCTTGATAACATCACTACGGATGTGACACTTGTATGTGTCGATACAGATGTAGCGGTCAGGGACGAGCAGTTCATGGGAGGCGCGTATGCAGCAGGTTTCCTTAATATAAGAAATTGTTCTATAACAATAGATGGATATGATTCAGACCACGGATATGTGCATGATGGCGGACTTGTCGGCATGTATATGGTATATCCATTGGAACTGTCAAAGACATATCAGGGTGAAGTGCTTAATAACAAAGTTAAGGGAATGATAACATTTTTCGAGGACAATACAGACCGTCGTGCATATTGTCAGGCAAATATGGGTGAGGTCATGAACTGGACATATGCATATTCAGGCTTCACATCAGATTTCAAGAGAAATGAGACATATGATTATTCAGTTACACTCCTTCCTGAAATGTGCAGCAACCCTTCATACACTGACACAGTGACAGAAGCAACAGCAGCGGATTTCGGCTACACAACACATACATGCAGCACATGTGGTTATACATATTCAGATAAATACACAATACACGAGCATAAGGTTGACAATTACAGTGTTGTAAAAGAAGCTACGGGAACAGACAAGAAAGATGGAATAGAAGCAGGAACATGCAGTCTGTGTAACCAGACCGTTTACAGGGAATATGCTGCAAATGTAGTAACAGACGACATTACACAGGCAGCAGACAATAAAGCATCAGGCACGGCTGTCAAAAAAGGAATGAAAGAAAGTACAGCAGTATTTGCGGTAATATTGGTGGTAATAGTTGTTGTAATAATTATAACAGTAGTCATGATGGTACAGAATAATAAAAGAAAAAGAAGACATAACAGACAAAGAAGACGCAGATAGAAGGGAGCAGTTATGGAAGATAACACATTTATAAATGTATCAAAAGATATGATGTCGTTCATAGAAAAAAGTCCTACAGCATTTCATGTAACGGCGAATTTTATGGATTTGCTGGACGATGCCGGATTTGTGCGCCTTAATGAGATGGACAGATGGCATCTTATATCGGGTGGCAAATACTATGTAACAAGAAATGATTCTTCCATAATAGCTTTCAGAATGCCGGCGGCAGAGGGCTTTATCAATTATCAGATTGCAGCCGCACACAGTGATTCACCGTCATTTAAGGTAAAAGAGAATCCTGAGCTGACACCGGACAAGAATTACGTTTCGTTAAATGTGGAAAAATACGGCGGCATGCTTATGGCACCGTGGTTTGACCGGCCTCTTTCAGTTGCAGGAAGGGCAATAGTAAGGGAAGGTGCAGTATTAAAGCCAGTCCTTGTAAATGTAGACAGGGATTTATGCATAATTCCTAATCTTGCAATTCACATGAACAGGGAAGCCAACACAGGACTTAATTATAATGCACAGAAGGATATGATACCGCTTATAGGAGAGACAGAATCCAAAGGGCTTTTTGACAGTATAATAGCTGATGCAGCACAGACAGATAAAGAGTCAGTGATAAGCAGTGATCTGTTTCTGTACAACAGACAGGTAGGAACAATCTGGGGTGCAGATAATGAATTTATATCAGCACCAAGACTTGATGATGTGATGTGTGCATATTCATGCATGAATGCGCTTATAGACAGTGATGAGAGCAACCATGAAAGCGTTGCGGTATGTGCGGTATTTGACAATGAAGAGGTTGGCAGCAGCACCAAGCAGGGAGCAGATTCAACATTTTTATCAGATGTGCTTATGCGTATAGCTGCGTGTGCCGGCAAGGATAATGAGGATTATATAAGGGCGTGCGCAGGTTCTTTCATGCTTTCAGCGGACAATGCGCATGCGGTTCATCCTAATTATCAGGAGAAAGCCGACCCGACTAACAGACCTCATATGAACAAAGGTATAGTCATCAAATACAATGCCAACCAGAAATACACAACAGATGCGGTTTCTGCGGCAATATTTAAAGAAATATGTACAAGAGCGGGAGTTCCGACACAGGAATTTGCTAACCGTTCAGATATTCCGGGTGGTTCAACACTTGGAAATATAGCTAACTGCCATGTGTCAATGAACACAGTAGATATCGGGCTTGCGCAGCTTGCAATGCACTCACCTTACGAGACAGCAGGAATTATGGACACAGAATACATGATAAAGGCAGTAAAAGAATTTTTCGAGACAGCCATTGTGACTAACAGCAACGGCACATTTACATTAGAATAACAGAAAGATACAGTATATGAGCAATACTATATATATGGCCCCGATGGAGGGGCTTACAGATTTTACATACAGAAATGCCTATGAGAAAACATTTGGGAAAGGCAGAATTACAAAATATTTTACACCGTTTATCTCACCTAATAAGTCAGAGAATTTTCTGGCAAGAGAGCTGCGTGACATAGACCGTGAGCATAATAAAGAAACATATACGGTTGTACAGGTGATGACCAATGAAGCTAAGGATTTTATATGGACTGCGAAAATGCTTTATGAAAAATACGGCTACAGCGAGATTAATCTTAATGCCGGCTGTCCGTCAGGCACAGTTGTTTCAAAGGATAAAGGCTCAGGAATGCTTCGCGACACAGAAAAGCTCGACCGATTTCTTGATGAGGTGTTTGAGGATGCATTTATAAGAGAGAATATTAAGGTTTCGGTCAAGACACGAATCGGAGTAGAAGATGACGATAGCTTTCCTAGGATAATGGAGGTGTATAATTCTTATCCTCTTGAGGAGCTTATTGTTCATCCGAGAGTGCGTACAGATTACTACAGAAATGAGCTGCATCTTGACGCTTTCCGTTATGCTGTCGATAACAGCAGGAACAGACTTGTGCTTAACGGAGATATATTTACAAGGAAGAATTTCCTTGAGATGAAGGAGATGTTTCCGGAGGTTGATACATTTATGCTTGGAAGAGGGCTTATCGCGGACCCCGGACTGATTAATGTATTAACAGATGATAATCCTGAGGCGATGGTGCGGGACCTTAATGCAGATAAGAAGCTGATGAAAGAGCTTCACGACCTTGTATACGCAGCCCGCACAGCCATAATGCCGGGAGATACACATGCCATACACAGAATGAAAGAAATGTGGTGTTATATGGAATATGTGTTTGATGATTGCAAAAAAGAAATCAAGGCAATCAAGAAATCCCAGAGAATGGCTGATTACAAGGCTGCAGTTGATGTGTTCTTCAACAAGGCAGTGCTTGTTGAAAGAAAGAATATTATATTTTCAAAAAAATTCTAAATCAGTGACAGGCAGTATCATATCAGATATTGTCTGTCTTCTTTTTCTGCTGGTGACCTGTCATAAAGGCAAGCACCTGTCTTGGCAGGAATCTGCTGCCAAAAACTCCGGCTTTCATTGTAAATGTCGGAACAATGGTAAGTTTGCCTGTAAACATTTTACAAAGTGCATAATAGGCGCAGTAATCAGCAGGAATTCCTGATAATGCGAACTTTACATTGGCAACATTGTTGAAGTTGGTATCAACAGGACCTGGACAGAGCATGCTTATGTGAACGTTACTCTTTAAGTCGCGCAGTTCCCCGTGTATTGCAGTAGTGAGGCTTGTCACATAAGCCTTTGTTGCATAATAGGTAGACATATATGGTCCACCAGGAAGCAGCCCGGCACTTGACGCCACATTCATGATGTAGCCCCTGTCACGTCTTATAAATCCCGGAAGGACAGCCTTTGTAAGTATATGCACAGCTTTAATATTGACATTAATCATGTTGATATCATTCTTTAATTTCGTTTCAGCAAATGTGCCAAGTTCTCCGAATCCGGCATTATTAATCATAATATCAAGTGGATATTTGCGGAGTTTTTTGCCAAGCTTTACACATGATTTTTCATCAGATAAATCACATGTGATACATTTGCACCTGACAGCTACATTATCAGCAATTTCGTGAAGTGCCACTGTGTTTCTTCCAACAAGAATCAGGTCATATTCAAGGTCTGAAAGCAGATATGCAAATTCTTTTCCGATGCCGGAAGATGCTCCGGTAATACAAGCAAGTTTCATAAGAAGACTCCTTTCTTTTTCAATTCATGTTTGTGCAGTTTAAGCCATACAGCCGCCGCTATAATGAGAATCCGCTGATGAGGTCATGAACATTCGTCCGTCGCTGCAAAGCAGAAATGCACTTTTAGATTTCAAGAATTAAATTTCAAAATATTGATTGAACCTATAAGAATACAAAGATTTTATGTCTTATAGGCACAAACTGGCTATATTTTTTCTGAAAAGCTTCAATATTCATAAATATGCCTATAAACAATTCATAAATACAACGCTTATAGGTGATTTCAAACCATCAGGCAGCAATTTCAGTTAATACAAGAAGTCAAGTCCAAATTTGTGTGTAAATTCATCTTTCAGTTATGTGGTTTTATCTA
>ERZ1034901.571-NODE-571-length-28815-cov-9.446349_pt1 | contig 28815 bp, 32 predicted proteins | sample MGYA00520628_ERZ1034901 | MGnify/ENA primary metagenome ERZ1034901 (study PRJEB33766, sample SAMN09781783) | gut metagenome | biome: gut microbiome | host: Homo sapiens | place: Madagascar | study: EMG produced TPA metagenomics assembly of the PRJNA485056 data set... | reverse complement strand
CCGTCTTTTGCTTTTTGTACGAAATTTAGGGTGTTGACTACTTTTTGACTACTTTTGCAATGTGCGCGTTTTCAGCGCAACAACAAAAAAGGCCCTCCCGCATGGGAGGGCCTTTTGCTGCATTCTGGCTTAGTTGTCACCCACCAGCTGCTTGAACACCTGGTGCAGGCCGGTGGAGGCCAGGCCGCTGACCATGCCGGCCAGGATGGTGCCGGCATCGAGGGAGGGTCAGTTGGCCTAGTTTGGTGTCGGTGACTGCCTGCGCTTTGCCGTTGGCGATGAGCACCCCGATTAGGGTCACGCCGTCGGCGCGAAATTCCAGGTTCATGGTGCTCCTTTCCGGCAGAATTGCCGCTTTACTGTAAAAACGTCTTTTGCATGGGCATAAAAAATGCACGGTGCATATGCATCGTGCTGAAAACGGGCATGAAAAAACCACGGTGCGGGTGCATCGTGGTTTCAAAATCAAATTTCTTCCGGTTCAGGTTCGGGATAGCACAAAAGCGTAATCAGATCGGAAGCCAACTGGCCGCGTTTTGAGGGAAGACGGTCCGGCCCTGCGGCGCTAATTTCATCTACTTCAATGTCGATCAATTTATCCAGCAGCGTCTGACGAAGAGGTTCGTTGGTTTCTGTGCTTCGCAGCTCTTCCTCCGAAACACCTAGTTCTTCTGCTGCAAATTGAATCAGTTCATCCGTCAATTGGTCCAGGTGCATAATTGGTCACCTCTTTTTGCCTTTATAAATCACAGTACAGATCATCTTGTCTTTGTCTGCGAATATAACTTGTGTTCCGTTCTTTTCGTAGACAAAATACCCCGGTTTGTTCCCTTTGTGAGGCTTCGTTCTCAAGGCCGCTGCAGCGCTTGAAACATAGACGTCACGCACTTGCAACTTTTCTTCGGCATGCGGATGAACAGTTTTTACAATTTTACCATCGCCGGTGCGCATCCCAATCAGAGATCTGAGAGAGCCGCCAGGCCTTTTGGATGTGCTCCGGGTTCCGCTGTGTTTACCGCCTCCACCGCCACCACCGGCGAAGCGGCCCTTTTCATCCCGCTTGTAATCGCGGCCCCGTTCTTCCAGTATACCCGCTTCGCTCTCTTCCTGCAACCCGCTTTCTGCGGCAGGTTCGCCCGCCGGGCTGTTCAGCTGCTGCCGGGTGCCGGTGTTGGGTGTGAACACCTCCCGAGTTTTGGGGTCGTACAGCACATCCTGCAGCCCCAGCCGGATCCAATCCAGGCCCAGCGGCTCCATATCCTCGGCATAGCGCACCTCATCAATCTGCATGAAGTTCGCGTCCAGGGCCGTCTTGTAGGCGGCAAAGCGGCTTTGCAGGTCGCCCCGCAGCAGCTCTTTCGTGTCAAATGCGAAGTACAGCTGGCCCTTTTCGCTCTCCAGCAGAAGATCCTTGTTCAGAGCGCACTGGATGGTGGTCATCAGCGGAATGGCTGCCAGACGGGCAATGCTGGCCACATCCTGTTCGCTGGCCTTGCCTGAGATGCAGTCTGCCGAGACATGGAACAGCTTAGCAAACTCACTGGCATTGGTTCGCTTGTTCTCATTCAGCTGCAGCTCCACGCTGGTGCTGCTGGCCTCTTTGAAATCAATGCCATTGTTCAGCACCACAAAGTTTTCGTTGCTCTCGCTGTCTCCATACAGCCGGGTAAACGCGCTGCGCAGGCGGTTCAGGGCCTCCTCGTCCAACCGCTTTTCGCTCTTCAGGAAGCCACGCTTGCAGCCGCCCCGCCGCACGGCATTGCGCTCAAACACCAGCGCCGCATAGGCTGTCTCAATCAGTTTGGAGCTTTCCATGGTCAAAGGTACGCCGGTGGCGCCATCCACTGTGTTGCGCAGCACCTTCAAAAAATTGTAAGGCTGATACCGCGTTCCGCCCACTTCCAGGTCAAAATCCTTGAAAATCGGGTCCGGGCTTTTCAACACGCTGATCTCCTGCTCCTGCACATAGTGCAGCGAAACCACCTCTCCGCCCTGTCGGTGAATGTAGGCATAGCCGCCTTTGCCAAGATAATAATCCCGCACGATGGCCTTCCAGAACTCGTTGGCGTTTAGAGTGTCCCCGGGCTCGTCGTTCAAAAGCCGCAGCCGGCGGTCCTCGGTGATTTCCTGCGCTTTGGCACCCTGCACGTCTCGGTACAGCTTGATCGGTGTGCTGGCCACCAGATTGGCGATCAGGTCAATGCCGCCCGCCACCGTGGGCACCTGCAGGGCCATTTCACGGGTGGCGCTGCCGGCTGCAATAGCGAAGCCGTGCTCTTCCGCCCTTTTCTTTCGCGGAAAACGAATTTTTTAATTCTTCCCCCCATAAAACGACAAAATTCGCATTTGCGCACCGCTAAAATAATAATCGAAGTTCCACCACTCGCCCGGTGGGACGATATACTTCCCTTAACATGGGTCCGGTGGCTGCCGCACGGTCACCGGACCTGTTATTTTTATCGTAAAAGCGCCCTTCCCCACGGTACGGGGGAGGGCGCTTTGCTGCAATTCAGCGATCCGACGGCAGATACAAAAGTTCATCAGAATAGGCGGGGCGCAAAAAATGCTGTGCAGATTGCCTTGTAAAAGTCCATCGCCGGTTCCATTGCGCTGAAATCATGGGGCGTTCTTCTACGTTAAAGCGCGGCCCCCTTTGCGGGAATAAAAAGCGCATCTATGCAGACTTTTTCCAGGGTCAGCAGCTTTACTTTTTTGTCGATGCCGCCGGCGTACCCGGTCAGGCTGCCGTTTGAGCCAACAACCCGGTGGCAGGGGATGATGATGGAAATCGCATTGTGCCCAACGGCACCGCCCACCGCCTGCGCCGACATATGATCGAGGCTGTGCTGCTTCGCCAGCTGCCGGGCCAGCGCACCGTAGGTGGTGGTTTGCCCATAGGGAATTTGACGCAGCAGCGCCCATATCTCCTGCCGGAACGGGGAACCGATGGGGTGAAGCGGCGGCGTGAAGTCCGGATTTTGCCCGCGAAAGTAACAGTCCAGCCAGCGCTGGGTCTCAAGCAGAATGGGCGTCTCCTGCTCCTGGTGTTCCGGGGCGAGCGTATCGGCAAAGTACTTTTCGCCGTCGAACCACAGCCCGGTCAGGCCGGTTTCGTCTGCGGCAAGCAGAATGCCGCCCAGCGGGGAATTGTAGTGCATGGTGTACATCATGGCGGTTACCTCGAATTGAATGAAAGCCCGATGGGAGGTGCAACAACTGCCCGTATCGGAGCGAAACAAAAACGAAAACAAGCATTATTTGGCTGATTTCTTCGGCGCGTAGTCCCGCATTTCCGGCAAAGCGCCGCCCGCAATAGCCCACAGATACAGGCTGGCCACGCTGCAATAGGGGCTGAAACGTCTGCGGTATTTTTCAAAAAGCTTGCGGTCGATCCGGCGGTGGTGGTACAGCATCCGCAGGCCGCGCTGAACGGCGAGGTCGTCGTAGCTGAACACATTGGGCCGCTGCAGGCAGAATAACAGGATCATTTCCGCCGTCCAGACGCCGATGCCCTTCAGCTGGCTCAGCTCCTGAATGACCTCGGCGTCCGGCTTTTGCCCGATGTGCTCCAGATCGAACTCGCCGTCCTGCACCTTTTGCGCAAAGTCGGTGATGTACTCGGCTTTGCGGAAGGTCATGCCCAGCTTTTGCAGCTGCGGCACGCCAGCCGCGAGAATGTGCGCAGCATCCACCGTGCCGAGGGCTTCTTGCATACGCTGCCAGATGGTGGCCTGCGCTTTGGTGGAAATTTGCTGACCGATGATGTGATGCACCACGGCCGAAAACAGGTCGGTGTCCACCTCGCGCTGAATCGGGCCGATCTTCTGGATGGCCTCGCCCAGCCGCTTGTCCTTTTGGCTCAGATAGTCGATCTCGGCTGCTCCGTATTGAAAATACATCTGTGTCGCCTCGCTTATCGGTGAAAGCTGCATCGTATACCTTATTATAACAGCTTCTGGAGTGTGCGGCTACTGGCTGTCATCGCAAAAAGCCTTCCCAAAAAAAACACGCGCCAACAAAAACAGCAGCTCCTCAACCAACGAGGAGCTGCTGTTTTACGCTGCATCACATTTTCGGCTGGTACCGAATGTCCGACACGGTGTAAACCGTGATGAAGGCGTGCGGGTCTTCCCGGATTATGTAGGCCATCAGCTTTTGGTATTCGTTCTTGTCCACAATGGTGATGATTTCGCGGCGCTTTTGCAGGTTGTACGCGCCATACGATTCATAAATGGTGGCGCCGCTGTGCAGGTCGTTCAGGATGAACTGCCGCAGTTCCTCTTCTTTTTCGGTGATGATGCACACGCGGCGCTTGAGGTTGTGGTCAAAAATAAAGTGGTCCAGCACAATGCCGTTGAAATAGGTTCCCAGCACGCTCAAAACCACGGACTTCTTGTCGTACACCAGCGCGGCCGAGAGGGCCACGCACATACCGGAGAGCGACATGGCCTTGCCAAGCTCCATGTGCAGGTACTTGTTCATGATTTTGGCCACAATGTCCAGCCCGCCGGAGGAGGCGTTGCGGTTGAACAGAATGCTCAGCCCGATGCTGACCACCAGAATGTAGCACAGCACGTCCAGCTCCTGGCTGCCCGTCAGAGAGCCACAGTTCGGGAACAGCCGCTCCAGCACGGCCAGAAACACCGGCAGCAGCAGGCTGGTGTAGACGGTTTTTGCACCGAATTCCCGCCCACAGGTGAAAAAGCCGATGATCAGCAGCACCACGTTCAGAATCATGGTAATGGCCGAGAGCGGAAGCGGCACAAAGTTGGCCAGCACAATGGCAAGGCCGGAAATGCTGCTGATGGAAGTTTGGCTGGGAACCAGAAAAAAGTACACCGCCGCTGCGATGATGGCCAGCGCGCCGGTTAGAATGGCGATTTCTTCGGCGATGGCCCCGAACTTCAGGCGTTTTTGCATATTGCTTCCTCCTTAACGCGTGGTTGCTTCCCATTTTAGCCCCTTTAGCGGCCCGGAACAAGCACTTTGAAAAGAACACACAAACTTTTTCGCAAAAAGGCAGCAGCCTGCCCAAAACAGTGCGGATAAAAGAGGCGGCCCGTATGCTGGAAGAGCTGAAGGCCGCCGAGCCCGCCGAACGGGGTGCAGACACCCTGACGCTGGACGGGGCCGAGTGGCTGGGCTGGCTGAGCATCCCCTCGCTGGAACTGGAGCTTCCGGTGCAGGCGGAGTGGAGCTACCCGGCGCTGAAAACATCACCCTGCCGCTACGCCGGTACGCCGGAGGCGGGGCTGGTGATCGCGGCCCACAACTACGAGCAGCATTTTGCCCGGCTGAACCTGCTGACGGCGGGGGACACGGTGGGGTTCACGGACGTGAGCGGCACTGCACACCGGTATACCGTCATGCAGGTGGAGACGCTGGCCCCCACCGCCGTGGAGGAAATGACCGGCGGCGATTGGAATTTGACCCTGTTCACCTGCACATACAGCGGCCAGGCCCGCGTAACGGTGCGCTGTGTGAAGATGGCGGGGTAGAGCGGCAGATGCGGCGATAAGACAAGAAAAAACGTGCGGTATCGCAAGGCGAGGGGCGAACCTCGGCCGGGCGGTACCGCACGTTTTTTGTGTTTAAGCGGGGAATGGGTTGGTGTTGTGGAGCTTTTCCGCGTTTGAAAAAAGCTGCGGCTGTGTGCCGCCACTGGGTATTTGGCGTGGACTACGCTGCGGCAGAGCACTGGCCCCGGCATTGGGCTTGGTGAATACACGCCGCGGCAGAGGCAGAGCTGCACGGGCAGGCCCGGGTCACTCGGGCCGGGAGTTGTAGTGCTTCTGGCGGCGCGCCTGAATGTACTGTTCCAGCACGCGGAAGCAGCACTCAATGTCCGCCTGCGGACAGCGTGCTTCCAGCAGGGCCAGCGTTTCGCCGAACACCTGTGTGTCGTACTGGGTGTGGCAGCGGTTCAGGGCAAGGCCCGCCTCGGTGGGCAGGTACAGCATCTTCCGCCGGCTGCCGGGGTAGGGGCGGCGCTGCACCAGCCCCTTGGCCTCCAGCTTTTTCATCAGCTGGGACACGGCCGCCCGGGAAATGTCCCAATCCAGCGAAAGTTCGGCGGCGGTTTTGCCGTCGTGCTCAATGATGTACTTCAGGGCATGTACCTCGGTGGCGGTGTAAAGCTGGCCGGTGCCGTAATCCGTGGGCAGACTGGAGGACAGGTAGAGCTGGGCCGTCTGATGCAGAATGTCCGCTTTTTCGGCGATGGAGAGCTGTTCCATGGGGGTCCTTTCCGGGCGGGGCGCCCTGTGCAAAGCAGTGCGGAAGGTGGTAAGTTGCTTAACAATAGCATACCACACCCGGCGGCGGTTGACAAATTCACCGAAAGGGGATACAATCAACTCAACAAGTTAAGCAACTTAACCTATTCAACGGGTAGCTAAGTTGAAAACGACGGCAGCGCGTGCGCGGACGCGCCGAATGGAGGAAACGAAACATGGAGATTAAGACGGTACATCTGGTGTATTACAGCGCCACCGGCAACACCCAGACGGTTGCCCGTGCCATCGGCGAGGCCCTTGCCCAGGGGCTGAACGCCGCGCTGTGCGAGGTGGACTTCACGCTGCCTGCGGCCCGGCAGGCGGTGCAGACCTTTGGCCCGGGGGATCTGGTTGTGGCGGCCACGCCGGTGTATGCCGGGCGGGTGCCCAACAAGATGCTGCCCTATGTGCAGGAAAAGCTGGTGGGCGGCGGCGCGTTGGCGGTGCCGGTGGTGACCTTCGGCAACCGGAATTTTGACAACGGCCTGAAGGAGCTGCAGGTGGAGCTGGAAGGCCACGGCTTCCACGTGGTGGCGGGCGCGGGCGTGCCCACCGAGCACGTGTTCTCGGCCAAGCTGGCCCCCGGCCGCCCCAACGGGGACGACCTGGCCGGGCTGGCGGCCTTTGGCCGTCAGGTGGCCGAAAAGGTGGCGGCCCTCACCGAGGCCCCGGCCCAGCCGGTGGAGGTGCGGGGCGAGTTCCCGGCCCCTTACTACACCCCCAAGGGCACCGACGGCAAGCCTGCGGTGTTCCTGAAGGCCAAGCCCAAGACCGATCCGGCCAAGTGCAATGGGTGCGGCGTGTGCGCCGCCGTGTGCCCCATGGGCTCGGTTTCGGCCGAGGACCCGAGCCAGGTGAACGGCATCTGCATCAAGTGCCAGGCCTGCGTGAAGAAGTGCCCCACCGGCGCAAAGTACTTTGACGACGCGGCGTTCCTCTCCCACGTGGCCATGCTGGAGCAGAACTTCACCCGGCCCACCCAGGCGGAGTTCTTCCTGTGAGGAGATAAGGAGAAAACGGGCGTGGATTCTGTACTGCCCGCGAAATGAAACGCATATGGACAAAAGGCCCAACCCTGCACCGCTGCGGGGCTGGGCCTTTTTGTGTGGGGGCGGAAATTTTGGTGGATTTGCCCATATGGTTTGCACTTGCTAACTTTTTTTATCCAACCGGCCCAAATTTGCGGAAAGGGGGTTGACAAAATTAGTTAGCCGGGGTAAACTCTTACTTGTTCCAGAGGTTAGCTGGTTCTAACCGCTGCGTAAAAAATTATCAGAATTGCAAAGAGATGTGGCAAAGTGCTGTTTCATCGCACTTTGTTGGGAGGAGGATGCCTCTTGATGCCGTTGACGATGGCAAAGCCCGGCGAGACGGTCGTGATCCGTAAAATCACCGGGAAGGACGAGGTGCGCCAGCACCTGGCAGAGCTTGGGTTTGTGGTGGACAGTCCGGTCACCGTGGTGAGTGAAATCTCGGGCAATCTGATCCTTCAGGTGAAGGACAGCCGGATCGCCCTGGACAAAACCATGGCAAACCGGGTGATGATTTAAGGAGGAATGAAGCATGAAGACCCTGAAAGACGTGAAGGTGGGCGAAAACGCGGTGGTCAAGCGGCTGCACGGCGAAGGCCCTGTGAAGCGGCGCATCATGGACATGGGCATCACCAAGGGCGTGGAGCTGCATGTGCGCAAGGTTGCCCCCCTGGGTGACCCCATGGAGCTGAACGTGCGCGGCTATGAGCTGAGCGTGCGCAAGGCCGACGCAGAGATGATCGAGGTTGAGTAAAAAGCAGGGACGTGCTTTGAAAAAACGTCTTTTCTTTTTGCGGAATGGTTAGCGGTAACTAATTTTTGTTACCTGAGACTAACAAACAGCGCGGGCCGCATGGCCCGCCTGGGCGCATTGAGTACGGAGGAGTGAAACGAATGAGCATTACCATTGCTCTTGCCGGCAACCCGAACTGCGGCAAGACCACATTGTTCAATGATCTGACCGGTTCCAACCAGTACGTTGGCAACTGGCCCGGCGTTACCGTTGAAAAGAAGGAAGGCAAGCTGAAGGGCCACAAGGACGTGGTCATTCAGGACCTGCCCGGCATTTACAGCCTGAGCCCCTACACCTTGGAAGAGGTTGTGGCCCGCGGCTATCTGGTGAAGGAGAAGCCCGACGCCATCCTGAACATCGTGGACGGCACCAACATCGAGCGCAACCTGTACCTGACCACCCAGCTGCTGGAGCTGGGCCTGCCCGTTGTGATGGCCGTGAACATGATGGACCTGGTCCGCAAGAACGGCGACAAGATCGACGTGCAGAAGCTGGCCGCCGAGCTGGGCTGCCAGGTGATGGAGATCAGCGCCCTGAAGGGCGAGGGCGGTGTGGAAGCAGCCGAAAAGGCCGCCGCCGCTGCCCAGGCCCACAAGGTGGGCGAGCTGCCTCATGTGTTCACCGGCAGCGTGGAGCACGCCATTGCTCACATCGAAGAGTCCATTCAGGGCAAGGTGGATGAGCAGTACCTGCGCTGGTACGCCATCAAGCTGTTCGAGCGCGACGAGAAGGTTATTGCCGAACTGAAGCTGGACAGCGAGCTGTCGAAGCATCTGGAAGCCCACATCAAGGACTGTGAGAACGAGATGGACGACGATGCCGAGAGCATCATCACCAACCAGCGTTACGCCTACATCAACAAGGTTGTGGAGCGCTGCGTGGTGAAGAAGGCAGCCAAGCACAGCCTGACCACCTCCGATAAGATCGACCAGATCGTCACCAACCGCGTGCTGGCCCTGCCCATCTTTGCGGTGATCATGTGGGCCGTGTACTGGATCGCCATGGGCCCCTTCGGCTCCTTCCTGACCGACTGGACCAACGACGTTCTGGGCAGCGAGTGGCTGGTGGAAGGCTCCCGCTCCATTCTGGAGGGCCTGGGCTGCGCCGACTGGCTGACCGGCCTGGTGGCAGACGGTATCTTCGCCGGTGTCGGCGCGGTTCTGGGCTTCGTTCCCCAGATGCTGGTTCTGTTCTTCATGCTGTCCATCCTGGAGGATGTGGGTTACATGGCCCGCGTTGCCTTCATCATGGACCGTATCTTCCGCAAGTTCGGCCTGTCCGGCAAGAGCTTCATTCCCATGCTGATCGGCTCCGGCTGCGGCGTGCCCGGTGTTATGGCTTCTCGTACCATCGAGAACGAGCGTGACCGCCGCATGACCATCATGACCACCTGCTTTATCCCCTGCGGCGCCAAGATGCCCATCATCGGCCTGATCGCCGGTGCTGTGTTCGGCGGCAGCGGCCTGGTGGCTGTGTCTGCTTACTTCATCGGCGTGGCCGCCATCATCATCTCCGGCGTCATGCTGAAAAAGACCAAGCTGTTCTCCGGTGACCCTGCTCCCTTCGTTATGGAGCTGCCCACCTACCACATTCCCAGCGCCAACAACGTGCTGCGCGCCACCTGGGAGCGCGGCTGGTCCTTCATCAAGCGCGCCGGCACCGTGATCGTGGCCTCCACCATCGTGCTGTGGTTCCTGCAGGGCTTCGGCTTTGTGGACGGCGCATTCCAGATGGTCGAGGACAACAACGACTCCATCCTGGCGGCCATTGGCCAGGCTGTCTGCGTGATCTTCGCACCTCTGGGCTTCGGCAACTGGAAGGCCACCGTGGCCACCGTCACCGGCCTGATCGCCAAGGAGAACGTGGTTGCTACCTTCGGTGTGCTGTACCAGTACGCAGGTGAACTGTCCGACAACGGCGATGAGATCTGGAACCTGGTTGCAGCCGATTACACCCCGATTTCGGCCTATGCCTTCATGATCTTCAACCTGCTGTGCGCTCCCTGCTTCGCGGCCATGGGCGCCATCAAGCGCGAGATGAACAACGGCAAGTGGACCGCCATTGCCATCGGCTATATGTGCGGCTTTGCTTACCTGATCGCCCTGATCGTTTACCAGCTGGGCGGCCTGATCACCGGCGAAGTGAGCGTCGGTCTGGGCACTGTGGCTGCCGTCATCGCTCTGGTGTTCCTGCTCTACATGATGTTCCGCAAGAACAAGTACAACAACGACCACCTGTCCATCAGCGCGGTGGACGCCGTGGGCAACCGTTGATTGCCGGAATTTCCCCTCTGCGTCTGCGCCTTAAGGGCCGGCGCAGAAATTTAAAAAGCTTCTGAAAGGAGTACGCTATGAATCTTCCAACAATCTTGATTGGGCTGATTGTTCTTGGGGTGTTTGTGGCCATTGTGGGCACTTCCATCCGGAACCATAAGAATGGAAAGGGTGGCTGCTCCTGCGGCGACAGCTGCGGCGGCTGTGCCTGCGCAGGCATGTGCCACCCGGAAGAAAAGAAATGACATGCGGCAAACGCGCCGTATGGCCGAGGGCCGCTGTAAAACCAATTACAGCGGCCCTCGGGCTGTTTCAAGACGAAGGAGCGTGAACGGATGGAGGAGCTGAGCTGTGCCGGCCGGGATTATCTGGAGGCCATGCTGCTGCTGGAGAACAGCCAGGAGAAGGTTCACTCGGTGGATCTGGCCCGCGCCATGGGCGTGACCCGTGCCAGCGTCTGCCGCGCCGTCGGCAGCCTGTGTGAGAGCGGCTTTCTGGCCATGGAGGGCCGGTTGCTGCATCTAACTGAAAAAGGCAAGGCTGCCGCCATGGCGAACCACGAAAAGCAGCTGTTCTTTGAGCAGATGCTGCAGAAGGTCGGCGTTGCGCCGGAACAGGCCCGGCAGGACGCCTGCCGCATGAAACACGCGGTGAGCGATGAGAGCTATCTCTGCCTGAAGGGCTGAGCGCCCGGCAGCCCGAAACACGGATTTTGCCAAATCTCGGCCGGGCAAACGATATTTCACAATAAAAATGCACACAGCGCGGGGAAGAGGCCGATTGGCAGGCCGTTTCCCCGCGCTGTTCTGCGTGCCCGGGCTTTGACGGAAGCCGGGGCGGGGCGCTATAATAAAACCAACGCGGAATCCTATCATTAAAAAGATAAAAGCGGCGGCTGCCCGGCGGGCTGCGGGTGCTTTGCGGCACCGGCGGCGCTTTGGGCGGTGCCGATGGGCCTGAAAACATGGTTAAGGAAAGGGAGAGACCCTATGCGCAGCCAGAACATTGTACTGTTTTCCTCCGGCGTTTCGGAGCGGGAGGGCATTTCCCTGGCCATCCGGGATGCACTGGAGGCCATGGGCTATTCGTGCAGCTACTGGCGGGAGCTGTTCCGCGACGCAAAGGACAGCCGGAACATCTCGCTGCTGCCCATGCTGGTGAAAAAAATTCCGACTTTTGACTTTGCCGTGCTGATCTGCGAGGGGCACGACCGAACCATGGTACAGCGGGGCGAACACGGTGAAACGGTGCCGACCATGCGGGACAACGTGCTGTTTGAGATCGGCCTCTGCGTCATGGCGCTGGGGCTTCCGCGGGTGATTCTGGTGACGGACGGGCAGGTGCGCCTGCCGGAGGATCTGATGGGCCAGAACAACGGCCTGGCGGTCAAACAGGTCTGCTATTGCGCTGCCGATGCGGCCAGCGTGCAGCAGGCGGCGGCCAACACGGCCCGCTACATTGCCGGGGTGCCGGATGCCTGCGGGCAGATTCAGGCGTACATTGAGCAGAACAAGGCCTGTTACAGCCCGGTGGTGGTGGGTGCGGCGGCCAACACGGCCTGCGGCTACGCCAGCAATTTTGTGGTGCGGCTGCTGAACGGGCTGGACGAAACGGTCACGCTGGAAGGCACGGACCGCTGGGACGGCGAACGGGCCGCCCTGCACGTTGTGCTGCCCCAGTCGCTGCAGAAGCAGACGGTCCCGGCCGCCGAGGGGTTGCGCCGGGGGCGCATCACCGGGGCGGCCTACCGCCCGCTGGAATTTTTTTACCGGATGGAGGGGGAAACGCTGACCATTTACGACTTTCCCACCTCGCTGGCCACCAGCTACAAAACCGCCCGTATGATCCTGCAGATGGAGGCGGACGACACCGGCGACCAGCGGGCCGAGCAGCGCTTTCTGGCCAAGGAGCTGGACCTGTTTGAGGGAACGCTTCGGGCGCTGCTGTGCGAGGCCTTTGTGCAGCAGACCCTGAGCCAGCAGATGCCGGAGAAGGACGAGGGCTGGCTGAAGCAGCGCAGCGCCGAGCTGGCCCGGCGGATGGAGCAGATGGTGACGGTGGAGCGGGCGTAAGGGGAGCCGGGCCGCTGGGCGCATAAGAACCGCAGCTGGGGCTGATACGGCGGCGATGGTGGTTTGACGCGGTGGCTATGGAAGCCGATGCCCATGGCAGGGCTTTTTCTGAGAATGGGCACAAAAAAACCACGGTGCGGGTGCATCGTGGTTTAGTCGTCATCATAGACATCAACGTCCGGCCATTCGGTCATTTTATCGCTTTCCTCTTCCAGACGTTTAATTTCTTTATCCAGCTCTTCACCTGTAAGGTTACTCGGTTCCCAATCCATTTATAATCGCCCCTATTCTATACCGTTTTTGTCAATTGCAGAAGCCGCAAATATTGTGGCGCCTTTGATTAGCAGTTATTCATAGTATTTGTCATCGTCTGGCCAATCGGTCAGTGTCGCACTGATTCGGTCGGCTTCTTCAATGGCTTTTTCTAGTTCTTCACCGTGCAGGCCGCTCGGTTTCCATTCCATTTGCAATTACCTCCATTCTATACCGTTTTTTGCCAGTTGTGAAAGTCGCAAATATTGCGTTGCCTTTGATAGGGGTCAATCGTAATAATTGTCAACGTCCGGCCATTCGGTCAGTGTCGCGCTGATTCGGTCAGCTTCTTCAATGGCCTTTTCAAGTTCTTCCGCAGAAAGATTTGACGGCTCGTATTCTTTCAAAATAGTTCCCTCCATTCAATTCGATGTGCTGAAAAGATAAAATCAAATGCTTTTCACGATAATTCAACCTTTTCTAAAGTATAAGTCGGCTTCAACTACTTGTCAACGGTTTTATCGTTCATCCCCGCTGGCCCCAAAGCGATTCTGCGGTTTTGCAAAACCACAGATACAGCAGTTCAGCCGCAAACACTGCCGATATGCTCTCCCACAAAAGCCCCGGAAACTTTTTCGCAAACGGCTTGACAGCGGCCCGGAAATATGATATCCTTTCAGCGTTGAGGTTAGCGGACGCTAACTGAAGCAAGTCAACACAGCGTTCCCCAAAAAGTTACCCCTCGGTGCCTGCGGCAGGTGCAGCCCCAAACTGCACAAACACCGGACGCACCTTCTTTTCACCCACGCGGTTAGCTAAAGCTAACCTAGCCGGGCGAAACCAGACCACACAAAGGCCGCAGCCCCGCACAAACCGCGATTCCGGCGGCCCGGCGGCCCCGTCAACGCGAGCAAAGGAGGAATCCATGGACAACCCCACCCTGGAGCACTATCTGGCCCATTACTGCGCCGCCACCCTGCTGGGGGAAAAATCCGCCAGCCTGGTGTCGCTGCCCCGGGAAGAGTGCGCCCGCATTGGCCTGCAGCTGCGGGAATACAACCGCCAGCTGGGGCCGAAGGGGTTGGTGTTCACGCTGCTGTGCGCCTGCCGCCGCCGTCTGCTGCTGCTGGTTTACCGGCCGGCCATGCTGGAACGGGAGCTGGCGGCCCCGCAGGCGGCGGCCATGCTGGAGCAGCTGGGGTACCCCATGGGCGAAAACCTGCGGGCCAGGCTGAACCGCCTTCAGGCCCGCTTTGCCGAGGGCGGGGGCTTCCCCCATGAGATCGGCCTGTTTCTGGGGTACCCGCCCGAGGATGTGCGTGCCTTTGTGGCCACCGGCGGGGCGGGCTGCAAGCTGTGCGGCTATTGGAAGGTCTACCACAATGTGGAGGCTGCCCGGGCGTGCTTCGCCCGGTATGACGCCTGCCGTGACCGGCTGTGCCGGGCCATTGCGCAGGGAACAACGATTTCACAGCTGCTCTGCGCGGCGTGAGATACAAAAAACACCATATTCAGGAGGAAGAACAACAATGAGCAAGATCGCAGTGATTTATTGGTCCGGCACCGGCAACACCGAGCAGATGGCCCAGGCTGTGGCCGAGGGCGCACAGGCCGCCGGCGCCGAGGTGGAGACCTTCACCGTGGACGCCATCGACGCAGGTACTGCCGCCGAGTACAGTAAGCTGGCCCTGGGCTGCCCCGCCATGGGCGCCGAGGTGCTGGAGGAGTCTGAGTTCGAGCCCTGGTTCAGCGAGCTGGAGGGCCGCCTGTCCGGCCATCAGGTGGCGCTGTTCGGCTCTTACGGCTGGGGCGACGGCCAGTGGCTGCGCGACTGGGCCGAGCGCACCGAGGGCGACGGCGCTGCCCTGTGCGGCGAGCCTCTGGCCGTGCATGAGGCCCCCGATGACGACGCTCTGACACAGTGCAAGGCGCTGGGCGAGGCGCTGGCCAAGGCCTGAGTTTCCCTGCATTTTTCGTACCATCCCATCTTTCACGAAGAAAACACGGCCCGGTGCATAACCCCATTGGGCCGAAAAAGACGGCGGGACCGCTTTCCGGTGTGAACCGGAAGGGCAGTGTCCTGCCGCTTTTTTCGGTTTCTGCGGCCCGGCCCCGGCGTGCGGGCTTGCCCATCCCGTCCGGATGTGGTATCCTGTAAAATAGTATAACCTATTGAATTTATAGACAACTGATGGAATTTATCGCCGGCCGGGCAAGGGCAGAAGATGCAGGCCGGCGGCGAACGGGAGGATACGATGGAATACACCATTTCCAATGGAACGCTGACCCTCACGGTTTCGACCCATGGAGCGGAGGCAGTCAGCCTGAAAAATGCGGCCGAGCAGGAGATGCTCTGGCAGGCAGACCCGGCCATCTGGCCCCGGCACGCCCCCATCCTGTTCCCCTGGACGGGCAAGCTGACCGGCGGCAGCTTTTTCTGGAAGGGCCGGGAATATGCGGGCGGGCAGCACGGGTTTGCGCGGGACCTGGAGCACCGGCTCATCAGCAAGGCCAGCCATTCCATTACGCTGGAACTGACCGATGGGCCGGAGACGGAAGCGCGGTTCCCGTTCCGCTTTGCCCTTCGCTCCACCTTCCGGCTGGAGGGCAGCACCGTGCACCACACGCTGGAGGTGGAAAACCGGGACAGCGACCCCATGCCCTTTGGCATTGGCTATCACCCCGGCTTTGCGGTGCCCTTTGACGAGCAGCACACCACCGAGGACTATGAGTTCCGGTTTGACACCCCGCAAAGCCCCCTGTGCATCGACTGCCTGCCCCATGGGCTGGTGAACGGCAAGTGCTACTATCTGGCCGCCAACACCGACCGCATCCAGCTGACCGACCGCCTGTTTGACAACGACAGCTTCTGCATGGCCAACCTGACGGCCAAAACTCTGGGCATTGTGGAAAAGGACACCGGGCGGAACATCACCTGCCGCATTGAGGGCTACCCCTATGCGCTGATCTGGAGCGCCCACAGCGAGAAGATCCACTTTGTGTGCATTGAACCCTGGCACAGCCTGCCCGGTACCGAGACCGGAAGCCAGCAGTGGGCCGACCGCCCTGCGGCGGCGATTCTGGCCCCCGGCCAGAGCTGGAGCACCTGCCTGACCACCAAATTTGAGAGGTAACGGACCATGAACGGAATGACGGAACGCACGGCCCTGCTTCTGGGCGAGGACGGGGTCGAGCGGCTGAAAAAAGCCCATGTGCTGCTGTTTGGCCTGGGCGGCGTGGGCAGCTATGTGGCCGAGGCTCTGGCCCGGGCCGGGGTGGGCAATCTGACCCTGGTGGACGACGATACCGTGAGCGAGAGCAACCTGAACCGCCAGCTGGTGGCCCTGCACAGCACCCTGGGCCAGAACAAGGCTCAGGTGGCCGCCGCCCGCATTCGGGACATCAACCCCGACTGCAATGTGACGGTGGCCCCGGTGTTCTATATGCCCGCCACCGCCCACGAGCTGCCCTTTGACGGCCCGGTGCACTACGACTACATTGTGGATGCCATTGACACGGTGACGGCCAAGCTGGAGATCATCCGGCAGGCGCAGGCGGCGGGGGTGCCGGTCATCAGCAGTATGGGCACCGGCAACAAGCTGCACCCGGAGCTGCTTCAGCTGACGAAGCTCTCCAAAACCACCGGCTGCCATCTGGCGCGGGTGATGCGCAAGGAGTGCCGTGCCCGGGGCCTGAAGGACATTCCGGTGGTCTACTCTACGGAAGCGCCGATCCCGGCCAAGGCAAAGGTGGAGGCCCCGGCCACCGCCAGCCCCGGCCGCACCGGCAGCCCGAAAAAATCGGTGCCCGGCAGCGTGAGCTTTGTGCCCGGTACGGCCGGGCTGATTCTGGCGGGGGCGGTCATCCGCGCTCTGGCCGGAGTGGAGGAATAACCCGAGGTTTCAACACACTGTGAAAAACAAAGCCTGGATTTTCGGTGAGAACGCCGAGAATTCAGGCTTCTTTTTGTAAACTGCGCCAAACTGGCTTGTGAAAAACCGAAGGACAAGGGAAATTCAGGCAAACCCGCGGCACAGCAGCGCGGTGTACGCCGCGTAGGCCGCCAGGCAGGCGGCCCCCTGCCAGCGGGCAAATCGGCCGGTGAATAGCATGGGAAGAAGGGCCAGCAGGTTGATGCCGAGGCAGAAGGGAAAATCCAGCGTGAGGGTCTGGGAACCCATGGGCAGCGGCCCGCCGTTCACCAGACGGCAGACGGGAAGGATGAGGGCAATGTCGATGAGGTTGGCGCCCAGAATGTTCCCGGCCGAAAGGCTGGACTGTTTTTTAAAAATGGCGGTGAGGGTGGTCACCAACTCCGGCAGGGAGGTGCCGATGGCCACGATGGTTACGGCGATGAGGCTTTCGGGCAGGCCAAGGCCCCGCGCCAGCGCCTGAGCGGAGTTCACCAGCAGCCTGGCCCCGGCCAGAATGCCGCAAAGGCCCAGGGCGAACCCGAACAAGTGGCCGGCGGCATCCCGGCGGGTGGGCCGGGGCAGCTGCGTTTGTGCGGCAGCGCCCCGGCTGGTGCGCCCGGCGTGAATGCTCTCGGCCACCGCCAGCGCCAGAAGCACGGCCAGCGGCAGGCAGCCGGGGCCGGTGAGCTGCCCGTCCCGGCAGGCAAGCCACAGGCAGAGAATGGCGGCGAGAAGCAGCAGCGCCTTGGCGGTGCAGTCCCGCCGGCGCACCCGGCCGGGCAAAAACACCATGGCCAGCGCCAGAATTAGTCCGGTGTTGGCAGTGACGCTGCCCATCGCGTTGCCGATGGCCAGATCGGCCTGCCTCTGCGCCGCCGCCATGGTGGACACCAGCAGTTCCGGCAGGGTGGTGGCCAGGCTGACCACGGTGGCCCCGATGAGAAACTGCGGCATCCCGCTGGCAGCCGCCATCCAGCAGGCGGCGTCCACAAACAGATCGCCGCCCTTTACGGTGAGCACCAACCCGAGAAAAAACATAACGCACGCCAGCCAAAGCCCTGCCATTGCAATCACCTCAAAAAAGCGTATGCAGGGGCAGCGCCTCGGAGAACCGCATAAAAAATTCCGGCCCGCCAAAGCCGCCCAGCAAGGGGAGACTCCGGCAGGCCGGAACGGATTTATTGGGTTAGAACCGCGTCAAACAGCGATCAATAGGCCTTGCCCCAGACCACCATTTTCTTGGCGGGCTTGCCGCAGCAGGGGCAGACGTCGCTCAGCTGCTCCTGCTCAAAGGGCATACAGCGGCTGGAGAGATCGGCCTCGGCCTTCATCTTCTCCTCGCAGGCCAGGTCGCCGCACCACATGGCTTTGATGAAGCCGGTGGTGCCGGCGGACAGCTCCTTCACTTCCTCCCAGTTGTGGGCGGCGAAGGTGCGGGCTTCCCGGTTTTCCAGCGCACGCTGGTAGATGTTCTTGGCCAGAGCGTCCAGCTGGGCGGGAATGGCGGTCTCCAGCTCGTCCAGGCTTACGAACACCTTTTCGCGGGTGTCGCGGCGCACCAGCACGCACTGGTTCTTCTCCATATCCTTGGGGCCGATCTCCAGGCGCAGGGGCACGCCCTTCATCTCCCACTGGCTGAACTTCCAGCCGGGGCTGTTGTCGCTGTTGTCCAGCTTCACGCGGGCAAACTTGGAGATGCGGGCGGCCAGCTCCTCAGCCTTCTCGCTCACGCCGGGCTTGTGGGCCGCGATGGGAACAATCACCACCTGGAAGGGGGCGATGGCGGGGGGCAGAATCAGGCCCTCGTCATCGCCGTGGGTCATGATGATGGCGCCGATCAGACGGGTGGAAGAGCCCCAGCTGGTCTGATAGGGGTGCTGCAGCTTGTTGTCACGGCCGGCAAAGGTCACATCGTAGGCCTTGCTGAACTTATCGCCGAAGTAATGGCTGGTGCCGCTCTGCAGGGCCTTGCCGTCCTTCATCATGGCCTCGATGGTGTAGGTGGCCTCGGCACCGGCAAACTTTTCCTTGTCGGTCTTGCGGCCCTTCAGCACGGGGATGCACAGGTCGTTCTGGCAGAAATCGGCGTAGCAATTCAGCTGCTGCTCCGTCTCGGCCTGGGCCTCGGCCGCGGTCTCGTGGATGGTGTGGCCCTCCTGCCACCAGAACTCACGGGTGCGCAGGAAGGGACGGGTGGTCTTTTCCCAGCGCACCACGCTGCACCACTGGTTGTACTTCATGGGCAGGTCACGCCAGGAGTGCAGCACATGGGCGAAATGGTCGCTGAACAGGGTCTCGCTGGTGGGGCGCACGCACAGCCGCTCCTCCAGGGGGTTCGAGCCGCCGCTGGTCACCCAGGCCACCTCGGGGGCGAAGCCTTCCACCAGCTCGCCCTCCTTCTTCAGCAGGCTCTCGGTGATCAGCATGGGCATGGCCACGTTCTCATGGCCGGTGGCCTTGAACCGGGCGTCCAGATCCTTCTGGATGTTCTCCCAGATGGCGTAGCCATAGGGGCGCATGACCATAAAGCCCTTCACGCTGGAATAATCCACCAGCTCTGCCTTCAGGCAGATGTCGGTGTACCACTGGGTAAAGTCCACTTCCTGAGCGGTAATGGCTTCAACCAGCTTCTTTTTGCCTTCACTCATGTTTACACTCCTCATCCTGGGCCGAAACCGCGGCCCTTCACGAAAAAAGCCCCCTGCACGGGTTGGGCAGGGGGGCGGACCGGACGTTTCCCGTCCGAAAAACCAAATCAGGTATTGGCGTCGATGAAGCGGACCACGTCGCCCACAGTGTGCAGCTTCTCCACCTCTTCGTCGGGCACTTCGATGCCGAACTCATCCTCCAGGCTCATGACCATATCGACCACGTCCAGGCTGTCGGCGTCAAAATCCTCCATGATGTTGCTGTCCATGGTGATACGGTCTTCATCAATTTCCAGCTGTTCCGCCAGCATGGTGCGGACCCGCTCAAAAATTTCGTCCATATCCGAAAACTCTCCTTTGTCTCGCAGGGCAATCAATGCCGTTAAAATCTCCCTTGCACAACGGGAAATGTGAAAGGGCAGCAGCCGCCAGAAAAAGAGAAGTTCCCATCAGGGGCCGCCGAATCTATATTGTTTATAGCCTATCTTCCCCCCCTTGTCAAGGCCTTTTTGACAAATGGCCGCGGATGTGGACAGACGAACCAAGCGGGGCAAAAATTCGCCCCCTGCAGTTTTGCCGGGCCGATGGGCCGCAGGGCCGCGCAGGCGGCCCGTTCTGCGGAGGGTTTAAGATGGGTTTAATTCTCTGCCCTGCTTTTATGGTATGATAAAAAGAAAAAACAGGGGAGGGGGTTCCGTGACCATTCAGGAGCGGCTCAGACGTTCCAACTTCATCATGCTGGTGGTTCCCGTGCTGATCGCCGGAATGTTGCTGCTGATCGGACTGGGGGTGCTTCTTGCTCTGCTGGAAACGATCTATCTGCCCCGGCTGGGCATGACCCTGCAGGAGCTGCACGATCCGGGGGGAGAAGCTGGAACCGGCGTTCCAATGGCTGAAGTGGTTCCTTCTTCTGTATGGGGCGGTCGTGTTCCTTGCCCTGCTGGCCGCCGCGGTTCTGGGGCTTGCCCTTGGGGCGATGGTTCTGTACGGCGGCCGCCGGGCGGAAACGTGGCTGAAAGAACACCGGATGTTTGCGGCAAAACGCTTGCAATAAATTGGAAAAGGCCCTCCCACACGGGAGGGCCTTTTGCTGTATCATGGTTTAATCTTCGCCCACCAGCTGCTTGAACGCCTGGTGCAGGCCGGTGGAGGCCAGGCCGCTGACCATGCCGGCCAGGATGGTGCCGGCGTCGATGGCGGGCCAGCTGGCCCAGCAGGCCAGGGCAACGCCCAGGGCGGCGCACAGGGTGGGAATGAACTTGTTGTCCACGTCCTTCACCCACTTCTTGGTCACGTAGCCCACGCACAGGCACAGGCCCATGATGACCGGAATCATGTAATCCGACAGATACGAAATGTCCATGGTTAGTCCTTTCCTGCGGTTTCAAGGTCCGCAATTCGGTGGTTGATCACCTTGATCTGCTCCTCCATCACCGGTACGCGGCGGGCGAAGTTGTTATGTTCCCGCACCTCGCGGGTCAGCTCCTCCAGCTTGGTGTCGGTGACGGCCTGCGTTTTGCCGTTGGCGATGAGCACCCCGATGAGGGTCACGCCGCCGCCGATCAGCGCCACAATGATGCTCTCCATGTCAGCCCTCCAGCAGGCTGGGGTTTACCAGCCCCAGCAGCTTGTCCAGCTTTGCCTCGATGCGGGCCAGCTGCTCGGTGCAGGCGGCGGTATCGTCCTTGCCGCTGTCGGGGGCCGGAGTGGGTTCCGGCGTGGGCGTGGGTTCAGGCTCCGGCTCGGGCGTGGGTTCGGGCACGTACTCCACGCAGCCCACCGCCAGAGCAGCAGCCTTTGCGGCCACCGCCTTCCGGTCGCCCGCGCTGGCGGGGCCGATGATAAGATAATTGCCCGCATCCTCGTGGGGCAGGCCCAGGCTGTCCGCCAGGGCTGCCAGGGCCTTGCGGTCGCCGCCCGATACCGGGCCTACTTTCAGCATATCGCTCATAACTTCCTCCTTTTCGCTGCCGAAAAGCAGCACTTCATCCGGGCAGAGGTTCGTGTCCACCGGGCCGGAAATGCCGGGCACGCGGCCGCTGCTGCCGGTCTGCCACAGCACATACGGCCCGGCGTAGGTGCAGGCCGCGGCGTACTGGGCCACCCAGACGGGCAGCCCGGCCAGCGCGGCCATGTCCAGCTTGGTTTCCAGCCAGTTCTTGCTGGCGTATAGGCCAGGGCGGTACCCGGCAGCCTGCACGGCGGCACAGAAGCGCTGCACGCAGGCGGTGCGGCCCGCCGTGGTCTGGGCCAGAACGGCCGGTTCGTACTCCTGGTCAAAAAATAAGGGCAGGTCCAGCTTGCGCCCGGCCAGCACTTGCAGGCAGGCGGCGGCCTCGCGGGCCGCGTCGTCGGGGCCGGAGGCGTAACTGTACCAGTACGCGCCCACCTTCAGGCCCGCGGCCCGGGCCGCCGTGTAGTTGGCGGCAAAATATGGGTCTGCCTGGGCGGCCGTGTTGCCGTAGCCCGCCCGCAGAATGGCAAACCGCACCCCGCTGGCGGCCACCTGGGACCAGTCAATCTTGCCCTGGTGCTTGCTTACATCGATGCCGAACACGTTCATGCGCATTCCTCCTTTTCCGGTTTATTCGCTGCCCAGCAGTTCCAGCATGAGAACATCCCGGCGAGCACGGATCTGCGCCGCCACGGTGTAATAGGGCGGCATATTGTTGTGGGCCTGCCCACTGCCGCTGGAGGCGGTGCGGTTGGTGATGCTTTTGTCCACGGAGAGATTGCTTCCGCTGGCGAAGCTGGTGGGAATGCCCCGGCCGGCGTTGTCGGACCAGTCCACCCGGGGCGTGTACGTGTGGCTGTGGCTGGGCAGCTCGGCCACGGTCAGCGTGTGCGAAGCCTCGCCGCCGGTGGCGCCCACGTTTGTGCTGTTCATCAGCGGGAAGCGCTGGCGCAGGTCCGGCAGGCGGTAGCGGCCGGTGGCACTGTTTTTCGCCCAGCCGGCCTGGGCGGCAAAGGCGGCCAGTTCCGGGTAGGCGGCGGGGTCAATCTCCGAACCGTCTGCCCACAGATGATTGGGGTGCAGGGTACCGTCCGCAAACAGGACAATCTCGCCGATCTGCCCCACCTGCACCCCGTAGCGGAGCAAGGTTTGCCCCAGCCCGGCCACGGCCTCGTTGGCCGTCGCGGCCGCCTCCAAAGCAGGGCGGCGCAGGTCGGCCTTGTCCTGCTCGGTCAAATCCGCGTAGGTCAGCTTTTCGCCCTGAAAGGCCCCGGCGTCGGCATCGTCCCGCACACTGCGGGCGATCTTCTGGGCGCTGGCGGCCACGCGGACGGCGTCCTGTGCCGCGGCCTGGGCCACTTGTGCCGAGGTCTGGGCCAGTGCGGCGGCGTCCTCGGCATTTTGCGCCCGGCTGCTGGCCCGTTCGGCCGCCGTGCTGATCTCTTCAAAGGCGCTGGGCAGGCTTTGTGGGGCCTGCCCGGGCACGGCGGAATGGTTCCGGGTCTGGTAGGGCAGGTCCGCGCTGATGCGCTGCACGCCCGCACAGGTGCCCAGCACCGTGATGCGGCCGCAGACGGTCTGGGCCGCGGTGGCCTGCTGCGGCACCTCCACCAGGCCGCTTTCCGGCAGCAGCAGCGTAACGGCTTCGCCGGTGTAGCCGTCGGTGGAAAAAGTGACGCTTTTGGTGAGATCGTCCCAGGCGGCGTCAAAGGTAAAATGCAGCTGTTCCGTTCCGTAACTGCCCCAGGTGCCCAGGTCGAGGGGGCCGTCCGCTTCGGCGGCATAGCCGTTCACCCTGATTTCGTGTAGCATGGTTCCTCCTTACTGTTTCGGTGTGGTTCGTGGCAGGTGAGACCAGAATAGGGCTGGAAGGGGGAAAACTCAATGCAATTTAGTATAATCCGGCGAGATTCTACACGTGGGAATACAAAAAGCAATTTGCAGGCTGTAAAATTTGCCGGTTTTCAGACAACCGGGCCTATTTGCCCTAATTGTTTTGGCGCACGAAACGGCCTGCACGCAGGCCCGCACGCAGAGAGGCCCTGCTGCAAAATGGCAAAATAAAACAGGCCGTGAACGATGCAGTTCACGGCCTGTTCGGCTTTATGGATTTTGTTTTGAAACAATCAGAACGGCAGCAGCCCCAGGCTCTGGGCAATCAGGGCCAGAACCAGCAGGGGCAGGGGGATCATGAAGTAATACTTCATCCAGCGGGGGATGCGCACACCGTCGCCGGTGTTGGCCTCGGCCAGGTAATTGTCAAAGCCCCATCCCCACTTGGTCACACAGAACAGCAGGTACACCATGGAGCCAATGGGCAGCAGCAGGTTGCTCACCAGGAAGTCCTCCAGATCCAGCACGCCGGTGCCCGCGCCCAGAGGCTGGAAGCCGGACCAGACGTTGAAGCCCAGCACACAGGGCATGGAGGCGACCAGCATCAGCACCAGATTGATGGCGCTGGCCTTCTGGCGGCTCCAGCCGAACTGCTCCATGCAGCAGGCCAGAATGTTCTCGAACACCGCCAGAATGGTGGAGAAGGAAGCAAAGGTCATGAACAGGAAGAACAGGCTGCCCCACAGCCGCCCGCCGGGCATGGAGATGAACACGTTGGGCAGGGTGATGAAAATCAGAGAGGGGCCGCTGTCCGGGTTAATGCCGAAGGAGAAGCAGGCAGGGAAGATGATCAGGCCGGAGAAGAAGGCCACAAAGGTGTCCAGCGCGGCAATGTGCATGGATTCGCCCAGCAGGGTGTGGCTCTTGTCCATGTAGCTGCCGAAGATCTCCATGGCGGCAATGCCCAGGCTCAGGGTGAAGAAGGACTGGTTCATCGCCGCTGTGATCACCGACAGGGCCTCGCTGGTGGTCTGCATATGGTCCAGGTTGGGCTTCAGGTAGAACTCCACACCGGCCATGGCGCCGGGCAGGGTCAGGCTGCGCACGGCCAGCACCATGATCAGGCACAGCAGCGCCAGCATCATCCACTTGGAAATGCGCTCCAGACCCTTCTGCAGGCCCATGCTGCACACGGCAAAGCCCACGATGACGGTCACGGCCATCCAGGGGCCAACCTCAAAGGGGTTGGCCAGCATATCGCCGAACACGCCGCCCACGGCCTGCGTGTCCAGCCCGTCAAAGGTGCCGGTGAGGAACTTGAAGAAGTAATCCAGCATCCAGCCGGAAACCGAGGTGTAGAACATCATCAGCAGGTAGCAGCCCGCCAGGCAGAACCAGCCGTGAATGTGCCATTTGCTGCCCGAAGGCTCCAGCTTTTTGTAGGCGCCCACCGCGCTCTGGCGGGAGGCACGGCCCACGGCGAACTCCATGGTCATCACGGGCACGCCCACCATGATCAGGAAGAACAGATAGAGCAGCACAAAGGCGCCGCCGCCGTTGTTGCCCACCACATAGGGGAAGCGCCACACATTGCCGATGCCGATGGCGCATCCGGCGCTGATGAGGATGAACCCCAGCCGGGATTTAAAGGACTCGCGTTTCAATGGTATTTCCTCCTTTGCCCACTGCGCTGTGTTCCAATCCGCGCGATGGTGCCTTGACTGTCTGCCTGCAAGATGCTTCTTTTACACAGGAAAGAGATAAAGCGAAGGCGGCGGAAAATCACCCGACAAAGGGAAGCTTCCGCCGCTGAAAGGCGCTGATTGTGTGGGGCGGCTGCGGGCTGGCAGCCGGGCTGTGTGCCGTTGAGATGCTGAGCCGCATGAGTGCCCCCCTCCTTTTCCTAAAATCATTCCGCACAGGCAGGATGCGATACTGCTCTATTCTAGCATAATTTGAGGAACTTGCAAAGAAAATTTTTCCGGTGCAGGCGAAAAAACAGCAAAATGGGAGAGGGCACCTGCCTTTTTTGCTCGCCGCGGCCCGGCGGCGGCGAAAACGGGGCATAAAAAAGCGCAGGCGGCCCTGCAACGCCGTCTGCGCGAAAAAACGAAACGCTCAAAAGCTCAGCCAATGCCATGATACACAAGTCCCAGAACAAAGATCACGCAGGTGAGGGGAACGTAGAAATAGCGGGCCAGCTTGCCGAACCAGCCGGGCAGGGGCTTTGTGCGGCCCTGGTTCAGCTCTTCCTCAATGCGGCCCCTGCCCAGCACAAAGTAGATGGAGAAGGCCCCCAGCACCGCGCCAAAGGGGCTGACGATGATGGTGACGAAGTCCATCCAGTTGCCGGTGAGGGGGTCGGCCTCCAGAAAGATGCCGACGCCCGCACAGATGGCAGCGCACAGCAGCACCGCGGCCCGGCGGGGCAGGGCAAACCGCTGCTGCCAGCTCTCAATGACGGCCTCAAACATATTGATGAGGCTGGAAATGCCCGCAAACATCACCGAAACAAAAAAGACAACACTCAGCAGGCGGCCCATGGGCATCTGCCGGAAGATCTCCGGAATGGTGATGAACATCAGCGAGGGGCCTTTGTCCGGCGCAATGCCGTAGGCGAACACCGCGGGCATGATGACCAGCGCCGACAGCAGGGCGGCCAGCGTGTCAAAAAAGGCGGTGCGGATGGAAGCGCTGGGAATGTCCACGTCCGAGGCCAGATACGAGCCGTACACGATCATGCCGGAGCCGGTGATGGACAAAGAGAAGAACGCCTGCCCCATGGCCATCACCCAGGTGTTGGGGTCGGCCAGGTATTCCCAGCGGGGAACGAACAGGAACCGGTAGCCGTCGCCTGCCCCGGGCAGAAAAACCACCTTAATGGCAAGCAGGGCAAACAGCGCGAAGAACAGCGGCATCATGACCTTGTTGCTCTTTTCAATCATGATGGCCGCGCCGGAAAGCAGCACCAGCGCGGTGATGGCCACCACCGCCAGATGCCAGCCCAGGCTGCCGAAGGCGGTGGTGGCCTGGGCAAAGTACTCGCCGGCGTCCCCGGCAAACAGGCTGCCGCTGATGCTGCCCCACAGGCTGCGCAGCACCCAGCCGATGATGATGGAATAGCCAATGGCAATGCCCAGGGAGCCAAGCAGCGGAATCCAGCCTAGCGCGCCGCCCAGCTTCTCTTTGCCGCGGGCGTTCCAGCACAGGCGGTAAGCGCCCAGGGTGCCGGTGCGCGCCATGCGGCCGATGCCGAACTCGGAGGAAAGGCCCACATAGCCGAACAGCGCGACAAAGCCCAGGTACAGCAGCAGAAAGGCCGCGCCGCCGTACTGGCCAAGCCGGTAGGGAAACATCCAGATGTTGCCCAGGCCCACCGCAGAGCCGACGCAGGCCAGAATAAAGCCCAGTGAGTTGGAAAAGCTGCCATTCGTATGGTTGTGTTCGTGTTTCATGAAAATCAATTCTCCACAGTAATGAATTAAAGAAATAAAGCGGATGGGCACGTTGAGACGCACAAAAGATGGGTCATGCCCGTGTTTGACTTTCATTATAAAGGATGTGTGCGCGAAAAGCAAACGAAAACAACAAAAAGCTATAAAATTCGGACGAAATTTCAGTCAAATGGGCAAGCGGCCAGACAGAATGCAGAACTTGCCAAAAAATTCACAAAATGGGCTTGCAAAACCATAGAGGGGCCGCTATAATAAAGCAAGAAAGTCTGTTTCAGGGCGGGGTGAAATTCCCCACCGGCGGTATAGCCCGCGACCACCTGCTTTTGGCAGGTGCTGATCTGGTGAAACTCCAGGGCCGACGGTATAGTCCGGATGAAAGAAACGACAGTAAGATGAGCTGTACGTGCGCCCTTTTTCTACCCGTTGGTGTGAAAAAGGGCGCTTTTGTTTGTCCTCCTGCCTGTGTGTATCCTGAAAAATCCGCAACGGGCTTTCGCAAGGGCAAGGCCATGCAGCGCCGGCGGCGCAAAAGTCTCAAGGTAAAACGGGGCTGCATGGCATTGCCGCAAACTTTAAACGGGGCGAACTGCCCGGGAGGAATCGATTATGATGGTACAGAGCAAAAACCGCAAACTGAGTGTGACCGCCATGCTGGCGGCCGTGGCCACCGTGCTGATGTTCCTGGATTTCAGCATTCCCATTGTGCCCAGCTTCATCAAGCTGGACGTGTCGGAGCTGCCGGCCCTGCTGGCGGCGTACAGCCTTGGCCCCGTCAGCGGCGTGGCCGTCTGCCTGATTAAAAATCTGTTCAACCTGCTGTTTCACGGCTCCACCGGCGGCGTGGGCGAACTGTGCAACTTCCTGCTGGGCGCCAGCTTTGTCATTCCGGCCGGCCTGCTGTATCAGTATAAGAAGAACCGGAAGATGGCCTTTCTGGGGGCGCTCATCGGCGCGGCGGTGATGGCGCTGTTCAGCCTGCCGCTGAACTACTTCGTCACCTACCCCATGTACGTGAACGTGTACGGCCTGCCCATGGAGGCCATTCTGGGGATGTACAATGCCATCCTGCCCGGCACCGACAGCCTGCTGAAGGCGCTGGTCATTTTCAATCTGCCCTTTACCTTCTTTAAAGGGATGCTGGATGTGGCGCTGACCTTCCTGGTGTACAAGCCCCTGTCTCCCGTGCTGCACGGCCGCCGCTGATTGGCGGAATGGGACAAAATTTCGCCAAAAACAGCCTTGACAAGGCAAAATCTCCGTGCTAATATAAGCAATACAACAGAATAACAACTTATCAAGAGCGGCAGAGGGAACAGGCCCTGTGAAGCCCGACAACCTGCATTTTCAGAATGTAAGGTGCCAAATCCTGCGGGAAACCGAGAGATAAGCGTGCGGCGCTCAGAACTTTCGGGTTCTGAGCGCCTTTTGTTTCCGGCAAGTTGTCTTTCTGGTTCAATCATTCACTCAAAGCCGGGCGTCACGATGCCAAGGCCCGGCGCACGCCAAAGGAGGCAACAACATGTCAAAGTATCTGTTTACGTCCGAGTCCGTCACCGAGGGGCATCCCGATAAGATCTGCGACCAGGTCAGCGACGCTGTGCTGGACGCCATTCTGGCCCAGGACCCCGACGCCCGCGTGGCCTGCGAGACCACCTGCTCCACCGGTCTGGTGCACATCATGGGCGAGATCACCACCCAGTGCTATGTGGACATTGCCGGCGTGGCCCGCAATGTGATCCGGGACATCGGCTACACCCGCGCCAAGTACGGCTTTGACGCCGACACCTGCGCCGTGATCACCAACATTGACGAGCAGAGTCCCGACATTGCGCTGGGCACCAACGATGAGGTGGGCGGCGCCGGCGACCAGGGCATGATGTTCGGTTTTGCCTGCGACGAGACCCCCGAACTGATGCCCCTGCCCATCAGCCTGGCCCACAAGCTGGCCAAGCAGCTGACGGCCGTGCGCAAGAACGGCAAGCTGGCCTATCTGCGGCCCGACGGCAAGAGCCAGGTGACCGTGGAGTACGACGACGGCAAGCCCGTTCGGGTGGACACTGTGGTCATCTCCAGCCAGCACGGCCCGGAGATCAGCACCGAGCAGCTGCGCGCCGACATCATGGAGAACGTCATCCGTCAGGTCATTCCCGCCCAGCTGCTGGACGAGAACACCAAGTACTTCATCAACCCCACCGGCCGCTTTGTGGTGGGCGGCCCGCAGGGCGACTCCGGCCTGACCGGCCGCAAGATCATTGTGGACACCTACGGCGGCTATGCCCGCCACGGCGGCGGCGCCTTCAGCGGCAAGGACCCCA
>ERZ1034901.569-NODE-569-length-28873-cov-22.180130_pt1 | contig 28873 bp, 23 predicted proteins | sample MGYA00520628_ERZ1034901 | MGnify/ENA primary metagenome ERZ1034901 (study PRJEB33766, sample SAMN09781783) | gut metagenome | biome: gut microbiome | host: Homo sapiens | place: Madagascar | study: EMG produced TPA metagenomics assembly of the PRJNA485056 data... | reverse complement strand
ATATTAATGTGTGCAATAAAAATACAAAAATATATTATAAGAATAAATTAATCGATTATCCATTCCAAATGAATATTCATCAGCTGGACAAAGAAGAATTTATTGATTGTTTGTATGATTTATTTAATAGAAAAGAAAAAGAAAATTATAATTCTTTTTTAGATATGTTGTATGGCAAATTTGGTATTAGTATAACAGAAAAATTCTTAAAACCATATAATGAAAAACTTTATGCGTGTGAATTGGATGAACTTGATATTAATGCTATGGGAAGATTTTTCCCATATGCAAGCCCTAAAGAAATAATAGATAATATGAAATATAAAGGGGACAATACATATAATAGCCAATTTGATTATCCTAAAAATGGTGCAATTACATTTATCGAAATACTAAGGAAAAATATTGAAGATGCTCAAATCAATATAAACAAAGAACTTGAGGAGATAAATCCAAAAGAAAAAAAAGCTAAAATATCAGGTAAATGGGTAACTTATGACAATTTGATAAGCACCATACCTTTAGATTCGTTTTTAAAAGTGTTACCAAGTGGTTATACTGGTATATCAAGCATACCCGATGCATTTAACGCTAATAAGGTATTGGTCTTTAATTTGGGGTTTGATAAAGCATCAATTGATAAGAATATTCATTGGATATACTTTCCTGAAAAACAAGTCAATTTTTATAGAATAGGGTTTTATAATAATATTCTTAATCAAGAAAAGTTAAGTATGTATGTAGAAATAGGTTATAGGACAGATGAGTTGGTAAATGAACAATTGCAGTTGGAATTAACATTAAAAAATCTGAAAAAATATGGAATAATATCGGATCACAAATTGGTGAGTTATAATAGTCTAATAATTAATCCAGCGTATGTGCATATTACTGAAAAATCAAAAAAAGAAGTTGATGCTTTAAAAAGCAAGTTAGGTAAAGATAATATTTATTTGCTAGGTCGTTACGGAACTTGGACATATTGTTCAATAGAAGATTGTATGATTCAAGCATTGAATTTAGTTAAGGAAATAGGAAGTCATGAACCCCAATTAAGGTAAGATAAAGATATGTTGAAATAGGAGGCGCATGAAATGAATAATATTAATTGTTTAGAGAAAAAGAAATGTACTGGGTGTATGCTTTGTGTTTCTAAATGTCCGATTGACTGTATAAATATAGTACAAGATACAGAGGGCTTTTTTTATCCAAATGTTAATGTTGAAAAGTGTGTGAATTGTGGTAAATGTGCAGAGAATTGTCCTTCATTAAACCGTATAAAAAAAAATACAATCAAATGTGTTTATATGGCGCAATATAAAGATGATAATAAACTTATTAAAAGTGCATCAGGTGGTATTGGTCAAGCTATGGCAAGGGAAATTATATCACAAGGAGGCGTAGTATATGGATGTATATATGATGACGAATTTGTGGCTAGACATACTAGAGTTGACAATTTGGATGGTATTTCAAAGCTAAATAGTTCAAAATATGTTCAAAGCGATTTCTCTCATATATATAACATGCTTGATACTGATATAAAAAGTGATAAAAATATATTAATAATTGGAACACCCTGTCAAATTGCATCAGCAAAAAAATATATAAATAAAGATAATGAAAATATAATTTATGTTGATTTGATATGTCATGGAGTTCCGAGCCCTAAGCTATTTAATACTTATTTAGAATGGTTGCAAAGCAAAATTGGCGTTATAAAAGAAATTAATTTCAGAGATAAGAGTAAAAAGGGATGGGGTGAGGTATTATATGCTGAAGGAGAAAGAAAGTCAATATATAAGGATGCAGAACTGGATCCTTATTATTCTTCATTTTTAAGAGGAGAGTGCTTTAGAGAATGCTGTTATGATTGTGAATATTCTACATATGAAAGAGTAGGAGATATAACAATAGGGGATTTTTGGGGATGTCAGAAGCAATATCCTAATAGTAATCTAAATACTAAAGATGGTGTTTCTGTTGTTATCATAAATACATCAAGAGGTGATAATTTTATAAATAAATTATCTGATAATCTTGAATTGATTAAATCAGACATTAATAAAGCAAAAGTTGAAAATTCTAATTTATACAAAGCAGCAGAAAGACCTATAATAAGAAATGTATTTTATAAGAATGCTTATAAAAAAGGAATAAAATGGTTGAAAATCAGAATGAAAAACAAAGCATATATAAGTAGAAGAATAAAAAACCTCATACCAACAAAAGTTAAGGGAATAATTAAGTCTATCGTTAGATGATTAAAGATTTTATAATGAGGTGACAAAATGGATATTAATATACAACGAAAACGATTATATAACATGGATGTCTGTAGATGTTTGGCTATTATGGGGATATTATCCTTACATATATTATCAGCAGGAGGATTATTGGGAAATGTAAAAATAGGAACCCCGAATTATTGGATATTGTGGATCCTAGAAATTATTGCATTACCATCAGTTAATGTTTTTGCCATGTTATCAGGATATTTAGGATGGCAGAAAGAACATCAAAATTCATTTCGACTGATAGAATTGATGGTAGTTACGCTATTTTATTCGGTCATTATTACAGCTTTAATGTTAGTTGTTAATCCGAGTATCTTTATGAAAAAATCTGATATTATTTATTCTCTTATTCCAGCACTTAAAGGGTACTATTGGTATATAACTTGCTATATACCAATAGTTATTTTTCAGCCTTATATCAATAAAATGATTAAGGGATTAAATGATATTGAATTAAGAAGATTATGTATAACATCATTGTTGATAATAGGTGTAATATCTTCTGTATTTAAGACTGATTTTTTTGGATCAAAATTTGGCTACTCTTTTATATGGTTATTAATTTGTTATATTGTAGGCGCTTATATCAGCAAATGCAAAATAAAATGTAAAAATGGAGAAGCAGCTGTATTATTGGCAATTGGGGGTGGTGGACAATTATTATTAAAATATGTTCAATTATTGATTATGGGGAAAGATTCGTATTATTTGGTTAACTACCAGTCACCATTTATTATAGTTATGTCTATTGCGTTTATTTTGTTGTTTAATAATATGAAACTTAAAAATAATTATACAATGAAGATAGTCAGTATATTTTCGAGTGTGACTTTTGACATATATATTATTCATTGTCATCCATGCATATATGACTATTATATAAAAGGACATTTTAGTGAATATGCTAATAGTGGGTTGCTAATCTTAATTATAATATTGCTGTTTAGTGTTTTGTTTTTTTTCACAATTTTGGGAATCATAGGAATAATAAGGTACAGATTATTTAAAAGTGGTATAATTTCAAAACTAATAGGAAGGGCGGGGAGAATGCTTGATAAATTGTTTTATTATAGTTGATAATATTAAGAATGTAAAATGATATCTAGGTCTGATATAATTGGCAAGGAATATGAATGTTAGTGGACGATATATAACAGTATTCTTTTTGTTGTTATTACAATAAAATGTGGTGATCTCACGGAATCTTGAGTAATCATGCTAGCGAAACTCTGGAATTGAACTTTGACAAGTAAATATTAATCTTGAACATAAAAATGAACGCTTACTTATAAACTATTTGGAAGATATTGAAGATAGTGTAAAGTGCAATATTGTAAGGGGGAAGATAAATGGCAGATTTTAATTACGATGTATTAGGAACAATATATAAATCAGATAAATGGGACAATAAGATTTTCAAAGTTAGAGTCAAAGGGAAAGATAAAAAGATATATGCTTTGAAAATGTATGCAGATATTAATGAACCTTTACAGAAATTAATATTCACCAGAGAGATGGAAGCTCTTAAGGTGTTGAATTCATGCAACAATATAGTAAAGATAAGAGACATTGTAACATCATTAAAGTATAAGGGAAAACCTAACTATGGTGCCATATTAATGGATTATGTAGAAGGAAAAACCTTGGATTTATATGATTGGAAATCATATTCACAACTAAAAAAATACCAGATATGTTTTAAAATTCTGCAGGCAGTATATAATGCACATGCAAATGATGTAATACATAGAGACTTAAAACCTCAAAATATTATTTATGATGACATAAAAGATGAAATCACAATTATTGATTTTGGTTCAAGTAAGATAAAGACGATAATTGATAAAGAAACTACTATGCCAATGTATTCTGAGAACTATTCGGCACCGGAAGTTGTAAAAGGTAATGATATTACTGAAAAGTGCGATTATTATTCTTTGGGTGCAATATTTTTTGAATTATTGTTATGTAGAAAAGCAGCATCGAGCGCTGACATGGTTAATCTAATACACAAATCAAGTTTAAATGAATCATTAAAAGATATATTGTGTGCAATGCTTAAGGACAATCCATCAGACAGACCAAAGTCTATAGATGTCATCAAGGATACATTTACTGAGTTGATAGACGAATCAAATGCATCAGCTCATAACTATAGTATTTCCATTGATTCTGAGAAATTACATTATTTAAAGCGTAATACGGTTGTTGAGAATAGCATGAACATGTCTCAGTTTATCAATTCTTTTTTAAGAAGAGAATTTATGGAAAGATATGGGTATTATGATGAGAGGCATAAGAAGTATGTTATAACAGGAAATAACATTGTGATTGAATGCAGCTATAATGATATGTCAGACATTTTTGAAGTAATGAAGATTTCTGAGATAGCAGTTGATCACAGAAATATTAATATCCGAAGAAGCTTTAAAATCGAAGGCAGACTTTCATTTTATGATTCTGGAACTAGATACATACATCGTGGTAGTACAGATAATAAGAAGCTGCTGATTATGTTCAAGAACAGGCGTGAGGAGAATGAACTATATCGGGAACGAGAGGGAAAGTTCGATGAATTATTCGGAAGCTGGCAGGAGGGATTGGAGGAATCTGTTAAAAGTGAAAAGGATAAAGCTGCTAAAATAGTATATTCTGAATCGTATATACAAGATGGAAATATTGTTTTGGAGTTAGAAGAATGCATAAATAAGTCTATAGATGAATTTGAACCTAATACTAGATTTATTATAGAAAATGTTGGTAACAAGGGACAGACCATGTATTATGAATTGGGGAGTTTCAATCAGATTATATGTGACGATGATAAAATTAGAATGCTGATTCAAATGACCGAAAAAACACTGAAAGCAAATGTAATGGCATTACTTAAAAAGAAAAATAATGTTATGGAAGACTTTCGCGCCAATATGAACACATATAGGCGTCAGATGAATGCAATCATGGCATTAAAAAAAGAAGAGTACTCAGCACGGAATTTGAAAGATATATTATTGACTATTGAAGAACCAGAAGAAATCCCAACCATATTTAAACCAAAGTTTATTGAACAGAATCTGAATATGTCACAACAACAGGCTGTAATAAAAGCTTTGAATTCAGAGAATATAGGATTAATTCAGGGACCACCTGGAACTGGAAAGACAAAGGTAATAAAGGAAATAATAGGACAGGTTGTTAAGAAAGCGATAAAAACAAAAGACAGTCCCAGAATACTTATTGTTTCACAGTCACATACAGCGGTAGATAACATACTGGAAGGTCTGGACAAGATTATCCAAGATGATTCTGAGATAGTCAGAATAGGAGCTGATAAAAATGTTTCACCGAAAATATCCTGCAGATATACAATGACAGCGCATAGAGAAAAACTGTTATCTGTTATAAAGAAAAATATCGAAAAGTATGATAAAGAAATGGAAGCGTTATATCAGGATATAACTAATCAGAGCATTGTTGATAGATGGAAGAAAATAAAAGAAATACAGAAAGACTGGAATGACAGAATTGAAGGAAAAGATAGTCTTGATTATCAGCTGATACGGAGTGCAACGATTATTGCGGGAACATGTATAGGCTTTTTGTCAAATAGTTTTGTTAAGGATATGGAATTTGATTATGTTATTATTGATGAGGCAGCAAAGGCAACTACTCCGGAATTATTGGTATCCATAATCAAAGCAAAAAAGATAATTTTAGTCGGAGACCAGAACCAGTTACCAGCTTATGCAGATCAAAGCATATCTCCAAAGATTGCAAAAATGACGAAAAATCCAGAATATAGAATATTTGATATATTATTTGATTCGTTACCAGATACACATAAGCAGGTTTTAAGTACACAATATAGAATGATAAGAAACATTGGCAATTTGATAAGTACTGTTTTTTATAATGGAACAATTGAGACTGGGTGCAATGACGAAGATAAGCTTCATGGATTGTCCAGGTATGAAGGTGATTCTATAATATGGTTTGATACCTCTGAAAACAGAAGAAGAAAACAGAAGAAAACCAAGGGAAATTCTTTTATGAATGAGGAAGAAAAGCGGATTATTCTGGAAATTCTTGAAGATTTAAAAAATTCAGGCGAATTGGCAGGTCTTGACATAGGAATAATAACTGGATACAGTGGACAAAAGGATATTATCCGCAATTCAGTCAAAGCAATTAGATATGACAAAATTGCACAAATAGATATTAATGTGTTAGATGCATTTCAAGGACGGGAAAATGATATTATTATTTATAGCACAGTCAGAACGGATAATTCAATTGGATTCCAGAAGGAAAGAGAGCGCGTAAATGTTGCTTTTTCGAGAGCAAAGAAATTACTGATAATCTGCGGCGATATGGATTTTTTTTATAATTATAATGACCCTGAAAATAAATTTATTGAAATAATAGACTATATTAGAACCCATGAACACTGTAAGATTATTCCATGCAAGGGAGGGAATCTGTTTTGAAAAAGTTGACGGAAGAATTGTTTCAACATATTGTTCCTGTAAATGAAGGATATGATTATCTTTTTTCAGATGAGGTATATGTTCCTGTATATGATACAACATTGCTTGTGACTAAGCGGATTGTTATGCCAATTAGTCTGGTAGAAGAAAAGGTACTTCAGTTGATTGATGTGGGAGTTTATCAGATTGATGAAATATCGCAGATATTGGGCTTGAAAAGGAAGTTGCTGGATGTCACATTAGCAGACTTGTATTCAAAAGATCTGGTAATGGTTACATCAAATTCATGCAAACTGATGAAATCAGGCAGGAATGCATTAACTGATCTTTGCAGGGCAGAAAAAAAGCAGGATGTCTTGCGAAATGTCTGTATTGATGGAATTTTAGGTAATGTTATTGATTCTTCATTGTATGAGCTGCTGACTAATGTATACGATGACAATGGTAAATTGAAGCCTATGCTTCAGACAGGTAATGTTAATAATTATATTGAGCAATTTGATAAAATATCACTAATATTTGATGAAGAGAATGTTATATTTTATTCAGAAGGGGTTAAGCCAATCAAAGAAGAACTTTTAAAAATAGATAAGGTTGAGAGTACTTTTGTAAAATATATAAAAATTCCAATTCACATATATGTAAGCTCGAATGGAATGGATATTGATATTGTACAGATATGGAATAGACATAAAGAATTGCTGGAATTATACAAAGATTATATTATTGAACAGATTAATAATAAAAAAGTTCTAAAGAAACATTTCAAATATAAAAAAATTAGTCAACAGGGGTATGATGGAGAGGTATTTGAAGAGAAGCCTGACCTGTATGATGAATTAAAAAAGATACATTTTACACAAAAGAAGAACATTGATTATTCTATTATCGTTAGTGATGTAATTCAAAATAGAAAATTACTAGATGGTGAATATAAAGATATTCTGAAATATATTATCTCTCAAGCTTCAGATGTTGAATTATATGTTGATAACCTTGATGATTGGGCGTATGACAAACAATTTAGAGCTTTGCTTGCAGATAATTTTAAAAAATCAAGCTTATTGATATATTACATGCAATGCAATGATATAGACAAAGCAAAGAATCAGATTAATAGAGATTTTAAGGATGTTAGACAATATATTGAAACTGATAAGAAATATTTTATTTGTTGGAAGGCTGGATTATATATGCTTTATGGTATACCTGAATTAAGAAATGTAATAGATGATAAAACTGAATGTTTGTGTATGTCATATTATTTACAGGTTGATACATTATTCAACAGGAGGAAGAAGTAATGAAGAAGATTATGTTGGTATTCGGCACAAGACCAGAAGCTATTAAGATGTGTCCATTAGTTAATGAACTTAAGACACGAAAAGGACTACAGACAATCGTATGTGTAACAGGACAGCACCGTCAGATGTTAGACCAGGTTCTTGATACATTTGGTGTAGTTCCTGATTACGATTTAAGTATTATGAAAGATAAGCAGACACTTTTTGATATAACAACTAATATTCTTAATGGAATTAAGAGTGTGTTAGAAGAGGTTAAACCTGATGTTGTATTAGTACACGGAGATACATCTACAACATTTGTAACTGCATTAGCCTGCTTTTATATGCAGATTCCAGTGGGACATGTGGAGGCAGGATTGAGGACACACAATATATATAGTCCTTATCCAGAGGAGTTTAATCGTCAGGCAGTTGGCATTATCAGTAAATATAATTTTGCACCAACGCAGATGGCGGCTGATAATTTATTAAAAGAGGGGAAGGACCCAGCCTCAATATTTATTACTGGTAATACAGTTATAGATGCTATGCAGCATACAGTCAGTGAAGAATATACTCATCCAGAATTAGACTGGGTTGGAGATGGAAAGCTTATATTTATTACTGCTCACAGAAGGGAAAATTTAGGAGAGCCTATGCATCATATGTTCAGGGCTATCCGTAGAGTGCTTGATGAACATCCGGAATGTAAAGCAGTATATCCTATTCATATGAATCCGGTAGTCAGAAAAGCAGCAGATGAAGAACTGGGTGATTGCAGCCAGATACATATTATTGATCCTATAGAAGTATTTGATTGTCATAATTTTGAAGCAAGATGCCACCTTTGTCTTACGGATTCAGGCGGAATACAGGAAGAATGCCCATCATATGGCAAGCCTGTACTGGTTATGCGTGATACAACAGAACGCCCGGAAGGTGTTGCAGCCGGCACATTAAGACTGGTTGGAACAGACGAGGAGACAATATATCGTAATTTTAAGGAACTTCTGGAGAATCAGGAAGCTTATGACGCTATGTCTCATGCGTGCAATCCATATGGTGATGGCAATGCCTGCAAGAGGATAGCAGATGTGCTTGAGTATGGGGAGTGCGAAGCCTGGGTGGCATTGACTGAACAAGAATTTTAAGTGGATTATGGGGAATTATCAGGAGCGAAAGAGTGGAAAGATTATATTATTACATGAACAAACAGAGGAGTGCTTTGACCGGTTTTGTGGTTACATATATTATAGCAACAATTACTAATGTCATTACAGCACAGCAATATACATCATTTTTACTAATTCTTTCTGAAATGATTAATTTTAATAACTTTTCGATAGTTTTAATGTGGGTTGGAATTATATTTGTTATATTTTATAATATTATTTATTTTATTCTTGATAGATATGTTATGAAAATGAAAACTGGATATCAATTAACAAAGATTCTAACAGAGAATACAGAATATATATTTGATGATGTAAGGGAATATAGAGGATATTCTTGGGGAAAAGATAAGACCCTTATATGTTGTGATAACATAATAAAGGGTTGGGATCCTAAGCAAATTGTGATTGATAGAGTTATTGTGCATGATAAAGGGAATGAATATTGGAATGCTTTTGAAGGAATTGATAAAGAGTATTCAGATTTTATGAAGAGTGATATTGCGAAGGATATTATAAATCATGGTAATAATAATAAAAGATGGATGATAGAAGATATTTATCAGAATTACAGCAAGGATAATAAAAAAATATATATCAGCTTAAGAGAAACTGATTATTGTACAGCAAGCTTTGTTTGGAATATGTACAAAAAAGATACGAAACTAGCTGAAAGATTAGTTAAACAGATGTTTCGCATTAAGAAAAGTAATTATATGCCACACAGTTTGTGTTTACATCTTGTAATAGTAACATCTGATGAAAAGGTTGTTACTACAACTATAAGTAATAATAAAAGCAATGATTATTCAGAGAGCATAGCAGTAACATTGGGAGAACAGATAGAGGACACAGATTTTCTAAAAACCACGGGGTTTTATGAAGATTTTATAGAACGCTGGGTCAAACGAGCATTGAAAGAAGAATTCGGAATAGACAATTCACAGTATATCTATATTACCGGAAAAGATTCAATTAATGTGTTATCATTTAATTATGAAGGAGATATTTATAATATTTCATTAATGGTTGTGCTGAATGTTACTGTGTCTTATAAACAGTTTGTTACAGAAGCTAATATTAACCCGGAACGAGATAAGGAATATGATGAAATTGGATTTGTAAATCTCAGAGATATTCCCAAGATACTTAAAAAGTATAAATGTGATAATGGTGAGAAATGTATATATCATCCATCAAGTTATTTGAGATTATATTTAACATATATTCATTATTATGGAATTAAGAGATTTGTAAAAGAATATAATCATATAAGGTAATATTATAACAATATGGTGCCATCCATGTCCGCATCTGTGGTTTTACTTTTGAGGGCACTGGAGGAGAAGGGGGAAAGCTGGAATCAGAGGGATGAGGGAAATAATTCATCTTTTGCATTATACAGTTGTCAAATACAGTGCCCTTAAGTATCCTATAATGCTGGATATTGGGGAGACATCTTTTAACAATAAGCTGGTATATATTGTGCTGGAATGTGTAATTCATATTGTTATGGAGAAATATCATAGGAAAGTGTTTACATATCAGGATTATTGTGATAAAAAGTATTTCTCGGATAAATATTCTGAAAAAGATTTTTATAATATATCTAGCTTTCAGGATAAAATATCTGGAAGCATATAAAAGGATAAGACTGGAGGCAGAGCTTTATTTTTTTAAGCGGATCATATGAGATTTAACAAAGAGGAATTTAAGATTATTAATGAAAAAATAGAGGCAATTTATAAATGCGTTAATGATGCATATGAGGGGAAATATTAAGAAATAAATTTTTTATCACATTCTTTAAACGAAATAATTATATAATATGAATTCTTAGATTATATAGTAAAATGTCCAGTTGCCGTTCGCGACATAAAATCAACCAATTACGACATAAAACCGACGGATTACGACAAGTATATTTACAACAGCATTTATTCATGATACTGTTGATATATAAATGTGCATGTTTGTTAATTTGGAGGAGGATTATGTACTGATAAGTCTTGACACATTTAGGAAATACCGATATGCTGATGTCAAGAAAGGGCGTACTGAGATACGGGAATGTGACTATGACAGTACACAGTATAAGGACAAAGATGTGACGGAGAAGATGAAGCTTGACCGTCTGAAGTACCTGTCGTTATTCGTAGCTGAAACTCCACAGGAGATAGAGTAGCTTATCGGGATATTTCCTGACCTTGAAGGAGTACGCTGTGATATCAGTGAGTATATGGAAAGACCAGAGGAGGTGCTCAGTATGTTTTCAGAAGCATTGAGAATATTGGATAGGAATACGGCGGAGCTGATGGTTGACAGGATGAAATGGATAAGTTGAGGGTTGAGAATGATGCGTTGAAGACTTCGTCTGGGGAGAAGGATGCGGAGATTAAGGAAAGAGACAATAAGATTGAAGAAAAGAACGCAGAGATAGCAAGGTTGAGAAAGCTGGTCGGGGGAACTGGATAAGTAGTTATTGAAGATGCAGTTATCATGGTGATGTGGTAGCTGCATTTTTAATAATCACATTTCAATAATATCAATTACCGTTTACAACATAAAATGAATAGATGGGGGTATAGAATGATTTTATGAAAAATTTAGAATTAAAACCAACAGAAGAAAATATTTATAAAACTATTGATGAAGATATCTTTAATCGTAATGATGTGTTAAGGAATTTTTATGACATATTAGTATCGCAGGAAGATTCGGAAATGATTGCTCTTGATGGAAAATGGGGGAGTGGAAAGACTTTTTTTATCAAGCAAGAGATTATATTACTTAAGGCAATGAATCCATATATAAAGGAAGACAGGGATAAGCTTAATATAGTAAAAAGCAAGATAATGAGGGAAAGGAATTTAGATCCTGTTAAGGCTAATATGTTGCCTGTCTATTATGATGCATGGCAGAATGATAATGATATAGATCCAATTGTTTCATTGTGTTGTGAAATAGCTGATCAGATCGGAAAGCAGTTTTTTCCATCAGCTGAATTTGATAAGAAAAAAGCATTAGTTGCAATAGCAGATCATTTTCTTAATACAAATATAGGTGAAATATGTGACAGCGTTAAAGTTAATGAATATGTAGAGCATCTTTTAAACAGAAGACGGCTTGAAGATGATGTAAGAGATTTCTTCAACGGATTATGCGATGAAAAAGCTAACCGGATTATTATATTTATAGACGAATTAGATAGATGTAAGCCAAGCTATGCTGTAAGACTGTTAGAGCAGATAAAGCATTATATGTGCGACGAAAGAATTACATTTATTCTGGCTGTTAATACAGCCCAGTTACAGCATACTATACGGCATTTTTATGGATCAGAGTTTGACGCATGCCGTTATCTGGACAGATTCTTTGATCTGAGAACTTCATTGCCAGCAGTTAATATGAATAGGTTTTATGAGTCTATAGGAGTCTATGATAGTGAGATGATTGATATTGTAGGAAAGGCACTCATTAACGAATATAGATTGGATTTAAGAGAAATAACCCGATTCATGGGAGCGCTTAATCAGATAAAGGAAACAGTGATTACAAGAGTTGGATTAGGTTCATACGATGAAGTGGAGGGCAGGAAGCTTATTAACTACATGATAATACCTGTAGTGATTGTATTACATATGACTGATATTAATGCATACAACCGCTTTATTGATGGAGAAGATGCAAGTCCTTTAATAAGAATGTATAATGCAGAACCGTATAATTTTATATGGTTTATAAGTCATATGTTAAATAAAGATGAATCACTTGAAAAGGATGAAGGGAAAAAATTAGTAACGCCAGAGGATGTTATTAAGAATGTATATAATGCTGTTTTCGGAAAGCATGCATATTATGATAAGGATGTTATTGTGCTTGGCAGTTGCAGATTCAGACGATCATCAAAAGAATACGCCATGGCTGTGGCGGGGATGCTGTTTGACAGGAAAGCCGGTTATGCGTGATACAATGTAAGCACCCAGAGTCAACCCTATCACAACACTGAATATATAGATGTATTTATGCGTGATACAATGTAAGCACCCAGAGGGTGTTGCAGCTGGTACATTAAGACTGGTTGGAACAGACGAAGAGACAATATATCGTAATTTTAAGGAACTTCTGGAGAATCAGGAAGCCTATGAAGCTATGTCTCATGCCTGCAATCCATATGGCGACGGCAACGCCTGCAAGAGAATAGCAGATGTGCTTGAGTATGGGGAGTGTGAAGCCTGGGTGGTGGTGCAAGCTATATAATTCTGATAATATAGAAAACATTTTAAAATGTAAAATATTGTTGGTATAGAAAAATGATAAGTAATGTTTACAAATAAGTTAATATATGCTAGACTGCCAAAGTAATGATATTGTGTTATTCTAATATGAGGAGTTTAGATATGAAAACTAATGAAATTAATCCAAATTTACATAAAACATTGCCACAAACATCATCTGATGATAACAATAATCCTTGGGAACATGACACAAGTCGTCAAGAACGCGAACATGTAATATATAATGATGAATTAGATACAGTACCAGATTTAGAATTAGATTAATTATAAAATCATGATCAAGATTGCAAAAGTTGTAACATTTCATTTCAAACTATTATCAGACTTTTGTATCTTTTTACTCCAAAAAATTTTTTGGAGGATTAATTAGGTTATGAATTAATTTGAGTGTGACAAATATTAGACTGAACTTATACAGACATGCAGAGTAAGCGTTTTGTTACTTTCGTATTTTTATGCAAGATATCGATAAAATAAATTATTTAGGTTAAGGGATTTTACATATGAATATTGATATATTCAAGGATAATTTTTTATTATTATATATGCTGTTTGTTGTTTCAGTGTTTTCTATTGAAAAATTTGGAGAAAAGCAGAAGATAGCAATTACATATATATGTACATATGGAATGACATTTCAAGAAAATATATCTGATTGGCAGGTTGTATTGTTATTGTGTATTGTATTGTTCCTGATGCAGGAGTATTTTACTTCAGATAAAATGAAGCTTGCTATTTTAAAGAAGATACATTATAAATTGGCAGATTATATATATAAAGGAATTTTCCAATATAAGTTGTGGGGAGTTATTCTTGCTATATGTATAAAAACAGATTATTTTGTTGAGGTGACGAAGATAAATAGCAGTGTTTTGAAAGCTGTGTCTGTTATTATATTTGTTGGTACATATGTATGGCTTTTCAATGTGCATGAGGAGTTTCACACATTTACGCATATGTTTGAAAAAGTATGGGAGACGCCATATTATATGATCCAGTATGATTATGCATTGAAAGAACGTTTAAATATAATTGTAAGATGGGAGGATAAGTTATATTTTAGAAGAGAAAAATCATATAGTTCATTTTCGTTAGAATTTATAAAAGTCTGGATGAAGGATTATAAAAGTAAGCATGCAGGCAATCGGAAAAAGAATTATAATTCAAAGAATTTAATGCTAATGTTGCGTATATTTATACACAAGATAAAAAGAATAGGACCTTTTATAAAAAAGTGGGGAAACTATGCTAAAAATTATCTCACCAGAGGGAATTCTACTATTGCAATGCAGTTAGTGAGGATATTAAGTTATAAGCATGGTCTTGTTTTTATGTATTCTAAAGTCAGATTTAAGCGATACAAAATATTAAAACGTAAAATCTATGAGGTGTTATATTCCAGAATGTTTTTCGAAGGATTAAAAGATTATATAAAACTGGATTTATGTAATGACCTTGATAATTATAGGGAATATCTGGTATATATATATCCTTATGTAGTCCAGACAAAGGTCAGGGGGGTAACTTATATGCCTGCTAGTAAGTACTTTGCTGAAGTTAAAGGATTTATACCTCCTGTAAATGCATGGAATATTCATAAGGTTATACGTATGTCATTTGGATTTAATGGAAAAGCAATAACACCAGAACGTATGAAGAGTAAGGCGGATATTGTGGAACAATATGAATTTAAGGAGTAGAATTTCATTTCAGAGCATCCAATGAGAAACTTATTAATTACCGTTCACGACATAAAATCAACCGATTATGACATAAAACCGACGGATTACGACATGTATATTTACAACAGTGTATATGTATGATACTGTGAGTATATAAATGTGCATGTTTATTAATTCAGAGGAGGTAGAACACTAGTGTCGTATATTTTATGGAGATTAAAGAAAATAAAAATTATTATGATGCAGCCATGCGTCAGATTAATGGAGATTCATTGTGTTTAAGTACATACCAGTATCTTAAGAAGAATGAGGAGTGGGTTGGCAGATATGAGGATTTTCTAAAAGGTAGAAGGTCTTTGCCTTTATTGTATGATCCTTTTTTTAAGAAGATATTCAATCCGGTTGAGCGCAGAGACAGGCTTTCAGAACTGGTGAGCTGTCTGTTAGGACAGAAGGTTACTGTCCTTGAGGTATTTCCTAATGAGGATTCACAATTTCTAGGTGTGATGATTATTATGGACATGGTTGTACTTATGGCAGATGGCAGCATTGCTAATATAGAAATACAGAAGATTTCTTATGATTTTCCGGCGGAGAGAATATCATGTTATTCGGCAGACCTTGTGCTTCGACAGTATAAAATGATTACAGGAAAGAGTGATAATTCTATAAATGGTTCATCAAAGCCATCATATAAAGACATGCGTAAGGTGCATACAATAATTCTGTTTGAGGACAGCAATAAAAGCCTTATAAGTGAGGTGGACAAGGCACTATATTTTCATGTTGGAAAGACGAAATTTAATACAGGAATAAAGATAGAACTTTTGCAGGATTTTGTTTTGGTAAGCCTTGACACATTCAGAAAATACCGATATTCTGATATAAAAGAAGGGCGTACAGAAATAATGAATTACGATTATGACAGTAGTCAGTACAATAATGAATTAGTCTCTGAAAAGATGAAGAGAGACAGATTAAAATTCTTGTCATTATTCGTAGCCGAGACACCGCAGGAGATAGACAGACTGGTAGAAATATTTCCTGATCTGGAATCAGTACGCCAGGATATTAATGAGTATTTGGAAAGACCCGGGGAGGTGCTCAGTATGTTTTCAGAGGCGTTGAGAATATTGGATAGAAATACGGCGGAGTTAATGGTCGACAGGATGAAGGATGAGATTGTGGATCTGAAGGAGCAGAATGATGAACTGGAAGAGCGGACGTATGTGTTGAAGGCTGAAAATGAAGAATTGATAGTTCATACAGATAAATTGGAAGCGGAAAACAATGCTTTAAAAGTTTCATCTGGTCAGAAAGATGCTGAAATAGCAAGGTTAAAGAAACTATTGGAAGAACAAAATAAGTAATTATAACAAATGCAGTTATCATATTAATTATGGTAACTGCATTTGTATTTTTAAAGTATGTATTTTTATCGTAAACGCTCCAACCAAGGCATTTCGTTTTTAAATAAATAGCAATTATTTAGGTAAATGTTTTGCGCCACCTGATAATTAAAATTATATAGAATGAATTGAAAATGTAGAAAACATTATTTTTTAAGACTTTAATAATGTAGAGAATTATATTGCATATTGATTAAAGAAGTAGTAGAATCAAAATAACTAAGAAATGTGAAAATACAATATTGTTGTATAAAAAGGGGGATGAGTATGCATAAGCTCTTATATTATCCAGACTTTGAAATTCAAGATCAAAACTTTTTGAAGTTTGCATTGTTATATATTGATGAGATTAGACCAATTATTCCAGATTGTGCTAGACAAACATTGAGTGATTCTATGCATAATATTATACATAATACGGATTTAATCAATCCATATGCTCCAAACTATCAGAGTGGATACATGGCTTCTGTGGCAGCTATAAATTATTTGGAAAAGAGAAATACTGTAGAAAAATATAGCCTATTTGGACAGAAAAATATAGGGTTAAGACACAATTGCACATTGTATTCTGATAAGTATACATTTGAGTTTGAAAATTATTGTTTAGAAAATGGTTTTGGGGAAAGATGTAATGAAGGGATTTTACTAAATGAAGATGTTGCATATGCGTATATGAGCATATTGGCAGAAATTATTTCTAAAGAAACGGAAACAGATATGATTACTGATAATGTAAAATATGCGGATGCCACTTTAAAATTTAGTAGTCGTTTTAAGCCCAAAACAATAGATAGATTAAGTTTGATACAAAAAGAAATTCAGTTTTATGTGCCGTATGATATGAGAAACATTCCTTTAGATGAGTTTATAAATTTGAGAGCTGATAGTAAATTTGAAAAAGCACGAAAAAATTTTGCTATCGAACTGAATGCCGTTTTGGATTCATATGACAGAAATATAGTAGATGTCGATTTAAATGATTTCATGGAATGTAAAAATGAAATGTATGGATTGATAAAAGAGTTATTTGTATCTTGTGCAGCTGTAGCAGTAGGGGTACATTCTTTTGGAAATATGTGTGCAGCAGAAGCGGGGACGTTGAATTTTTGGGGGAATGTAGGAAATTTAGGAATTAGTTTAGATACTATAAAGCAACATTGTAGTGCAGCGAGAGAGTATGTAACAAGAATTCAAAGCAAAAGGCAAGCAAGAAAATATTTGACAAGATTAAAGCAATTAAGACCAGAAATGTTATAGGAAGGGAAATTATATTAAGAAACCGACAGCTATTAAATTAGAAGACAAGTAAACATTTTATACGAAAAAATGTAACATGGAAGAATTAGACTAATATGCAATTTGAGAAAGATGAAAAATACATAAAAGATCATATTGAAAAAGGTATAACGAGATGTATGAAGGATACATTTTTGAGACATCCATGTAGAAATCCACAGGAACCAGATTTTGTTGTGGAATTGGTAAATAGACTTCCACGGTATATTTATAACATATTAAGCGTATATGCTCCGCACTATAAATACGCTATTTCGGGTATAATTTTACCATCAGAAACCATTAGCTAATTATGGAGGAAGAAACCCAGAGCTGGGAGATATTTTGGTGGTTTATATAGAAGAAAACAAGTACGCTGAAAAAAATGTAATGCATTGTTAATGCAAGCGAAAAAGGTAAATAAGGTACCTTATATAGTTCCCAATGGAGAAACTCATCAACTGAAATTATATGAAGAATGGTCTACATTTACATTAGAGCGTGCAGGAGCTTTGAATGGTACAGAAATAGATATTCAACCGAAGACATTAAATTCAGGAGCACAGTATTTGCTATTTCAGAAGCCATATATATATGAACAGATGGTTTATTGTGCATATCCTGATAAAGAATTGGTTTTTGAGAAAAAATTATCTGATCAAATTATAGATTTGATGAAATTTTTTACGGGTCGGACTTTCTTATTTAAAAAAGATCTAATATGTAATGACGACTGGAATAAGTTAATATGGGATTTAATTAGAATAAGTGGAGTATCTACATATAATCGTCGTTTGATTGGAAGAGTTGGTGAATCAAGAAGAGTCATATATGGAGAAAGTTCATTGTTTGATGAGCTGAATGAAAATTTATATATAAGGGAAGATTCTTTTGGCGAAGGGGCTGTTTCTTGTCTTATGATTTATGCTAAGGAAATAAAGGAAGGAAACTGGTAATATGAATAATTATCCTTAGATATTTTATAATAGAACTGCAGTTATCATATCATGATAACTGCAGTTCTATTATTAATTCTCACTATTAAATTTAGAAAAATCGATATTCATATTTTCCCAAGGAATCCCCTTAAAACACCCCTTAAGATATTTAGACAATATATTATAATCAGCCTGGATGCGGATGTTACTGTCTTTAATTGTATTAACGGTATGTGTTCCACTGTCATCAATATCTATGAAGTAGAAATACTCTTGAAATTTATTTATGTTTAATAGCATCAGATTATGAGTTGTTATAATCAGCTGTTCTTTTATGTAAGGCTCAAGGTTTTTAATCAGATTAGTCATTAATATATCATGAATACCATTATCAACTTCATCAATAGCAACAATACCAGGTCTGGTTGCGGCAACAAATATTGGAAAAAGATGTATAAGTTTTGTTGTACCAGTTGATTCGCATTCTGCAGGGATTTCTACAATTTTATTGGATATCTTTTTGACAATCAAAAGGTCATATTCAAAAATATTATCTGCGCTAGTAGGCTTTATATCATATTTAATATCTTCTATATCCTTGTATAGTTCCTGTAAGAATTTTTTAAGATGATTTTTAGATTCATCAAGTTTAGGTAATTCATCTTTTTTTATAGTACCATGCTGAAGATTTACAATAGGGATAACATCATAAATAGAGCCATGAGCCCGATATCCTTCGTCAATATGATATGATATGGTTGAAAAATAATTAAGTACTTTTAATAAGTTATTGTTTACATTATTGTCAAAATATGAATTGGCTAGTTCTTCCTGTTCATATAAAAGAATTGATAAAAAAGTATGTTTACCCCAGTATTTTTCTATATTTATACATAAATCCTCAGAAAAATCTGTATTCAGAAACAGTTTAGGATTTATTTTATATTTGGGACAGGAAGCGGTCTCCTGTATGTCAAAATAAAGACCTTTGTTTTTAGTTACAGTGAATTCAAGACGTTCATGTACTATATTTTCATCATTAAATTCTATGTTATATAGACCTGATTTACTATCCAATTCAAATCCTATTTCTATAAGTGTATTTGCTGTCACATTAAATGTACGACAATCATTAATTATACGTTTAATATCCAATGAAGAACGTATTTTATTCATGGCTTCATTATCAAGTTTATCGGAGTTCCGTTCCAGATAATCTGCAATTATTTTTTTTACCTGCATTGTTGAAAATAAATCATCAAGAGTATTAAAGACCTGAATCAGACTTGATTTTCCAGAACCGTTCGCACCATAAACAATAATTAGTTTTTTGGGAGCATTGTTTTTTCCGCGAAAGTCAAAGGTTATATCATTATATGATTTATAGTTTTTTAATTTTATGTATTGAATCATTGTGATTCTCCTTAAAAAATTTTAAGATTATTTATATAATAATAGAAAAGTTACCAAAAATCAAGGATATTTGTTGAAATATGACGGGAAAACATACAAATTTTGTCAAAATACTTGACATAAAGAACAAGTGTTTATACAATGACAATATCAAATAACTAATAAAAAACAGATACACAGCTGCAACTGTGTATCTGTTTGAAACAGTGAAATTCACTATTTAATGCTTCTCTAGTTTAACAGAATTTCTCATATGTTTCAATCGCTACATATGGATGTATCCATATTATAAAATCAATATGTAGTTATTAGTTGGATGAAATTATATGAGAAAGGAGGTAAACTTCTATGTCAGTTCATCATGGAGGCAAGGTAGGTAAGGCTGCAAAGAACTTAGCAAGCAACTCTACCAGTAAAGCCACAAAGAGTAAAGCCGGCACAGTATTAGCTAACCATAAGGCTAAGTGCCATTAGTTTGGTTGACCTGAGCATGTCAAAAAAAGGCTTATCTTTTAAAATATCCATATTATATTTTATTTAAAGAGGGATTCATATGAAATATTTACAATTAAATTATAACGATAATGGCACTACAAATCTAATTACATTATCAGACTACACGGTGGAACAATTAGAGGAAATGGAGCAAAAAGGTAAATTTACATGTTCGGGAAAAGAGTGTACGGCTGCTATGTGTTTAGTGCATAACACTAAAAATGGTGGCAGAACCTGCTATTTCAAAGCAACTGATGATAATGCCCACTCAGATCAATGTCAATTCAAAATAAAGAATTATAAACCACATTTATCTATGAAGAAGACAGGTGGTATTTTTACACAGGAGCAGATTAATGATGCAGTCAGACGAATATTCAAAGATTACACTGATCCATTAGGGAAAAAGGATACTAAGAGTAAAAAGAAGACAGGTTCAAATAGTGGTTCTAAAAAGTCAAATAATAATGATAATGAAAATAAAACATCTTATGCAAGTGGTGGCAGTGTTATATTTGGTGAAGATGATGGTATTGGGACTAAAGGCCGAATGAGCAGACGATATCAGGTTGATTTAGATGATGTAGGTATTATGGCGACAATATGTGGAGAAGTAGAATCTATGTATTTTGATAACGGCGGAGACTTTATAATAACTTTTAAAGAAGAAAGGTTAAGTAATATACATGCTAAAGTAGGAAGTATATACCAGCTTCATAATAAAACTGAATTTGACAATCTCAATTTATTTTTGGATTATTTCAATAATAACTGTAAAACTAAAACAATAATTGCGGCTGCTGGAGATTTAGTAGAAGCACCTAATGGAGAGCTGGCTTTAGATATACAATCAAATGGTGGTTTAAGAGTCGATGGCATGACAATTATGTCACTGATGGTTGATAAGGCAAAAGGGAAAGGCTGAAATAAAGGCTTAGATTTGTTGTTCTTAATCATAATATTTACCGTTCACGACATAAAATCAACCGATTACGACATGTATATTTACAACAGTATATATGTATGATACTGTAAGTATATAAATGTGCATGTTTATTAATTCAGAGGAGATGGTACACTAGTGTCGTATATTTTATGGAGATTAAAGAAAAGAAAAATTATTATGATGCAGCCATGCGTCAGATTAATGGGGATTCATTGTGTTTAAGTACATACCAGTATCTTAAGAAGAATGAAGAGTGGGTTGGCAGATATGAGGATTTTCTAAAAGGTAGAAGGTCTTTGCCTTTATTGTATGATCCTTTTTTTAAGAAGATATTCAATCCGGTTGAGCGCAGAGACAGGCTTTCAGAACTGGTGAGCTGTCTGTTAGGACAGAAGGTTACTGTCCTTGAGGTATTTCCTAATGAGGATTCACAATTTCTAGGTGTGATGATTATTATGGATATGGTTGTGCTTATGGCAGACGGAAGTATTGCCAATATAGAAATCCAGAAGATTTCTTATGATTTTCCGGCGGAGAGAATATCATGTTATTCTGCAGACCTTGTGCTTCGCCAGTATAAGATGATTACAGGAAAGAGTGAGCATGTGGTAAACGGTTCTTCAAAACCGTCATATAAAGATATGAGAAAGGTTCATACAATCATTCTTTTTGAAGACAGCAATAAAAGTCTTACAAGTGACATGGGCAAGTCACTATATTTTCATGTTGGAAAGACAAAATTTAACACAGGAATCAAGCTAGAACTTTTGCAGGATTTCGTACTGGTAAGCCTTGACACATTTAAGAAATACCGATATTCTGATATTAAAGAAGGGCGTACAGAAATAACAGATTACGATTATGACAGTAGTCAGTATAATGACGAATTAGTCACTGAAGAGATGAAAAGAGACAGATTAAAATTCTTGTCATTATTTGTAGCTGAGACACCGCAGGAGATAGACAGACTGATAGAAATATTTCCTGATCTGGAATCGGTATGCCAGGATATTAATGAGTATTTGGAAAGACCCGGGGAGGTGCTCAGTATGTTTTCAGAGGCGTTGAGAATATTGGATAGAAATACGGCGGAGTTGATGGTCGACAGGATGAAAGATGAGATTGTGGACTTGAAGGAGCAGAAGGATGAATTAAAAGAGAAAAATAATGAGCTGCAGGAAGAAGTGCAGAGATTGAAGAAACTTTTAGAAGAACAGAATAAGTAATTATAACAAATGCAGTTATCATATTAATCATGGTAACTGCATTTGTATTTTTAAAATATGTATTTTTATCTATAGTCCTGCAGAGTAGGAGTTGTGTTGACTCCGAGCGGAGTAGTTACCCCAGCAGCAGTCGTTACTTTATAAGTTATATTGAGTTGTGAACCAGGAGCGATACCTATACCAAACATATAAGCTACCTGATGGCCATGGTATTCATTCATGTGCATTTTTCCTCCATTACTTGCCTTAAAGTCGGATATTGTTCCGCCGGCTGGAGCAAATATGTGTGCATAACCACTTATTCGACCGCCGTAGTTACCAATTATATATGTACTTCCGTTAGTAATATCATCGTTAGTAATTACATTGCCATATGTAGCTGTAACCTCATAGGTACGGGTTCCATCATCATTGATGACTGGTTCGCTTATTTCTGTATTGATATCTAAAAACCATCCGAGTTTACAAGGATCAGTGAAATTAAAATATACACCGGTTTCCGGGTTTTCAGGATCTAAGTTTAGTGTGCCAGCATATCCTGCATTACGGACTAATTCCTGTTCATCGGCGTCCTTCATCCACATCATTACAGTACGTTTTTTTGCACCGTCGGCTAATATTTTATAATAGTCACTGACTTTCTTGATATCAAAATTGTCAACAAGCTTAGCCATGGCTGTTTTAGCCGTCTCAGAAAACAAATCATCAACATAATTATTGCTTTCGTTCATAGTGCTTGCATGAGAAGCATCAAGATATTTATAATACATATCGTACTGCAAAATCTTAGTAGCATTTTCACTTGTGAGTTCTGTTCCATCTGACAATGTAATATCACCTACAATGCCGAGTAAATCCTGAATAATAGTAGGTGTAAGCGAAACTACTCCGTCAACATTTTCGTTGTTTCGTTCTTCATAGGCAACAGCCCATATATATCCGGTTCTTTCAAAGTCAGGATCAAAACATGCATCTCGAGGATTATATATCCATGCACCAAACAATTCATATTCTAAATCGGTTATCTGTGAGTTCGCAGATGTATGCTGGGCAAGAACTTTAGGTTCGCTTTGGAAATCACCAATTGTTAATACTCCATCTCTTATGCGGATTGTTCCTATAGAACCAGGGAAACCACCGGATGCCCTGAGTTCAGAAGAATTCTGCGCAGTCAGAAGGTATGTTCTGTCACTTCCGTCTCCGACAAATGTCTGGAAGAGTGGCAGAAATTCTTTGGCATCATCATAAGATGTTGTCATAGAAACAAGCTGATCAGCATATTCAGAAATCATGCTGTTTAATCCCATTGGCAGATTGATATTTTTCATGGTTTCTGATATTTCATCTATTTTTGGTTCAATATCTTCAAGTAATGCAATGTAAGCATTTATTGTAGATATACTGAACCCATCGTCAACTTTAAGTCCTGACATCGGATAATCACTCAATACCTGAATTGCTGGTCTTACTATTTCTGAAGAAGCATCATTTACAGCATTAAGTAACTGTTTCACAGAGGTCATATATCCTTTAGTTGCAGGAAATTTAGCTGCAAATTTCCATATACCGCCATCCATGGTCTGGTTGAGTTTTGTTACCGACTCATCAAGCATATCGCATGCTGAAAGTGCAGCCTCCGGGTTCTGTGCCTGTACTGCTGACATAACATTTTTAAGATTACCTTTAAGTTCATATGCCTGCTGTTTTACATTATTAACTTCTTTCTTTGCAACATTAATTCCTATTGCACCAGTTATTCCTAAAGCAACAAAAATGCAGGCAATAACTATCAATGCAATCCGGAGTTTATGACTTTTTTTATGTCTTTTGTGAGAGTGATGGCTATGGTGATGTTCATGGTGGACATGATACTCGTTTTCATACTCAAAACTCTCATCAGTGTCTTTAGAATCAGAGAATAGTTCTTCCATTAGTTCCTCCTTGTAAATTTGCTATTTAAATATTGTGTATAAATCACAATGTCTCAGTATAACAGATATTTATTGAGGTTACAATAAAATACCGTTCACGACATAAAATCAACCGATTACGACATAAAACCAACAGAATACGACATGTATATTTACAACAGCATTTATATATGATACTGTGAGTATATAAATATGCATGTTTATTAATTCAGAGGAGGCAGAACACTAGTGTTGTATATTTTATGGAGATTAAAGAAGAGAAAAATTATTATAACGCAGCCATGCGTCAGATTAATGGGGATTCATTGTGTTTAAGTACATATCAGTATCTTAAGAAGAATGAGGAGTGGGCTGGAAGGTATGAGGATTTTCTAAAGGGAAAGAAATCACTTCCTTTATTGTATGATCCATTTTTTAAGAAGATATTCAATCCAGTTGAGCGAAGGGACAGGCTTTCAGAGCTGGTAAGCTGTCTGTTAGGGCAAAAGGTTACTGTGCTTGAGGTATTTCCAAATGAGGACTCACAGTTTCTTGGTGTAATGATTATTATGGACATGGTTGTGCTTATGGCAGATGGCAGTATTGCTAATATAGAAATCCAGAAGATTTCATATGATTTTCCGGCGGAGAGAATATCATGTTATTCAGCAGATCTTGTACTTCGCCAGTATAAAATGATTACAGGCAAGAATCAGGTGGGAAAGCATGAGCCATCAATGAATGGTTCTTCAAAACCGTCATATAAGGATATGAGGAAAGTTCATACAATTATTCTTTTTGAAGACAGTAATAAAAGTCTTATCAGTGATATGGACAGGGCATTGTATTTTCATGTTGGAAAGACGAAGTTTAATACAGGAATAAAGATAGAACTTTTGCAGGATTTTGTTTTGGTAAGCCTTGACACATTCAGAAAATACCGATATTCTGATATAAAAGAAGGGCGTACAGAAATAATGAATTACGATTATGACAGTAGTCAGTACAATAATGAATTAGTCTCTGAAAAGATGAAGAGAGACAGATTAAAATTCTTGTCATTATTCGTAGCCGAGACACCGCAGGAGATAGACAAACTTGTAGAGACATTTCCTGATCTGGAATCAGTACGCCAGGATATTAATGAGTATTTGGAAAGACCTGGGGAGGTGCTCAGTATGTTTTCGGAAGCGTTGAGAATATTGGATAGGAATACTGCAGAGTTGATGGTCGACAGAATGAAGGATGAGATTGTGGATCTGAGGGAGCAGAATGATGAGCTTACAGGGAGAATTGATGAACTGGAAGAGCAGACATATGGGTTGAAGGCTGAAAAGGAAGAATTGACAGTTCATACAGATAAATTGGAAGCGGAAAACAATGCTTTAAAAGTCTCATCTGACCAGAAAGATGCTGAAATAGCAAGATTAAAGAAACTATTGGAAGAACAAAATAAGTAGTTATTGCAGATGCAGTTATCACAGTAGAGTGGTAGCTGCATCTTTATATATACTTTGACAGGAGATTATTATAAGGGTATTAGTAGATTATTAGGCATAAAGTAAATGTATTAAAGAATAGAAATTATGATGTGGTTATAAAATTAAAAGAAGATAAAGATGGTAATATTGAAATGGATTTTGAACTATCTCAACAAAAAGTTTATAAGGTATGAGTAAGAGGCTTAATGTTGATAAAATAAAAATATTATGATAGTCTAATTAAAGACGAAATTGAAACGATTAGACAAATTGATTTAATGATGTATTATAAACTCATTAGCTAAAAGAGAAGGGAGAAAATACATGTCAGATAATAATAAATATATTCCATATAAGTTAGAAACACATTTAACGGAAATATGTGGGGAAGATCCTATATATGTGAACCTTTTGGATTCCTGGCATATTAATAAAAAGACATGTCTTAATTTATTAAGTGATGTTGTATTTAATTATCCTCATTATACAAAGCATGATATATCACACAGTGAGGCGATAATAACTAACATAGAGATGCTGCTTGGAGAAGAAGCAATACGAAGCTTGTCTCCAACAGATACATGGTTATTATTAAATGCTGCATATCTTCATGATCTGGGAATGGTAATTGACAATAAAATAATAGAACAAAACTGGGAAACACAGGAATTTCAGGATTATTTACACAGGTTAGAAAATTCAAATGACTCATCATTGTCAGAGAGTGCTAAATATATTAATTCACTCGAGAAAAATCTAAAAGATAATAAAGATGTGAGAGCATGGCCTGTCAGAGTCAGAAAAGCAGTAACTATTATAATAGCAGATTATTATAGAAGTGGGCATGCAAAAGAATCTCAGAATTATATACAAAATATGAAGAACAGACTGCATATTGATTTAGAATATAATGGATTGATACAGCATCGATTAATACTGTTATTGTCGGATATTGCCTATATGCATAATGAATCCAGTATGAAAATTCTTGAGTTAGATTATAACACAAATGGATTTAATGCTGATTATGCACATCCAAGATTTGTGGCTTTAATGTTGAGAATGGGTGATTTGTTAGATGCAGATAATAATAGATTTAACTTGGGAAATGAGATTATATTTGGAGAAATTCCTAATTCATCTCAAAATCATTTAAAAAAGCATATGTCAACGAGACATATATTAATTACACCAGATAAAATTGAATATAGAGCAGATTGTGCAGAAGCAGAGGTTTACAGGGAAACACGAAATTTTTTGACATGGCTGAAAGAAGAGGTGGAATTCTGGGCACTAAATTGGAAAGATATAATGCCTGAGAATATAAATGGAAGTGCGCCTAAATTAGGGAAATGTGAGTTGTTATTAAAAGGAGTTCCAGATATTCAGGGACTATCTGATTTGCGGTTTTCTATGAGTTCAGAAAAAGCATTTGAAATTATTGAAGGTGCAAATATATATGATGACAATTTCATTTTTTTAAGAGAGGTAATTCAGAACGCACTTGATGCCTGCAAGATAAGAATGTGGAGAGATATTTCTGAAGGACATTATAAAAGTTGGATAAAAAATAAAGTAGACAGCAGTCTGCAGCCATATGACATTAATCAGAAAGTAATGAATAATTATGGGGTAGAGATAAATTTAACTAAATATGATAAACATAATATTAAAATTATTATTAAAGATAATGGTATAGGTATTTCAATTCCACAGTTTAAGAAAATATGTAATGTAGGAGAAAGTTATTCGAATGATAAGGCTAAAAAGAATGAAATATCAGGTATGCCCAAATGGCTTAAACCTACAGCTGGTTTTGGAATAGGATTACAGTCTGTATTTTTAGTAGCTGATTATTTTGAGATTTATTCAAAGGCGGATAATGAAGAAGGAATATATGCAAGGGTTGAATCAGGAAGAAAAAAAGGATATGTGCAGCTTAGTAAATCTAATAAGTTAAAGCATCAGGGAACGGAAATACATGTAATTATATCAAAGGAACTGCAGTATAGATATTCTTATAATAGCAAGACCAGCGAATATATTGAAAATAAATATGATCCATTTGCGTATGAAATAGATCCTATATATTATAGGATATGGGACGAGCTGCGTGAGAATGTAAATGGAACATATTTCCCTATAAAATTAAAATTTGATGGTAAAGAAATTGATACTATAATAGGTAAAGGGTTTGAACAGTTAGAAGAGAAACCATCAGATGGCAGATATAATTATTCTATAAATAATTATGGTATGAAGTTATGGGATAATGACACAAATACTAGTTTTTATATTAAACTAAATGAATACAATGAAAACTATATTGAACAGTTTTTCTTTAAAGGAATGTCGGTTAAAACAGATTCGATATTTAGAATAAAAGGATTTGCATTAAAAGTTGATTTTTATGGACTTGATACCAAGAAAACATTAAGTCTGGATAGAAAAAGAATAAGGAGAGAAGCATATAATGATATACAAATTATAATTGATAATGCTTTTAAGTTTTACAAAAAGAAAATAAAAGATTTAATATTTAAAGAAAACAATAT
>ERZ1034901.566-NODE-566-length-28889-cov-40.451481_pt1 | contig 28889 bp, 32 predicted proteins | sample MGYA00520628_ERZ1034901 | MGnify/ENA primary metagenome ERZ1034901 (study PRJEB33766, sample SAMN09781783) | gut metagenome | biome: gut microbiome | host: Homo sapiens | place: Madagascar | study: EMG produced TPA metagenomics assembly of the PRJNA485056 data... | reverse complement strand
ATATAATAAAATATAATATTTTATTGCGAAAAAATCAAGGAAAATATTAAAAAATCCACTTTTCCGTGTAAAATTGCTTGATTTTATATGCGTAATAGACTAAAATACAAACATAAAAAAAGAAATGTTCCAGCTTTGGCGAGCTGAAACATTTCAAAATTTTTTATAAAGGATTCTCGGAATTGGCGTTCCGCGAATCAGTGCCTCGGCATTCCAAATTACCACATAAAGATTACAGAAAGCACTTTTATACTTGATAGTATATAGGATTATAGCTTATTAGTCAACTACAAGATATGATTGAGTACGCTTAGTATAGTTTATTTTAGGCTATTATATGTATGTTAGCATGTGATTGGAATCTGCCGATACACATGCTTTTTTGTTGTAAAAAAAATAATAAGGCTGGATCACCAGGATTCAGGGCAGACATTGGTGGCGTTGAGAATAAATCGCCTAAAAATAATTCTACGGTCGCGGACTCCGAGTTAATCACGGATATGGATCGCATTGATGACCGTTAGATGGTGCCGTCGAGTCGCTTACAAGTCGGGTGTTGCAAGGTCTACTGATCATCATGACTAAAAAGTGTACTACCCCGACTTTAAAATCGTAAATCGACTACGACGATAATAAATGTTATCGAAGCAGGTGTGACCGATCCTGTCGCTTTTTCTGGCTAAAAATTCCCTGGGAAGGAGTCTTTAGTAAGGTTATTAAGCACCAAAACAGAAAAAGAGGGGGGACATGCAACGAGTGATTCTCAGGGTTATCAAGGCAGATCCGAGGCCCTTTCAAAAGAAGAAGCATGCCGAATAGTAATATTCGGAAGATATACGGATACCTCAAGCTCCATACGGGGCCTGTCATATATCTTTCCTTCTGCTATTAAAATATAAGAATTTGATAGCAGGGGGGAAGAACGCCGTTGTCCTCAACAACCTCCAAAGCCTGTCTTAAATCGTATTCAAAGTCAATCGTTTTTCGAGAAATTTTAGTGTAATCGTTAAGGGTTTTCAAATGAACAGGCTTTAATAAAAGGGCGTGAAGGGGTCCTGTTTTCATCTTTTGTAATTGCAATATTGTGTATCCTGGATTAATACTAGAATCTTATTGTCAGGGTGGAATCCAGTTGCTGACAGCCATTGGTCCTTGAGTAGGATCAGCGGTACATCGATATATTGTTTATGATGATAGGATGTACATCTTGTTTGAGTGGATTTGTATACTTTGGTTTTCATATTCCCTCCGGGTGTTCTAAAAATGATGTGTTTAAATTAATATTAATCGATTAATATTAATTTAAACAGTGGGATGAAGAATATGTGTTGAAGCTATCCTGTTTATAAGTGTGGATGAAGTGTCAGGTCTTGAATAGGGTGTCAACGTTCATGAATGAACTTCTTACCTGCTATCAGTATCTCAAAGAGTACGATATGTTGCTTCTATATGAAGTTTATTGCAATTCCTTACCATTGCAATTTGATTAGCTGATTAGTAGATGCAAAATGGCGGTCAAAAAATGACCGCCAAAAAGATAATAAAAATTTACACACTTTATTTGACAAACTCATAGAAAAGATCTGAATTTCCAGAAAAAATTTTACATATCTATTTCTTATCAGAAAGATTTACTTTCCATAGACACAGAAATTCTTCATCCTCTTTGATATAGGCCTGCTTCATTTCTCTTGTTTTTATCTGTATCATCTCACAGCGTCTATATTTTTTCTGTTGTGTCATCATCTGTAATTTCTCCTTCCAAAATATATTTTACAAATTCTTCTACTTTTCCCATTGACTCAAGATAATAGTTCTTCTCATCAAAAATAACAGCATTACAAAATTGTAGACCAGCTATATCCAACGGAAGTTTACATGGCCATTTAAATCCATTCATTAATACTGGAACAATTGGAATATTATTATAAATTGCCCAAGAAAGTTCTCGTCTCACCCAATCGTCCTTATTATTTAAACATCTATCTAAACCTCCTGGTGGTATAACTGCTATAATACATGAACTTTTTTTTATTTCATTCAAAAGCTTCGTATCAAACTTATCTCCTTTCAAAGACTCAGTGTCTAAATAAGTGCTATAATGTTCATTTCTCATGCGTTCCGCGATTGCATGTGCAAGTATTGCAGATCCATCCCTTCTGTAACTAATAAAAATTTTTTTGTTATGCATTCTCTTTCTTTCGAAGAATATAACACATAAATAAATAATTGCTACTATTGCTATGGAAACAAGAAGGCTTATTGTTGTTTCCATAAACGGATTATCGTTAAAATCAAGGGTTATTTCTTTTCCATTCATAGTTGGATACAAAATATACATTGTCCCTGAGCCACTTAAAAAGAAGTCTGCATTTTCTACATCATCCTTTGAACGATAGCGGTAAAGACATAATGATTCATTTAATATTTCCCCTTCCATTATTCCATTAATTTTTTCTGGATATGTACTCATATAACTTAAGGATGCATTCTTTCCAGTAACTAAAATTGTAAATGCATTTGTCTTTTCTGGAAATCGAATATTAGCAACGTTGGTTGTTTGAAATTCATACGAATAGAGACCATAATAATTCATATAAAATTCCTGTCCAAAAACAGTAAACAAAAGCTCGTCTGCATCAATTATTTTTCGAATTGATAAATTATCATCAGATTTAACATTCACATGCAACGTCGTTGTAATAACTCTAATGCTGTCATTTTCCAACTTAATCTTCTCCAATGTATTTAAATCATTCTCTGTCTTATCCGTGATAACTAATACTCGTATCTCAGTTTGCTCCAGCTGACTCATATACTGTAAAACAGATTGGGTCCATTTTTCCATTAATTCCTCTGTTTCTTGTGTAAACAAGTCTATATTCTTTATCCGATTTTGTCCATCTTCATAGTTATCATTTCCAGAAATTTCAATATGATCACTTGACGTCCAATTCAATGGAAATATTGCTAATGTGTCATTTTCATTCAATATAGACTGATATACATAAAGACACTCAATAAGTTGTAAATTCATATTTATAAAACTTTCTTTCATTGATTTGGAATTATCAAGCATCACAATATATGTCATTGGCAATTCATCAGTTTTTATATGCTGTTTATTAATATTTTCCTGTTGTTTTTCATGGTTTTGATTAAAGTGTATTCTGTTAATTGTCCTAAAAATACATAATGATATCAATAATAATATTAGAATGGTTAATGTTATTTTGAATTTTCTATACTTTCTTTTTTTCACTGTATACTCTTCCTTTACTAAAAGAAATATCAGATTGTATCATATATTCGATTAAATTCGTTTATTTCAACAAAATTATACTCCGCATCTATAATAGAACCCTTATCGTAACTAATGCTGTAAAAAACCAATACTGCATTACGGTCTGCTACCTCTGGATTTCCCCACAAAATTGCACTAAAGAACTTTTCAAAATTATTCTCATTTAATTTTAATCCTTTATTGTGAATCAAGAATTCAATTTCTGGACATATTTCCATATTAGCAGTCCATCCCATTAACTCTTTAGGAATCTGCTCATAATCATTTTGGGAAATATGTCTCATGTTATGCCGAAACCAATCATCTTTACTCGGATAAGGATAACCAGCATTGTCTAAACGCACCCAATCTCCTACACTAGCTATCTGACCATGTCCGCTTCCAGAATTGACTGCTTCCTGCGAAAAAACTTCGTAGGTTCCATCCTTCAAGTCGACAATTTTCCCAATTTTCATCAGCTGTTCCAATACTACATTTTCCTCTCCCAATTTATAGGCTTGCACGATTTTTCCGTGTTTCTTTTTTATTCTCAACATCAAACAATCCCTCCTTTTTTGTACGCTTTTACAGTATTCAAAGGATTTCGTTAAAAAGTACAGTTTTATGCTAACATCTCAAAGATTCTCTGTTATGAATTCGAAAATTTCAGCTACCGAGCCCACCAATACTGTACATATTTTTTATTGTATTTATAACAATATGCAAGTGTAGTTCTGTGACAAGAACTGTTTTTCGCAAAGTCCGTGGCATTTTCATGATATCCTAAAATGAAAATGCTAATCAGGATAGTCATAAGATGGTTCATCACAAATTTGCATAAGTAAAAAATTTTCAATTGGTTGTATATAAATGAAGAATGATGTATGGTCTTTGCAGAAGACACCTTCTTTGGTGATTGTTGTAAATGTTTATTTGGTCATTTTCATTATACAACACAAGGAATCTAAGTGTCTTTATTTTATGCAAAATCATGAATTTATTCATTTATAGGTACAATGTTTTAATTTGTGACGATGAAAAAATATAGTTTCGGTACTGAGAATATATTTGGAAAACGATGATTATAATATTTGTATAACCTATAATGACAAAGAGTCCTTAGATATAATTACAGAAAATGATATACATCTTCTTATGAATATCATGATGCCGTTATAGATGGAATTTCCACAATGATAAAGCTCTGTGAAACTTCTAATGTTCTAGTTATCCTACTTGCTGTCAAAAGTAAGAATAAGCAGGTTTCGAGTTCTCCCAATTCTCGCGGAAAGCAATGGCATTATCATATTTTTATAAATATAGTAATTTGAAATGCCAGCCAGAGTGCTCAAACTATCAATCACCATTTGCCACAAGATGATTCAAAAATCCAATATAGTAATCAATATATTTATTTGCGTTATTCGATTCTCTATGCATACATTCATAGTTTTATAACCTTTATAAAGATATTCTATTATTTCATCTCCTTATTAAAAAATCAGGCAGTCACCGTAGTTAATTGATATCCAGCAACCGCCCGACAACAAATTTATTCTGTTACTTTCTTTACACCAAACACATTAATGTAAGCAGATTCAGATGTTAAGCAAAGAAAGTGCAAATCTTACTGTTACGGATCATACTATTCTGCATTTTATTGTATTACTTATATCTACCAGGAATATGTTGTAGAATGTTCAAATTCTGAAATATCATCTTTGGAAGTGTTTCCACAACGAATCATTTCCCCCTTCAACTTATCAGCATATTCTTTTCCGGCGGCATATCCATCTTCATAATATGCATCATGTGCAGCACGTCCTGCGATTCTAATTTCTTCTGATGTCATCTTGCTCATTTTTTTTCCTCCATTTATAGTACATATTTTTTATTTTTACCATTTAATAAATTAATAAAATCAATGCACTGAATGCCATTTTGACCAAATATTTAAAAAGGTAAAAATAGATTAGTTCCTACCATACAACCCATGATTTCCACCTATCTCTTATATTTTTTCGGACGAAAGATCTTTTGGTGTTATTGTCTAGTAATCTGTATTTCTCATGTGGGGATGAAATTCAATAAGTATTTCATCCCCTGGTTTTTCAATAACTAGTTACAAGTCTTCTACCACCAGCCAAGATAATGTCCGCCAGAAATGATATTAGCGAATGCACCAGCAAGGCCAATTCCTACCATTGTTCCAAATCCCATTTTTATATCCTCCTTTCAAAATAATATTGCTGTTTCGCCCCATTTCAGGGAGCATACTATGTATGCTGAAGTGCTTTAACTTCGCTCATCAGGGCGGTTTACCGCCGACAGTATATTCATTTTCAAGTTTCCGTTCTTTGTTTTGTGTTGCTTTCTTTTGATAATCTAATTGTACATTCTTGAATTTCCAATGTATCAGCACTCAACTTAGTATCTGGATATTCATACCATGCATCCAAACAAAAAACGACAAGACTTATATTAGGCCTCAATCAATTTGATTAAGTAAGCGCACACATTTAATCCTGAGCGATAATCAGACGGAGTTTTTGCTAACGTAACAGATCCATCTACATTATCAGTACGATGTACCTTGTAGTGCTTTCCGTCACACGAGACTACTAGACCATAACTCTCGAGAGTTTTTAGCATTGTTTTAGTAACTCTCTTGTACCCCTTGAATTGATTCTTGAAATTTTCTTTTTCGCTTTTACTCATTTGCTTTCTCTCTCCTTTGTTTTGATGTCTTAATTATAAAAAAAATTTTTTCCAATATGCATTCTTTTTTGGATTTTAAGATTAAAATTGTCCAATATTAAAAAAGAAAAATCACATTTTTATACCTTTTTATTTATATTTATCCAATATCGTTGACATCACCAACAGGAGTGTTATGATTTAATATAAATAAGGAGGCGATATATATGTCATCAGAAATCGAGAGGCTTTACGCTTTATTCCAAAATAGAATCTATACATACTTGCTTCATGACAATATGGATTTAAATTTAGGAATAAAAAGAATTGAAGATAAGAAAGCTACATCCAAATATCCCAAAACAAATCCAGATCAACCTTGCATATTTTGGAATTCCGAGAAAAAAAATCTGCACTATTTCGGAATTAAAGATATCTATATGGATCTTTTTACTGAAAGCAAAACATCTAGGGAGAGAGTTGGAAATGAAATAATTATCACGAAGAAAGTGCGCTCTCCATTGGTCACACTTCCAGCTGAATATATGGTCGATAGGAATGATGCCGAAATTTTATCTTTTTTACTTCCCCAAGAAGTGATTGATACAATTAAGAAAGAAGAATCACTGAAGTCTCACGACTTTCAGGAATTTTTGTTAGAATCAACGAATAATAAAAAAATAACGAAACTCATGTTATCTCTCTTTATGGAGAATAAACTTAAGTTCGTTTTATCTATCCAAAAACATTTTATCGAAATATTAAAAACTGCATCCTATTCAAGTAATATACTGAAAGATTATCTTACCGCAGTAGGAAATTATTTAATAGTCCCAGTATCTGTTTCTAAAGAAGCAAATCAGTGTTTTCATAAATTACTTAACAGTGCTAATCATGATGATATTTCTGTTATAATTGCAAATATTTTTATTTCAGCTATGCTTGGGCTTTATTCAACGAAATATGGAAACAGTCGGTATTATAAAAAGACATATTTTTTAAATAACTTGGGAATGGAGTATGTATGGCTTCCAGAAGTGGTAAATAATCGGTTTTATGAAAAAACTTGCAAAGCACATAATTCATATTCTAAAGGGGACTATGTTGAAGCATACGAAACCGCATACGAACTGCTTTCAGATAAAAACATTAACAAACATCCTGATTTATTATCCAAAATTAAGTCCATCCTCGGTTTTTGCTTGTACTTGCACTCTGAAAAATGCAAACCTATATTTAATAAAACGTTTACTAATCTTATTGAAACAGGTCAATCTATTGAGGAGTGCGGTGTTTCATTCTTGGCTCAGAGCATTGAATCCTATAATTTTTCCAATAAATCATGGTGGAAAAAGGCTAATTATGTACTTTATCACCATCATCTAAAATTAGGGAAAATCAACTCGTCAAGCAAAGATAACGAAACGGCATATAGATATCTATTAACTGCTTTTGAATTCAACTATCCAGATGCAATTATTGAAGTCGCTCATATTATAACCAATAGCCAGGATTCAGCGGATTGTTTTAAAGTTGTATCCAAAAATAATCTAATAGAGAAACTAAATATTGTTATCGAAAATGATGTGAATGCTACTATTCATGATATCAGCGAATGTTTCTATTACAGAGGTTTACTTACAAAAAATGATAATTATTCTGCATCTCAATATGACTTCGAAATGGCCGCACAAAGAGGCCATGAACGAGCACGACAGGAAATCAGCAACAGAAAGCGCAACGAGTATCATTTTAATCCTGTATTCATACAGGAGGTAGGGGTAAACAACTGCTATGTTAATTCCATATCTGGAAAAAACATCTCTGTTCTATGTTCGCTTCCTAGTAATGTATGGTCTGTTTTTTCTGATAATACTAATGATGATCCTAGAATGAATGTAATTGATATTTTGAGTTTAGATGATTTTATCAAGATTACGAATTTGTTTCATTCTAAAGATTCAAGAACTATTGCATTGTTTATGAGCGAAGACGAAAATAAAAATTTGAGTGAATGCCTTAATTTTATTGATAAATTGTTTAATGTCGCTTTGTCAGTCTCGGATGAACAGAAGAATGTCACTATCAACAACATTGACATTTATGTTTCTGCCAATTATGAAACAGCTTCACTGTTTCTAGATGCCAGCATTAGCGATATGGGGAAAACATTATATTTTAAAGTGCATATTGTTGATGAACAAAGAGATAGTGCACATAATTTGCTTTGTGATGCACCGCTATTCATTCCACTTTTAGAAAAACAATGCATTGATAATTCCATCAATGTAGTATTACTTGGCTCAACAGAAACAAATTATCACATAGCTAAAGAAGCCATTGCTTGTGCATATTTAGGGGAAAATTATCCCATTTCTATGACAATGCTAGGCGACAATGCTTTATCTTTAGAAAACAAACTTCGCAGAGAGTGTCCTGGTCTTTATAACTCAAATGGTATCCGTTGCATTAGGCCGGTTTTCATACCTTGCGATTTAGACGAGTGCGATTTTCCAAATTACATCTACGGAAGCAAACAAGAAGAAACAAATAGCAACTTAATTGCCAAAACATTTAGAAATGGAAATTATTTTGTTGTTGATATCGGTACTGACTTTGAAAACATACAGTTTGCTATGGAACTAAGAACATGGTTATTAAGAAGTAGCGGTTCATTTGACCGCACTCCTTTTATTGCAGTCAGATGTTCCAATTCTAGCAATTCGTATCTTGCAAGTAAATTAACAGTATCGGGGCAACTGCCAGGAAATGCATATTATAATAAATTTAATCTTTTCACTTTTGGTTCTATTGAACAGATGTATTCCTATAAAAGACTCATCGAAGAACCGTTGTTTCAAAGAGTTGCATTACGCATGCATGAATCATATTACGGAAGTAGCCTATTTTCTGCCCAAAACGACTACTATAGCTTTTCGTATAACTCTGACAGTTCATTGTTGGCTGCCATCAGTCTCAGTTATCGTTTATTTGCAGCTGGATGTCGGCTATCTACTCAGGGAGAATATTTAAGAGGTGCTATCTTCAAAAGAGCAGATTTGTTCGGAGATTTCAATGAAAAAATCAAAAATGTCAGTATGTTGGAGTCATTGGCAGCATTAGAACAGTCCCGATGGAATGGATACATGCTTTCTCGCGGCTGGGAATCTGCAAGTGTAAATGAAGTTCAAGCCTACAAAGAACAGGCTACGGGATTGTCTCACAAACATTCACTGGCAAGGCTTCATCCATTCATTCGAGAATGGGGGGATTTAAACAATAAAGAATTATTGAGTATACTCGGAATTTTGACTACACGTTTTAACTATAAGAAACATCCTCAGGAAATCACCCGACAGAATATAAAAGATACTTTACGTTTTGCTATTTGTGAATCCAGTGCATCGAGAGAAAACTCAACACCATGCTAAAAAATCACCCGGAACTAACCTTTAAAAGTTGGCTCCGGGTTTCGTTTTATATCTATATTCAGTTATGTCTACTTCCATTTGAAGTCCTAATTTCATTTCATCCAATAACAAATTGGAAGAAATAATTGCGAAAGATGATATATTAATTTTGATTGTGATTTATGTCGCTTTGAAATCAAAGTAACCTAACAGCGACTGCGCCACATTACTCTAGTATTTGTGAAGATAGAGATCTTAAATCATCATCTTAACTTAATGACATTGCGCGAAAGGTTTCCCATTTTATTATATATATCTTTTTATCTTCAAAAAATGTGATTATACGTAGCAAGGCGTTGTCTCAGCTAAGATATACTTACCATTTGCATACACAAGCACGCGGTAAGTTGTTTTTTGTGTTTTTTTATCTTTGATATTGAGACATCCAAAATCAGCAGATTCAAAAATGTATTCATCCACTTCGTTGACACTGATTCCTGAGGGGGATTTTTTTGATGTTGAAGTGGATCGTTTTAGCATCTTTTTGCGTCCGACGAGTTTTTGAAAGAATTCGCGGCTACGTGGATCCTGTGCGTTAAATACACTGATATAAGCACACAGATCTATGATCTCACGCGCATGTGATTCCCCGTAGCGTCCTTCCAACTGTGCGACGGATTGCATTAGTAAAAAGAGAGATACTTTTTTGGAGCGTAACGTGGACATAGCTTTGGATAGAATGTTGTAATCAAGATTCAGCTGCACAGCCTCATCCAGAAGAAATAAGATTGGCGTGATTTCTTTGCCAGAGGAAACATCATCTCTTCTCATGAATGCTTGAAGAAAATTTGTGATTATGATTGCCATTGCTGGAGCATATACATCGTATTTATCCTGTGGGACATCAATATAGATATCATTGTGATCAAGATCATCGGGTGAGATACAATCCCCCTGGCCGTCAAAGAGTGTGCGGAGCGAACCGCTATTAAAAGGTCTGATGCATTTACATAGATGTGACCAAATACCAGCAGTATTTTTTTCACTGGATCCAATATATCCGTTGGTGTATTCCCCTGGAATAGTATTTTTACAATTTTTGATTCTTAGAGTAAGATTAAAGACGTTGCTCTGCAAGATCAGATCGATGATCTCTGGAAATTTAAGTTTTCCTGACCGTTTTCCGATGTCGTGTAAATGCAATAAATATAAGATAATAGCTGTCAAATAATTACGAGCACCTTCGTAAAAAAATCGGCTATTATCACCAGTTTCTTCCGGGCAGATGATGATGCTTAGGTTTTCCGCAAAGATCCTTCGATCGGTCCAAGTCATTTTAGCAACTCCTTGGAGCGGATCATAATGACAAGAGCCGATCGCGCAGTCAGGAGTAAATACTTTGATGTTTTTCCTTGTCCCGATTTCTTTGGCAAAATTGAGAAGATCTCCTTTGATTGAGATAGCAAAAACACCACAGCCACCAGTCGGCAAGTCTGCGTTAAAACGTGCAGCTGTTGTGGCTGCTTGTGTCGTAGATTTGCCAGATCCTGGGAGACCAAAAGCGACAAGATTACCATTTGCATCGCTGTCTCGTTTGATGAGATGATAAACTCCTTCACGGTCCTTATACTTACCTAAAATAACACCATCAGATGTGTGCCAATCAGCCACCGGAAGGTCTGCCGGATCTAATTTGTAAGGGTCATTGTTGGAGAAAAATTTAACCAACTCAGAATAGGTTTTATGGAATCTTGAATGGTCACGTTGGTAATTCCTCTCTGTCAGATCATGATATCTTTTATCGCGGATATGTACGTAAGAAAAGTAAATCCAGGCGACAGGTAATCCGATATAGATCAGATGATGATAAAAAGTATAGGATTGCGTAGCATCGATAAGATCCATCGATGAGCTGAGATACTCAAATAAATAATCTCTGCAGTAAAAAACCACTATACCAATTAACAGGATCTGAATGATTTGATAGTCCTTTATGAGGGACCAGAAAGTATTCTTTTTCATACTTATTCTCCTTTCAAAATGATGTAATTAAATTATTGAGAAGCTGGTTGATTAAGGAAATCGAAGCCTCAAATTATTCTGAGACTTCGATTTCTGTTGTGATATGTTTTGATCCCCAACTGGATGATTGGGATCCCCATGATTGCTCTTTGATCTGTTGTGATGTATCCCACTCTTTTGCTATAGTTAATTCTTGTTCAAGTTCTGCAATTTTTTCTTTTAGTTTTATTGTCTGTTCAGACGCTCTATATAGCTCAAAATCTTTTTGCGATAGAAGTGTAGATAGATCTTTTATCGTTTGATTTTTTGTTTCTAGATCACGTTCATAAGTAGCGATTTTATCCGCACTTTTTACCAGACTTTCCAAAAGGGAGGGTTCTGTCTGGAGCTCTTTGACATCTTCTAAATGTAATCCGGTTTTTTGTGTGAAATCCTTGAGTTCTTTGACGCTAAAACTGGTTCCGGTTTTACCTGTTATTACTTTTCCATCGATACCATGATCGCTGAGATATTTTTGCAGATCACTGTGAAAATGACGCAGCTCAATCGTGTTTAGCACAGTATTGCAATCTACTTTGTAATCAAAGTAATCAGACATTCGTGCATAGTTATTTAGTTTCGTCCATGTGGACGGATCGTTTTGAACTGCTGGACATCCATTTTTGTCTACATGGATATACTTATATTCCCAGCGGCCAGATGAGAGTTGGATACCGGTTTTCGTGTTTTTTGTTTTGTAACGGACTATGTCATGATCGAGTGTTGTCACGGGGATAAAAATCACATGGATGTGAGGTAATCCGCTCTCATCATAATGCACGGCATTATTGATGATATTTTCCTTTCCGTAACGGTCAGAGATAAAATCGTATACTCCAGAAAAAAAGGCTTTTTCTTTTGCTGGATCACCATATAATTCTTTTGGTAAAGTTACGATCCACCCGCAACCTGTAACAGCTTTTTTTTCCCGTTTTGTGCCACGGCCATACATATAGACTGCCCCGATCCGCTGTTTGTAATATTGAAAAGGTTTTTGGTTTTTATACGCCATCGGAAACGCATAATTTAAATATGATTTTGTACGGTCGATATCTTTATTTCGAGGAGTGTCATGTTCACGATCAATGTGTCTGTTTTGGTCACTCATTGCATCATGGGTAAATTTCTGTGTACTTGCCATATACTTTTTTACCAGCTTTCTTTTTTGTTGATGGGAGACACCGAAAATGAGATCTCAAAGGTCGCGCAATGGGATGTTTTGCAGTGCTTTTTATTTCGCCTGTGCTCGCTAAAAATGCTTGCAAAACGATCCGCATGCATTTCCCAATGAGCTCTCATTTCCGGCATCTCCCATACAAGATATGTAAGATGGTCTGCGACCTTATCTTACACCGCCACCCTCTGGGGTGTCTTATCTTGCTCTATTGGGGGCGATTGCATCTCCCCCACGCGAGGCGTAACCCCCACGCTCCAAGGGACTTGCGTCCCTTACGCAATAGCTCCGATCATCACTCGTGATCGGTCGTGATGTTCTGCTATTGCTATCCCTATCTTGCTGCCCAAAAGGGGCAGCAACTGGGGCAGATCCCCAGCCGCAAAAACGGGCTACACAAGCATTATAGATGCGCTTGCGTATCACCGTTTTGCTCCCCCTCATTGCGGTCGGTCGCATTTCCCTCTGGAGAGACATGAGACAGGTCGGACGTCTTTTTTTGCTGATCCTGTGCGTTGTGGATTGCAATGATCTGATGAACCTCTTTGGTGCTGCGACCAAACTCCTGAGCGACCGCGCGGTCAAATAATTTTTTTAAAAATTGCAGACTCTCATTTTCCGTCTGCAGATCTGTAACAAGATCTGATATTGACTTGTTCTTTGCCATTTTAATCACCTCATTTTTTGTAAATTTCTTTGATTTTTGCGGCTTTAAAAAGTCGCATCTGATACGCTTTTTGGTAATGCTTTTGCTCTTCCGGGCACATGATCTTACCAGCCTGATCCATGTTGATCCCGCCTTGATCGTGCAGGTAATAGATCGCATATCCATCGGCATCGATCTCTGCCGGATGTACCAATGATTCTAAAAAGCCATTTGCTGGTTTTTTTATCATTTGTGGTGCACACTCACGCTGCCAAATATGGCGCAGCTCATGGGCAAGTGTGCCATAAAATAGATATCCATTATCAATGTCTTTGATGGTTACGAGATTGTTAGTAAGCTGCGGGAAATCCACTGGACTAAAAGTATATCCAAGTCCGCAAGAGTATCCCAGTGTTGTCGATACGATGATGATATCAGGACAGTATGCAATGTCTGGCATTTGGATGTCCAGCTGATCGCAAATATGCATCATGTGATGGTAGGTATCCGGATCGACTTGTGCAAGTTCGTCCGGACGATAATATGAGATATTAGAATCTAATATAGATACTGTATCCATGACGTACTACCTCCTTTCTTTCAGGGCAAAAAATCCCTATTTTGTGGAGATAAAATACAAGTGATTATAGTTATATGTGTTGGTTGGATTTTGGTCGATCAAAGAGATCTATCAAGCAGATGTTGATAGCATGATCGATTTTATATGATATTCTTTTTGGGGAAGAATCCCCGGGTTTCTAAATGGTTTGTTGATGATCCTTGATCGGATCATAGTTGATCTACAGATGTAGATGTGTGTAATGTACTTTATCTGCTCTTATCATAACTGCTTTTGACAAAAAAAGCAAGAACAATTGTTCGGTTTTTGGGTTGAAAATCATTATTTGTTTTGTACATTATACCATTCCTTGCAGCTGCGATACTCGCAGTGCGCACCCATATCCAGCGCAAAAACAAGGAGGATTTTGATCACCCCCATCCCCCTCACAAGGGGGCAGAAAACCTGAACCGAAGTCCAGTTATTATCGATCGGAAAATGAAGCATCATCTTGAATGCTATCAATGAGATCGTCTGTCATCATGCCATGTTGCGCATATATCTGTAAGCGGGCTATTTTAGCTACGGAATTATCGGTCACTGGGCAACATATTAACAATATCTATCTCTGCACGCGTCTGTTTCCTTTGACTCGCTCCATCACATGGCAGGCACAACTCTACGACATCGTTTACTTTTTCACGCTCACATCACTTTGTTACATCGCTCTATCCACCTGAGTTCTCTTTTGACTGGATGTGTTTTCGATAGCCTACTTTACGTCGCATTGTCAGTCCATGCAAGGATACGATTTTAAAAAAAATAAAAAATCTATCAAGCGCATAAATGCGTCCTTGCATAACCAGAAAATACTCGTGCAGGTAAGGCCACGAAACACATAAGTTCCAGTCAAAAGAAAAAACAGGAGGACAAAAAAATGATTGATGTAACAAGAGTAAATGTGGATGAAAAAGCAAAAGAGGTCTTAATTACCGGAGTTGATTTAGACAGCCTTTGGTTCTTCTCAGATGAGCCGGATGAAACAGAAGAGTGCAGAGAAGTCACATATAAGTTTGATGTATCTCTTGCAGGAACGCGAAAATACTTGTATCTCGTGACCAAAAATAACAAGACCGCAAGTGAATACAAATATATGCAGCAACGTTTAGAGGCATTAGTAGGACAGACTATCTACTTATCTGATAATTTCCGCGTTAAGGATGAGGTATAGATCTCATCCTTCTCACCCCAGACTTCGGTCTGGGGTTCTTTTTTCCCCTCCCCACTCCCCACAGGCCTTTCAGCCTGTGCCGCCACATTAGTGCTGTTTCGCAGCAACAGAAAAAAGCAAGTTAAAAAATCAGTAGGTATATATCCTATCTGTGCTTTTGACATTTCAAGCTCCTTGCATGCGATATCTTTGCTTATTGCGACACTACATCTTTTCGGAGTGCCCTGCAATGGTCCGTTTACGGACAACGTCAACCGTTGCAGGGCACTCCGAAAAGATGTGTACGTTATGCAAAAGCAAATAAGATATCGCATGTAGGAGGAACTTATGGTAAATGTTAGAAGCCCAGATGGGATAGAAAAAGTAAAAAATAAGATAAAAGACCAAAAAGAAAAGGAGATAAGACTATGATGGATTTTGAAACATTTGTAAAATTAGTAAGAGAGGAAATCGTAAATTGGTTACCAGAAGAATTTAAAAGCGCAGAAATATCTGTAGAAACAGTAACAAAGACAAACGATATTGAACATGTTGGATTAATGATCCGCACAGATCGAAATATAGCTCCCAATATCTACTTGGAAGCATTTTATAATATGTACCAGGACGGCGAATCATTGAGAAATATACTAGAAGAAATCGCACAGATCAGAGTAGAGCTTGAAGCAGATGAGGATATTAATATAAATGATTTACTGGATTTTGACAAATGTAAAGATCGGATTCTGCCGCAGCTCATATCTGCGGAATGGAATCACGAACAGTTGAATAAACGACCGCATATGATCTTGGAAGATCTTGCGGTCGTCTTTTATGCGCATCTGCAGGATAGTGCTCCGGGTAACGAAGCAAATATGAGGATCACAAACGAACATTTGGGTCTGTGGAAAACAACACCAGAAGAGCTTTATGATTTAGCTCTAAGAAATCTAGAGAATTCTAAAAATGGTGTTTTCGAATCAATGGAAAAAGTAATGGAAGAATTAATGTTCCATGCCATAAAAAAAGAAAACTCTGAAAAATCTGAAACAGCTGATTATAAGCTCTGCCAACCGTCAGAAACGGATTATATGTTTATTGTTACAAATAAAAATAAAGTCAACGGTGCAAGCGAATTACTAGATAAACGATTTATGAATAGCATCTGCGGTTTATTGGGCTGTGATATTTACATACTTCCATCAAGCATCCATGAGTGTATTATTATTCCTTCTACAGAGGAGGTAAATGTCCACGCCCTCAAAAGGATGGTTCGGGAAGTAAATAGATATGAAGTTGCAGAAGATGAGCGCCTTTCAGATTCTGTCTACATATACAGTGTTGATCTCGGATTTAAGTTAGCATAGCCTGATGGCTGTGCTAACGGACATACTGGCTTTGGAAAGGAGAGAGAATATTGACAAATGAACAGATTATTACTGATATTGCAATACAGATATATGGTGCAGACACTGTAATGCAGATGTTATCAGAGGGAATAGAACCACCCCTGCATACACTGCAGGGGTGGGCTTCACGAGGTTTTAAAATAAAAAAAGGAGAACATGCTATTGTAGAAACTAAACTTTGGAAAAAGAAGAAAAAAAGCAAAAAGGAATCTGATCAATCAGATTCGGATGAACCAAGTACACAAATACCAGCCAATGGAGATTTTTACATGTGTCGATCATTTTTATTTGGGATGGAACAAGTTGAAAAAATAGAAAAAGATTAATTTATTCCACGTTTCTCTTGACTGGTTGTCCCGTTGAGCGTGCCTTTGTGGTTATGCCGGTGTCATGTTGTTAGTACAATGGAAACCACCGACCTGCTTACGCATAGCACGCTCAATTCCCCCAGTAAAGAGACTTTCGCGGCATAAATAGGAGGATATGAGATGATAAATAGCTATGCAATTATGCTCAATGAAAATAGAGTTCCCTATCTGCATTTGGAACAGGCAATAGATTACAAAAAAGAAAATGAATTTAATTCCGCAGAACGTATCGTAGAATTAATCAATGTATGCTTTGATCTATCAAATTGTGCGGAAGAACGTCTGATTACAGTTGCGATGGATGCGAAATGCCATGTAATAGGAATATTCAAGACCTCCCATGGAGCACTAAACACAACAGAAGCAAATCCACGCAATATCTTATTCAGAGCATTACTATGTGGAGCATGTACATTTGCTGTTTGCCATAATCATCCAAGTGGTGATTGCACAGCGTCTGCAGATGATTTAACAGTTGCACATCGAATAAAAGAGGCTGGTGATTTGTTAGGTATACCGATGTGCGACTTTATTATCATTGGAAATGGTACATTTCTAAGCTTTTGTGACACAAATTGCTTGTAGTGTAGCAATCTTTGAAAATACCATATTAATTAATATTAATTGATTAATATTAATTAATATGGTATAATATATATAGATAAATTTATTCCGAAAATATTAATGGGAGGGTAAGAAAATGGCAAATTTTGCAATTGCTGCAACGCATGATACAATCGAGCGTGCAAATCGTATCATGGATATGTATGCACAGGAGGGTGACAAAAAGGAAGATGTACTTAACCGAATTTTGGATCTGGCCGAATCGGAGTCCGTACGTGGAACGCACCCAGAGCTAGAAGGGGCTTTGAGAGCTGTTGATGCAACAATCTGTACACTGATCAAGCAGATCAACGGTATTGTTGCCGGACAGGACGCGGGAATAAATGAACTGAGAGAAAAATTAAATCGAGCGATTGAAGAAAAGCAGGAAACCTTAGATCAAGCACGTATCAGAGAAGAAGCAGCAAAAGCGAAAGAGCAGGAAGCAACGAATGCTATCGCAGATGCAAATAATTTGATTGCAGAAACAAAAGAAAAATACTTTAAAGATTTAAAAGATGTAAAAAAAGAGTTGGATCAGGCAATGCGTGAAAGGGATGATGCCAGAGAAATTGCTACTGAAAAAACATCCAACAACAATATGCTTTTAAAGAAAATGAAGGAAATGGAATCTGAAGTAGAAGCATATAAGACTCTGAAAGAAGACTATAATCATCTTGAAGCATCTTACAATGAATTGAAGCTTCAGATCCGTGAAAAGGAATTGCATGCCCAGATTGAGATCGAAAAGGCAATCGCTCAGAAAGAAAGAGAACTGCGTAAAGAGTTTGAAGCAGAGATCCGCAAGGCAGATGCTGAAAATGTACGTCTTCAGTTGGAGCTGGAACAGTTAAAAAATCAAAATGAAAAATAAGATAGATATTTTTGAAAAAATCGGATTAATCAAATTAACACAGAAGAATCGCCAAATACTGCTAGAATCGAATGAAGGATTTAGAATAAATACGTCCTATAATAGTAAAAAAGGTGGTAATCGTACAAGAGAATATAAAATTGCTAATGGTAAATTATATATTCATGAGGTAAAATCAGATGGATCATGTAATGAATCTTGGATTGCTACGGATGAAGAGGTTCAGCAATTTTTGGAAAAATATTTAGTGAAACTTTCTCTCAATGATGTAATATGTTGAGAGTGAAAAAAAGACAAATATAAACCCTTGTGTTGCCCGCCATATGCCGGGCAACATTTTTTTTGCTGCTAACAATTGTTTTTTTGTAAAATTCTATTTGTGTTAAGATTTCGAGTCCACTTTATTAAAACAAGAAATCTATTGATTTTTGAAAAATTATTGGCTTACTGTATAATTTCCATCTCTTTCTAATTCAGCTTTTTTTAATGCAATTTTTGATAAATCAAGTTCTTTCACAGCAGTGTATTTAGGTGTGTACCCAGATACCCAAGAACATACCTCAATACAATATCCTTCAGGAAGTGAGTTATGATATATATGACAATAAGCTGGAGAAAAAGTTAAGGTAGCTGTAGCACAAAGCGGCATATAATCAGCTGTATAATTAAATTGATAATTTCCTTCTGTATCTAAATAAACTTTTTCTACACTTGCAGGATAATTATAAAAATATTTACTATCTTCATCTAAAGCTATCCATGCAAGAGCTGCATTTTCAATATCTTCAGAATTTTTATTTGGATTCCAAAGTCCTGACTTATCTACGTAATAGTCACCAATCCACTTATCGGTAGCCATAGCTCCATTAGACTCCAAGTAATAATTACCAATCCAAGTATTTGATGCCATAGCCCCTGAATCGTAAAAATAATACCAATTAGAATCAATAACATTCCAATCTGTTACCATCTTACCTGAGCTATTCATATAATACCAACTACCATTTACAGATTGCCATCCAGTCAGCATCCAACCAGAATTATCGAATAAGTAATAACTTCCATCTACTTTTTCCCATCCACGTGCATAGCTTCCATCAGAATGACGATACCACCAGCGGTTTCCGCTAGATATCCATTGACCTGTTATTCTTGTTTGTGTCCAAAGACCGTCACCATTTACATAGTAATTACCAATCCACTTATTGGTAGCCATTGCACCGTTGGATTCTACATAGTAATTGCCAATCCATTTATTCGAAGCCATAGCTCCATTGGATTCAAAATAATACCAACTTCCGCCAATACTTCTCCATCCTGTAACCATATATCCATTTCCGTCAAACCAATACCATTTTCCATTAATAGCTTTCCATTGATTCGCTGGATAAGAACCATTATCTTCTTGCCACCACCAGCCAGTATTATTATGCACCCAAGATGCAGCTTCTATTGGATCAGCAAATAAACTTATACTTATAGTTGCAGTTGCGAGTAAAATGCTAATAACTTTTTTATATTTTCTCATAATAAATCCCACCTATATGAATATTATTAAGTATATAATATCATATATTGATTTTTTTAACATTATTTTATCATTATACCATTAACATTTATTAATGTTAGTGCAATAACAAACATTAATATCCATCGTAGTTTCATCCGAATTCCATTGTTTTCTTTCATTAGCATTTTCCTCCCTTTAGATATTTTTATTTTAACATATAAATTGTATTTTAAAAGGATTGAATATTAATAGATATCCAACATACTTATGGATATGTTGAAAATATTAGTTATTGTATAGTGTATCATAAGATTAAAAACACTTGAATTGTTTACACAATTTATCAAAAATGTATTTTTTATACCTTTTTAGGATGAATCGGATTGCTAATCTGCTTGATTAAGATGTTCCAACAAGGAATTGTTTCTAAATTGTTCTTCATCTATTGAAAAAATGATTATTTGTCGTACACATCAGAACGTTAAATTCTGTTTGTTTGATTAGCTATGAAAAATATATGAAGATGTACTGGGAGAAAAAAATAATATTATATAAAATTGCAGCAAAGATCTTGAAGATTGAAGCTGAAGGTTAGTCGTGCCATAGTAACATGACGTCTTTTCGGGGAATGACAGGATGGTCACAACAGAGTTAGTTCGGTTGTGACCTCTTAATGTGCGCACAAAAAAATCACCGTCCCCACAGCTCCTACGTCTGTAAAAACAGTGATTTTTTTAAATAAACACTATCATATATAATGGTAACGTAATTATTCCGTCTTCACTTACTCCTATATTCCCATCTACAAACTTATACCCCAAACAAATATCTTTATTTTTCTCATAAGTGACTTCAACGAGTTGGCTCGTGTATTTCCACTCTTAACTTCTATAGGAACTACTTTCCCATCTTGCTGGATAATCACATCGATTTCCTTTTTTGATGTTTCGTTTTTATAAAAATATAACTGATGATATATTAAGATATCATCATCTTGGATTTTCTGAGAGATTTCTGTATACAACATTGCTATATAATAACGATTGTTTTTATAAAATCATCACCACATGGCGAATATTTTTGTAATTGACATGCCCTTTTACTTTATGTATATCTGCACATGTGAATTTATAGGTTTTTACGGTTGTCTTTGCAAAGGTTGAATCTAAATGTGATCACTTATTCTCTACATTATATAATGTTTCACTTATCAAATGTTTGATACTATCTGGTACCAATGGAATATAATAATCAATATATAAAAGTAGCATAAAAATATCGCCAGTCATAACTCGACTGACGATACAAAAATTTATTATTTTTTATTGTATTCTTGACAAGTAGCACACCAAAATGCCGGAGTTTCTTTTTTTCATGGAGCAACATTTCCTTTTTATTTTTGATAAAATTTCTTAAAAGCATTCATGTCACACGTATTTAATAATTATGATATCTAAATCAAAGGGAACACATTTTGAAGCTGTATGCATAATAGTCTATGAGTTTTGACCTTGATATCATAATTATTGAAATTCTTAATTCCAATTAATATTTCTATTACACCATTAATCGCTTATAAAATCTGTTTTTTCAATTATTATACTTGGAAGTGAGTTGAAACCTTTGCCCCATCCCCAAATATTATAATACCTATCCAAAGCGATGGTATAAAAATATGGCCATCCATAGTATTCATAGTCATTGAAGATAGTTTCTTGATCTCCAATCTCTAAAAATCCATCATCATATGAAATATTTGTTCCATCTCCCAATTGGCCGTATTCATTCTCCCCACAAGACGTTAATTTTCCATTCTCAAATAGTTCGAAAATTGTTGTATCAAAAGAAGCTTTTTTGATTCCACTTCCCCCTTTGTCTTCAATATTTATTTCTCCAGTATTGTCATCATATTCTATACCAATTATGCTACCAGTATTGGTTATCAATATGGCACCACCAAATCCATTATAGACGCATGGGATAATATTTTTAATTTTTTCAGATATGTCTATTGGAATCGTAGCTTTAATTTTATCTTCTATTGGAGAAATTTCATCAATAGACTCTGTATAGTTTAATGAGGAGAGAGCTACATAGGATAAGTTACTGTTATCATAAATAAAGAATCCGTTTTGTGGTGATCCATATAACTTCATGTCATTTCCCAAAGAATTGTATGAAAAGACGCTATCATCAGCGTATAACCCAGGTCGAGCAACAATAATGTAGTTTTCTCCAGATTCACATCTTATAAATAATCTATTTGATGTTAAAGCGTTTATTTCTTTAATTGTTAAATCCGGAAAAACTGCTTCTGGTGTTAATATGTTTCCACCCCAGCGATACAATTTTCCTGAGGAACTTAAAGCATAACAATGCCCATATCCATTGTCGTTGGATGCTTCATTACCAATGCTTCCTAAACTATAGATACTAATTATGTCATCAGGAAGATTTTCTACTTTTGACCATGATTGAGAGTCTGTTCTTTTTCCATTTCCTAATTGTCCGAACCGATTTTCTCCCTTTGCAAAGACAGTACCATCTGCTTTTAATATAATTTGTACAAAAGGGGTGACGATTGCATAACCAGACAATACCTGATTACGTTTATAAAGTTTGACTAAAGATGACTGATCATCTGTACTTTCATTATCATTTGAAGCTATATCATTCATAATATCCTCAACATTGGCAGAATCTACTGTGGTATCCGTGTCTTCCTTGTTATTTCCACATCCCAAATTTAAAACTGCCATGGATAAACATATAACTCCTATTAATATTTTTTTCTTCATAAAATTTTCCTCCCTTTTAAAATTTACATCCACATACTTTACATTTCCGTCGTGCCACACATAATACATGATTCCAAACGATTTTGTTATTTTGTCGAGTCATATTCGTTAGCTTTATTAATAATGGATGTCATAATTTTTTTCACATTTTCCTTATTTGATATGTTACCAAAATCATTCATCTCAATTCCGGAAAGAATTTGTGAAATAAGTATATTTTTTTCGTTTAAATTTTTTTCCTGTATGTACAAGACATTTTCCAAAATACTTTCTATTGTTACTTTATAGCCACTTAATATAGTATAAATTTCCGGGAAATTTATAAAAGCGTTTTCAAGTAACTGATTTAAAATAAAGTTTTCTGTTTCAAAAATATATTTTTCTCTTCTTGCATCATGAAAAAGATAAAGTGTAGAAAGATTGTCTATTCTATCGGCTAGTTTAATTATTGTTGCCGATTTATTTCTGCTAATATTTTTAAAATAATTTTTTAACTCTTCGTTGGATAATCCCTTCCTCTTTGTCAGTAGTGAGATAATATCCAAAACTTCTTTTCTAATATAATGTTCTGTCAGTAAGTCTTTTTTAGACACATTATTTTCTTCCAACACATCATGTAGTAACGCAGCTTGTAACGTTATTTCGTCCGACATTCCAGCATTGATTATGTTCAAAGTTGTATTAATTGGATGGATAAAGTATAATTCACCGTTCAGACGATATTGATTAGCATGAAATTTTTTCCCAACATCTAAACAATGTATCGTCTCGAAAAAATTTTTTCCATTAAGATATCCTTTAAGATACTCATATTTATCGTTGAATTGCAGTGCATAATTCATTTTATCGTTGGAATTTATATAACTAATTCGCATATTTTTCTCCTATTTATTTGGGATCTTTTCTTAATTATGTATCATTGCTTTATATGGAATGAGGATTGTACAATTATCTAAAGATATTTTTGTCTTATTTTCAGCATTTGGTGATATAGTTCAGCTGGAAATTTATGATTCATACAATCTGTTTCCAGGAATCCATGAAAATCTGATCCGCAAGAGTATCCTAACCCTAGATTTAGACTGTCTACTTGTATTTTTAATTTTTTTCTTTTTTCTTCAGAATATGCAGCATAAGAAAGTTCAAAAGCATCTCCTCCTGCTTCTCTAAATTTTATGAATAATTCTTGTTGTTCTGTGTTGGTTAATGAATAACTCAAAGGATGAGCAAGTATAGCTACACCTTTTGAGCGATGTATCATCTCTATTGTTTTATTAAAAGAAGAATATTTTATATTCAATGGTTCCCATGCAAGCTTTAATCCGTAATCTCCTATATATTTATGCATCCCTGTCTCGACAGAATCGACAAATCCTTTGTCTTTCATCATTTGTGCAATTAACATGCGGCTGATTTTTCTTCCAGGATAATTTCTTTCGATTTCTTGATAACTGCCCAAATCAATTCCAAAGGCCTTGAGATTATCAATTATTTTTTCAAATCGTTCATTATTAACATTATTATTTTGAGCTAAGAAGGTTAGAAGCTCATTATTAGCTTCTAAAAACAGTCCAATAATATGAATTCCAACGCTTCTTCCGGTAGATGAAAATTGTAATGTAGTTGAAATTTCAGATCCTTGAATTAATACAATTGTAGGGTTATTTTCCTGATAAATTTCAATAGCATCGAGAAGTTTGTTATGATCTGTCAACGAGAGATATTTTATATTTGCTTTGCGTGCCATATTTATTACGTCCTGTACTTCGTATTTACCATCACTATTTCTACTGTGACAATGAAAATCTGCATAATATTCTTTCATTTCTGTTCCCCTTTTGTAAGTTGTTTTTGTTCCTGAAATTATTGTGATAAAGGAAAAATACTGTATTTGTTACCTGGAATGTTTTGCATGAATTGTATAAAAGATAAAAAAATAGTGTAGAAAAATGTTAAATATTTTATACATAATGATTATACTAGGAGAAAAAATTATGAAAGGTAAAGAGTATAACATTCTTCTACACGGTTCTTTTTAAAGATAAGAGGTTGAGTTAAAAACCTCAAACCTCTTATCTTTAAACGTTTACAAAAACCATTTCGTACCTGCGGTATACAGGAGACTTCCCTTGAAGTGGGGTTTATTTGTTGTGATATAACTGTCCATTGTTTGCCCCGGATTCAGTAATTCTGTAATCACCATCACCAGTGACATGTCCTACGTGATTATTGTTTCCATCATACACGTCTCCACCTTTTGCGTATCCTCCTGGGTATTCATTTCTAAAATCACTACTGTCTTTGTAAGCCATTTGCGTTCTCCTTTCTGCACGTATTGTGCATTTGCTTTGTTTCATTTGACACCATTATAGTACCATTAGAAAAAACATTTGTCAATACATTTATTATGCATTTGCATTATTTTATAATTATTGCAAGTGCTGCTTCTTTATCTGTTGGAATTTTAAGTATTTGTTTTTATAACAGTTTTATCGATCGATCTTGGTTTGATTCGGAATCTGTTGCTCTGAAATCACCATCCTTTGGCCTATAAGTTTCTATGTAAATATTATCGTTGGCGTTCTCATCTTCTCTTGAATATATACTAGGATATTCGTTTCCTTTCTTGAAAGCATTACTATTCATGCACATAATGTTCTCCTTTCTTTTATTTAATAAAAGCTTCAATCTATATCCGTGTCGGAGCTTTGTCATCAACACAGATATAATCTCTACTTTATTATCTGTTGTGATACAATTGACCCTGATTTGCTCCTGATTCGGTTATCCGATAGGCACCATCTCCCGTTTCATATCCTACTTTATTGCCTTTTCCATCATACACGTCTCCACCTTTTGCGTATCCTCCTGGGTATTCATTTCTAAAATCACTACTGTCTTTGTAAGCCATTTGCGTTCTCCTTTCTGCACGTATTGTGCATTTGCTTTGTTTCATTTGACACCATTATAGTACCATTAGAAAAAACATTTGTCAATACATTTATTATGCATTTGCATTATTTTATAATTATTGCAAATGCCGCTTCTTTGTGATAGAATAAATAAAACACTTAAACAGGGAGGAATGGAACAAATGACATCTTTAAAAAGTGTAACAATGACACCCGAAGAATACGAGTTATATTGTCAATTTCTAAAGCAGAAAAAAGAACCAAAAACGGCAGGACGCTCATCCATTGTTTCTGGTTATGAAGACTCTATTACAGAAATATCGCACAGTTTTTCAGAAGAATCTTTTAGACTTCTGAAGGACAAAATCACTCTTTGGAAATATCCAAAAGGCACTTTAATTCATTTATCCAATAATCTAGGATATTTAATAAAAGGTGTAATAAAAATTAACTTTAATTTTGAATTTTTAAATTATACGACTTCCGGGAACTGGATTGGAACTCTAAAAATAAGTCAGGCGTTAATCAGTAACGAACCTGAAAGTTGGTATAATATTATAGAAAAATATCATGGCAATGTGCAGATGATTGCTCAAACAGATATTGTCCTTGCTATGATAGAGCTCGATTCTAATACAGTAAACAAATTAAAAGAAGATCATATATTTAAAAATATGTTACTGAAGGATTTAACAAGTATTATAAAGGCAAATGATTCTTTGCAATATCTTCTTATGCATCGTACAAAAGCCAGCATAATGGCTTCGTATTTACTTTGGAAACTTGAAAAGGAATCATTAGAGGTTTGGAGACCTATTCCTACAGAAGTGTCAGAGCGTTTGAATTTTTCTCTTTCAGACACACGTAGAAGTATCAATAAACTCCTCGAATGCGGAGCTATTATCGAAGGTGAAAATTTTGCCCCAAATGCCAAGAAAAAATATTATTTGTTTGCGGACAATGCAAAAGAAATCCTTTTAGAGTTATCCGGTCTGAATCAGCATCAAATCGATAATTTGGCTAGAATACTTTTTGATTCATCGAGTGATACTTCCATATAAAGGAGTTTATCAATTAATGGAAAACCGTACATACTTAGTATATACTTAACCGATAAAAAAATTGTTTCATGGTATTTAAACAATTGTATAGAACAAGAACGACCCCAAGTACTTGCTGAAAACTCAGAGGATAGTTCTGCAAAAGATGCTACTAATGAAACGGTAAATAATAATGTAATATATGAATATGCGTCTGGAGAATTTCTTTCTAATCTCACAATCACAGACAATCAAGCATATTTAGGATTTTGGCATAATTATGGTATGTCTTCTTCGGATGAAGACTTTATTTTCGAATGGATTGACGGTCAAAATGAATATGAAGTTATTGGTAATAGATCTCAGAAAAAATTTAAACTCACTTTTAATCAAAATGCAGATGAAATGCAAATTGTTGCGACATGCGTAGACGATGGTTCTTCATTAATTAATGCTGTATATATAAAAAAATGACGATGTGAATATGACAAATCTATAGCCCCCGCTGTAATAGGATTATACAATGGGGGCTACTCTTCTTCGTTTTGATTTTAAAGTCAAAACATCAATCTTACTCTCTCAATCCTGAAAACTATAAGAACCTTTAAATACACTGTTATGATGAAATTTAAGATACTCTATATAAGGTGATATAAAATACTGTCTTAGTGTAACGTGGATTAACCATTTATTCCAAAAGGATATTTGTAGTTGGTGAAAAAAGCCAATGACCGGTGTACTGACAGAAAGTAATTTTCTGAAATCAAAATATACTGGTTTCTTCGATGGATCTCCATCTTCTCTAATGGTAGTGGCTTTGAGCAGGAACTTCGACGTTTTTTTGCTTCTTCAGAATCTGTAATAATGTTACCTACCTGATATGTCTTGGCGTACCAAAATACTTTATTTACGTTTTCTACGTTCAAATCTCAAAAATGTGATACTTCTTCTTTTGTGGATACTTTATTTTCTCATCCATAGTTCTTCCTATCCAGTATTATTATTTTAGTATATCAAATTTCCATGTGAAAACCGCTTCGTATAATATCTTTTAAAGACTTTATCATTATTGCTGAATTTCATAGTGAAGCGAATTTTAAAATGTGATATAATGACAAAGCTACCACCCCTATACAGGTGCGGGAAGGGGGTGCGTCACTTGGAGATATTCACATCATTTTTGATCTCTGTTTTGGCTGGTGTAGTTTGCCACTACATCTGCAAATGGTTGGACAGAGATGATAAGCGGTAGCCAGCCTAGGGCCTAAGCCACCCTCTGCCAGAATGGAATAGAAAAGCCCCGGAGTTGCGACCTCCGGGGCTTTTCACGTGTCACTTGGACACTCACATCATTTTTTGCCTACTGGCATTATAGCATATGCCATTTTTTTTTGCAATATGCTAAGATTTATACTTTTTGGGTTTATTTAATTTGTCATGGAAAATAAAATAATGCAAATACTGATATAATAAATATATCAACGCAGTTATAACAGACACTGATTATGTAAATCTGAGCAAGACGGTGTCATGTTTTTTCATTCACACTAATCATGAAACAGATCAATCAGTTATCATTCTAATTTATTTTGCAATTTAAGGTGTTTCTTCTTTCCCCATAGAGGAATCAAAAATCACCGAATTGTGCAGCAAATTAATACGTACAACTAAAAGTGATTTAACATCTTAAAAATCGTCAGATGAATCCAGGAAATTCAATACTTCTTTTTTGGTTTCCATCAGCTTTATTTTTCCCAAAAGATTTGCAGACTTCTTAAAACCGTATTCGTGTAATCTGTCTTCGAATGTTTTACCACCGATATTTGTAAACCAGATTAATTGAGATATTTTTTCATTATCTGGAATCATCGAAACTAAAAGCTGGATTGTTTCTTTATGTTTGAGAGAGTATATTTTTTCTACCAGTAAACTGTCAGTTTCAAGTTCACCTAATGCAGATCCGATAGTTTTGTATTTGTTGTTTTGAATCCCTAAAAATTTAGGATTATCTTGCGAAAAGCATAGTTTGGTAAGCTGATCACCATACATAAAACATTTTGTAATATATTCTTCTGTAGTAAAAGAAAGCCATTTATCCGGATTCTTTGCTCTTGTTATTTCGTTTTCTTTGTACTCGGCAAAAACATTGGTTTCATAGCTGCGCCCAGGTTCTGATTGAGTAAATTTCCAAAAAGTATGATTTGAGGCAGAAAGCTCTTTTAAAGAATTTTGTTCTGAAGACTTTATCTTTGGAAAATATGATTTTAAAATTCTAAAAATGCTCATCCCTTTAAAACTCCTTTGTAAATGGTTTGATTATAGATCGTCTATAAAA
>ERZ1034901.565-NODE-565-length-28896-cov-7.558545_pt1 | contig 28896 bp, 30 predicted proteins | sample MGYA00520628_ERZ1034901 | MGnify/ENA primary metagenome ERZ1034901 (study PRJEB33766, sample SAMN09781783) | gut metagenome | biome: gut microbiome | host: Homo sapiens | place: Madagascar | study: EMG produced TPA metagenomics assembly of the PRJNA485056 data set... | reverse complement strand
TAGTAACTTATTAATCAGGATGCATGTATTTATATATCTAAAAGATATTATACGAAGGGGGAAGCTTATGATATTAACTACTGAGAGACTGGTTCTTCGTCCGTGGAAAGAGACTGATGCAGAGAGCCTTTATGAATACGCAAAAGATCCGGATATCGGACCAAGTGCAGGATGGCCGGTGCATCAGAATATTGCGGAAAGCCGTGAAGTAATACAAAATGTATTTCAGGGAAAAGAGTGCTATGCAGTCTGCGAAAAGGGAACCGATCGGGCAATCGGTGCGATTGAATTGAAACTGAATGGCAGTACAGATATGACAGAGCAGGACAAGGAGTGTGAACTTGGATACTGGCTTGGAAGGCCATTCTGGGGTAGAGGTTATATACCTGAGGCGGCGGAAGAACTGATCCGTCGTGGATTTGGAGACCTCGGAATGACGACAATCTGGTGCAGATATTATGATGGGAATGAAAAGTCTAAAAGGGTACAGGAAAAGCTTGGATTTTTATATCATCATACCTGTGATGAAGTGCCGGTACCGTTGTTAAATGAAGTACGTGTTGAACATACGAATTATATGACGAGGGATCAGTGGAAAATGCGACATGAACGAAGGGAGAAAATTAAAATGTTCAGACCAATCAGAAGAAAGAAACGTATGATTTCAGAGAAAGATGCAAAGAACCTGCTGCTACACGAAAAACGGGCAGTCCTGGCAGTAAATGGGGATGACGGATATCCATTCTCATTTCCGATTAATTATTTTTATGAACCGGAGAGTGGAAAGATTTATTTTCATGGAGCGAAAGCGGGACACAAAGTAGATGCGCTGAAAAAGGATGATAAGGTATGTTTTACAGTCTATGGAAATGAAGTGCGTGAAGAAGGTGACTGGGCACCGTATCTGCAGAGTGTGGTTATATTTGGCAGATGCCATCTGATTGAAGATAGTGGGATTACAGAGGCAAAGGTACGGGAGCTTGCTGAAAAATATTATCCAACAAAAGAAGAAATAGATGCCGAGATAGCAGCGGATATCAAAGCAGTACAGCTCTATGAGATTACGATTGAACATATGAGTGGCAAACGGATCCACGAAAAATAAAACCTGTTGCTTATCTTTCGTGGAAACTATAATCAGTATAACACAAAAAGAATGCTAAAGTTAAAAATAATGATACGTATTTCTCTTCCTCACAATAAATGTCGCTGTAACGCACAGTGTCAGCAGTTCCGCAACGGTAATGGAATACCAGATTCCGTTGATACCGAAGATCAGCGGCAGGATCAGAATGGCTGCCATCTGGAATACCAGTGTTCGCAGGAAAGAGATTAATGCGGATAGCAGACCATTGTTCAATGCGGTAAAGAACGCAGAACCGTAGATGTTAAATCCGTTGATCAGGAAAGCAAAGCAGTAGATTCGGAATCCCATGCGTGTCAATTCGAAGAGTGCCGGATCGTAGCCAACAAACAGGGATGCCAGTGGTGATGCGATCAGCTGAGCCAGTACAAATAGCGATATTGCCCAGGTGCTGATCAGACGGACACTTTTGTGGAACAGATTCTTCAATTCATTGTGGTTTGCAGCACCGTGATGATAGCTGACCAACGGTGCACTTCCGATAGAGTAACCAAAATAAATGGCGGCGAAGATGAAATTAACATACATGATCGTACCATAGGCGGCAACGCCGTCCTCACCTGCGAATTTCATAAGCTGTAGATTATACAGCGAGTTGACCAGTGAACTTGACAGGTTAGTCATAAGCTCGGAAGAACCATTGGTACAGGTCTTTAATAAAACTTTTGGGTAAAAATGTGTTTTTCCAAGCTTCAGCAGGCTGGAATTTTTGTGCCCAAAGTAGAAAATCGGAAAGATACCTCCGATCAGTTCGCCACAGACAGTAGCAATCGCGGCACCTGCAAGTCCCCAATGCAACACAGCTACGAACAGAAAATCCAGAAGCATGTTGGTAACACCGGCAATTACAACAACGCGCAGACCGAGGTGTGGCTTTTCAGCAGCTACAAAGAAGCTCTGGAATACATTCTGCAGCATGAAACAGGTCAGTGAGATGCAGAGAATTCTTCCGTACAGAACACAGTTTTTCAGCAGCTCACCGCGGGCTCCAAGGATAATTGCGACAGGACGCATTGCAAATGCACTGAGTATGGCAATGATCAGCCCGCCGGCCAGTGTAATATAGACCAGCATGGAAAAATATTCATTGGCTTTTTCTTTTTTACCTTCTCCAAGAGTTTTCGCAACGAGAGCACTGCCTCCGGTACCGATCATGAATCCAAGCGCACTGATACCCATAAGAAACGGCATCATCAGATTGATTGCCGCAAAGGCACTTTTCCCAACAAAGTTGGATACAAACAGACCATCCACAACGCTGTAAATGGACGTAAAGATCATCATTACGATGGATGGCAATACAAAGCGTAATAATTTGCGATAAGTAAAATGTTCCGATAATTGGATGTTCATAATTATAAATCCTCCGGATATGAAGATAATCCCTGGCGTAAATACCGTAAATTATAGTACGAAATCGTATTCGCGTCAATGGAAAAATAATAAAAGTGAAATTGAAAATGGTTTTCACATTTAGTTGACAAAAGTAATTGTTGTGATAAAATAAGGACTGTTTTCAAGAAAAAGCTATATGAGGAGCGGATATGAAGAAGAAATATTATATATTTGGCATTTTGTATTTGGCAGCGATTGTTTTTATAATGAATGATACCTGGCTGTATACTACTCCAATTGCAAAGTTGACGAAAGTTGAGACAACCAGAGAAGTAGAAGGAAAAAGTACCCGGGGAACAACAGAGAAGAAATATAGCCAAAAGATGCAGGGGATTATTTTAAATGGTGAAAAAAAGGGGAAAACAGTGTATTTTTCCAACGAGTATACATATACAGGAATGTTAAAGCAGAAATATCACAAAGGAGATAAAGTATTTGTAAGTGGTTCTGGAATCAAGGGAGTAAAACGGGATACAGAACTTGTGATGCTGTTGGGAATTTTGATTTTCGTACTTGTGGAAGCAGCAGGACGAAAAGGGATATTAACGATAATAACAGTTGGAATCAATATTATGATATTTGCGGTGTTTTTCCTGAAAGCAGATAATACATCAAATGTGGTGGCAATCTGTAACAAAATCGTTATTCTATTTGCCATAGTGACATTAGTTGGTTTGAATGGCGTGAATAAGAAGACGTGGGCGGCATTGTTGTCAACATTATGTGTGCTTGTATTGATCATGGGGATGTTTGATTTGGTTATCAGACACGTACAGGAATTGGATTACTCAACGATGGAATATCTGGGAAGCATTGATAATCCGGATGATATGTTCCATGCGGAAATATTGTTATCCGGATTGGGTGCTATTATGGATGTTGCCGTCGCTATAGCAGCGGCGTTAGGTGAAATCGTAAAACAGAAACCGGATGTCACATTTCTTGAACTTTTTAAATCAGGAAGAAAAATAGGCTATGATATTATGGGGACGATGATTAATGTGTTGCTATTTGTATTTGGCAGTGGTTTGATTCCCACTTTTCTGATTCGAATGAATAATGATATCCGGTTTGTAACGATTGTCAAATTGTATATTCCCTGTGAGTTGTGTCGTTTTTTGGTTGAAAGTATAGGAATTGTATGGACGATCCCGGTTTCGATATTTATTACAACCATTTTTATAAAACTGTCTGTGAAAAAAAGGAGAAAATCATGTTAGGTATACTTGGTTTGATTTTATTGTTTTCTGTTATAATTGTTGGAGGCGAGAGAGGTGCGATATCATTGATTGCTCTATGTGGTAATCTTCTGCTTCTTAGCTTGAGCATTTTTCTTATGGCAATTGGTGTACCCTCACTGTTGGTTACAATCGGAGCGAGTGGAGCCGTTTCTTGTATTACCTTATTTTACCAAAATGGTTCGAATATAAAAACGTGGAGTGCATTTGTTGCTGTTGTGGTCACAATGAGCGTGTTATTTGTTTTTATTTATGGTGTTGTGTGGAGAACGGAAATTGGAGGCCTGAATGAGATACAGGCGGTAGGAGAAGATGTGCTTTATTATTACAATGTAAATTTAGGTATTAGCATGAAAAATGTTATGGCATCTATCATCATATTAAGTACATTGGGAGCGGTACTGGATATGTCTCTTACAGTTACGGTATCTGTATATGAGGTGAAGAACCATAAACCGGATATTACGATTACAGAAATGATTAAAAGTGGCATGCATATTGGTAGTGAAGTGATTGGAACGACGGTGAATACGTTACTTTTTGCATATCTTGGTGAATCATTACTTCTCTTTTCATATCTGAAGATGCAAAAGTACTCAATGGAGCTGCTGTTGAATTCGAAAATTTTGTTTCAGAATTGCGTATCTATGTTTTTCGGAGCGATTGCGTGTGTGCTTGTGATGCCAATTTCCGCAATATTACTTGCTAAAATGGCATGGTTAGAAGAGTTAGAATAGAAGTTTAAAATGTGACAGGAGGTCGTGGTTTATGATAGACGGACATATTCATTATATTGAGTACATGGGAGCAGACCGATTAAACCAGATTGTGGAAGAATATCATTATGATGGAATCGCATTGCAGTGTATTCCGGACAGTGCGGGACGTGAGTCACTGGAGGATGCATTCCATTATCGGGAACAGTGTCCGGTACCGGTTTATATCTTTGGCGGAATCAGAAGAGTATTATATGAACTGTCGGAGCAGGAACTGAAATCAGCACTTGTACAGGAAGTACAGAGTCTTATGAAGAAAGACTGTACAGGGATTAAGATGTTAGAAGGTAAGCCGAATGTCCGTAAGTATTACCCGATTCCGGATTTTGACCAGCCGGTGTGGGAAGATTACTGGGCATATCTGGAACGGGAGCAGATTCCGGTCTATATGCATGTGAATGACCCGGAAGAATTCTGGGATGCGTCGCAGGTAACAGAATTTGCCAAGAAAGCAGGATGGTTCTATGATGAGACTTATGTGAATAATGAAGATCAGTACCGGCAAATGCAGAACGTATTGGAACGGCATCCAAAGCTTCGTATCTTATTCCCGCATTTTTATTTTATGTCCAGACAGTTACCGAGATTGTCCGAGCTGTTGGATACATTTGAAAATGTGAGAATTGATATCACACCGGGAAGTGAACTGTTCTATAATCTTTCAGAAGATCAGGAGCATGCGATACCGTTTTTTGAAAAATATCAGGACAGGATCTGCTATGGATCGGATATCGGTGCAAGAGTGCTGGTAGCAGAAGAACCGAAGTTATTATCTATGGAAGAAAGCCATTCTAGAATACGGCTGATCACGGAATTTCTGGAGACCAAGGATGACTATCCGCTTAGACCGGACGGATATTATATCAGCGCTGCGGATCGCACCATGCATGGTCTGGGGCTGAGTAAAGAAATATTGGATAAGATCTATAATAAGAACTTTTTACATTTTATCAAGGCAGAATAAGACAGGAAACATTGGATAAAATAGCTGCTGCGAAAGAGGCAGATGTATAAAAACAGAAAATCATTCCATACTAAGTTACAACACAACAAGGCTTAAGCTATGGAAGGTGGACAAGATATGATTCAAAGAACAAAGGGAGCCCAGAGCATAGTATTTGCCGAGGCTCCTTATATTATGAGCAACGCATCGGTGGTAGGGAAGAAAGAGAATGAAGGGCCATTAGGAGAGCTGTTTGATACATTTGATGCGACCAATCTTTTCGGAGAGGAGACCTGGGAACTGGCAGAAGGCGCAATGCAGAGGGAAGCGTGTGTGTGCGCACTTCATAAGGCTAATGTAACACCGGAGCAGGTGCGTTATCTCTTTGGCGGTGATCTGCTACGTCAGGGAATTGCGACCTCAATGGGAGCAGAAAGCCTACAGATTCCGCTGTTTGGATTATTCGGAGCCTGTTCTACATCCGGTGAGGCACTGGCACTTGCGGCTATGTGCGTGGCAGCAGGATATGGAGAACGGATGCTTGCCGTGACGTCCAGTCATTTTGGAACGGCAGAAAAGGAGTTTCGGTTTCCATTAAGCTATGCGAACCAGAGACCCTTGTCTGCACAGTGGACGGTGACCGGAAGTGGTGCATTTCTGATCGGTAATAAGAAAAGTAATGTGAAGATTACAGGACTTACGATAGGAAAAATCGTGGATTATGGGTTAAAAGATTCTCAGAATATGGGAGCCTGTATGGCTCCGGCAGCTGCAGATACGATTGCGGTGAATCTGAAAGATATGGGACGCAGTCCCGAAGATTATGACCGGATTATAACAGGAGATCTGGGATACGTAGGGCAGAGCATTCTGCTGGATCTGATGCGGAAGCGGAAGATTGATCTGACGCAGAATCATATGGACTGTGGCATGACGATCTTTAATCAGCAGACCCAGGATACGCATTCCGGCGGCAGTGGATGTGGCTGTGCAGCAACGACGCTTGCAGCATATATTTTACCAAAGCTCAGAACCGGAGAGTGGAAACGTGTATTATTTGTTCCGACAGGTGCGCTCATGTCAACTGTCAGTTACAATGAAGGCGAGAGCGTGCCGGGAATCGCTCATGGAATCGTACTGGAACACGAGCCGTCCGGTAAGAAACAGGAGGTGGAGTAAATGGATTATGTAAAAGCATTCTGGGTGGGTGGACTGATCTGCGCATTTGTTCAGATTCTGCTGGATCGAACCAAGCTGATGCCGGGACGCATTATGGTACTGTTAGTGTGCAGTGGAGCAGTACTCGGATTCTTTGGCGTATATGAACCATTTCAGAAATTTGCCGGAGCAGGTGCAAGCGTACCGTTGCTGGGATTTGGCAATACACTGTTCTGTGGTGTAAAAGAAGCGCTAGAAAAAGATGGCGTGATCGGGATCTTCACGGGAGGATTCAAAGCCAGCGCAGCTGGAATCGCAGCCGCGCTGATCTTTGGATATCTGGCATCATGGGTATTCGAGCCACAGATGAAGAAATAAGGTTTCCAAATAACCCTAATCCATGATCAGATGCCCCTTTTTCATGAGTGAAAAGGTCAGATCTAGCAGAGCTTTTGCAGAAATGAGTGCCGAATCGGCACCTTCTGTGAGGGCTTCTTTTATTTTACCCGCAAATGTATCCCGCATATCTCCGGAAATGTCCGATGGAATGCATTGTCCCTGTTCCAGCAGGAGCCACAGAAAAGCAGTGTCTGCGGAAACCGGGTTCTGATACAGGATATCGACCTGTAGTTCAGCATTCAGTCCCGGAATAGCAGATTGGTGAGGCATGAAGTAAGTCCTGCCATTAAAAATGCCGAGCTTTGCGCGAGTAACCAGTTTCTGCTTCTCAAGCACGAGACCGATTTCGTTGGAAAGTGCATTCAGATGTCGATCTGACCAGCTGCTGCAATAATCCTGCAGAAGCGCGGAGAGGTCGTTTGATTCCATTTCCCTGATGTGTTCATAGAGCGGCTGAAACCAGGATCTGGTAAAGTGGTCGACATCGTTTAGACAGAGTCTGTTGTCGGTGAGCGTGAGCAGTCCATTCTGTGTCATTTCCCAGAAGGCTGCTGTGAGAAGTCCGGTTACTTTTCGACAGTCATTGCCCGAAAGCTTGCCTTTGCCACGGACACTGTATACAAAATAAGCTTCGGTTATGGAAATATCATTCATAAGAGCATCTCCGTTCGTTTGTTGATTACTTTCATCATAACAGTTAGGCAAAGGATTGACAATCGGGAAATATTCATAGAATATTAAGAAAATACTACCAATATTCTTTGGTATTTATCTGTATACTGGTGATATTCAATGGGGAGAGGAGGAAGTTATGAGGAAGGTTATAGAAGTGAAGCATCTGTATAAGCTGTACCGACTGGGTAATGAAGTAGTCCGTGCGCTGGATGGCGTGGACTTTACCATATACGAAGGAGAGTTTTGTGCAATCGTTGGAACTTCCGGTTCCGGCAAATCCACATTATTAAATATGCTTGCAGGTCTGGAGAGACCCACAAAGGGAGAAGTGATTATCAGCGGTCATCATATTGAGAAGCTGAACGAAGAGCAGCTGGTTACATTTCGACGGGAGCATGTTGGCTTTATCTTTCAGTCCTTTCATCTGTTAGGAACGATGGATGCACTGGAAAATGTAGCATTACCGCTTAGCTTTCGAGGAGAACCGAAAGAAAAAAGGCTGAAAAAGGCAGAAAAGATGCTACGCTTAGTAGGACTTGAGAAGCACGCGAAGCATTTGCCGAGGCAGATGTCCGGCGGGCAGCAGCAGCGAGTAGGCGTTGCAAGGGCATTGGTTGTAGAACCGGATATTATCTTTGCGGATGAGCCAACGGGAAATTTGGATTCTCATACATCAGAAGAAGTACTGCAGCTTATGCAAAAGGTGGTAAGAGAACAGCATATGACGCTTGTCATGGTGACTCATGATAATCATCTGGCGTCTTACGCGGATCGGGTATTTCATATTATAGATGGTAAAATTGTGAAGGTAGAGGATAACCGGGAATTGACCGAAGCCGGGGGAGAAAAAGAAACGGAGGGTAAAGAGTAATGAAGAGAGTAAGCAGATGGCTGATGAGTTTGTGTATTGCGGCATTACTTGTGGGCACAGTAGGGATACTGCCGGCAAAAGCAGCAGATGCAGCACTTAAAGTAACTACACCGGGGAATAAAGTACAGACTTATCAATATCAGAAAGCACAGGATTTTGTACTGAATGTGGCGAACATCAGTGATCAGACACTGAAGAATATCAAGGTAGAACCGGTATTGAAAAAGAATACGGATAAATGGCCGTTTAAGACAGAGTATCAGAGCTATGAGGCATCCATTCCGGAGCTGAATGCAGGTGATAGCGGAAGCGTAAAGTTTAATTTCACACAACGTGATGATGCGGGAGATAAGACATACCGCCTGACATTTGCAGTGACAGCGGAAAATGAAAGCGGCGAAAAAGTCTATGATGATAAAGTAACCTACAGTGTGAATACCAGTGCAAAACCGGAATCCCAGAAGGAGGATTCGAAGAGCGATAATTCAGGACAGTCAGCAGGTGGTTCCAATGATGGCGGAAACATTGATGCATATGCCGGCGGCGTAGACAATGGAGATGCGGTGTACAGTGGCGGCGGAGGCGGTGAAGCTTCCGGCAATGGTTCTGTTCCGAGAGTTATCGTGACCGGATTTACTACCAATCCTGCTGATGTAAAGGCAGGAAGTGATTTTACACTGACACTTCATCTGAAAAACACATCCAAATCCAGCAGAGTCGGCAATATGCTGTTTGAGCTGGAAGCACCGACAGAAGGCAGTGATGAGCAGACTACTGCACCTGCATTTTTGCCATCGTCTGGTTCAAATTCCATTTATCTGGATGGAATTGCTGCAAATGGCACCGCAGATATATCGATCGATCTGAATGCAAAGGCAGATCTGGTACAGAAGCCATACAGCATTAATGTGAGTATGAAATACGAAGATGCCAATGCATCACAGATCGAGGCTTCTTCGAGCATATCCATTCCGGTGAAACAGGATGCAAGATTCGAATTCAGCGAATTTGAGATTACGCCGGAGAGCATAGCCATAGGTGAAGAGGCAAATGTATCCTGCAATCTGTATAATCTGGGACGAATTAAGCTGTATAATGCAAAAGCTATTTTCGAAGGCGAGGATATCAAGAAAAATGAAACATTTCTCGGCAATCTGGAGCCGGGTTCCAGTACCTCGATTGATGTGATGCTGGAGGGAATCCAGGCAACACAGGGAGATGGACAGGTGAAAATGACACTTTCTTATGAAGATGAAGCAGGAACAGTGTCTACAACGGAACAGACATTTAATTTTACTGTAACCGAGGCGACAGATGATGCGATGGTAGACGAGATGCCGGAAGAGAATACAGCCGGTGGACTTCCGATTGTTCCAATCATTATTGCGATTTTGATTATTGCAGGCATTGTGGCAGCAGTAGTGATCAAAAAGAAAAAGAAATCTCAGAAATTAGCAGAGGAAGAGGAGGATTTGCTGGATGAACTGGATGGACCTTCTGAGGATGAGCATCAATAATCTGAAGCGGAGAAAGCTCCGGACATTTCTGACCGTTCTCGGCGTCATGATCGGTACAACTTCTATTGTCGTCATGATCTCATTGGGGCTTGGGCTTCAACAGGCCATGCTGCAGGAAATTGAAGATGCCGGAGGGATGAATACGATTAATGTAACTGGTATCGCAAGCGGTGAAAGCATGTTTTATTCCGGTGATTCTTCTGATGAAGCATCTGAAAAAAGGTTGAATGACAGTGCGATTTCAGAACTATCCAAATTGGATCATGTGACAAGTGTTTCGCCGGAATATGATATGTCTGTGCTGCTGCTCAAAGGCGGCTATGAAGGATGGGCAGAACTGGTTGCTATGAAACCGGAGGATTTAAAGGCTTTGAAGCTGGATCTGAAAGAAGGCGGTCGACTGCCGAAATCGAACAGCGGCAATTTAGAGTTGATATATGGAAATGGAGTCATTACGAATTTTACGGATAAAAGTGGCACCAACAGCTATTATGAAACAGGAGAACTGGCAGATATTGATCTGGAAAAAGACAGCGTATTTCTGGTGTTAGATCAGGACGGATATTATGCAGCGCAGAATACACAGGCTTTTGGGACGACAGACGGTTCTGCTGACAGTGGCAGCAGTGATGGCAGTCAGACACAGAAGGCTGTCCAGAAACATGCGGTGAGAGCCTGTGGCGTGATAGCAGGAGATCCGGAGAACTATAAAACGGGTTATCAGAATATTTATTGTGATCTGGATACCTTGAAACAGGTACTGAAAAAAGAATTTAACGGTCGTGCGATTCCTGGTCAGCCAACGACGAAAAATGGGAAAGCTTATAAAGATTTCTGCTACAGTTCGGCGAAAGTTAAGGTTGCTGATCAGGATAAGCTTGACGAGGTTGTGTCCGGTATTCGGTCAATGGGATATAATGCAAGTACCAATGCGGAGTATATGGAGAGTGCTAAGAAGCAGATGGGCATGATCCAGGCTGTGCTTGGCGGCATCGGCGCAGTATCACTGTTAGTGGCTGCTATCGGTATTGCCAATACCATGATGATGTCCATTTACGAACGTACCAAAGAAATCGGAATCATCAAGGTACTGGGATGCAGTCTGAAGAATATCCGGGAAATGTTTCTGATAGAAGCTGCTTCTATCGGACTGATCGGTGGGGTGGCAGGCATGGTGCTGAGTTATATTTTGTCAGCGATCATTAACTTCCTGACAGGTCATGGAGCGGCTATGGGAATAGAAGGCAATCTGTCGTATATTCCGATATGGCTGGTGCTGGTAGCGATTGCATTTGCTACATTGATCGGTACGCTGGCCGGATTCTTCCCGGCACTCCGGGCAATGAAGTTAAGTCCGTTAGCAGCAATAAAAACAGAATAAATACAAAAGCGGGAAGAAACTTCAATAAATATAGAAGCTCTTCCCGTTTGTTATTTAATCTTCTTCAATTACCTGAATCTCCAGATAATCAAAATCAATGGAATCTACAAAATTATCCTGATAGAATCTTGCCCTGGCGTGGCGCTTGAATTCCTGGATGGTGCTGTCCAGCCAGATCGGCTTACTCAGGTCAAACTCATAACAGACCTCGTCCAATGCATGAAATACCTTATGTGTGCGGGTGTCCTCAGATTCATCACAGATTGTGGTGTCACGGAGCATTCGGTTGTCTTTAAATTCTTTAGCCCATAATCGAAACATATGTCCATCCTCCCTGTTCGTATCATAAGAGGAGATTCTGTAAATGTCAAGACTTGCATTTATGGATATGAGTGTGTAACAATGAAGCAAGAGGTGAAAAATATGGACGGAGATAAGAGAAGAAAAGAAATCATGGAACTCTTGAATACAGAAAAAGATCCATTGTCCGGTACAAGCCTTGCAAAGAGACTTGGTGTCAGCAGACAGGTAATTGTGCAAGATATCGCACTTCTGCGTGCAACGAATAGGAATATTTTATCTACTAACAGAGGCTACATTTTATACGGCAAGCAGGAGGATAAGATGACCTGTAAGCGGGTGGTAGCAGTGAAGCATACGGATGAGCAGATGAGGGATGAGCTTTACTGTATTGTGGATGCCGGGGCGAAGGTGCTGGATGTGATTGTTGAGCATGAATTATATGGTCAGATATCGGTGGATCTGTTTATCAATAGCAGACGGGATGTGGATGAATTTGTGGAGAAGCTGCTTAGCAATACGGCAAGGCCGCTTAAGGAGCTGACCGGGGATATTCATTTCCATACAATAGAGGCAGAATCTGAGAAGATTCTGGATCTGGTAGAAGAAGGGTTAAAAGAAAAACAATTCTTGATTTCATAAAGTTCATATGTTAGACTTTCCACGTGACAAGACAACTGTAATTTGCTGTAAATGCAAATATAGAGAGTAGATATGAGGAGATTTTGTTATGGGAAAGTGCAGGAAAATATTTGACAGAATATTTATTGACGGTCTGAGCGGTATGGCGCAGGGATTATTCGCGACGCTGATCATTGGAACAATCATTCAACAGATTGGCACATTGATCGGCGGCTCGATCGGAGATATGATCTTTGTGATCGGAAAGGTAGCTGCGTCGTTGACAGGAGCGGGCATCGGTATCGGTGTGGCTTATAAGTTCGGATGTAGTCAGCTGGTAGTGGTATCTTCAGCAACAGCCGGAATGGTTGGAGCATTTGCAAGTAAACTGCTGGCTGGTACCGTATTAGTGGAAGGTACGATGGTCTATGCAGGACCGGGAGAGCCGCTCGGTGCATTTCTTGCTGCGTATGTCGGCATTGAACTCGGACAGTTAGTAACAGGTAAGACAAAGGTAGACATTCTGGTGACACCGTTAGTGACGATTGGTGCAGGCTCACTGGTAGGACTGATCCTGGGACCACCGATCACAGGATTTATGACGTGGATTGGATCGCTCATTAACTGGGGAACAGAACAGCAGCCATTCATTATGGGTATCGTAGTATCAGTACTGATGGGAATGATCCTGACGCTGCCAATCAGTTCAGCGGCACTTGGTATTATCCTGAATCTGTCCGGTCTGGCAGCTGGAGCTGCAACTGTAGGTTGCTGCTGCAATATGGTAGGATTTGCAGTAGCAAGTTATCGTGAGAATAAAGTAGGGGGACTTCTGGCACAGGGAATCGGTACTTCTATGCTGCAGGTTCCGAATATCGTACGTAAGCCAGTGATCTGGCTTCCGGCCATTTTGTCCAGTGCAATCCTTGGACCGGTAGGAACTATGCTGCTTCACATGACAAGTAATGCAACTGGTTCCGGAATGGGAACAGCAGGGCTGGTCGGTCAGATCATGACATGGCAGACAATGATTGCCACAGAGGCACCGATGGTAGTACTTATTAAGATTCTGGTGATCCAGATCGTGCTGCCGGCAATTGTGACTCTGGCAATCTCAGAATTCATGCGCAAGAAAGAATGGATCAAGTATGGCGATATGAAGCTTGACTTATAAGAAATAACCCCCTAAGATATATGATGCCAGGGTTAAACGTTCCAAATCCATATGAGTCTGCTCATCAGTGGAGAAAAGGCGTTGAATAATCCGAAAAATCAGATAAGTAAGAAAGAGCAACATAGAGAAAGTAGGGGGAAATATGCTGGGAACAGGACTCGTTCACATTTATTACGGAGACGGAAAAGGAAAGACAACAGCTGCCATGGGACAGGCAATACGTGCTGCAGGAAGCGGACTCAAGGTACTAGTATTCCAATTTATGAAAGATAATTCATCCAGCGAGCGGAAAGCACTGGAGATGATTCCAAATATCACATTACTTCCGGGCAAACGCCATACCAAGTTTTATAATCAGATGAACAGCGAAGAGAAAGCAGAGTACAGACATTACAACACCAAGGCACTCGATGAGATTGCCAAATTCTGCATCAACTTCGATGTATTGGTTATGGACGAAGCAGTCTGTGCAGTAGATCTTGGACTGTTAAGCGAAGAAAAACTGGTAAAATTCGTAAAACACAAACCACGCGGACTCGAGATCGTCATGACTGGTCATCACATGACCGACGCACTCTTCGAATGCGCCGACTACGTCACCGAAATGACCAAAGTAAAACATCCATACGACACAGGAAGATCCGCCAGAGAAGGAATAGAGTTTTAGCGTTAAAAGAAGAGGAAAAGGTTAGATACCGGGGTGCTTGCACACCAAGGTATCTAACCTTTTTCGATTCTCACGGAAATGAGCATGAAGCAGTGAAACTGCGGAATGCGAATTGCCGTGAGGGAAGCGAGAGTGCGGAGCACGGAGCATCCCGTTTAACGCGAAGCGTGCAATAAAAGAAGTCCACGGAAATGAGCATGAAGCAACGTAGTTGCGGAATGCGAATTGCCGTGACAGAGCGCGAAGCGATCTGCTTTAACGCGAAGCGTGCAATAAAAGAAGTCCACGGAAAAAAACGAGCACAGTGTTTACTTTAACTGTGCCCGTTCGGGTTGCTTTATGCCATAAGCTTTTCGGAAAAGCGTATGATTAGATAGACTGAAACTGAATATGTTTGTGTGCGGAATCATTCTTCACGTCCTTTCTTTTCTCTTTTGCTTCCTTTGCCTCTCTGTCTTCTCTGATTGCAAGGGCAATATACATAACTGCCTGTAATATGGTATATCCTATAAGTAAAACGTTGATAAATTCTGTCATGGTGAGTTCCTCCTGTTCTGTAGTTAAGTGTGTTAATAAGGGTTACTTTTTTGTGTTAGGCACAGTATATACCGTTGTAACGGATTCGCCAATTAATGAAAAATTATAGATAAAATTCAAAATTCTTATAATAAAAAAATCCCCTGTAAAAATAACGGTAATATTCGTTATTTTTATAGAGGCAATAAAAATTACTTATTAAGTTACAGCGATTTCTTCCCAGTTTCTTACATATTCCAGTAATTTTTGAACGGCCGGGGAGATGTCAGTGTCATTACGGAATGCCACTCCCAGTGTCCGTTTAAAATGTTCTGTAAATGGGCGGACACAGATATCAAATGGTGTATGATAGAGTAATAGCTGTGGTAAAATGGAAATTCCAAATCCGGCTTCTACCATTTTCTGAACGGCAAAATCATCATTCATGTAGAAACGGATCTGTGGCTGTATCCCATATTTATCTAATATTTCTCCTGCTTCAAAGTCCAGTTTATCCACATCTGATATATATTCTTCGTTTGCAATATCCTGAATGGACACAGACAGGTGTTCAGAGAGTGGATGGGTTCTGGAGGTCAGGACCATCAGTTCATCAGACCCAAGGGGATAAAAAGACACATTCGATGCGAGCTTATAATCTGACGAGAATATGATATCAAGTTTGTTTTGTTGTAGCTTGTCTTGAATTTTTTTAGAACCACCTACAGTTATTTCAAAAGTAATATTCGGATATTCTTCAGAAAATTCCTGCAGGATGTCCGGAAGCCAGTGATAAGAGATACTTTGGAGTGTACCGATCCGGATATGACCATTTTCCAGACTGGTCAGACGAGAAGCAATTAGTTTGATATTGTCTTCTTCATAGCAGATTTTACGGAGAGAAGAAATGATGCCTTCTGTTCCGGGGAGAAGCTGCATACCACCTTTGGTTCTGGTAAAGAGCTGCATGCCAAGTTCCTTTTCAAAATTCTTTACGATCTGGCTGACTGCCGGTTGGGAATAACTGTATTTTTCAGCAGTAGCTGAAAGACTGTGTGTGTTGCAGATGTCCAGTATAATATCATATTTTAACAATGTATGTCACTCCTGTAGATGAATATGGAAATTATTGAGTTTTGTGGATATTATAAACATAATGGAAGTAAAAGGCAAATACTTTTCTGAGAAATGACAGGAAATGACATTCTTAAAAAAGTGTGAATTTTATGACAAACTCCAACAATTGTGCTATACTAAAACCAAGTAAGTACGTTAAGACTCTTCCATAGAGAGGAGAGGATTATTACAGTATGGAGACAGCGATTCGTAATTATGAGGATGTAGACAGCTGGAAGACGGTGATGTTTTTATATACGTCAGCGTTGAAGGAAGTGGGTACAAAGCTGGAGATTTTAAATGATGAATTTCAGCATGTACATAGTTACAATCCAATAGAACACATCAAGACAAGAATTAAGACCCCGGAGAGTATTGTTAAGAAGTTAAAGCGCAACGGACACGAGACATCAATCGAGAACATGGTGAAGTATGTGAATGACATTGCAGGTGTGCGTCTGATCTGTTCTTTTACTTCTGATATATATAAGTTGGCAGAGATGATAGGTAATCAGACAGATCTCAAGGTGTTGTCAATCAAGGACTACATTAAGAATCCGAAAGAAAGCGGATATAAGAGCTATCATATGCTGGTGTCAGTGCCGATTTTCCTGTCAGACAGTGTTGTCGATACGAAGGTAGAGATCCAGATACGGACGATTGCAATGGATTTCTGGGCAAGTCTGGAACATAAGATATATTATAAGTTTGAAGGCAACGCGCCGGATTATATCAGCAGAGATTTGAAAGAGTGTGCTGATATGGTAGCAACATTGGACGATAAGATGCTTCAGTTAAATGAAGCAATCCTTGCATGTGTCGCCAACCAGGAGACGCAGGCAGAGCCGCAGGAAAAAGTGGCTGATAATAAGCTGAAAGAGCAGGAAGAGTTATTAAAACGTACAGAAAGTGTCTAAGGGCATAGGCTCCCGTTTTACATTTTGTAGAGCGGGAGTCTATTTTTACTTTCATTTAACATTTCCTGGATTTCAGATTTAACATAGCACCTGTATGATTCTAAATGTGAAGTGAAGAACACAAAAACACAGAACAAAAGGAGTATGGAAAAGATGAAATTGAAAAAAGTTATAGCAGTAGCTGGCGTATGCGCCATGGTGACAGGAATGATCGCAGGATGCGGAAATAATAGTAGTGATACATCGTCTGACAGCAGCTCAGACAGTAAAACAGAAGCTTCTTCTGACTGGGATGCATCAAATGACATCAGTGTAGTATCCAGAGAAGATGGATCAGGAACAAGAGGAGCGTTCATTGAACTGTTCGGTATTGAAGAAAAAAACGGAGATGAGAAGGTTGACAATACTACCGATGAGGCTCAGATCACTAACAGTACATCCGTTATGCTGACAACAGTAGCCGGTGATGATTATGCAATCGGTTATGTATCACTCGGAGCTCTGGATGACAGTGTAAAGGCAGTTAAGATCGATGGAGCTGAAGCAACTGCTGATAATGTAAAGAGTGGAGATTACAAAGTATCAAGACCATTCAACATTGCAACAAAAGAAGGAAGCGAAAGCGAACTTGCAAAAGACTTTATCTCATTTATCCTCAGTAAAGAAGGTCAGGCTGTTGTAGCTGAGAACGGATATATTTCTGATGACAGTGCAGAACCATTTTCAGGATCTAACCCTTCAGGAAAAATCGTAGTTGGTGGATCTTCTTCTGTATCACCTCTGATGGAGAAACTGATCGAGGCATACAAAGAGAACAATCCGGATGCAGAGATTGAACTTCAGACAACTGATTCTACAACAGGTATGACATCAGCAATCGATGGAACCTATGACATCGGTATGGCATCAAGAGAACTGAAAGATACAGAACTTTCTGAAGGACTGAAAGCGCAGGTAATTGCTACAGACGGTATTGCAGTCATCGTAAACAAGAATAACACGATCGATGAGCTGAGCAGCGATCAGGTAAAGAGCATCTACACTGGTGAAACACTTACATGGGATGAGGTAGCTAAATAAATGAAACATAATGCATGGAAAGAATCTTTCATGCGGGGCGTATTCTTCATTGCCGCCTGCGCTTCGGTGCTGGCGGTAGCGCTTATTTGTATATTTCTTTTTGCAAATGGGCTCCCGGCAATGAAAGAGATCGGATTTGGGAAATTTTTAAGCGGGACACTATGGAGACCGAAAAACAATATCTTCGGTATCCTGCCAATGATCGTAGGAAGTCTGTATGTGACCGCCGGAGCGATTATTTTTGGGGTGCCGATCGGTATCCTGACATCCGTATACATGGCACATTATTGTCCGAAGCAGATCTATCGTCCACTGAAGATGGCAACAGAACTTCTGGCAGGTATTCCTTCTGTAGTATATGGTTTTTTTGGATTGGTCGTGCTGGTGCCGTGGGTAAGGAACATTGCCAAATCCCTGCAGCATGCAGGTGTTATCAGACAATCAGGAAATGGCAACAGTATTCTGACAGCATCCTTGCTTTTGGGAATGATGATTCTGCCGACGATCATCGGAGTTACAGAGTCTGCAATCCGTGCAGTGCCACCACAGTATTATGAAGGTTCACTTGCGCTTGGCGCAACACACGAAAGAAGTATATTTCGCACAGTACTGCCGGCAGCCAAGTCAGGTATTCTGGCAGGAGTTGTGTTAGGTATCGGACGTGCAATCGGAGAGACCATGGCAGTTATCATGGTTGCCGGTAACCAGCCAAGACTTACAGGAAGTATATTCAAAGGTGTACGAACCCTGACAGCCAATATTGTCATTGAAATGGGATATGCGGCAGATCTTCACAGAGAAGCATTGATCGCGACAGGAGTTGTACTTTTTGTATTTATTCTGGTTATTAATGCGGCGGTAGCAATATTAAAGAGGAGGGCAGATCATGAATAAGAAAAATGATTTTTCACAGAAGATGCATTCATATCTGCGCCATCCGGCTTCGCTTATTATGATGATTCTGGTAAAACTAGCGGCACTTATTACATTTACGGTATTGATTTTTTTAATTGTATATATTCTGGTACATGGTGTACCGTACCTGAAACCGTCGTTATTCTCTTTACACTATAATTCAGAGAATGCATCATTGATGCCGGCACTGATCAATACTGTCATTATGACATTGCTGTCATTGCTTCTGGCAGTACCGATCGGTATTTTTTCAGCGATTTTCCTGGCTGAATATGCTGGAAAGGGCAATAAATTTGTGGATATTATCAGACTTACTACAGAGACTTTGTCAGGAATTCCGTCTATCGTATATGGATTATTCGGAATGCTGTTCTTTGTAAGCACATGCCATTGGGGATTTTCACTTCTGGCCGGAGCATTTACGCTGGCAATCATGATTCTTCCTCTGATTATGCGTACAACGGAAGAAGCACTTCTGTCTGTTCCGGATTCTTACCGGGAAGGAAGCTTTGGACTTGGAGCAGGTAAATTACGTACTGTATTTTATATTGTTCTGCCGTCTGCCGTGCCGGGGATTCTGGCGGGCGTGATCCTTGCAATCGGACGTATTGTGGGAGAGACAGCAGCACTTATATATACGGCCGGTTCGGTAGCCCAGGTACCTTCAAGTGTACTGGGATCAGGAAGGACACTGGCAGTGCATATGTATCTGCTTGCGAGTGAAGGTCTTTATATGGATCAGGCGTATGCAACAGCAGTCATTTTGCTGGTGCTGGTAGTAGTGATCAATACATTATCAGGTATGGTGGCGAAGAAGCTGACAAAAGCATAGAAAGGAAAGTATAATTTCGAAATGGGAAAGATAAAGATTAAGGATCTGGATTTATATTACGGTGATTTTCATGCGTTGAAGAATATTAATCTGGATATCGAAGCAAATAAAATCACAGCATTTATCGGACCGTCAGGATGTGGTAAATCTACACTTTTGAAATCATTAAACAGAATGAATGATCTGGTAGAAGGATGTAGAATTGAAGGCGAGGTAACACTGGACGGCGAGGATATTTTTCACAATATGGATGTGAATCTTTTGAGGAAACGTGTAGGAATGGTATTTCAGAAGCCGAATCCGTTTCCGATGAGTATTTATGATAATATTGCGTATGGACCGAGAACACACGGTATCCATTCCAAAGCAAAGCTTGATGATATTGTGGAGAAGTCTCTCCGCGATGCAGCAATCTGGGATGAATGCAAAGATCGTCTGAAGAAGAGCGCACTGGGTATGTCGGGCGGACAGCAGCAGCGACTCTGTATCGCAAGAGCATTGGCAGTGCAGCCGGAAGTACTTCTGATGGATGAACCAACATCTGCGCTGGATCCTATTTCTACATCTAAGATTGAAGACCTTGCAGCAGAGCTGAAAAAAGACTATACTATTGTCATGGTAACACACAATATGCAGCAGGCAGTCCGCATATCTGACAATACTGCATTTTTCCTGCTTGGAGAGGTTATTGAATACAACGACACAGAGAAATTATTCTCAATTCCTTCTGATAAGAGAACAGAAGATTATATCACAGGGAGGTTCGGATAAGATGCGGAACAGATTTGACAGACAGATGGAGTCATTGAACAGCCAGCTGACCCACATGGGTGAATTGTGTGAGGTCGCAATCAGCAGAGCAGCGAAGGCACTGCGTAACGGAGACTCGAATCAGGCGATGAATGTGGTTGAGGCAGATCAGGAGATTGATCATATGGAGAAAGACATCGAACGTCTCTGCCTGCGTTTGTTATTACAGCAGCAGCCGGTAGCGAGAGATTTGAGACAGATTTCAGCGGCACTTAAAATGATCACTGATATGGAGAGAATTGGAGATCAGGCCTCAGATATTGCGGAGATCATTATTTCCGCAGGAATGAATGAGACCAATGAGATCCCTGAGATTGACAAGATGGCATCGGCTGTTTCGAAGATGGTGCATGACAGCGTAGCATCTTATGTTCAGCGTGATCTGGAACTTGCACGTGAAGTTATTGAGCAGGATGATGCGGTGGATGAATTGTTTGAGATGGTGAAGAAGAAGCTGATGCATTTGATCAGCGCCGGGGATGAAGACGGAAGTACGGCGATTGACCTGATCATGGTATCTAAGTATTTGGAGCGAATCGGAGATCATGCGACCAATATTGCGGAATGGGTAGAATTTTCAATTACAGGAGTGCATAAGGAGAGTCATATATGATCTATTGTGTAGAGGACGACGCGAATATCAGAGAACTGGTAGCATACACCCTTCAGACGATGGGATTTGAAGCAAAAGAGATTGAAGACGGTAAAGCATTAAAGAAAGCTTTGGCAGTTGAACTGCCAGAGCTTATTTTGCTGGATATCATGTTGCCGGGTGAGGATGGGCTGACGCTTTTAAAGCAGTTAAAGGCAGATATACTGACCCGGAATATTCCGGTGATTATGGTGACAGCTAAAGGAGCAGAATACGATAAAGTAATCGGTCTGGATCTGGGGGCCGATGACTATGTAAGTAAGCCTTTCGGTATGATGGAACTGATTTCCAGAGTAAAGGCGGTACTCAGACGTGTAGAGAGACAGAGGGATGAACGCCCACAGAAAGTCGTACATGGCGCGATTGAGATGGACGTGAAGAAGCATGAGATTCTGGTAAATGAAGAGCCGGTGCAGCTTACATTAAAGGAATTTGAATTACTGCGGAGATTATTGGAGCATCCGAATATTGTACTTACCAGAAGTCAGCTGCTGGAAGAGATCTGGGGGTATGATTTTGATGGTGAGACACGTACGGTAGACGTACATATCCGTACACTGCGCCAGAAGCTTGGCACAGCAGGAGATATGATTGAGACAGTCCGGGGTGTAGGTTACCGGATCAGCGAATAAAGGAAGAATTTTATGACACAGAAAATACAGCCCATGAGACAGAAGATGCAACACAGCATGGTATTTGTTCTCACCGCGACATTGGTAATTGCATATATATTTTTGACAGGAATTATGTACCGTCAGACGGTTACTACGGTAGAAGAAGAGATTCACCGTGAGGCAGATTATATCAGCAAGGCAGTGCAGATTTCCGGTACAGAATATCTGAATCAAATGGATGAAGTGCGGGCCAATACGAGAATTACATGGATCAGTGCGGAGGGAACTGTACTGTATGATTCAACAGAAGATGAGCACACATTTGAGAATCATAAGAATCGTCCGGAGGTAAAGAAAGCACTTGCAAAAGGAGAGGGAGAGGATATTCGTAAGTCGGATACGATTGGCGAAGAGATGTGCTATTATGCGGAAAAGATGCCAGACGGCACCGTACTTCGTGTATCGAGGACGATGAATTCAGCTATGAAATCAGCGTTTCATATTCTTCCATTTATGGTATTTCTGGCATTGATTATGATTGTAACGGCATGGCTTCTGTCTAAATGGCAGATAGAACGGCTGATTCGTCCGATCAATACACTGGATCTGGAGAATCCGCTGGAACAGGAAATGTATCCGGAACTTCAGCCACTTCTTGAGAGAATAGAACAGTCCAACAAGGAGAAGGAAGCAGTGGCAGCGATGCGCCGTGAATTTTCAGCGAATGTATCTCACGAACTTAAGACACCACTGACTTCTATATCCGGTTATGCGGAGATTATGAAAGATGGTCTGGTAAGGCCGGAAGATATGCAGCATTTTTCAGAGAAGATCTATCAGGAAGCAAGCCGTCTGATTACGCTGGTAGAAGATATCATCAAGTTATCCAGACTGGATGAGGGGCGTGTGGAACTGGAGAAAGAAGAGGTGGATCTGTACGAACTTTCCCGTGAGATCATCAGTCGTCTGGCACCGCAGGCGGCAAAGAATCAGGTGCGTCTGGAACTGACGGGAGAAAGTGTAAAATATACAGGTATCCGTCAGATATTGGATGAAATGATCTATAATATTACAGAAAATGCGATCAAGTATAATAATCCCGGCGGTAAAGTAAGTGTCTGGGCGGGCAATACCTTACAGGGAAAAAAGATCGTTGTCACAGATAATGGCATTGGCATTCCCGAGGATCAGATAGACCGGATTTTTGAAAGATTCTATCGGGTGGACAAGAGCCATTCCAAAGAACGAGGTGGTACGGGACTTGGACTTTCTATTGTAAAACACGGAGTGATGCTTCATCATGGCGAAGTACATGTAGAGAGTAAGCTTGGTGAAGGAACCAGGATAGAATTGGTATTTCCATAATATTTTTATAGCGAGTACGTTCATAAGGTTAAAGCGTTGACACATAAGGATCGGCACTGTTATAGTAACAGTGTCGATTTTACTATGCAAGATCATAGTAATCAAGTAACAAGGGAGTAAACAAATGGTTAAGAAGATAGCAGTAATACAGGATTTATCCGGATTCGGGAAATGCTCGTTGACGGCAGCGATACCAGTGATATCCGTAATGGGAGTGCAGCCGTGTCCTTTGCCAACAGCGGTATTGAGTGCACAGACCGGTTATCCGAGTTATTATCTGGACGATTATACTGATAAGATGGAATATATACGTAGCGAGTGGGAGAAGCTTGGTGCACATTTTGATGGCATCTATACTGGATTTGTGGCAAGCGAGGCTCAGATAGACCGGATTTTTGATTTCTTAGATACCTTTCGTAAGGCGGATACATTTCTACTGGTAGATCCGGTTATGGGTGATGATGGAGTGAAGTACGATATGTTTACGGATGGCTTGCTGGAGAAGATGAAAGAACTTGCCTGTCAGGCAGATGTGCTCACGCCAAATCTGACAGAACTCTGTCTGCTGACAGAAGCAGATTACGAGACAGTATGCAGCCTGCCGGGAGAATTAAAGATTGAGATTATTCATCAGATGGCAAACAGTCTGTTGGAAAAAGGAGTAAAAAATATCCTTGTAACGGGGATCCATCTAACCGAAAATGGTGAACAAAAGATTGGGAATCTGATCATTGCGGAAGAGCAATGCGAGCTGATCGCATTTCCGTATATCGGAGGAAGCTATTCAGGAACCGGGGATATCTTTGCATCTATCATTGCCGGAGGCATGGTGCGTGGAGACAGCTTAAGAGACTTGTGTGAGCTGGCAGGAAGATTTGTCGAGGCAGCTATGCGTGATTCTGCGGCAGATCAGGTGGAAGAGGTCGCCGGAACAGAATTTGAACAGCATCTAGGGATGCTGTTGCCGAAAAATATTACATCAGGTTAAGATTGACAGAAAGTCCACATATCTCTATAATAATACCATATAAAACAAGGGCGTTTTTCCTAGGTGAAGAATGCCCTCGTTTGGTATTTGGAAATATTCTTAAAACATCACGTTATAAAATCACAGAGGTATGAGTAAAAATCAATATAGGAGGTATCCATTATGAATAATTATACGAGAGAAGATATCCTTCGTCTGGTAGAAGAAGAGGATGTGGAGTTTATCCGTCTCCAGTTTACGGATATTTTCGGAACTATGAAGAATGTGGCAGTTACTACCAGCCAGCTGGAAAAAGCACTGAATAATAAGTGTATGTTTGACGGTTCATCTATTGAAGGATTTGCAAGAATTGAGCAGTCTGATATGTATCTGTACCCCGATCTGAATACATTTGAAATCTTTCCATGGAGACCGCAGCAGGGCAAGGTTGCACGTATGATCTGTGATGTACACCGCCCGGATGGAACACCGTTTGACAGTGATCCGAGATATGTACTTAAGAGAGTGTTGGATGATGCCAGGTCAGACGGTTATGAATTTAACGTAGGACCGGAGTGCGAATTTTTCCTGTTTGAAACAGACGAGGACGGACAGCCGACGACTAAGACCCATGAGAATGCCAGCTATTTTGATCTGGGTCCTCTGGATTTTGGCGAAAATGCGAGACGTGACATGGTGCTGACTCTGGAAGATATGGGATTTGAGATTGAGGCATCTCACCATGAGGCTGCACCGGGACAGCACGAGATTGTGTTCCGCTATGACGAAGGACTTGCTACAGCAGATAATATCATGACATTTAAGCTGGTAGTTAAGACCATCGCCAAGAGGCATGGACTTCATGCAACATTTATGCCAAAGCCGAATCTGGGAGCCAATGGTTCCGGTATGCATCTGAATATGACTTTGAACCGAGACGGAGTGAATGTGTTTACCGATAACTTCGATGAGAAGGGACTCAGTAAAGAGGCATATTACTTCATCGGCGGTATCATGAAGCATATGAAAGCGATTACATTTATTACCAATCCAACGGTAAATTCATATAAGAGACTGATTCCTGGATACGAGGCGCCGGTATATATCGCATGGTCTGAGACGAACCGTACACCGCTGATCCGGATCCCGGCAGGCGGTGAGGAGAGCAGAATTGAACTCAGAAGTCCGGATCCGTCAGCAAATCCATATCTGGCGCTGGCAGTGTGCCTGGCAGCAGGACTGGATGGCATCCGCAATGAGATTATGCCGCCGGAGAGTGTGGATACCAATATTTACAAACTGACACAGAAGGAACGAGAGCGGATGGGGATTGACTCATTGCCGGGAAGTCTCCTGGAAGCGGCCAGAGAATTCGAAAAGGATACATTTATCAAGGATGTACTTGGAAAAGAGCTGGCTGAGAAATACATTGCGGCGAAGAAAGAAGAGTACAGACAATATCGCGCTCAGATTACAGAATGGGAAATTCAGAAATATCTCCGTGTGATCTAAGCTGCCCTTATCAGATAATAATGAGGACAGCAGAGTAGATCGACAGGGGGTGTAAGTGTGGCAGATGTTATTGTTGTATTTCCAAATAAAGATAATGCAATCAATATTCGTAATATTCTGACCCGTGGCGGCTGTGAAGTCATCGGAGTATGTACTACGGGCGCTCAGGTACTGCACTATACGGAACTTCTGGATGAGGGAATTGTGGTATGCGGCTATAAGCTGGCAGATATGCTGTATACCGAATTACGGGAATACCTTCCGAAGGAATTTGAGATGCTTCTGGTAGCGTCACCGGAAAAATGGCAGGGAGATAATATGGAAGGTGTAGTAGGATTGAATATGCCGATTAAGGTGTATGATCTTCTTAACACTATGAATATGATGCTTCAGGCGATGGATCGCAGACGCAGGAAACGAAAGAAAGAGCGATCACAGAGAGATCCGAAGCAGCAGAAACTGATCAAAGATGCGAAGGAACTTCTGATGGCCCGTAACAATATGACTGAAGAGGAAGCACACAGATATCTGCAGAAGTGCAGTATGGACAGTGGTAATAATATCGTAGAGACGGCTGAGATGGTACTCAGCATCATGTCAGAATAAGTATATAATATAGAAGGAATGTGCTGCGGATGTATTTTACGAAGATGCATGGACTTGGTAATGATTACATCTATGTAAATGGAATCACAGAGCACATCAGAGAACCGGAAAGGCTTGCGGTAAGGCTTAGTGACAGGCATTTTGGCGTTGGGGCAGATGGGCTGATCCTTATTTTGCCATCAAGAAGAGCAGATTTTCGAATGGATATTTATAATGCAGATGGATCCAGAGCTGAAATGTGCGGCAATGGAATCCGTTGCCTTGCAAAGTATGTCTATGACAGAGGACTGACGAAGAAGAAAGAACTGATCATTGAGACAGATGCAGGTATGCGGAGACTGTGGCTGGAGACGGATGAAGAAGATAAAATTTCTCGGGTAACCGTAGATATGGGATATCCTATTTTCCAGGCAGATAAGATTCCTATTATATCGGAACACACCAGAGTGGTGCAGGAGCCAATCTCAATCCATCGTATGGAATACCGGATGACGGGTGTATCCATGGGCAATCCGCATGCAGTAGTCTGGGTAAACAGCGTAAAACGACTGGATCTTGCACAGATTGGTCCGGAGTTTGAATATCATGGACGTTTTCCGAGACGGGTAAATGTGGAATTCGCTCAGGTGGTGGACAGAGAGCATATTATTGTACGGGTGTGGGAGCGTGGAGCCGGGGAAACCCTTGCCTGCGGTACGGGAGCCTGTGCGGTAGCAGCGGCAGGTGTATTAAATGACTTGACAGAACGTCATGTTACGGTAAAATTAATAGGTGGAGAATTATCCGTCTTATGGGATGAGGCTGATGGGAAGATCTATATGACAGGACCGGCAGTCACTGTATATGACGGAATAGTTACTGTATAAAAGAAATAAAAAGAGGAGATACACAAGATGTTTAAAGTGAACGAAGATTATCTGAAGTTACCGGGAAGCTATCTGTTTTCCACAATCGGTAAAAAAGTAGCTGCATATTCTGCGGCGAATCCTGATAAATCCATCATCCGTCTGGGAATCGGAGATGTGACACAGCCGTTAGCACCGGCGATTATTGATGCATTGCACGGAGCAGTAGACGAGATGGCTCATGCAGAGACATTTCACGGATATGCACCGGATCTGGGATATGAATTCTTAAGAACAGCAATGGCTAAGAATGATTATCAGGACAGAGGATGCGACATTAAGGCAGACGAGATCTTTATTTCAGACGGCGCAAAGGGAGATTCTGGTAATATCCAGGAGATTTTTGCCAAAGACAATAAGATTGCTGTATGTGATCCGGTATACCCGGTATATGTGGATACCAATGTTATGGCAGGACGTACCGGTACTTATGATCCAAAGACAGAGACATGGAGTGATGTAATCTACATGCCATGTACAAAAGAGACGAACTTTGCACCGGAACTTCCGAAGGAGACACCGGATATTATCTACCTGTGCTTCCCGAACAACCCGACCGGCTCTACGATCACAAAGGATCAGCTTCAGGAGTGGGTAGACTATGCCAATAAAGTAGGTGCAGTCATTATCTATGATGCAGCATACGAGGCATATATTTCTGAGGATGATGTACCACATACAATTTACGAGTGTGAGGGAGCAAGAACCTGTGCGATCGAGCTTCGCAGCTTTTCTAAGAATGCAGGATTCACGGGTGTACGTCTGGGAGCAACTGTTATTCCGAAAGATATCAAGCAGGGTGATGTGATGCTTCATTCTCTGTGGGCAAGACGTCACGGAACCAAGTACAACGGAGCTCCGTATATCGTGCAGAAAGCCGGCGAGGCAGTATACTCAGAAGCTGGTAAAGCTCAGTTAAAAGAGCAGGTAGCTTATTACATGAACAATGCAAAGGTTATTTATGAAGGACTGAAGAGCGCAGGATACAACGTATCCGGTGGTGTGAATGCACCATATATCTGGCTGCAGACACCGGATAAGATGACTTCATGGGAATTCTTTGATTACTTATTAGAGAATGCCAATGTCGTAGGTACTCCAGGATCCGGATTTGGACCGAGCGGAGAAGGATACTTCCGACTGACAGCATTCGGTTCATACGAGAATACCGTAGCAGCAATTGAAAGAATCAAAGCATTATAATAAGAAAAGGATTCCACAATTGGAATCCTTTTTTTAATCGCAAATATGAAATTATGCTTCTGTGCTTTCTTCAGCTTCCTCGTCAGCTTCAGGAGCATTGTGTACTTCCTGGATAGTTACAATAGTAGCTTCCGGATCTGTCAGAATGTCAACATCTTTGTTCTGGTAGATTGGCAAATCTTTTACTTTGATAGATTCACCGACTTTCAACTCACCGACATTAATCTCAACCTTATCAACCAATGCAGCAGGAAGTGCGCGTAACTGGATTTCTTCAAGGAACTGCTCCAGTACTCCATATACTACCTTCTCGTGGTCAACCAGTTCGATCTCTGCAACAGAATGAACTTTCTCATCACTTACAAGTGCCTGGAAGTCAATCTCATCTACCTGACCTTTTAACGGGTTATATTCTACATCTTTGATCAGTACCTGATAAGACTCACCGTCGATATCTAACATAATCTGGCTACCTTTGTGGCTTGTCTTCAGCAACTTCTCAATTGCGGATTTTTCGATTTTGACTGGAATGGATTCTGCAAGCTTCTTGCCAAATACATTACCGGTAACGAAACCTTCTCTTCTTAATTTCTTTGCTTTGATGTCCATGCTTCTTTTTTCAGCTTT